>Ga0207657_10000704_pt1 | contig 35496 bp, 33 predicted proteins | sample KBSC33metaG_FD_184316 | JGI IMG/M metagenome (GOLD analysis project Ga0207657, IMG submission 184316) | Corn rhizosphere microbial communities from Kellogg Biological Station, Michigan, USA - KBS C3-3 metaG (SPAdes) (version 2) | ecosystem: Host-associated > Plants > Roots > Rhizosphere > Soil ...
AGCGCCTGGGCCAGGCCCGCCGCCGACGGCGCGCAGAACCGGGCGGGCCGCACGAAGGCGAACAGCTCCAGGGCGTCGAAGATGCGCGGGCTGCGCGGCGGAACGTGCAGCCCCAGCCGCCGCGCCGTCATCGCCGCATGGGCCACCAGCACCGGCGCCTGCTCGAACAGGTCCCGCGCGTCGGGCGCCCGCAACGGCTGCGACGCGCGCGCATCGGCCACCGCGGCACGCGGTCCAGGCAGGACGACGAGCGCGGGGGCGAGATCGAGGGTCGTGGGCGGGAGAGTCACCACGGAACCCTAGCGCGGAACCGGTGCGGAACGGAATGGGAACTTGCCAGGGCGGTCGCCAATGATCTCTCTGCGCAAACTTCTCCGATCCGTTGTCCGCGCCGGCAGCCCGTCTAAGGTCGCCCGATGCGAATCCTAGTCCGTCTCGCCTGCGCCTTCGCGCTGGCCGCCGTCCCGGCCGCCGCCGCGCCGAAGGCGTCATCCCATCTGAAGCTTATCGACCTTACGCCGGCCTTCGCCGCGGCGTGGGAGCGCACAGCCTCCCTGCCGGAATCCGAACGCGTGGATGCGTTCGACGCCGCGTTCGCCCAGCGCCTGCCCGGCTTCTACGATCCCGCGCGGTTCAAGAGCCCCAAGGGCGCCGAACGCTATCGGGCGCGCCTGTTGAAGAGCCTCGCGGCCTTTCCGGCCGACCGGGCCGGCATCGAGGACGTCAGCCAAAGGTTTTCCGGCATGTTCCAGCCGGCCCTCGCCAGCTTCGAGGCGCGCTTCGGCCCGATGACCGGCTATCCGCCGGTTTACCTGGTTCACAGCCTTGGCGAGTTCGACGGCGGCACGCGGGACCTGCCGCAGGGCTCGCGCCTGCTCTTCGGGGCCGATGTGATCGCGCGCATCCATGCCGGCCATGACATCCAGCCGTTCTTCCACCACGAGCTGTTCCACATCTATCACGCCCGGTCGTTCCACGACTGCGAGCCGGTCTGGTGCAGCCTTTGGGCGGAGGGCCTGGCGGTCTATGTGGCATCGCAGCTCAATCCTCACGCCAGCGACGACGAGCTCCTGCTGACCGTCCCCGAGCCGATCCGGCCTGCTGTGGAGGCCAATCGCGCGGCAGCGGTCTGCGCGGCGGCGCAGCGGCTGGATTCGACGGATGACAAGGACTTGAGCGCGCTGTTCAGCTCAGGCCGGCTGTCGCCCGAGCTGCCGCCTCGGTTCGGCTACTACGTTGGCTTCCTGGTGGCCGGCGAGCTCGGCAAGACCCGGTCGCTCCAGCAGTTGGCGAAGCTGGATCGCGAGCAGGCGCGGCCGCTGGTCGAAGCGGCCCTCCGCAGCCTGGCGGATTGCGGCAACCGCGGCGGCTGACGCGGACACTAGTTGCTTTGGCTCGACGCCCCGCCCTTCCACTGCAGCGCCGGTTCCGGCGCCGCAGGTCCGGCTTCGCCGCGCTGGCTCAGCGCCTGGTTCAGCCGCATCATCTGGTCCAGCAACGCCGGGACGCCATGGGCGGACATGACGATGCGGCTGGCCGTATAGGTCCAGGCGCGGCTGTCGTCGTCCGGCGCCCCGCCGTCCTTTCGCACCACGTCGAACTCCATGCGAAGCTGGTGCCCGTCAAAGGTGAGGAACCGCAACTCGTCGACGAACACCTCGGTGACTTCCGACACATCGACCCGGCGCGGCATGGGCGTCTTCATGGAATTCGGTCTCTTGTTCTAACGTCAACTGAACGGTCCTGAAGCCGCTCGGTTCAGTCAAGGGGAACAGCCGAGCTTGCACAGCAATCCGGAATTGCCGTTCGCCCGTACGGGATCGCCTCTAGCCGCGCGCTGCCGCCCGCTTCGCCTCGCCGGCGCGGGCGCCGCGCAGGATGTCCGGAAGGGCGTAGTTGCCCTCGTGGCAGGCGTATTCGTAAAGCGGGTCCCTGCCCGCCGTCAGGCTCATCTGGGCGCGCCAGGGACGGGTGTAGTAGGCCGGGTCCTCGACCTGGAACTCATAGAAGATCTGGTCCTTCGAAGCACGCGTCAGGCGCTCGGTGACGCGGCCCGCGGGCGTCAGGAAGATCGGGCCCGCGCGCCCCTGCTCGGCGTTCACATTGACGGTCTCCACCACCAGGGTCGGCCCCTCCCACCAGGCGACTGAATCGCCCAGCCAGGGGTGCAGCGCGGCCGGGCCGTGGCCGGCCTGGGCTGCCGCCTTGTTGGCAAAGACCGGGATGGCGCGCACGTCATGGATCATCTCGACCTCGATGGCCACGAAGCCCGGAGTCTGCACGATCTGGTAGTTGGAGTTGTAGATATTGTTGAGCATCCCCGGCCCGCCGGAACCGCGCGAGGAGATGATGCAGCGGTCCCAGGGCTCCAGGTCCTCGGGATTTGCCGGGGTGTCGGCGGCCCGCAGGTAGGCGCCTGCCTTGGCGACCAGCGCCTCGCCCTCGGTGCTGAGCGGCAGCTGGCCGTCGAGGGGATCGACGATCCAGGCCGTGCGGTACTGGCCCTTCACCCGGCCGTAGCTGCGGCCGGGGTCGAGCCAGAAGGCGTTGTAGCCGCCCGGATCGCCGGGCGCGGGCGCGCCCTCGTCGGCGTCGGTGGGCCTGGCGTCGGCGTCCAGGAGGCGGACCTGCGGATGAGAATTGGCCAGCGCCTTGGCCTGGGCCTCGCTCAGGACGCTGCGGGTCATGCCCGGCGCGCGGGTCAGCTTGGTGATCGAGGCGTTGGACCAGACGCCGGCGAGAACCGAACGGCCATCCGCGGTCCGCAGCGCCTGGGCGGCGGCCGGCGCGCTCAAGGTCATGGCGAGCAGAAGCGCAAGGATGGCGGAGCGCCGTTTCATGGAACCTAGGTAGCAGACCGCGCAGCGCGGCCCAGCCACCGCCAGCGCAGCGATCAGGAGGCACGCCAGAACCATGAAGAACCGCGTCATCCGACCAAGCTACTAGGCCGGCGCTGAAAATGTGAACTGCAGAATTTTGACTGCCGCAGCGCTGGGCGTCAGATAGCCGCGCAGGTTCGGGGGATCATCATGGCGTTCAGGGCAATCGGGATTGCGGCGACGGCGATCGCCTTGGCGTTGACCGCCGGCGCCGCCGAGGCCGCCTCGCCGAAAGACGCGGTGCGGGCCTGGCGCGAGGCGCACGAAAAGGAGATCGTCGCCGACTTCTCGACCCTACTGGCCATGCCCAACGTAGCGACCACCGTGCCGGACGTGGAGAAGAACGCCGCCTACATCCAGGGCCTCCTGGAGAAGCGCGGCTTCAGGACGGAGCTGCTGACCGCCGAGCCCGGCACGCCGCCGTCGGTGTTCGCCGAGCTGAAGGTTCCGGGCGCCAGGCGGACGGTGACCTTCTACGCCCACTATGACGGCCAGCCGATCGGCCAGAAGGGCTGGATCTCGAGCCCCTTCGAGCCCTCGATGCGCACCGCCCTGCCGGAGGCCAAGCCGATCGACTGGAAGGCCGCGACCGGCCCGCTCGACCCGGACTGGCGGCTCTTCGCCCGCTCGGCCGGCGACGACAAGGGCTCGATCCAGGCGCTGATCTCCGCCTTCGACGCCCTAAAGGCCGCCGGCATCAAGCCCTCGGTGAACATCAAGCTGCTGTACGAGGGCGAGGAGGAGCAGGGCTCGCCGCACTTCGCCAGGCTGGTGGCCAAGAACCTCGAGACCGTCCGCGGCGACCTCTTGATCATGGGCGACGGGCCGATGCACCAGTCGGGCAAGCAGGAGATCAACTTCGGCAACCGCGGGATCACGGGCTTCAAGGCCACGGTCTACGGCCCGATGAAGCCGCTGCATGACGGCCACTATGGAAGCTGGGCGCCCTCGCCCACGGTGATGATCGCGGGCCTGGTCGCCAGCCTGCGCGACGACGAGGGCAAGATCCTGATCCCCCGCATCTATGACGACGTCGCCCCGGTGTCGGCGGCTGACAGGGCCGCGCTGGCCGCCCTGCCCGACGTGGAGACTGCGTTGAAGCAGGCGCTGGGCCTTGGCCGCAACGTCGGCCCGGCGCGCCTGGTCGACGGCTACATGGGCCCGACGCTGAACGTGCGCGCCATCCACGGCGGCGACACCGGACCCAATGCCGCCAACGCCATCGCCACCGAGGCCGATGCCTCCTTCGACTTCCGCCTCGCGCCCGGCGAGACGCCGAAGCATGTGCGCGAGCTCACCGAGGCCTACCTCGCCAAGCAGGGCTGGTTCATCGTCCGCGCCACGCCCGACCTGGCGACGCGCCTGGCGCATCCGAAGGTCGTGCGGGTCGAGTGGGACGAAGGCTCCTCCACCGCCACCGAGACGCCGATGGACGGGCCGGCGGCCAAGGCCGTCGCCGCCTCCATCGGCCGCACCGTCGGCTATCCGGTCCTGCGCCTGCCGTTCTCCGGCGCGAGCTCTGGCATGGCCGAGATCGTGGGTCAGATGAAGGCGCCGATGGTGGGCGTCTCGATCGCCAATTCCGACGACAACCAGCACGCCCAGAACGAGAACCTGCGACTGGGCGCCCTGTGGGACGGGATCGAGGTCTACGCTGGGCTCCTGGCGGACCTGAACTGGTGATGGGCCGATCGGCCTCCGCCTAGGTAGGAGGGGCGCGAGGTCAGACGGCCCGGAACTTCAGCGGCATCACCTTGGGCCCCGAGATGAAGTTCGACGGCAGCCATTCCGGCGGCGCGGGCAGCTCGAAATCCGTCATCCGGGTCAGGACCTCGCTCAGCATGGCGTCGATCTCGATGCGGGCGATGTGCTGGCCCAGGCAGTTGTGGGCCCCGGCGCCGAAGGCGATGTGCGGATTGGGCTCTCGGGCAAGGTCGAGCAGGTCGGGGTGATCGAACGCCGCCGGGTCACGGTTGGCGGCGCCGAAATACATGACGACCTTGTCGCCCTCGCGGATCTGCTGGCCGGCGAGTTCGATGTCGTGCCGGGCCGTGCGGCGCATGTAGATCACCGGGCTCGTCCAGCGCAGCAGCTCCTCGCGCGCGGCCGGCAGGCGCACGGCCAGGTCAGCCATCAACCAGGCGAACTGGTCCGGGTGCTCCATCAGGGCCAGCAGGCCGCCGGACAACAGGTTGCGGGTCGTGTCGCCGCCGGCGTCCACCAGCAGCAGGAAGAACAGCAGGAACTCGATATCCTCCAGCTTGCGCCCATCGACTTCGCAGGCGAGCAGCTTCGAGGCGAGGTCGTCGCCGGGCCGCGCCCGCTTCTCGGCGATTACGCCGGAGCCGTACTCGAACATCTTGGCGACGGCCGCCGCACCTGCGCCGGGCGGCAAGGCCTCGGGCGCCGTATGGATGGTCTCGGTCAGCTTGTAGAGCTCGCGCCCGTCGGAAAGCGGCAGGCCCATCAGCTCGGCGATCACGAACGAGGGCATCTCGCCGGCCACCTCGCCCACGAAGTCGCACTCGCCCTTTTGGATCACCGCGTCGACGATCTGTTTGGCCAGGGCCCGTATCCGCTCTTCCCGCAGCCGAGCCGCCGGCAGGGTGAATTCCTGGCGGATCAGCTTGCGGAACGCCGTGTGCTCCGGCGGGTCCATCATCAGCATCATCTTGTAGGGGCCGAAGCCCTGGCCCTGACCCGGCGGCGGGTCGGGGATCATGATGGTGGGTTCCGACGAAAACGCCTGGAAGTCGCGGTCGACAGCCCACACGTCGGCATGGCGCGTGACGGCCCAGAAGCCCTTGCCATTGGGCTCGTCGTGCCAGCGGACTGGCTCGTTCTCGCGCAGCCAGCGGAACTGCTCGTGCGGCTGGCCGGAGGCGAAGCTCGACGGCGACAGGAGATCGATCTTCATGTCCCGATTGGGCGCCCATTACGGTGCGGCAGGCAAGCCCGTCGGATCGCTTCCGGCTAGGCGCCTCGCGGGCGCGGTGGTAGCTGGCGGCGCATGAGCCGATCCGCCCTTTTCCCTGCGCTCGCCGCGAGCCTGGTCTGCGCCACGGCGCTCAGCGGCTGCCTGACGCCGCGCGCGAAACCCACGCCCAGCGCGGCCGTGGAGCAGGCGCGCGCGCGGGTCGGCGTGAAGGCCGACGCCTGCGCGGTCGGCGACCTGGCGTCGGTGTCGCCGATCAGCGTCGGCTTCGGCTTTCAGGAGACGACGCTCGACGAGGCAGCTCAGCGCAATGTCGCCAAGGCCGCGGCCTGGCTGAAATGCAATCCCGGCGTCGAGGCGGTGATCCTGCCCAGCGCCGACGCCCACGGCACGGCGGACAAGCAGCGCGATCTGGCGGCCGCGCGCGCCAAGGTCGTCGTGGACCAGCTTCGCGCGCTTGGCGCCCAATCGGTCGTCCGCACCCTGGCCGCCGACGCGCCCGATCCGGTGACGGCGCCGCACCTGGTGATCCTGGCCCAAGGCCGCGGCTGGTAGGCCCCGCGCGCGTTTCGCCGCATTACGGCGAATTATCTTTCTTGAAAGGCCGAGCGGCGACACAAGAGGCCTAGATTCGGAGTCGCGCTGAGGGGCCGCGGCGCCGCCAGGAGCCTTGAGCCGTGGTTCTCTCCCTCGTCGCCGCCGCCTCGCTGTCCTTCGCCGGAGCCGACCTGCCGCGGCTGCCCGCGATCACCCGCGAGGCGCAGATCACCTATGTGGACCGGTCCGGCGCGGTGATCGGCGTCCGCGGCGGCCGCTTCGCGCCGCCGGTCGACCTGGCGCGCCTGCCTCCTTACGTGCCCGCCGCCTTCGTCTCCATCGAGGACCGGCGGTTCTACGAGCACTCCGGCTTCGATCCGGTCGGCATCGCGCGCGCCGTGGTCGCGGACCTGTCCAGCGGCAAGAGCCAGGGCGCCTCGACCATCACCCAGCAGCTCGCCCGCAACCTGTTCCTGAGCGCCGACCAGACGATCGAACGCAAGGCCACCGAGCTGATGTACGCCATCCAGCTTGAGCGGACCTATTCGAAGAAGCAGATCCTCGCGCTCTATCTCAGCCGGGTCTATTTCGGCGAGGGCGCCTATGGGCTGGAGGCCGCCGCCCAGCGCTATTTCAATAAGCCCGCGTCGAAGCTGACGGTGCGCGAGGCCGCGACCCTGGCCGGCATCCTGAAATCGCCGACGCACTACGACCCTGTGGACGAGCCGCAGAAATCGGCCGAGCGGACCAAGCTTGTGCTGCAGGCGATGGTCGAGACCGGGGCGATCAGCCCGGCGCAGCGGGCCAAGGCGCTGTCCCAGACGCCCAAGGTCTGGAAGACCGCCGCAACCGCGCCGGCGCAATATTTCGTCGATTGGCTGGACGGCCAGACCCGCCAGGCCGTGGGCGGCCCGGTGCGCCAGGACATCGTGGTCGAGACGACGCTCGACCTGCCCTCGGAGATCGCCGCTGGCGACGCCGCAAAGGCCGTCTCCATCCGCTACGCCAAGCAGGGCGTGAGCCAGGCCGCGGTCGTGTCGCTGGACGGCCTCGGCCGGGTGCGCGCGATGGTCGGCGGCGTCGATTACGCCAAGGCGCCCTACAACCGCGCCGCGGACGCCCACCGACAGGCGGGCTCCGCCTGGAAGCCTTTCGTCTACCTGACCGCCATGGAAGCCGGCCAGACGCCGGACGCCCTGGTGGTCGACGAGCCGGTGACCATCAACGGCTGGTCGCCGCGCAATTACGAGGAGGGCTTCCTGGGCCAGATCACCCTGGAGCAGGCCCTGGCGCAGTCGATCAACACCGTGGCCGCGCGCCTGGCCGACCAGGTGGGTCGCACGAACGTGGCGGCGACGGCGCACCGGCTGGGCATCGTCTCGACGATCAACACCGACCCGGCGATGGCGCTCGGCACGACGCTCGTTTCGCCGCTGGAGATGGCCCAGGCCTACGACACCTTCGGCAACGGCGGCTACCGCGTGGCGGCCTACGGCATCGAGCGGATTCGCACCGCCGGCGGCAAGGTCCTCTACCAGCGCAAGGCGGTCGCGCCGGCCCAGGCGATCCTCAACCCGTCGCTCAGCGAGATGCAGCGGATGATGCGCACGGTGATGGCGTCAGGCACCGGCGCGCATGCCGCGATCCGCGGCTATGATCTCGCCGGCAAAACCGGGACCACATCCGACTACAAGGACGCCTGGTTCTGCGGCTACACCGGCGGGCTGGTGACCGTGGTCTGGACCGGCCGGGACGACGCCACGCCGATGCGCAGGATCACCGGGGCCACGGCGCCGTCCGAACTGTGGCGCAGCTACATGGGCATGGCGTTGAAGCGGCTGCCGAACGGGCCGATCCCGCCAGGGCCGCCGCCGCCTCTGCCGGTCACGCCGACACCGGTGGCGACGCCCGGCGCGCCCGTCGACTCCGCGCCGCCGCAGCCGACGTCGGTGGCGGCCACGCATCCGCTGGGCTAGCCACCGCCGGAACCCGACGGCGAAGCTTGCCGTTTCGCCTGTCGATCCATCGGCAGGAAGGACGCAACATGAAATCTGCTCACTTGGCTCTGGCCTCCGCCGGCGTGCTGCTTTTCAGCCTCGGCGCCTGCAGCCAGGAGCGCAAGGCCGAGGCCGACACCGGCACCGCCACGGCGACCGTCACCACCGAGGCGCCGGCCAGCAAAGTGCCGGACGCTCAGCTTCAGACTCAGGCCCAGGAAGCCGCCACCGCCGCTTCGACGCCGGTCGACGGGTCGGGCCCGCTCAAGACCGTCACGCCGCCCGTGCCCGCGGCGACGCCCGAAAAGAAATAGCGGTCGCCGCCGGCTCGATGGCCGCGCGCCGCTGAACATGCTGAGGTGACGCCGGCAGCGGCGGCGGCGGGCGGCGATGAAGACCTATCGGATCGGAGTGATCGGGCTGGGCCAGCGGATCGCGCACGTGCTGACCGCGATGCAGGAGGTCGGCTGGCGCCTCGAAGTCGCAGGCCAGGTCGATCCTGCGCCGGTGGGCGCGCCGATCCTGGCGGAGGCCGGTATCGCGGAGGGCCGCCCTTTCGATAGCCCGCGGGCGCTGCTGGGCGCCGGCCCCTATGACTTGGTGATGGTCGGCACGCCAAACCACCTGCACTTCGAGCACCTCAACGCGGCGCTGGACGCCGGCGCCCCCGTATTCGCCGAGAAGCCGATCGTGCGGACTGAAGCCGAGAGCCTGGCGCTGGCCAGCCGCCTGGCGGCGCGCGGCGGGCCGCCGCTGTTCATCGGCCTGGTCATGCGCTCGATGCCGATCGTGCGCGAGGTGATCGCCCGGGTCGACGCCGGCCAGTTGGGCGAGATCGTCTCGATCGACGCCACCGAGCACCTGCCGCCGGAGCACGGCGGCTATCTGGCGCGAAACTGGCGGCGCAAGGCGGCCTGGGGCGGCTCCTACCTGCTCGACAAGGTGTGCCACGATTTCGATATCTTTGGACGGATCGCCGGCGGGCGCCCCGCGAGGGTGGCGAGTTTCGGCGGCCGGCGGATCTTCACCGCCGAGCGGGCGGCGAGCGCGCCGCGCACCTGGGACTCCGGCGAGCCGGCCTATGCGCTGAGAGACGCCGGTTGGGCCGCCGCCAACGACGCGTTCCAGTCTGACATGGACGTCACCGACCACCAGACCGCGATGGTGGAGTACGAAAACCAGCTTCGGCTGTCGTTCCACGCCAACAGCCACGTGGGCCTTGCCGAGCGACGCTGGTACGTGGCCGGGACCGAGGGGACGCTGATCGCCGACCTGGTGCGCAACAAGCTGATGGTCCGCCGGGCGCTCTCCCGCGCCAAGCCCGAGCGGATCGACTACGCCAACCGCACGCAAGACGCCCACAACGGCGCCGACCAGGCCATGGCCCGCGACCTGCTTGCGACGCTGAGCGCGGGCGCGCCGTTTCCGGTGACGCCGTTCGACAGCCTAGAGGCCGGCCTGACGGTGATGGCGATCGACGAGGCCATGAGATCGGGCCAGGTGGTCGACTGCGCCCCGATGTGGGCGCGCTACGACGCCGCCATGAGCAGCGCCTCGCCCAGCAGTTCCTGAAGCCGAGGCGTCGTCGGGTAGGGCTCGTGGCGATACTGGCGAAAGCCTTCGGCGAGGGCGACGCCGAAATCCCGCCCGCGACGCCGCGACCAGGCCTCCATCGAAGCCAGGTGGTCGGCGACGCCGTGCTGGCGGGCGACCCATTCGGCCTGGCTGGCGTGGCAGGCCAGCATCTTGGCCTTCATCGCGAAACCCTGGGCGATATCGGCCCCGAAATCCGCGACGATGCGGGCGCCCTGGCGATCGCGCCCGCCGATCGGATCCATGAAGTAGAGATGGGGGATGGCCTCCAGCGCCGGCGACGGCCCGGTCCGGTAGTTCGGCACGGACGATGCGAAGCAGGCGTCGCGGACAAGCTCGCTCGCAGCTTCGTGGTCCGGGTGATAGTCCGCGGGCGAGGCTGCGAGCACCACGTCGGGCCGCGCCCAGCGGATCAGTTCCGTCACCGCGCGGCGGGACGCGTCATCGTTGAACACCCCAAGGTCGGGCATGTCGGCGCAGCGGTAGCCGGCGCCGATCAAGGCGGCGGCGTTTGCGGCCTCGGCCTTGCGGATCGCCGCCGTGGCGGCCAGGTCGGTCTCCGCCGAGCCGCACTCGCCCGCCGTCAAGGTCGCAATCCGGATCGTGTGCCCTCGCGCCGCCAGCAGGGCCAGCGCCCCGGCGGCAAGGTGCTCGACGTCGTCAGGATGAGCGTGGATCGCCAGCAACACGGCCATGCCGAGACCCTAAGAGAGATGAGCAGGCGTCACCAGGGAAAGCCCCTGACGCACGAAGATGGATCCCTGAACTACGAAAATTTCGTAGCTTGCGTTGCATATACCGAATTGTATAGATATGTTATATCTTAGCCGTTATTAACGACTTCTTAGTGAGGCGGACACCGATGCGGGTTCTTTACAGTTTTCCGCACCCGGTTGGGGGACCCGGTATTGGAACAACGGCGACTTATCAGATACTGGGATTAATTGCCCGAGGTCACGAAGTCACCGTCGCAACAACCAGCGTCCATCCGGCAGCGCCTCAACTCCCCACCACTATTCAAACCATGGTCGTACGCGGCATACGGGTTCCTCATCGTTTGTTGGGCATGGACCGCGCCATGGCCTATCACGACTATCGAGTTGCGCGCCTGCTCAAGCGCCGCGCCGACGCCTTCGACATCGTGCACTGCTGGCCCGGAGCCACGCTTTCTACCGCCCGCATGGCGCGCAGCCTGGGGATTCCGGCAGTGCGCGAGGTGCCCAACACCCACACCGCCAACGCCTACAAGGTGGTGGGAAAGGTTTGCGAGGACATGGGGATGAAGCTTCCCCGGGGCCATTCGCACCGCCCCAATCCTCGTCGCCTGAAGCTGGAGGAAGAGGAATACAACGCCGCCGTGGGACTGCTGACGCCGTCGGAGCACGTGGCCGAAACCTTCCTCGAGCGTGGCTATCCGCGCGACAAGCTGCTGCGCCACCATTACGGCTTCGACCCGAAGGTCTTCGCCCCGGAACCCGAGGAAGAGACCCTGTCGCCGCCGCATGCCGCGTTCATGGGCTCGATTGATCCCCGCAAGGGCCTGCACATCGCCCTCGAGGCCTGGCAGCGATCCCGGGCCTTCGAGAAGGCGCGCTTCTCGATCTACGGCAAGGTGGTGCAGGGTTATGAGCGGCTCATCGAGCCCTATCTCTCGCTGCCCGGCGTCAACATGTACGACTTCACCGCGGATACCGCCCGCGCCTTCCACAACGCCGACCTTTTGCTCCTGCCGTCCTTCGAGGAAGGCAGCGCACTCGTCACTTACGAGGCGCAGGGTTGCGGCGTGGTTCCGCTGGTCTCCGACGCCGCGGGCGCGAAATGCACCGACGGTGTCACCGGGTTCGTGCATCACGCCGGCGACGTCGACAAGCTGGCCCACCAGATCAGCCGTCTCGTGGAGGAGCCGCAGCTGTTGCGAACCATGCGGCGCAACGTCATACGCGGCCGCGAGCGCCTGACCTGGTCGGCGGCCGCCGAGCGGCTTGAGGAATGCTACCAGGTCGCACGTTCTAGGCCCTTGCGCGTGGCCGCCTAAAGGGGAAGACAAGGGGTGATTGCGGACATTCCCGCAAAGGGGTCGGGTCCTTTGTCTGGAGAGAGCTTGGATCGACAGGACACCGGCCTGGCGACGCGCGATGTGGTCTTCACCTTCTGGCAGGAGACGTGGACCGATTCCCGACAACGGCGGTACATGACGCCGGACAGGCTCGTGCAGACCTTGCTGACCCATGAGCGGATCAAGGGCCTGCTGATCGCTGACGCTTTCCGGATGGGTCCGACGCAGGTGCTGCGGCGGGTGCTCGGCCGCCGGCCGGCGGCGATCCCGCGACGCCCGCACCCCATCGAAATCGTCTCGCCGCTGCGGCTGCGGCGCAAGGATCCGGTGGGCGAACCCGCCCTTCGCGCGGCCTACGAGGATTACGACCGGCGGATCGAGGCGCGCTCGCGTGAGCTTGGCCTGCAGAGCCCCGCGATCATCACCACCAGCCCGCTCTATGCCGCCTATGGTTCCCTGCAGTGGGCCGGGCCGGTCACTTACTATGCCTTCGACGACTGGTCAGCCTACGACGAACACGAGAAGTGGTGGCCGGATTACGAGCGGGCCTATGAAGTCATCCGCGAGCGCGGGCATCGGGTGTGCGCCGTCTCGCAACACCTTCTGGACCGCATCAGTCCGACCGGTCCGGCCAAGGTCGTGCCGAACGGCGTCGCCGGCTCAGAATGGCAGCCGCCCTGGGATGCGCCGGCCTGGGCCGACCAGGCGCCCCATCCGCGCATCCTCTACACCGGCGCCGTCCACCGCCGCCTCGACGTCGGGGCGGTTCGCGAGGTCGCCGAACGCTTTCCCAATGGCTCGGTGATCGTGGTGGGCCCGGTCCACCACGAGGATATCGCCCGCGAACTGAGTTCGATCCCCGGCGTGGACCTGCGGCCGGCCTTGCCACGCGACCAGATTGCGGGCCTGACGCATAGCGCCGATGTCTGCATCATGCCGCATCATCGCAACGCGCTCACCGAATCCATGAGCCCGCTGAAGATCTACGAATACGTCGCGGCGGGGCGGCCAGTGACCGCCACGGACATGTCGCCAGTGCGGAACATCCACAGCAACGTCGTGCTGGTGGCGCAGGGCGCATCCTTCGCCGATGGCGTGGAGCGCGCGCTGGCGCTTGGTCCGCTCAACGAGGCCGAGCGGCAGAAATTCCTGGCCCTGAACTCCTGGAGAGGGCGCCACGACGCCCTGCTCGACCTAGCCCTCCCGGACTAGCGGAACGCGCCATCGCAGATGGCCCCGTCGTAATTTACGGTGTCAAACGCATCATATATGATATATTTGTCGCAGGCTGAGTTACTGCGATAACATGATTATCGAAATGGCCGCGGGGTGCGCATGGACCGCGATTGGATCGCCTACACCAAGGGCCTCCTGCGCTCGGAAATGATGCGCAAGGGCGTGAACTACAAAGGCCTCGTGGAGCGGCTCGCCGCCGCGGGTATTCGCGAGACCGAAGCCAACCTGCGCAACAAGATCAGCCGCGGTGGGTTCACTGCCGCCTTCCTGGTGCAGTGCCTAGTCGTGATGGGCGTAACCTCTCTGCGCCTGGACGACTAGGGTGGCGATTCCAGGAGCAGGCGAACTTCAGGCTGCACTAGCGCAGGCCGCCCAGTTTCCACCCCACCTCGGTCGCCAGCACCTCGAAGAAAGCTGGTGAGTAGGCCGCTTCCGGGTCGCGGCGGACGAGTTCGTCCATCCTGTGCGCGTCCTCGCCCACCAGGATCCGCCAGCGGTCGGCCTTGACCCCATCGAGGATGATGGTCGCGGCCTCGGCGGCCGTCGTGGGAGCCTCCTCGAGGAAGCGGCGATGCTGCTCGTTGACCATCGCCTGCAGGGCCGCATCGGACAGCTCGCCGATGTTGAGGCCCGCGCGGCCGATCCGCTCGCGGGCGCGGGCCAGATCGTCGTCGCTCAGCGCGTCTTCGTCCCGGCCGGTCATCACCTTGCGGGAGTTGGCGATGATCGAGGTGCCGATATGGCCTGGCATCACCACCGACACCTTGATGTGCGGCGCGTTGAGCGCCAGGTCGGTGATCAAGGCTTCCGAAAAGCCCTTCACCGCGAATTTCGCCGCCGCATAGGCCGTGTGGCTGACGCTGGGCCCCAGGCTGGCCCAGAAGCCGTTGACGCTGGAGGTGTTGACGATGTGCGCCTCGTCGGCGGCCTGCAGCATCGGCAGGAAGGTGCGCACCCCCAGATAGACGCCGCCCCAGCAGACGTTGAACGTCCGCTCCCACTCCTCGCGGCTGTCGGCGATCATCGAGCCGCCGCCGCCGATCCCGGCGTTGTTGAACAGCAGGTGCAGGCGCTCGGTGTCGTGCTGGGCCGCGGTCTCGTCGCGGAAGGCGATGAGCTGGCTCTCGTCGGACACGTCGGCCAGGTGGGATGTGATGCGCACGCCCTGGGGCACGCCATCCGCCTGGCAGAGCGCGACCGTCTCGGCCATGTTGCGGGCCGAGACGTCACACATGGCCACGCTGCAGCCCTCCGCGACCAGTTGGCGGGCGAGTTCGCGCCCCATGCCGGTGCCGCCGCCGGTCACCACTGCGATCTTGCCTGCGAAGTCCTTCATGCGCGTTCCCTCCTGCTTGCCGCCAGCTTGGCCCCCCGGCTCGCGAGCGTCCACCGTGACGCCAGGGAACAGGCGCACCCGGCCTGAGTTCTAGCGGTCTGACGCAAGGCGGCTTCGCGACGGCGGCGAAGCGCGCCCAGCAAACGGCGGCAATGCTCACGCCAGATTTCTCCTGGAGGACGGCCAATGAAGCTCTATCTCTCCCCCGGCGCCTGCAGCCTCGCTGACCACATCGCCCTCAATGAGGCCGGCTTCGACTTCGAACGGATCGAGGTCGACCTCAAGGCGAAGCGAACCAAGGACGGGCGCGACTACAACCAGATCAATCCGAAGGGCTATGTGCCGGCTCTGCAGTTCGACGACGGTCAGGTGCTGACGGAAAACGTGGCGATCCTGAGTTGGGTGGCCGACAAGGATCCGGCGCTCGCGCCCGGCGGCCCGATGGGCCGCTACCGCCTGCTCGAGGCGCTCGCCTTCATGAGCGCGGAAATCCACAAGGCGTTCAAACCGTACTTCAAGTCTGACGCCAGCGAGGCGGAAAGGGCGGCGGCCGGCGAAACCATCGGCAAGCGGCTGGGCTATCTCGCGGGGCGGCTCAAGGAGGACTACCTGTTCGGCGCTCAGCTGAGCGTGGCCGACGCCTACCTCTTCGTGATGTGCAGCTGGGCGCAGAAGAACGGCTTGCCCCTGCCCGACCCCTTGCCCGCCTTCGTGGCCCGGATGAAGGCGCGGCCCGCCGTACGCCAGGCATTGGAGCAGGAAGGCCTGGCCGAGCCGGCGGCTTCCTAACGGGACCGTTCAGGCCACGTTCAGTCGCCGATTCATAGCCTTGCAACCCTGAACACTTCGGCCTGCGGGCCGTTAGGCACTTGCAAGGAGGCCAAGATGAGAAAGGCTCTCACGGCCGCAATGGCGGCGATCACACTGGGCGGCGCGGTCTGCGCGACCGCTGCGCCCGCGGAAGCCCGCCCGCATGGCGGCTATTATCACGGCGGATATTACGGCGGTCACTATCGTCACCACGACAACACTGGCGCCGCCGTCGCGGCGGGCGTCGTGGGCTTGGCGCTGGGCGCCGCGCTCGCCAGCAACGGCCACAGCTATTACGACCGCGGCTACTATGACCGTGGCTACTATGCGCCGGGTTACTACGGCTACGGCTACCGGACCTGCGAAAGCACTCGCTGGGTCTGGGACCCCTACATCGGCCGGCGCGTGCCGGTGACCACCCGTTACGCCTGCTGACGGCGGCCAAAGGGCGCGGGACGCCGCCGGCCTTGAGCCGCGCGCCCCGCCCCTACGCTCAACCCTCGACCGCGAACGTAAGGCCGGCGTTCCTCTGGAGGCGGTCAATGAGCCTCGCCTGCATGGCGGCGCCGGGCGTCCAGACGCCACCTGGCACGTCCGGCGCATCCTTGACCAGGCAGATTGCGGCCTCGGCCAGCATCTTCGACGTCGAACCATAGCCCGGATCGCGGTCGCCCTTCACCGACACCCTGACCTTGCGCCCGTCGGCGGCGATGCCGATGAACGCGATGTCGTAGAAGCCGGCCTCGCGCTCAGCCTTCGAGGGGCCTTCACCGGGCTTGGGCGGATTCTCCATGCCGCTGAACTCGGTCGGAGCGCCGGGGATCACGACCGACATCTCGTCGTAGACGAAGTCCGTCCCCCAGGGATGGCCCATCAGCGCGTTCGAGCGGTGGACGTTTTTGGTGTTGATCGCCGCCATCATGAAGGGGCCGACGTCGGCGTCGATGTCGGGATCGTGCTCCACTGCGTTGCCGGGCGGTTGTGGCGGCCCCTGGAACCCGGGGGTGAGCGCAAACGGGTTCATCATCAGAGCGATCAGGTTCGGGTCCTTTTGGATCGCCGCCATGGTCGCCGCGCCGCTGGCCGCCGTACCGCCTGAGAGGCCGCCCTGGATGGCGCGCACCCTGCCCTTCACCCGCGGCGCCGGGCCGCCCAGCTTCGCCTTGGCGGTTTCCTGGGCGAAAAACACGCCGAGCTCGAAAGGTATGGAATCGAAGCCGCAGGAGTGGACGATCCGTGCGCCGCTCGCCTTGGCGGCGGCGTCATGGGTGGCGATGATCCGCGCCATCCAGTTGGGCTCACCGGTCAGGTCCAGGCAATCGGTCCCCGCCGCGACGCAGGCCGCCACCAGCTTGTCGCCGTACAGCTGATAGGGCCCGACCGTGGTGACTATCGCCTTGGCGCGACGGACCATGGCGTCGAGCTGCGCCGGGTCGTCGGCGTCGGCCACCACCAGGGGCGTGTCCGCCGGCGCGCCCATCTCGTCGCGCACCTGGGCCAGCTTCTCCGCGCTCCGCCCGGCCATCGCCCATTTGACGTCGCCGCCGATCCCGTAGCGCTGCGCGAGGTATTCCGCGACGAGACGGCCCGTATAGCCGGTGGCGCCGTAGACGATGATGTCGAACTCGGCGTTGGGGTTCATGGCGTACGTCTCCGTTAGTAGGGGCGGCGCACCTTGCCTATAATTTACATCGTAAGTAAATCATCCCGTGGCAGGCTTGCGCAAAGGTCGGGGAGTCGAAGCCAATGCGCCAGAAGGTTCTGGTCCTCTACCTGGCCAACTCGGCGCTCGACGCCCCGACCATCGCCTGGGCGCTCTATGACGGGACCGGCGAGACCCGGCCCATGGCCGGCGACAACGACCAGGCGCCTTATCGTACTGGCGTCGACGCCCTGAAAGACGGCTGGCGCCTGATCCAGGCGGCGCAGATCCTGCCGCACAGCCGCGGCGACGAGTTCGACCTCGCCTACCTGAAGTACGAGTTCTTTTTCGAGAAGCTCGTGGAGATCGCGGCATGAGCCCTGCCCTGCCCCTGCTGAACTCGCTCGAGATGGCGCGCTTCGTCGCCCGCGGCTTCCTGCGCTTCGACGGCGTGGTCCCCGATGAAATCAACGCCCAGTTCCTGAGTGAGGCCGGCGAGGCCGACTATCCCAAGCCCGGTCAAAGGATGCTGCGCACCTATGGAGAGCTGCTGGCCAACGCCCAGATCCCGGAGGTTCCGCCCGGCGTGCCGCTGGCCGGCGCCTATCCGCAGGGAAGCGCGGTGGACCGACTGCTCGACCTGCCGCTGGTGAAGGGCGCGATCCGGAGCCTCGTCGGGCCCGATCCGGTCTTCGACCATCATTTCCTCCACGTGACCTTCCCGCCCGCCTACTACGAGGCCGCCGGCGGCGAGAACGTCTCGCAGCACACCCATCAGGACTCCACGATCGACCCGTCTGATGGGTTCGACCTGCAGATCATGTATTACCCGCACGAGGTGACCCGCGAGATGGGCGGCACGCGCTTCATCCCGGGCACGCACCTGCGCCGCGTCAGCGAGGTGGCGCTGGGCCGCTATCAGAACATCGCGGGCCAGCAGCACATGGTCTGCCAGGCCGGGACCCTGCTGTTCCTGCATAACGGCGTCTGGCACGGCGGCGGGGTGAACCATTCCGACCGCACGCGGACCATGTTCAAGATCCGCATGAACCCGTCGCAGCCGCAGGTCCGCCGCTGGGACATGGCGACACTGCCTGCCCACCCCGCCGAGCGGCCGATCTTTTTCGTGAAGAGCCCACAGCCGGAAACGGTGGAAAGCATCCTGATGGCGCCGGAGCCCTGGTTCGAGCAGGACACCGGGCGGCTGGAATATGTGAACCGCATCAAGCTGTGGCGTCACCTGACCGGCGACCCGACCTACGACGCCGACCACTGGCTGACCCGCCTGGAGAACCCGGCGCGAGCCTCCGCCGGTGGCTGAAGACAGCCGGCCGCAGATCGACTGGCGAATTCTCATCGTCCAGGTGCTGTTCGCCGCGGGCGTGGCCTATGCCGTGGCTCGCCAGGCGATCGGCAGCCACGCGATCCCGGATTTCGCGATGTTCTGGGGCTCTCACCACATCGCCTCGCCCTACGACTGGCGCGCGCTCAGCCGCTTCCTCGGCGAGAAGATCGCCATATTCCCCTATCCGCCGACCTTCGTATTGATGACGGAGCCCTGGGCCCCGCTGCCGCTCGCGGCGGCCTACTATGTGTGGGTCGCGTTCTCCGCCTCGATGCTCGTGCTCGCGCTGTGGCGGCTGGAGGCCCCGCTGGTGCTCGCTGTGCCGGCGGTGTTCCTGGCGGGCGTCAACGGCCAGACGTCGCTGCTCATCGGCGCGGCCTTGTTCGCGGGCGCGGCGCTGTCCTCGCGGCCGTGGCTTGCGGGCGTACTGATCGGCGTCGCGGCCTGCATCAAGCCCCAGGCGGTGATCCTCGTCCCCATCGTATTCCTGGCCGCCGGACAGTGGCGGGTCCTGATCAGCACCGGCCTCACCGGGCTCGCCCTCATGGGCGCCGCGACCCTGGCCTACGGCTGGCGCATCTGGCTCGACTGGCTTCAGCTTCTCCCGACCGTCGTCTCATCCACCGACGCGGCTTTCGCCGACCGGATCCTGGCGCTTCCCGGACTGTGGAAGCTTGCCGCGCTGGCCGTCGGGATCGTGGGCGCCTGGGTGGCGGCCCGCCGCGGCCAGAGACGGCTAGCGATGATGATTGCGGTCGCGGCCACTCTGCTCGGCTCGCTTCATTCGCTGGACTACGATGCCGCCATCCTGGCTCCCTTTGCATTGACCGCTGTGCTGGACGGCGGCTGGATCGCCCTCGCCTACGTCGCCGCGCTGATCTTGCCGCCCAGTAGCTGGACCGTCTTGGCCCTGGGCGCGCTGGCGGTCCTGGAGCTTGGCTGGCGCGCTCGCCTGCGCGCGCCCCTGCCATGGCCCGCCTCGAAACAGAACAAGAACATGCTATAGGCGTGGGATGGCCGACGCTGGCGCCTCCGCCGCCGATCTCCTGCCGCCCCGGTTCGCCGATTGGTTCGCCAAGCGGGGCTGGAGCCCGCGCGCCCACCAGCTCGCGATGATCGAGCGGGCGCGGGCCAGGCGCGACGCCCTGCTGATCGCGCCGACCGGCGGCGGCAAGACCCTGGCCGGCTTCCTACCCAGCCTGATCGACCTGGCTGAGCGACCGCCCGCCAACGCTCCGCGCGGTTTGCACACCCTCTACATCTCGCCGCTGAAGGCGCTGGCGGTGGACGTGGAACGCAACCTCAACGCGCCGATCCTGCAGATGGGCCTGCCGATCACGGCGGAAAGCCGCACCGGCGACACCGGCCTCTCGCGCCGCCAGCGCCAGCGGGTGAAGCCGCCGGAGATCCTGTTGACCACGCCCGAGCAACTGGCCCTGCTCTGCGCCTGGGAGGGCGCGCGCCTCTATTTCGAGAGCCTGGAGTGCGTGATCCTCGACGAGATCCACACCCTGCACGCCTCCAAGCGCGGCGACCTGCTGGCGCTCGACCTCGCCCGCGTCGCCCAGTTCGCGCCGAACCTGCGCCGGGTGGGCCTGTCCGCCACGGTGGACGATCCCGAGGTCATCAAGGCCTGGATGGCCAATCACAGCTCCATCGACGTCATCGACACCCAAGGTGCTCCCCCTCAGGGGGAGCTGTCAGCGAAGCTGACTGAGGGGGTTCCAACCAGAGCACCGAAGATGAAACCCTCTCCGGCGCTTCGCGCCACCTCCCCGAAGAGGGGAGGATCGTCGTCCATCGACCTCGTCCGCGGGCCGGCGGGCGCCGAGCCGATCGTCGAGGTGCTGCTGTCGGAGGGCAAGGTGCCCTGGGCCGGGCACACCGCCCAGCACGCCATGCAGGAGGTCTATGACGTCATCAAACGCTCGAAGACCGCACTGATCTTCGTCAACACCCGATTCCAGGCGGAGTTCGCCTTCCAGGAGCTGTGGCGGCTGAACGAGGACGCCCTGCCGATCGCCCTCCACCACGGCTCGCTCGCCGCCGAGCAGCGCCGCAAGGTCGAGGCCGCGATGGCGCGCGGCGAACTGCGCGCCGTGGTCTGCACCTCCACGCTCGACCTCGGCATCGACTGGGGCGACGTCGACCTGGTCATCCAGCTCGCCTCGCCAAAAGGCGCCTCGCGGATGGTGCAGCGGATCGGCCGCGCCAACCACCGGCTGGACGAGCCCAGCCGCGCCATCTTCGTACCGGCCAACCGCTTCGAAATGCTGGAGTGCCAGGCCGCGCGCGAGGCGATCGCCGAGAACCGGCTGGATGGCGACCCGCCGCGGGTGGGCGCCCTGGACGTCCTGGCCCAGCACGTGATGGGCTGCGCCTGTTCCGAGCCCTTCGACCTGCTTGCGCTCTACGACGAGGTGCGCAGCGCCGGCCCCTACCGCGACCTCGCCTGGGAGGACTTCGAGCGGGTGGTCGATTTCGTCTCGACCGGCGGCTATGCGCTCAGGAACTACGACAAGTTCCGGCGCATCGTGAAGGGCCAGGATGGCCGCTGGAGGGTGCGCAACCTCGAGACGGCCCAGCGCCACCGCCTGAACGTCGGAGCCATCATTTCGCCGGCGATGCTGGCGGTCCGCATCGCCATGCGCGGCGGGCCCAATAGCCCAGGTAGGGGTGGCCGCAAGGTGGGCGAAATCGAAGAGGGCATGGTCGAGATGCTCGAGCCGGGCGAGACCTTCGTCTTCGCGGGTCAGGTCTGGCGGCTGGTGGGCGTCACCAACCTCGACGTCCTGGTCCAGCCCGCGCCCGCCGCGGACCCGAAGATGCCGTCGTGGGGCGGCTCGAAGTTCGCGCTCTCCACCTACCTCGCCAAGCGGGTGCGCCAGCTGATGTACGACCAGGCCCATTGGCAGGTGCTGCCCGCCGACGTCCGCGAATGGCTGGAGGCCCAGCGCGACCGCTCCCTGATCCCCGAGGAAGAGGAGATGCTGCTGGAGACCTTCGCCCGCGGCCATCGTCAGTTCCTGGTCTGCTATCCCTTCGAGGGACGGCTGGCGCACACGACCCTGGCCATGCTGCTGACGCGGCGGCTGGAGCGGATGGGCGTCGGGCCGCTGGGCTTCGTCTGCAACGACTATGCGATGGCGGTCTGGGCGGTGAAGCCGATGGACGGCCTCGATTTCGGCGAACTCTTCGACGAGGACATGCTGGGCGACGACCTGGAAGCCTGGCTGGCCGAAAGCTTCATGATGAAGCGCGCCTTCAAGGGCTGCGCGATCATCGCCGGCCTGATCGAGCGGCGCTTCCCGGGCGATCAGCAGAAGACGGGGCGCCAGATCACCTTCTCGACCGACCTCATCTACGACACGCTTCGCCGGCACCAGCCGGACCACCTGCTGCTGCGCTGCGCGCGCGACGATGCGGCGACCGGCCTCATCGACGTGGCGCGGCTGGGGCAGATGCTGGCGCGCATCAAGGGGAAGATCCGGCATTCTGCGCTGCAGCACCTGTCGCCATTCTCGGTGCCGATCCTGCTGGAGATCGGCAAGGAGCGCAGCCCCGGCCACACGGGCGAGACCATGATCCTGAGGGAAGCGGAGGAAGACCTGATCGCCGAGGCGCTGCAATGAACGCGTTCGCACCTGCCGGCCGGACGGCCTTCGTCTACGACTTCTCGGTCGTGGACTGCGGCTCGTTGCGGACGCCGATCGGCGGGGCCGAGGCCCTGCTGCGCTGCTCCGGCGCGCTGTGGCTCGCCGCTGCGCGGGCGCTGGTGGTCGCCGACCTGCACCTGGAAAAGGGCTCGTCCTACGCCGCGCGCGGCCAGATGCTGCCGCCCTACGACACGCGCGAGACGCTGACGCGACTGGAGGCTGAGGTCGAGGCCCTGGCGCCCGCCATGGTGGTGCTGCTGGGGGACACCTTCCATGACCGCAGGTCCGAGGCGCGGCTGGCGGCCGACGACGCCGGGCGGCTGCGCGCGCTGGCCCCGGGCCGGACGCTGGTCTGGGTGATCGGCAACCACGACGCCGATGGGCCGCGGTCGCTCCCCGGCGAGATCACCGACGAAGTCGCCATCGAAGGCCTCACCCTGCGCCACGAACCCCGCGCCGGGCTTCAGCCGGGCGAGGTTTCCGGCCACCTGCATCCCGCCGCCAAGGTGAAGGCGACCCGCGGGCGCGTGCGGCGCCGCTGCTTCGTCACCGATTCCGAGCGGGCGATCCTACCGGCGTTCGGCGCCTATGCCGGCGGGCTGAACGTGCGCGACCCGGCTTTCACGGGCCTCTTTGCTCGCCCGCCGTTGGCCGGCGCCCTGGGCGTCGGCCGCGTCCACCCCATAGGCTGGCGTTCGCTGGTCGCAGACTAGAGGCGGGCGAAACCCGGGAGAGTGCCCATGCCGAAGATCGATCTCGCCGCCGTGCCCGCACGCAAGGGATCGGGCTATCCGCCGCCGTTCGATGCGCCTTGCGCCGAGCGCACCCGCAGGCGCCTGGGCGACGCTGGCGGCCTGCGCGATTTCGGCGTCAACCTGATGACCCTGCCGCCTGGCGGCTGGTCCAGTCAGCGCCACTGGCACAGCGACGAAGACGAGTTCGTCTACCTGCTCGAAGGCGAAGTGACCCTCGTCGAAGACAGCGGCGAGACGGTGCTTCGCGCAGGCGACTGCGCGGCCTTCCCGAAGGGCTCCGGAAACGGCCATCACATGATCAACAGATCGCGTGCGGCAGCAGTCTATCTGGAGGTCGGCTCGCGCAATCCGGCCGATCTCACCACCTGCTCCGATATCGACATGATGAGTTCCAGCGCCGATGGCCGGTTCGTGCACAAGGATGGCTCGCCCTATCCTGGGGCTTGAGACCGCGGACCTTCAGGTGTGGCCGGTCTTCATCGCCTGGTCGAGGCAGATGGCCAGCGATATGCACGCGCCGGCGGTCAGCGCCGTGGACAGGCGCGGATAGCGGGCGGGCACGTCGGGCGCCTGGTGATCGAACAGCCATTGCACCAGGAACGCCCCGATGCAGCCGCCGATCACCCAGGCGTCCGGGAGGCGGTGGCGCGAGAGCAGCAGCGTCCAGGCGACGACGGGCGAAAGCACCGAGATGAGCAGGCGCTGGGCTCGGGGCGACGGGCGACCGCTTTCCAGTCCCCAGCGGACTCCGCCCAGGAAGGCGAGCACGCAGCCTGACCAGGTCAGGACGATGGAAAGCGCTGGCCGGGCGACGTCGGGCGATCCCCAGCCATAGGCGACGGCGGCGATGGGAAACGGCGCCAGCGCGCAAAGCGCGATCGCCCAAAGCGCCGGTGGGATGGAATCGTAGCGGGCCGCGGGCTCCGGCGTCTCCGTCACCATTCAGTCTCTCCGAAACGCGGACGACGCCGCCCAACCGGCCGCCAGCGCGAACGCCATCGCAGCTAGACCATAGGACCATGGCCTGCGATGCGCCCAAAGGTAAAGGCTGCGTTCAGCCCCGACCTTCTCCACGGTCAGGGTGCGCTCCTTTTCCGAGACCGGCTGGCCATTCTGGAAGAGCAGGATGCGAACGTCGTAACGGCCGATCGGCGCCTCGGCCGGAAGCGCGATCTCGGCGCGGAACAGCCCCTTGTCGACGAAGCGGACGCCGCGCTCGTCCACGGCGTAGAGACGCTCGGCCTCCTTCAGGCGCACGACCGCCTGACGCCAGTCGTAGTAGTCGGCGCCCAGGCGGCTCACCACCACATCGCGCACGCCGTAGCGGGTCTCGATGCGCTGCTCGGCCGGGGCGTTGATCGCCAAGTGGTCGACGCCGGCTTCCAGGCGCCGCAGGACGCCGAAGCGGGCGATCTCGTCCAGGGGCCGGGTTGAGGCGGCGATGTAGAAGCCAGGCGCGCCCCGGAACACCACCGGGCGGCTGTTGACCCAGACTCCGGCCACGCGGGTCTTGCGTGCGATCCGCACCGGCTGCTCTGGCCCGCGCACGATGACCACCACGTCGCTGGGCCGCGACTGGGGATCGAAGATCGCGCCATAGAGCACGATGCGGTCGCCCCGGAAGTCCGAATTCACCCGCACGTTGGTTTCGGTGAGCGCGGCCGAGATGGCGGCGGTCGACGCGTCCGGCGGGGGCGGCGCGGCGACGGTCATCCGCCGGTCCCGGGCATCAGGACGAAGGCCTCGCGCGGCGTGAAGAACAGGCCAAGCCCCATCCGAAGGCCGACCAGCAGCACGATCAGGGCCAGAAGCGCGCGAAGCTCTTCGGCGCGGAACCGCGAAGAGGCGCGCGCCCCGAACTGGGCGCCCAGCACGCCGCCCGCCAGCAGCAGCGTAGCCAGCACGATGTCGACGGTCTGGTTGCGTCCAGCCTGCAGGACGCCGGTGAGTGCGGTGGTGATGATGATCTGGAACAGGCTGGTGCCGACCACGACGCTGGCCGGCATCCGCAGGATGTAGACCATCGCCGGCACCAGCACGAAACCGCCGCCCACGCCCATGATCGCCGAAAGCACGCCCACGAAGGCGCCTAGTAGGAGCGGCGGGAGGACGCTGATGTAGAGCCGCGAGCGGGGGAAGCGCATCTTCAGCGGCAGGCCGTAGAGCCAGGGCGGGCGGCGGTCGCGTCTCTGCGGCGCGGGCGCGTTGCGCCGCCGACGCAGGATCGCCCCGGCCGATTCCCAGAACATCAGCGCGCCGATCACGCCCAGGAAGACCAGGTAGGAGAGCGCCACCACCAGGTCCGCCTGGCCCAGCAGCCTCAGCCAGCGGAAGATCTCGACGCCGAGGACCGCGCCCACCACCCCGCCGCCGGCCAGCACTCCGCCCATGCGGAAGTCCACCGCGCGCTTGCGGCCATAGGAGATCACGCTCGACATCGAGGAGGCCGCGACGTGGTTGGACATGCTGGCCACGGCCACCGCCGGCGGAATGCCTAAGAACACCAGCACCGGCGTCATCAGGAAGCCGCCGCCGATGCCGAACATCCCGGAGATGAAGCCCACCAGCGCGCCCAACGCCACAAGGAGCGGCGCGTTCACCGACACCTCGGCGATGGGCAGGTAGAGGTCCAAGGCTCAAGGCTCCCGGTTGCGAAGGGCCGGGCGGAAGGCGGCTCAGCGGGTCAGGGCGGCGAGCCGGGACACGGTGGCGGGATCCAGCAGCCCGGTGGCCGCCAGCCCTTGATCGCGCTGATAGGCGGTAACGGCAAGCTTGAGCTGCCCCGACGCCGCGCCGTCCGGACGGCCCTTGTAGTAGCCGAGCCGGCCGAGAACGTGCTGGGCCGCCATGACAGTGAGGCCGGTCGGCGGCGTCGCCAGGATGGCCGCCCCTGCGGGCTGGAACGCGTTGGCCTGAGCCTCGGCCGCGGCGAGTTGGGCCATCGACAGCCGGTCCGAGACATCCTTGGCGCTGGCGCGCGCCTCGGCGTCGCCGGCGTTGGCCGCCACCATGAACCACTTGTAGGCTTGGGCCAGGTCGCGCGGCACGCCGGAACCGGACTGGTAGAGCAGGCCCAGGTTGTACTGGGAATCCACGACGCCGTGCTGGGCGGCCTTCTTGAACCAGTCGGCGGCTGCCGCAGGATCCTGAGGTCCGCCTTCGCCGCGGAAGTAGTAGAGCGCCAGGTTGTGCATGGCCGGCGGATCGCCGGCTTCCGCCGCGCGCAGGGTCCAGCGGCGCGCCTCGGCGAGGTTCTGGACCACCCCGGCCTGGCCGGTTTCGTAGAGCCTCGCCAGATAGATCTGCGCCGGGGCCCAGCCGCCGTCCGCCAGCACCTTCAGGTGAGCAAGCGCGCCCGGCCGTCTGGCCTCAACACCGCGCACGGTCTCGACGTAGTCCGTGGCTTCCGGGTCGGCTTGCGACGCGGCGGCTTCAGCGCTGGGGGCCTCGGCCAGGGACGCCGGCGGCGGGCCGGATGTGGTGGGCGCAAGCGCCAGCGAGGCGCGCGGCTCGGCCTCGGCGGCCGGCGCCTGTTGCGGGGCTTGCTGCTGGGCCTGTTGCTGGGCGCCAGGGCCCTCCATCAGGACCACGCCGGCCGCTCCGACGCTGAGGAAGGCCGCGCCGCCAGCGACCATCAGGGCGGTCTGCCAGGTGGAGGCTGGGCGGTTCGGCTTCAAGGCGCCGAACAGGCCGCGGCGCGGAGCACGCCGAGCGGGCTCCGGCGCATGCAGGGTGTCTTCGCGCGGGGCTGCGGCGGCCACCGCGCGGGCGGCGGCGCGGGCCTGCTCGATGACCTCGCGGGTGGAGAGCTGCGGCGCTTCCCGTTCCACCGCCGCCTCGCTGCGGACCGGCGCGCCGTGGCCTATCGGCGGAGCGTCCAGGTCCAGGTCGTCGGTTTCGGCGTCGCGCTCGATGATCGGGGCGAAAGCGTCAACCGCAGCGAAATCCTCTTCGCCGAAGGCCGGGTTGCCCGGATCCAGCGCCGGCTGGCTCACCGGTTCGGCGCGCGAGAACAGCTCGGCCCCGAACACCATCGGCGGGACCGGCGCTTCGTTCTTTTCTTGCGGCTCCGCGGCGAACCGATGCGGTTCCAGGTCCGGCGCTACCTCAGCGACGGCGATCTGGGCGGCCGGTTCTGGCGTCGCGGGGCCCTCCACGGTGCGTTCGGGAGCGAACAGCGGGGCTTCAGCAAGCTGAGGCGGCGGCTCGCCGGCGGGGCCACCAGCCCGCAGGCGATCCTGTGCGTTCTCGATCAGGCGCGCGGTGCGCTCCTCGCTCTGGCGCAGGCGCTCGGCCAGGTCGCCGGCGGCGCGTTCATGGCGCTGCTCGATGCGCTCGGTGACCTTCGCTACCTGTTCGCCGACGTCGTCGATAGCCTGCGCCGCGCGGCGCTCAGACTGCAGGATGCGGTCGGTCAGGCGCTCGGTAATGCGGCCGATCTCCTCGCCCAACCGCTCCAGGGCCTCGGCGTGAAGCTGGTCCGTGCGGCCGAGCCTACCTTCGACGGCGCCGGCGATCCGGGCGATCTCGCCGCCGACCTGCTCGATGGCGTCCGCGCTGCGTTGCTCGGCGCTCTGGACGCGCCGATTCAAGGTCTCCGCCATGCTCAGGACCTCGCGTCCCATGATCTCGATCGCCTGGGCCGAGCGTTGCTCGACCGCGGCGACTTCCTCAGCGACCTTGCCGAGGCGCGCCTCGAGCTGCTCGGCGCCGGTGGCCGCAAGCCGCTCAGCGATTTCGCTGCGGGCCGTCTCGACGCGACGGGTCAGGTCCTCCGCCAGGCCCTGCAGCCGGTGATCCATGTCGCCGCGCACGCTGCGGTCGGCGGCGTTCATCCGCTGGTCGAGCTGGACGAGCGACTCTCGCAAGCCCTCCAGCGCTTCGCTGGTCCGGGCTTCGGCCTCGGCCATCCGTCCGCCGAGGCGGGCGACCACCTCCTCGATCAGCACCTTGGGGTCTTCGGCGGCTTCAGCCGCGGCGAGCCGCGCCTCCAGCCCGGCGAGCGTTTCGCGATTGCGCGCGTCGCCTTCGGAAACCTGGCCAGCCACGCGGCTCACGGCCTCTTCCAGGGCCCGGATCGCCTCAGCCGAGCGCGGGCCCGAGACCTCCTCGATCCGACGCAGGCGCTCGGCGGCGGCCGCCTGTTCGGCCACCAGCCGCTCGGCCGCCGAATCGATGCGGGTCACGGCGGCGAGTTGCTCGCGCTCGGCGGTGTCGATCCGCGCGATGGCGTGACGCACGGAATGCTCGACGCCGGAGATAGCCAGCCCGGCGCGGGTCTCGGACGACTCGATGCGATCGGTCAGCAGGTCCAGCGCAAACGCGATCCGCCCCAGGTCTTCCGGCCCCGGATTCGTCGGAGAGGTCTGCATGAACGACGTCGGCGTCTCGGAGGCGGCGCGATGCGGCCGCAGCCCAAAATGCGCCTCCGAGGTTACTTCTTCGGGAACATCGTCCTCGAGAATGACTCGGTTGAGCCATTCGCCCAGCGTCATGCCGGAACGACGCGCAAGCTCCTTGGCGACCTCTCGGGCCTTTGGGTCGATGCCCTTGACGCTCCAGGGCGCCGCCGCCGTCATCGAATCGCGCCTCCCATGCAGGAGGACGCTAGCACCGTTCCTAGGGGTGTAAACGAAAGCTTAACGCTAGATATGGTGTTTCAAGCTGGACTACTGTGGATTGTTTTGAGCGCCCTCGGCGGCGAGGCTTCCGTTCTTGGCGCCCGCCTGCGATATGCCGCCGCAGATGGACTTTGCGCTGACCCTTTCGATCGCCGGCGGGTGCCTCGTGCTGGCGGCGTTCGCCGGCTGGCGCGGCGCCCGGCCACCCAATCCGCACCGTGGCCCACGCCTCATCCCGTGGCGGTTCATCATGCTCCTGGCGGCGGCAGGCCTGCTGGCCATGCTCGTCCACCTGGTCAACCTGATGGGCGTGACGACCGGGCATTGAGCCGCACGGCCGCCGCGGCGGGTCAGGCCTCCGCGGCGACCGCCGCCGAGGGCTCCGCGTAGCGGGCGCTGACCTTGCGCAAGCCATCCAGCACCGAAGCTGCGCCTTCGGGCGGCAGGTTCGGCGTGGTCAGCAGGCGCCAGGCGCGGACGTTCACGCCGATGGCGTTGCGGTCATAGGTCTGGTGCGTGCGCAGGTGGTCGATCAGGTCACAGAGGCTGGTCAGCCCCTCATCCACCGCCGGCGTCCCGCACACCGTTCCGGCGCCGATTCCGCGCACCGCCAGGCTGTAGAGCTCGACCAGGCCGGCCTCGTCATAGCTCTGGCCCAGCTTCTCGAAACAGGCCTCGGCGAGTTCGAGCAGTTCCATGAGCTCCGCACGGCAGCTGGGCTTGATGAGCTCCAGGTTGGCGTGCGCGCGCTCGAGGGCTTCGGCGACCGGCAGGCCGCCCGGCTGACGCAGCACCTCCGCAAGCCGGTGCTTGGGGAAGACGAAGCGAATATTGCTCATGAGGCCTTGAGATCCTTCAGGGACATCTCGCCTGGCTCCTCCTCCGGCGCGGGCAGGGCCGGCGCGGCCTGGGGGGCGGCGTCGCCGCGCCGGCGGCCCATGCCCTCCGGCGGCGGCTCGTCCCGAAAACGGCGGTCGGGGCCGATGTAGTCGTCGGAATAGAGGAAGGTGCGGCCTTCCTTCGACACCCAGATGATCCGCTCCAGCATGACCACCGGCGCGATCGGCTTCTTGATGAGGATGTGTCCGCCGCAGTCGCGCGCCCGGGTGACGTCGCGGGCCGGCGTGTGGGCCGTCGTGACCAGCACCGGGGTGTAGCAGTTCGGCTCGGCCGCGCTCTGGCGCATCCACTTGACGAAGTCATAGCCGCCGCCCGACGGCGACAGGCTGTCCACGATGGCGAGGTCGATCTGGTGACTGATCGCGACCTCCTGCGCCTGCTCGACGTTCGAGCAGCGGTACAGTTGCTTGGCGCCCAGGCCGGTGACGATCTGCACGAGGATCGACATGCCGACAGGCGTGTCGTCGAGGAGCAGGATCGTCGCCCGTTCCAGGTTGAACCTTGCGCGAGAGGCGGGGTCGAGCGCCATCGCGAGTGAACTCTCCACACTGAACCCGCGACCACCTATTGCGGACCGATCACTATAGGAATGATTGCGGTTAACACTGTCTTGCGCGCCCAGGTCGCATATCGCGGATATGCGAAACTATAGATCCGCGGAAGATGGCGGCGGCGCTTCCGGCTTCTTGGGGCGCTTGGACAGGCCGGCCATGCCGCCGGAGGACAAGAGGCCGACGTCGGCCATCAGCCAGGGGATCGACCACTTGTGCGGCGCAGCGCAATAGCGCGGCTGCCAGAGAGGGTCGTACTTGTCCTTGTACCGGCGGACGCCCTGGAAATTGTAGATTTCCTCGCCGCGCTCGAAGAGCAGCCGCCCGACCCGCGACATGATCGGCGCCAGGGGCCGGTCCTCGAGGCCGGCCAGCGGGGCCATGCCGAACTCAAAGGCCTCGTACCCCTGCTCGCGGCCCCAGTTGATCAGCTCGACGAAGAGATAGTCCATGATGTTGTTGGGGGCGTCATCGGCGTAGCGCATCAGGTCCATGGAAAAGGCGCTGCGTCGCGCCGTCGTCCAAAGGGTGGCGAAGGCCATGGGTTGGCCGTCGATGCGCACCACCGCCACCGGGAACTCCTGCACGTACCCGGGCCAGAAGCCGCCCATGGAAAAGCCCTTCTCACCGCCGGCGTGGTGGGCGAGCCACTGGTCGGAGATCACCTGCAGGGTGGGAAGCATTGCGGTCACCGCATCGCCTTGCAGGACCTCGAAGGTCGCGCCCGCCTCGCCCAGCTTACGCCAGGCGCGGCGCGCCGTGCCCCGCTTGCGACCCTCCATGGAAAAGGTCTCCAGCGGTACGGCCGCGCTCTCCCCCACCTTCTGGATGGAGAAGCCCAGGTCCACGATCTCCGGCAGGTCCTCGGCGCCCAGGCCGTGGATTCCCGGCCGTGCGGCATGGCTGTCGGCCAGTTCGCGGAAGCGCCAGAGCAGTTCCGACCGCTCATCCCGCCTGCCGACGGGCGCGCCCAGCGCCACCCAGGCGCGGCCGCGGACCCCGAACATCAGGAAGCTCTCTCCGGAGGCTGAGAACAGGAAACGCTTGTCGCCCAGGAGCGCCAGGTTGGAGCCTGGCTCGGCGGCCTCGGCCTTGGCCAGGATCGCGCGCACCCGCTCGAACTCCGGATCGCTTTCCCCGACCACCGGCGGCGTGGCGGCCGAGACGAAGAGGCGCCACACCCCGAACGCGAACAGGACGAGCGCCGCGCCGGCCCACGCGCGCATGGCGCGCTCGGCGTCCGCGTCGGCCATCACCCGCCACCACGGCCGGTCGGCGTAGTCCGAATGCTGGAACGACCATAGGCCCAGAAGCCCGGCGCCAACCACTGCGCAGGCCGCCGAGAAGAGCCACCCCGGCGTGACCTCCATCCGGGTCAGACGCGAGCTGCGCGGAAACGCCCCATGGAACGGCGCAAGCAGGACGGCCAGCGCGACGAGGGCCGTCGTCTCCTCCCAGTTGAAGCCCTTGAGCAGGGCCAGCGTCGCAGCGAGCAAGAGAACGCCCATGGTCGCGCCCCAGGCGGCGCCCAGCCGCGCGCGCAGCCCGAAGGCGAGCAGCACCAGCACCAGGCCCAGGATGCTGGACAGGAAGTGGGCCGCCTCGATCAGGTAGACCGGCGTGACCTGGATCAACCGCATGAAGCGGGCCGGTTCCGAGGGCGTCGCTCCGGACGCCAGCAACATCACGCCTGCCGCCAAGGTCAGGATGGCGGCCGTCCACGGCGCAAAGGCCAACGCGGCGGGACGAAGATCTTTCAGGAAACGCATCCAGGCCTATCGGTCCGCCAACGAGGTGAAGCCTTATAGCTGCAATTCGCGGCGCGGCGCCGCTCTCAAACATCCGTTTGGTCGAGCTTGCTCTCGCAAGGCTCCGCGCTAAGGTGACGGCCGTCCTTTTCAGAGGTTGGGAGACCGCCATGGCTGACTTCGGCGCCGCCGACCTCGACGCCTTCCGTGCGGATGTGCGTGGCTGGCTCGAAGCCAACTATCCGGCCGAGTTGCGCGCCGCCGACGCCAAGACCGACCCGGAAGCCGTCTGGGGCGGCCGCGCCTTCGACGGCTCGGAGGACCCGCAGATCGCCTGGATGGAGCGCGTCGCGGAGAAGGGCTGGACAGCGCCGACCTGGCCTACGGAGTTCGGCGGCGGCGGGCTCAACGCCCAGCAAGCCCGGGTGATCGACCAGGAGATCGCGAGGGGCCGCTACCGTGCGCCCCTGCTCTCCTTTGGTCTGTGGATGCTGGGCCCGGTGCTGCTCGAATACGCCAACGAGGCGCAGAAGAAAGAGCACCTGCCGAGAATCGTTCGCGGCGAAATTCGCTGGTGCCAGGGCTATTCCGAGCCGGGCGCCGGCTCCGACCTGGCGAGCCTCGCCACCCGGTGCGAGGACAAGGGCGACCATTGGCAGATCGACGGCCAGAAGGTGTGGACCAGCTACGCCGACAAGGCCGACTGGTGCTTCTGCCTGGTGCGCACCGACCCGTCGAAGAAGCACGAGGGCATCTCCTTCGTGCTGATCGACATGCGGACCCCCGGCGTCGAAACGCGGCCGATCCGCCTGATCAGCGGCGAGAGCCCGTTCTGCGAGACCTTCTTCACCGGCGTGAAGATCCCCAAGGGCAATCTGGTCGGCAAACTCAACGGCGGCTGGGAGATCGCCAAGCGGCTCCTGCAATATGAGCGGCAGAACATCTCGGCCGGCTTCGGCGAAGGCGGCACGGCCGGCGGCGCCTCCGGTGACCTGGGTGAGGTGGCCAAGGCCTATGTGGGGCTCGAGGACGGCAAGCTGGCCGACCGCGACCTGCGCCGGCGGATCACCGAGAACAAGATGAATTTCCAGGCGCTGCGCCAGACGATCGGGCGCACCGCGGCCGAGAGCCGTGCATCGAACGGTCCGTCGGCGGCGACCTCGATCATCAAATATGCCGCCGCCGAGTTCGCCAAGGAACGCTCCGAGCTGATGGTCGAGGCGATGGGCGGCCAAGGCCTGGGCTGGGATGGCGAGGGCTTCAGCCCCGCCGAACTGGCCGCCGTGCACGGCTGGCTGCGCACCAAGGCCAATTCGATCGAGGGCGGCACCTCGGAGATCAATCTGAACGTGGTGTCGAAGCGGGTGCTGGGCCTGCCTGACCCGAAATAGACGACATCGGCCGGGTCTATTTTGGCCGGGCCTCAGGATATGAATTTTTGAAGGCGAGATTTGATGGCGGATTTTGGCGGCGACGTTGAGGCTTTCCGGGCCGAGGCCCGGACCTGGCTGGAAGCGAACTTTCCCGAAGAGCTGAAGCGCGACCCCGCGCAGCAGACGGCCGCGGCCATGGGCCAGCCGGAGAGCGAGGCCGCCAAGGCCTGGCGCAAGGCGATGGGCGAGAAGGGTTGGGGCACGCCCACCTGGCCCGCCGAATATGGCGGCGGCGGCCTCTCGCGCCAGGAGGCGCGCGTGTTGCAGGAGGAGATGGCCCGGATCGGCGCCCGCAACCCGGTCGGCGGCATGGGCGTGATGATGTTCGGGCCCACCCTCATCGAATACGGCTCCGAGGCGCTGAAGCGCCAGCACCTGCCGGGCATCATCAAGGGCGAAGTCCGCTGGTGCCAGGGCTACTCCGAACCGGGCGCTGGCTCCGACCTGGCGGGCCTGCAGACCCGCGCCGAAGACAAGGGCGATCACTGGTTGGTAAATGGTTCAAAAATATGGACTTCTGGCGCTAACCTCGCCGACCGCTGCTTCTGCCTGGTGCGGACCGACACCACGAAGAAGCACGAGGGCATCAGCTTCCTTCTGATCGACATGCGGACGCCCGGCGTCGAGACGCGGCCGATCCGGCTGATCAACGGGACCTCGCCCTTCTGCGAGACCTTCTTCACCGACGTGAAGGTCCCGAAGGATCAGCTCTGGGGTCCGCTGAACGGCGGCTGGACGATCGCCAAGCGCCTCTTGCAGCACGAGCGGGACAACATCTCGGCCGGGCTGGGCGGCGGCAACATCGGCCAGGCGACGCCGCTGCCGACCGTCGTGGAGGCGGCGCGGGATTATGTAGGTATGGACGCCGACGGCCGGATCGCCGACGCGGACCTGCGCCGGCGGATCACCGACCATCTGATGGAGACCCGCAGCTTCCAGCTCACCGTGCGCCGGGCGGCCGACGAGGCGAAGTCGAACCAGGGGCCGTCGGCGGCCACCTCGATCATGAAGTACGCCGGCGCCAAGATCGCCCAGGAGCGCAACGAACTCTTGATCGAGGCCATGGGCCACCAGGGGCTGGGCTGGGAAGGCGCAGGCTATTCCGAGGCCGAAATCACCGCCTTCCGCACCATGCTGCGCTCCAAGGCCAACTCCATCGAGGGCGGCACCTCCGAGATTAATTTGAACGTGGTTTCGAAGCGGGTCCTGGGGCTTCCAGACCCCAAGTAGACGGGAGACTCCAACCCGACGCAGTTCCGTGCTAGAATTTTTCTAAGATATTGAAAATATAAAATATTAGGGAGATTTCGAGATGGCCGACTTCGGTGGCTCAGATCTGGACGCCTTCCGCGCCGAGGCGCGCGAGTGGCTCGAAGCCAATTTCCCCAAGTCGCTGGCGCACAAACAGACGGCGATGATCCCCGGCGACGAGGCGCTCTCCGCGGACGGCAAGCTTTGGAAGCAGCGCATGGCCGACAAGGGTTGGGGCGCGCCGACCTGGCCGACCGAATACGGCGGCGGCGGGCTGACCGGCGCCCAGGCCCGCGTGCTCCAGCAGGAGATGACGCGGCTCGGGGCGGAGAACCCGGTGGCGGGCATGGGCACGTCGATGTTCGGTCCGACCCTGCTCGAGTACGGGACCGAGGAACAGAAGCGCCGCCACATCCCGCCGATCGTCCGCGGCGAGCTGCGCTGGTGCCAGGGCTATTCGGAGCCGGGCGCGGGCTCCGACCTCGCCAGCCTGCAGACCAAGTGCGAGGACGCGGGCGACCACTGGAAGATCAACGGTCAGAAGATCTGGACGAGCGGCGCGCAATACGCCGACTGGTGCTTCTGCCTGGTGCGCACCGACACCTCGAAGAAGCACGAGGGCATCTCCTTCGTGCTGATCAACATGCATCAGCCCGGCGTCGAGACGCGGCCTATCAAGCTGATCGCCGGAAACTCGCCGTTCTGCGAGACCTTCTTCACCGACGCCCGCGCCGAGAAGGACGACATGGTCGGCCCGATCAACGGCGGCTGGACGATCGGCAAGCGCCTCTTGCAGCACGAGCGCTCGGGCCAGGGCGGCGGGCGGATGATGGCTGGCGCCAACGTCGTCGACCTCGCCAAGAAATACGTCGGGCTCGACCAGAAGGGCCGCATCGCCGACGCCGACCTGCGCACGCGGATCGCCAGGCACATGATGGACGCCCGCGCGCACGGCCTGACGCTGCAGCGCGCGGCCGAGGAGGCCAAGGGCAACATCAATCCCAGCGCCACCACCTCGGTGATGAAGAACTCGGGCACCTGGATCGGCCAGGAGAAGGCCGAGCTGACGCTGGAGATCATGGGCGCCCAAGGCCTCGGCTGGGAAGGCGACGCATTCTCCCGCGAGGAGCGCGACGCGGTGCGCACCTGGCTCTCGGGCAAGGCCACGACGATCTTCGGCGGCAGCCAGGAGATCCAGTCGAACATCGTCTCCAA
>Ga0207657_10000705_pt1 | contig 35489 bp, 37 predicted proteins | sample KBSC33metaG_FD_184316 | JGI IMG/M metagenome (GOLD analysis project Ga0207657, IMG submission 184316) | Corn rhizosphere microbial communities from Kellogg Biological Station, Michigan, USA - KBS C3-3 metaG (SPAdes) (version 2) | ecosystem: Host-associated > Plants > Roots > Rhizosphere > Soil ...
AGTTGCAGCGGCAACGCAGCAGCCGGCACCGGTCTCCGAACTGGTCAGCGATGTTTCGATCCCGCACACGCAGTTCAAGCTCGCGAACGGCCTCACCGTTATCGTCCACGAAGACCACAAGGCGCCCGTCGTCGCGGTCAGCACCTGGTACAATGTCGGGTCGAAGGACGAGCCGCCGGGAAAGACCGGCTTCGCGCATCTGTTCGAGCATCTGATGTTCAACGGCTCCGACAATCTGCCGGGCGATTACTTCACCTACCTGCAGCAGATCGGCGCGACCGATTACAACGGCACCACCTGGTTCGATCGCACCAATTATTTCGAGACGGTCCCGAAGTCGGCGCTTGAGAAGGCGCTGTTCATGGAAAGCGACCGCATGGGCTATCTGCTCGGCGTGATGGACCAACAGAAGCTGGATAACCAGCGCGGGGTCGTCCAGAACGAGAAGAGGCAGGGCGACAACCAGCCGGGCGGGCTGGTCGAATATGAAGTGCTCGGCGACCTGTTTCCGGCGGGGCACCCCTACCAGCATTCCACCATCGGATCGATGAGCGACCTCGACGCGGCGAGCCTCGCAACGGTCAAGGAATGGTTCCTCGACAAATACGGCCCGAACAATGCGACCCTGGTGCTCGCGGGCGATATCACCGCCGCCGAAGCCAGGCCGCTGGTCGAGAAATATTTCGGGGCGATCAAGGCCGGGCCGGTGAACGTCCCCGCCGCTGCGGACGTGCCGACGATGGCGGCGCCGAAGACGGTCGTCATGAAGGATCATGTCGCGACGACCGAGATCCAGCGCCACTGGGCGGTTCCGGGCATGCTTTCGCCGCAGCTCGCCGCGCTCGACGTCGGCGCGTCGGTTCTCGGCGGGCTAGCCAGCTCGCGGCTGGACAAGATTCTGGTGCGCGACGAAAAGCTCGCGGTGTCGGTCAGCGCGGGGTACCAGCCGTTCCAGCGCATTGGCCTGTTCGAGGTCGATGCGACGGTGAAGCCCGGGGTCGATCCCGATGTCGTCGCCAAGAGGCTCGACGAGATCATCGCCGATTATGTCGCGAACGGGCCGACCCAGGACGAGGTGACCCGTGCAACGACGCGCGAAGTCGCCGGGCGGATTCGCGGGCTTGAGCAGGTCGGTGGGTTCGGCGGCAAGGCCGTCGCGCTTGCCGAGGGCCAAGTCTTCGCGGGCGACTCCGATTATTACAAGAAGACGCTCGGCGAATATGCGGCGGTGACGCCGTCCGAGGTCAAGGCGGCGATGCAGCAGTGGCTGAGCCGCCCGGTGCTCAAGATCCGGCTCGAGCCAGGCGAGCGGCCGCCTTACGAGGAATCGGCCTTCGCTCCGAAAAAGGGCAAGAGCGCGGACATCGCCACGCCCATCGTCAAGCGGCCGATCCCGCCGGTCGGCGAACCGGCACCGCTCGATTTCCCCGACATAACTCACGTGACCCTGTCGAACGGGGTCAAGGTCGCCTACGCGCAGCGCACCGCTGTTCCCGTCACCCAGATCGGCCTGGTGTTCGATGCCGGCTTCTCGGCGGACCAGCCGGGCGACCGCGGCTTGCAGAGCTTCACCATGGCGATGCTCGACGAGGGCGCGGCAGGCATGAACTCGCAGCAGATCGCCGAGGCCAAGGAGAGGCTGGGCGCGATCATCGCGACCGGCGGCGATGCCGACCGAAGCGACGTCACCCTGTCGGCGCTGTCGGCCAATCTCGCTCCGTCGCTCGATCTGCTAGCCGATATCGTCGAGCGGCCAACGTTCGACCCGACCGACGTCGACCGCGTCCGGACGCAGGTGCTGACCGCGATCTCGCAAGCGGAGAAGGATCCGCAAGGGATTGCTTCGCGCACGCTCCCGCCGCTCCTCTATGGCGCATCCCACCCTTACGGGACGACGAGCCTGGGCGATCCGGACGCCGTTAAGCGTTTCACCCGGCCCTATCTTGAAAGCTTCCGCCAGCACTGGCTGCGGCCCGACAATCTCGAGATTTTCGTGGTCTCGGACCTGCCGTTGGCGCAGGTTCAGCAGCAGCTCGAGCATAAGTTCGGATCGTGGACCGCGCCGAGCGCGCCCAAGGGCGTGAAGAATTTCGGCACGGTCCCGGCGCGACCGAAGGCGGAGAGAATCGTCCTGGTCGACCGGCCGGGATCGCCCCAGTCGCTCATCATGGCCGGACAGGTGACGCCGATCGACCCGCGCGGCGACGTGACCGGGGTCGGACCGGCCAACGACATTCTGGGCGGCACCTTCCTGTCGCGCCTCAACATGGACATCCGCGAGGACAAGGGCTGGTCCTACGGCGTTCGCGGCACGGTGCAGCTCAACGCCAAGGTCGTGCCCTATATCGTCGTCGCCCCGGTCCAGTCCGACCGGACGGGCGATTCGATCCAGGCGATGCGCAAGGACATCCGCGACTTCCTGTCGACCAAGGGCGTCACCGACGAGGAGCTGGAGCGGACGATCGCGAACCGGATCAAGGCGCTGCCGGGTCAGTTCGAAACCTCGGACTCGGTGCTTTCGGCGATGGAGACCAACGCTCTGCTCGGTCGGCCGGACAATTATTACGAGCTGCTGTCCGACAAGTACCGGGCCCAGACGAAGACGAGTCTCGACGCGTCGCTTCGCGAAGCGGTGAACCCGGCGAGCTTCATCTGGGTCGTCGTCGGCGATGCCAAGACAGTCAAGCCGCAGTTGGCGAAGCTCGGCCTTCCGGTTGAGGAAGTGCCGGCGCGCTGATTATCCAGCGACTGTTCAGTCCACTTGGCGGACCGTGCCGCCGCCGTTGATTGCGGTGGTGACTTGCGGGTTGCCGGCGTAGCGGATCTCGCCGCCGCCGTTGACGGCCGCCGCCAGGCTCGCAGATGGACCGATGAGGAGCTTGCCGCCGCCCTCCACGGACGCGGCGACGTCCGCGATTCGAACGGAGCGGAGATCGATCTGGCCTCCGCCATCAACGGCGACCGCGACGTCGGCCTGCGACGCGAAGCCCGGCGCGGCGGTGATCGCTCCGCCGCCCTGAACAGCGGAGTCCGGAATCGTGGGCGATTCGATCTCGATCCGCAGGTCGTAATGCTGCGGGCAGCGATTGTCGCAGGCGTCGATTGCGAGCTTGTGTCGGCCGTCGACATGAAAAGCGGTGAACTGCGTGCTGCCGCTGACCAGGATGACGCGCTGGACCGGGCCGCGGCGATAGACGACGCCGCCGCCACCGCGAAGCTCGACCGACTGGAACGCAGGGACCGGGACGGTCTCGGCAGCGATGGCGGGAACGGCTGCGACGGCGAGTGGCAGGAGGACAATCAGGCTGCGCATGGCGGGACCTTTCGGGCAACAGATGCGCTACATTTGTAGCGCTAAATTTGTAGCGTGTCCAGCGGACTGCTCAGCTGCGCAGCGTCACTCTCGTGAAATGCCCCATCTTGCGCCCGGGTCGGGGCTCGCCCTTCCCGTAATTGTGGACATGGGTGCCGGGCTCCGCGACGAGTCGCCGCCAGCCGGTAATTTCCGGCCCAAGCAGATTTTCCATCATAGCCGATGCGCCGACTCGGGCTGTCGAGCCGAGCGGGAGGCCGCAGATGGCGCGGATGTGCTGCTCGAACTGCGAAGTGACGGCGCCCTCGATCGTCCAGTGACCGCTGTTGTGAACGCGCGGCGCGATCTCGTTGACGATCGGGCCTTGTGCGGTCGCGAAGAATTCAACGGTGAGGACGCCTATGTGCCCCAGCGCTTCGGCGATTGCCGTGGCGACCCTGACCGCCTCGTCCCGGTGGCGCTCGACCGTCTCGGGCGCGGGGACAGTCGAGCGGCGAAGAATGCCGTTGTCGTGATCGTTGAGCGGCGGGTCCCAGGTCGCGATTGAGCCGTCGGCCCCGCGCGCGAGGACGATCGAAAATTCGCAATCGAAGGGGATTGCGGCTTCCGCGACCGCCGGCGCGCGGCCGATCGCATCCCAGGCGGCGATCGCGGATCCAGGCTCCGTCGCCCAGGCCTGGCCCTTGCCGTCGTAACCCAGGCGGCGCGTCTTGAGGACGAGCGGCGTTCCAAGGCGGCGTTCCGCCTCGAGGGCGTCCGCCTCGCTGTCGACCCGCATCCATGCGCCGACTCGAGCGCCGGTCGATTCGATGAATTCCTTTTCGAGCCCGCGCTCCTGTCCGACCTCCAGCGAGGCCACGCCCGGACGGAGTTTCGATGCGATCGTCGCGAGCGCCGCGGCCGGCGCATTCTCGAACTCGTAAGTCGCGACCGCGACACTGTCGGCGAAACGCTTCAGGGCGTCGAGATCGTCGTAGGCGGCGCGCGTGAACTCGGCGGCGACGGCCGCGGCGCAAGGCTTTTCTCCGGGTTCGAAAATATGGCAGCGATAGCCCAGCTGGGCGGCCGCGACGGCGAGCATCTTGCCAAGCTGGCCGCCGCCGATGATTCCGATGGGTGAGCCCGGTTCGATCGTCATTCGGGCGTTTCGGCGACCGAGGCTGTTTGCTCCACGCGATATTTCTCGAGCCGCTCCGCGAGCGCCGGATCGCCGATGGCGAGGATCGATGCCGCGAAGAGCGCCGCGTTGGCTGCTCCGGCCTTGCCGATGGCGAGCGTTCCGACGGGTACGCCGGCGGGCATCTGGACGATCGAAAGCAGGCTATCCATGCCCTTCAGGGATTGCGTTTCGACCGGTACGCCGAGGACCGGGAGAGTCGTCATCGACGCCGTCATCCCGGGAAGATGTGCCGCTCCGCCGGCACCGGCGATGATGACCTTGAGGCCCCGCTCGCGGGCCGAATGGGCATAATCGTAAAGACGCTTCGGGGTGCGATGCGCGGAGACGATCTTCGTTTCATGGGTCACTCCGAGCGAATCGAGCATCTCGGCGGCATGGCGCATCGTCTCCCAGTCGGACTTGCTGCCCATGATGATTCCGATCCTGGGACCCGCCACTCTTTGCAATCCTCGCCTGTCGCCGAAGCCGCCGTTTAGAAAGCGATTTGCCTGTTCGCAATCGGGACAGTCTATTCGAGCGCATTTCGCGGCTTCCGGAATCGGGGTATTTCGTCGCCGTGGACCAGGCGGAATCAGAGTCGGCTGGCGATCCGCTCGCCGAGATCGAACGACTGCGCGAGACGATCGCGAGGCTGGAAGAGCGCGTGAAGGCGCTCGACGCGCTGGCCCACCAGGATGTGCTGATCCCTCTCCCCAACCGCCGCGGCTTCATGCGCGAGCTCGAATCCCTGATCGGCCGGGTCAGCCGTTACGGAGAGAGCGCGGCGATGCTGTTCGTCGACATCGACGGCCTCAAGCGGATCAACGACAGCTACGGTCACCGGGCCGGCGACGAGGCGCTGATCCAGGTCGCCGGCGTGCTGGCCAGCGCCGTTCGAACGAGCGATTGCGTCGCACGCCTCGGCGGCGATGAGTTCGGGATCCTTCTGGCCCACGTCGACGAGAACAGTGCGCGCGAGACCGCGGCACGGCTGACGTCGCTGATCGACGATCATGAAAGCCATTGCGACGGCAATCGCCTGCCGCTTGGAGTGGCGATCGGAGTAACCGCAATCGTCGCCAACGACACGCCGGATTCGGTCATCGGCCGCGCCGATCGGGCGATGTACCGGGAAAAATCGGCCGCCTAGCCGTTACAGCGGCGCCTAAGCGGCCGACGGGGCCTAGCGCTCGCTCAGATAGTAGCTTTCGCGGGCCGTCAGATCGCCGTCGAGCTCATAGACGAGAGGCTGTCCGGTCGGGATTTCGACTCCGACGATCTCATCATCACCGATATTCGACAGGAGCTTGACGAGGGCGCGGATCGAATTGCCGTGCGCCACGACGAGCACTCGCTCGCCCGACTTCAACGCTGGGGCGATGGCTTCATCCCAATAGGGAAGGACGCGCTCGATCGTGTCTTTCAGGCTCTCGGTCGCCGGGACGTCGACTCCCGAGTACCGACGGTCATCGGCAACGCTGTAGGGGCTGTCAGGCGCGAGCGGCGGCGGCGGAACGTCGAACGAGCGGCGCCAGATCTTGACCTGCTCGTCGCCGACCTTGTCCCGCGTCTCCTGCTTGTTGAGGCCGGTGAGGCCGCCATAGTGACGCTCGTTCAAACGCCAGTGCTTGCGGACCGGGAGCCACAGCCGCTCCATCGGCTCCAGCGCGAGGTCGAGCGTCTTGATCGCGCGGGCGAGCACGCTGCTGAAACATGTATCGAAGTCGAAGCCCCGGGCTTTCATCAGCTCGCCCGCGGCGATGGCCTCGGCGACACCCTTTTCAGACAGGCCGACGTCCCACCAGCCGGTGAAACGGTTCTCGAGATTCCATTGCGACTGGCCGTGACGGAGCAGGACCAGCCTAGGCATCGACCTTGTCTGCCTTCGCCGCGCCGGCCTTCGCCCTGGATAGCTCCGGAAGGATCGCATGCAGCGAATCGAGACAGGCGCGAGCGAGGTGCTTCGATCGCTCAGGCGACCAGCCGTAGACCGGATCGGGGAGATCGAAATTGTCCTTGAACGGCATTTCGAGGGTCATCGACAGGCAGCCGTAGCGCTCGGCCAGCTGCGTCGTGGACATCGACATGTTCGCTTCGCCGGGCTTGGAAATCTCGTAGCCCTTGCGGGTCTGGAAGTCCGGCGAGACCCGCTCCAGGGTTTCGCTGAACAGCTTGAACAGCCGCGCCTGCCGGTCGGTGAAGGACGGGATTCCCTCGAAGCCGGCAAGGAAGTTCGCCGGAATCGCCTCGTCCCCGTGGACGTCCATTGCGAAATCGACGCCGGTCGCGTCCATGGCGTTTCGCACGCACAGGACTTCGGGGCTTTTTTCGGCGCTTGGAGCGTGCCATTCGCGGTTGAGGTTCACGCCGACCGCGTTGGTGCGAAGATGACCGCGACGCGATCCGTCGGGGTTCATGTTGGGGACCACCCGGAAGGTGCACTTTTCGCGAAGCACCCGGGTGACCGGATCCTCGAGATCGGTAAGCTTTTCGAGCGCCCCTTCCATCCACCATTCGGCCATCGATTCGCCCGGGTGCTGGCGCGCGTAGAGCCAGACGTTGAGTGGCCCTTCGCCCATGGTCAGACAGTCGATGTCCTGCCCGTCAAGCGATTTGCCGAGCGAAGAGTAGGACACTCCCGGAAGCGCGGCGACCGACGTCACGAGGTCGTGGTGCCGCTCCATCGAGTAAGGCGCGAAATAGGCGAGCCACACGACATCTTCGGTCGGCGTGAAGCGGATCGTGAGAGTCCCGTCGGCATAGCTGGTGCCCTCGACCCGAACCCAGTCGTCGCGGTCGGCTGACACGCAGGCACGATAATCGGGCCAGCCGTTGGGATAAGCCGATCCCGCGCAATTGGTGATCCGAAGCGTGATCTCGCGGCCCTTCCCGCCGGCCAGCCGGAAATAGAACCACTGGTAGAAATCGGACATGTGATCCTTGACGATCTCCAGGTCGGCGCTGCTGCCGTCCTGCTTCACGACACGGATGTTGCCGGCGTCGAACGCGCTCGAGATGGTGAGGGTCATCGGGGTCCTGGGCAAAGATGGAAAATCGCCCACGCTGATAGTGCGCCACCGCCCAACAGGCAAACCGAACCGGAGGGCCGGGCCCGGGCCGGGATCAGGCGATCGGGTCCTGCTGGCGGCGCTTGCGCAGACTTGCGACCGCGACAGCGAAGATCGCGATGATACCGATCGCGATGAGGTCCAGCATGAACGAACCGCTGATCAGCCAATAGAACATCGCGGCGACAATGGCCGAGCAGGGGATGGTGATTACCCACGCGACCGCGACGTTGCCGGCGATCCCCCAGCGGACCGCGGATGCCCTGCGCGCCGCGCCGGCGCCGATCACGCAGCCGGTCATCGTGTGCGTCGTCGAAACGGGAATGCCGAGATAGGACGCGGTGAACAGCACGATGGAACCGCCCATCGATGCTGAGAAGCCCTGGTGCTGGTTCAACTTCGTAATCCGGGTTCCCATCGTCTCGATGATCCGCCAGCCGCCAGTCAGAGTACCCAGACCCATCGCGACGTAGCAGCTCAGCGCCACCCAATTGGGCACGTGAAATTGCCCGTTCAAATGCCCGGTCGAGTAGAGAAGCACGGTGATCAGTCCCATCGTCTTCTGGGCGTCGTTGAGGCCGTGGCTAAGCGAAAGAGTCCCCGACGAAACCAGGTGAAGGCCGCGGAACGTCCGCTCGGACCCGCGCGCGCTGGCGCGAACCCCCAGCCAACTGGTCAGAAGCATGATCGCCATTGCCAGCATCAACCCCAGGGTCGGCGAGGCGACGATCGCGATCAGCGTCTTGTTGAGGCCGAGCCACTGGATGCTCGGGAATCCGGCATGCGCAACTCCCGCGCCGACGATTCCGCCGACGAGCGCGTGGCTGGAGGAGGAGGGAATGCCCTTCACCCAAGTCAGCACGTTCCAGAACATCGCGCCGATGAGGGCCCCGAAGACGACCGCGGGCGTGATCACGTCCTTGTCGACCAGGCCTTTGCCGATCGTATCGGCGACATTGTGAAGTTCCGGCCATTTCAGCGCGAGAAAATAGGCGGCGAAATTGAAGAAGGCGGCGAAACCGACCGCGATCACGGGAGGAAGGACCCTCGTTGCCACTACGGTCGCGATGGAGTTCGCGGCGTCATGGAGCCCGTTGAGGAAGTCGAACATCAACGCAACGGCGATGAGTCCGACCAGCAGCGGGAGAGCGAGTTCGTACACTTCGCGCGCTCAGGTGTGATCGATGACGATGCCGTCGATCTCGTTCGCGACATCCTCGAACGCATCGGTGATCCGCTCGAGATGCTTGTAGATTTCGCGGGAGATGATGAACTGCATCGGCTGGTCGTGATGTTGCTGGAACGCGCGCTTGAGGCCGATCGCGTGGACGTCGTCGGCGTCGCCTTCCAGGCGCACGATCTTTTCCGTGATGACATGAATTCGGGCGCCGCTTCGGCTGATGTTGCGAAGCATTGGAATCGCCTGGGCGGTCAGCGCGGCGGCATCGACGATCATCTTCGCCATCTGCTTCATTTCGGGTTCGAACATTGTCAGTTCGTAAAGTGTGATCGCGCGAGCGGTCGATTCCATCTCATCGATCGTGTCGTCCATCGCGCCGATCAGCGAAGTGATCGCGCCGCGGTCGAACGGTGTCAGGAACGTCTGCCTGACCGATCGAAGAACCTGGCGGATGATGTCGTCCGCCTCGTGCTCGCGTTCGTCGATCTCGCGGATCCGATCCTCGGCGGGCTGTTGGCCGTCAATCAGTTCCTCGAGTGCCTTTGCGGCTGCGACGAGCGTCGCCACGTGCGCTTCGAACATCCCGAAAAAGTCGCCGGTCCGCGGGAGCAGCCGTTGAAACCAATTGAACATGAAAGCCCCCTGTCGTGCGTCTCGCGCTTAACGGACACAGGGTGGCGTCGCAATAATTCTGCAACAATCCCGTAACACACGAAACGGAAGGACCTCTGGCAATCGACCGCGGCCTTCGCTAGCGCCCTGAACCGATGGCGAAAATCCCAGTCCTCGTCACCGGTGGCGCCGGTTACATCGGCAGCCATGCCGTTCTAGCGCTCAAGGACGGCGACTGGCCGGTCGCCGTCATCGACGACCTGTCGAACGGGACTCGCGCAGTCGTACCGGACGATGTGCCCTTTTACGAAGGCAACATCGCCGACCGGGCGCTGGCGGAGCGCATCTTCGCGGAGCAGGGCATCGGCGCAATCATGCATTTCGCCGGATCGATCGTCGTCCCGGAAAGCGTTGAGAAGCCCCTCCTCTATTACGGCAACAACACCATCGCGACTCACGCATTGATTTCGGCCGCCGTGGCTTCGGGCGTGAAACATATCCTCTTTTCCTCGACCGCGGCGACTTACGGGGAGCCGGAGCGCGTTCCGATCGACGAAGAGGATCGGAAGCAGCCGATCAACCCCTATGGCGCATCGAAGCTGATGACCGAGCGGATGCTGTCCGACAGTTCGGCAGCCCATGATCTCAATTACGGCGCGCTGCGCTACTTCAACGTGGCCGGCGCGGACCCGGAGCTGCGCGCGGGTCAAATCGGCCGCGGATCGACCCACCTCATCAAGATTGCGGTCGAGGCGGCGATCGGAAAACGCGACCATATCGATGTGTTCGGAAGCGATTATCCGACGCCCGATGGCACCTGCATCCGCGACTATGTCCATGTCAGCGACCTTGCCGCTGCGCATGTCCTGGCGCTGGACCGGCTGATTGCGAGGCGGGACGAGAATCTCGTCCTCAATTGCGGCTACGGCAAAGGCCTGTCGGTTCTGGAGGTGCTGGATTCGGTCGACCGGGTTGCCGAGCGGCCGGTCCGGCGCGAGATGAAGCCGCGCCGCGCCGGCGATGCGCCAGTGCTGGTCGCTTCCAACCGCCGGCTGGTCGAAACACTCGACTGGGTTCCGCGCTTTGCCGACATCGATGTGATTGTAACCCACGCGCTTCAATGGGAGCGCAAGCTGCAGGGGCTCCAACTCGCGTGAAAGCACTGAAGTTCGTCCTCGGGCCGCTGGCGCTTCTCGCCACGGCCGCTGCTCCCGCGCCGCAAGCTGACACGGCAGCGGCGCAGCGGGTTCGCGCAGACGTCGAATTCCTTGCGAGCGACCTCCTCGAAGGCCGCGACACCGGATCGAGGGGCTATGATATCGGCGCGTCCTACGTCGCGTCGCGATTCCGCGCGATCGGGCTGACACCGGGCGGCAGGGACGGCGGCTGGTATGTCGAGGTGCCGTTCCGCCGCGCCGTCCATAGCGGTACTCCGGTTGCCGCCATCGTCACCGGCAACGCTTCGAAAGCGCTTCGCTCGGGAAGCGACTTCGCGGCTCGGCCGAGCCTGACCCAGCAGCAGCGCTCGATCGAGGCGCCGCTCGTCTTCGCCGGGCACGGCATCAGCGATGCGCGGCTCGGGATCGACGATTATGCCGGGCTCGACGTTCGCGGAAAGATCGCGGTCGTGCTCGACGGCACCCCGCCCGGCCTCCCGAGCGAAATCTCCGCGCATCTGAATTCCTACAAGCAGGTGATCGCGGGCCAGAAAGGCGCGGCCGGCTTGATCCAGGTCTCGGGCACCGGTTCGCGGCCCAATTTCAACCTGCTCGCTTATTACGACCGGCCGGTCGTGGACTGGGTCGATTCGACCGGCAAGACGAAGAGCCAGTCAACCGATATCGCGCTGGTTGCGACCGTCTCCAGGGACGTTGCCGCGCAAATGTTCAGGGCGGCGGGCAAGGACGCTTCGCAAATCTTCGCGGCCTCGGAGAAGCCCGGTGCTCTCAAGGGTTTCGACATTCCGGCGCGATTCCGGATCGCCGACCAGATGGAGTGGAAGGACTTCACCAGCCCCGAAGTCATCGGCGTGCTCCCCGGCTCCAACCCGGTGCTCAAGGACCAATATGTGGTGCTCATGGGCCACCTGGACCATCTCGGCGTCAAGGCTGATGCGAAGCCCGGCCAGGATGCGATCTACAACGGCGCACTCGACAACGCGGCCGGCGTCGCAACCATGCTGGAGGCAGCGCGCGAGTTCACGGCCTCCGGCAAGGCACCCCGCCGCTCCGTGCTGTTCATTGCCAACACGGGCGAGGAGAAGGGTCTTCGCGGCGCCGACTATTTCGCGGCACACCCGACGGTTCCGGAAGATCGGATTGTCAGCGTCGTCGATCTCGACATGCCGCTTCTGCTTTACCCGTTCACCGACGTCATCGCCTTTGGCGGCGACCATTCGACGGTTGCGCGGACAATTGCCGATGCGGCGGCATCGATGGGCGTGAAGGTCTCGCCCGACCCGATGCCGGAAGAAGCAATCTTCGTCCGTTCCGACCATTATCGCTTCGTCACCCGCGGCGTCCCCGCGATTCTTCTGATGACCGGCTTCGCCAACGGCGGGGCACCGATCTGGAAGGATTTCCTGGCGAACACCTATCACAAGGTGAATGACGACCTGTCGCAGCACATCCTGTGGGACCAGGGCGCGCGCTACGCCGAACTCAACTACCGGATCTCGAGAGCGCTGGCCGACGCCGACCAGCGTCCGCTGTGGTACCAAGGCGATTATTTCGGCGACACGTTCGCTCCCGGTCAGCAAAGAGCTGAACGCAGACCCATTGCAGCAGACCGCTAGCTCCTCGCGGAAGGCTAAGGAGCATTACTTATGTTTTGCCGCTTGGCGTGATCGTACGTTCCTGAGGTTAACTACCGAAGGCTCCTGAAGGAGATCGGTCATGTTGAACCACAGCGAACAGATTTCGAGGCGGCGTTTCATCCGGACCGTGGCGGTGGCGGGCGGCGGTGCCGTAATTGCCGTTGGACTGAGCAAGTCAGCGTCGGCTGAGCAGCACAAATTCCCGCAGGCCAAGGTACACTACCAGTCTATCCCGAAGTCAGGGCAGCGCTGCCAGACATGCAGCCTGTGGCTGGCGCCGAATTCGTGCTCGTCCGTCGACGGGCCGATCAGCCCGGCGGGCTGGTGCATGTTGTATCAACCGAAAAGCTGAAAATCGTCGACTTCGGGGGATGACCCATGGCGGACATACGAATCGCGAGCGGATGGTCGATCGTTCCAGGGCTGCTTCTGGCGGGAGTCGCACTAACGGTTCCCCGGCCCGCAGCGGCAGTCCCTGCATTCGCGGAGCAAACCGGGCAGAATTGCGCCGCCTGCCATGTCGGCGGGTTCGGTCCGCAGCTGACCCCGTTCGGCCGCGAGTTCAAATTGGGTGGATACACGCTCCGGATGCACCGCAGTATCCCGCTGTCGGCGATGGCAGTTGCGTCGTTCGTCCATACCGCGAAGGCGCAGGAAGAGCCGCCAACCGACGATTCCAAGAGGAACAATAATCTTTCATTCGACGAGGGCAGCGTCTTTCTTGCCGGGGGTGTCGGCTCGCATCTCGGCGGATTCGCCCAGGTCACGTACAGCGGGGCTGACGAAGCCTGGTCCTGGGACAATCTCGACCTGCGCGCGGTCAACACCGGGAAGCTGGCCGGGAAGGACCTCGTTTACGGCGTCAGCCTCAACAACAATCCGGCCATCCAGGATCCGTGGAACACGCTTCCCGCATGGGGCTTCCCGTACACGGATTCTGACTATGCGCCCGCGCCCGACGTCGCTCCCCTTATCGACGGCGGCCTGGGACAGTCGGTGCTCGGGCTGACCGCTTATGCGTGGCTGGATTCGAAATTCTACGTCGAGGGGGGCGGCTATTCGACGCCTTCGAGAGGCACATTGCGTTGGCTTGGCGCCGATCCCGACGATCCCGGCAATGTTCACGGAATCGCGCCGTATGGGAGATTGGCGGTTCAAACCAACCTGGCGGGTGGCACTTTCGAAGCCGGCGCCTTCGCATTGAAGGCCGCGATGTATCCGGGGCGTGATCGGTCGGGCGGCCGCACGGATCGCTTTACCGACGTCGGAGTGGACGCCTCCTGGCTGAAAAGGCTGAAGTCCGGCACGCTGAGCGTGAATGGCCGCTTCACGCACGAGGACCAGGCGCTGGACGCGACCTGCGCGCTCGGAATGGCGGACGGTTCAATCCCGCTCGTCCCCCTGTCGGAATGCGCTGACAACAGTCTCGACGAGGTGCATGTCGACAGCTCCTATTACTGGCACAATGCCGTCGGACTTACGGTCAGCGCATTCGACGTGACCGGATCGACGAACCCGATCATCTACGGTGATTTCCGGGCGATGCGGCCGAACAGTTCCGGACTCCAGTTCCAGATCGACGGAACGCCTTTCGGCCGAGGCAAATCACCGCTTGGCCCGCGCTTCAATATGCGGGTCGGAGCGCAGTACACGCTCTACAGGACCTTCAACGGTTCGCGTTTCGATTTCGAAAACACGGGCCGGAATGCGTCGGACAACAACACGCTGAGAATATTCACATGGGTGGCGTTCTGAGGCCCCGCCACGCTGCCGATATTGACTTGGAGGCGTCAGCCCCATAGGGGAGCCGCCGGTTTAACAACCTCCCACATTCCAGACTTTGAAAGACGAGGCGGCGCGCCCGATGAAAATTCGCAATTCTCTGAAGTCGCTGAAGAACCGGCACCGCGATTGCCGTGTCATCCGCCGCCGCGGCCGCGTTTACGTCATCAACAAGACGAACCGGCGCTTCAAGGCGAGGCAGGGCTAAACTCGCGTTCGATTGCGGAGCTGGCTCCGCGCTCCCACATCGCGAAAGCGGCCCGATTCGACTTCCGGTTGCTGACCGCCCGCTTCACTGCGGGTTCACGTGTCTTGCGCTACATCGCGAGCCCAGGGAGTAGTGTGAAATGAAGAAGGCTTTGGCAGTGGCACTTTCGGTGATCGCCGGATTCGGCATCGCGTCGATGGCGCTCGCTCAGGCGCCGCAGCAGCAACAGCAGGGACAGACAGCGGCGACTCCGAGCGGCTGGAGCTACACGATCAAGGACGGCAAACGCGTCCCGAAGGGCAATCGCGTGGTCAACGCCGACGGCAGCTGGCGCGAGGAAATCCGCCAGGGCAAGTGCGTCACCGTCAAGGAGATGTCCGCGGCCGGGGAATATAAGGAAACACGGCGCTGCGACGACTGAGCCTCGCTCACGACCTGACGTAAGCGACAAAGCCGTAGCTGAGCGCCATCGGCCGATAATCCCGCGATAATGCCCAACCGATCAGCGGTGCGTCGAGCCCGTGCGGATGGATCGGCCGGTGCGGCATTTTCTCTCCCCCAGCGAGGATGACGGCCGGCGGATCCTTGTCGAGCGATCGTTCCGTGTCCTGCCAAGTGACGGCATGGCCCAAACGCGCCGCCTGGTCCGCGAGGCCGTCGGTCGTCCTGAACAGGAAGGGTCCGGCCGCGAATCGCGGATCGAGATCGGCGCTTTCTCCGGCAACGAATTCGGGCGACAGGGTGGCAATTCGCCCGCCCCTGGCGAGGGCCGCCGTTTTCGCGCCGATGCGCGCCGCCTGGACCCCCGCGATCGCCCCGCTGCTGTGGGATGCGGCGAAGCCCAGCCCGGCAATGCTTCCGACTGCGACCAATGCCTGCAGCGATGAACGCCACCGTCGCCGCATCTCGTCGAGTGCCAGCGGGAATCGTGCGAACAGGGGCGGGAGCAGCGGTACCAAATATTGAGCATAGGCCGGCTCGGGCATGTATGCCCCTACGATCCCTCCGGCGATCATCAGGTCGAGGAGCAGCCGGTCGTCGCTGCGCCTGCGATCGACGAAAGCCGCCGCCAGCGCGGCGAGGATCGATCCCTGCGCGGAAAGGGCGATGAGATGGACGATCCGGTGGGCGGGTTGCAGGTAAGCGGCTTTCCCGACCGACGACCACCACTGAGCCGGCGCATGCAGGCTGTAAGCGAACACGTCGAAGCGGAACTCGGACGGAGCGGCGAGCGCGAAGATGAAACACGGCAGGAGCCCGGCCAGCGCTCCGACGGCAAATGCGGCAAGGCTTCGAAATCCGAACCGCCGCGCGCGTATGGCGAGGAACAGGATGACTCCGGCGGCAGGCAGGGCGCCGCTGATCTTTGCGGATGTAGCGAGGCCGAGAAACAGGCCTCCGACTGCAAAGGCGCGTAGCGAACGTCGCTCGATTGCGAGCAGGAGCGCGGCGATCGCGACGGCAATCAGGAGCATTGGCAGCGCATCGTTCCGGGCAAGCGAGGCGGCGAGCAGAAAAGGTTGCGAACAGGCGAGCGCGGCCATCGCCAGATAGACATCGCGCGGCGCTGCACGGCGCCGGATTGCAGCGCTCAGAACCAGCAGGGCGCCCAACGCGCAAAGGCCGTTGGCGGCCCGCACTGCGGAATAGACCCAGCCAGCCGGCAACAGCGCCAATGGACTGAGCAGGAGCGGCTGCAGCGGCGTTTGAAGATAGGCGAAGTCGAGATAGGGCCAGCCGTGCCGCATCAGGGCAACGGCTGCGACATATTGGCTTTCGTCCTTGCTGCCTGTGCGAAAGACTATCGATGCCGCGATCAGGACCGCGGTGCCGACGAACAGGGCCCCCGCGCTCCATTTCGACGAATGGTCTTCAACGAGATCCCTCGGGAGGCGTTGATGAAACACCCACCCCGTGTCGCAGCCAGGGCGGTGCGCTCAAGTGAAGAATTAGCAATGCATTCGATTCGCGCGGCTCGTCACCCCGCTTCAGCCGACCCTTTTCCAGGCTCCTCTTTCGAGGTGCATTGCGGCAGGCCGAGCCCGGTGACGTCCTTGCAGTCGCGGACCTGCGCGCTTCCGTCGGGGCCGGCAAAGATCGCCCAGTCGCGCCCGTCGGCGCAGCTCGCCATCCACATGTCGAGATTCTTGTAGGCGCCGACGAACCCCGAGCGGGTGACACGTTTGCAATTGTATCCGGCATCGTAGATCGCGCGCTTGAGGGCGATGGCGCGGTTGAGATCGTTCAATTTGAAGAGCTGGTCCTGTTCCGCGCTACGCACCTTGATCGATTGCACCGGCTGCGTTTGCTGCCGCTGCCCGTTGTCGCAGCCCGCGACGAGCATCGCGCTCATCATGATCGTAATCAGCCTGCGCATTTCGATCCTCCTCTCGCACTTCCAACGAGTCAGTCGCGGTAGACGATCCGAACCTTCGCCGCAGCTGCCTTGGCGCGGTCCACGGCCTCCTCGATGGTCTCCGCCCGGGCGAGGCCAACGCCCATCCGCCGCCGCTTGAGCGTCGCCGGCTTGGCGAAAATGCGAAGATCGACCGGTCTGCCGGGAGCGCCGAGCGCGAGCGCATCGTCGACTCCCTCGTAACGGAACTCGTCACTCTCGCGATCGGCGAGAACCACCGCCGAAGCGGACGGACCGGCAAGGTCGATCGTGGGGATCGGCAGGCCGAGGACGGCGCGAACGTGAAGCTCGAACTCGTCCGGATATTGGGAGATCAACGTCACCATCCCGGTGTCGTGCGGGCGCGGGCTGAGCTCGGAGAAGACCGCCTCATCCCCACGAATGAAAAATTCGACTCCAAAAATGCCGTGGCCGCCGAGCGCCTCGACGACCTGTCTTGCCTGATCCTGGGCCGAAGCGAGCGCGGCCGCAGGAACGGCCGCAGGCTGCCAGCTCTCGCGATAATCGCCATAGTCCTGCCGGTGCCCGATGGGCGGGCAGAACAGAACGCCCTGCTTCGTCGATATCGTCAGCAGTGTGATCTCGCTGTCGAAGGCGATGAACTCCTCGACGATGATTCTCGGCCGGTCGCCGCGCATCTTCGCGACGGCGTAATCCCATGCAGTCGCAACCTCGTCCGGCGTGCTGGCGGTGCTCTGGCCCTTGCCCGAGCTCGACATAACCGGTTTGATCACGCACGGCAGCCCGACGGCTTCGGCGGCCGCGAGCGATTCTTCGCGACTCTCGGCGAAGCGGTATTTCGACGTCACGAGACCGAGTTCGTTCGCCGCGAAGTCGCGGATCCCGTCGCGGTTCATGGTCAGTTGCACCGCCTTCGCCGACGGGACGACGTGCCACCCCTCTCGCTCCAGTTCCGCAAGCGTGCCCGTATCGATCGCCTCAATCTCGGGCACGATGACGTCGGGCCGATGCTTTTCAACCGCCGCCCGAAGCGCCGCTCCGTCGAGCATCGAAAACACCTCGAACGCATCGGCCATCTGCATCGCCGGCGCATTGGCGTAGCGATCGCAGGCGACGATCCGGCAACCAAGCCGCTTGGCGGCGATCGTGAACTCACGGCCGAGCTCTCCGGAGCCGAGCAGCATCAAGGTGGCGAGGTGCATCGGCCGTCGTTAGAGTGTTCCGCCGAAAGCCGGAAGATGGGGGAATCGATGCGTAAGGTTGCGACACTGTCTCTATTGGTGCTGGCGGCCGCCGCGCCCGCCCCCAAGCCCCAGACTGCGAGCGAGCTCGTCGCGTCCGCTCCTCCTGGCGCGTGGCGAACCATTCCCGCCGACGACCTTCTCGTCATGCAGCTGCGGAACGGCGCCAGGATCGTGATCCAGCTCGCACCCGAATTCGCGCCGGTGCATGTCGCCAACCTGCAAGCGCTGGCGAAGGCGCACTGGTGGGACAAGGCAAGTATCTATCGGGTCCAGGACAATTATGTCGTCCAGTGGGGCAAGAACGAAAGCAGCGATCCGCTGCCGGCCGGAGTCGTCGCCAAGCCACCGGCGGAATATGCGCGACCGCTGAAGGGCCTCACCGTCACGCCGCTTCCCTATCCCGACGATTATGCGCCGAAAGCCGGTTACGCACTCGGCTGGCCGATCGGTTACGATCCGAAAGGCGGAACCGCCAATTTGACGCATTGCTATGGCTATGTCGGCGTGGGCCGCGACCTTGCGCCCGACACGGGAACCGGCGGCGAGCTGTATGCGGTCATCGGTCACGCGCCGAGGCACCTCGACCGCAACATTGCGGTGGTCGGCCGCGTGATCAGCGGGATAGAGGCCATGAGCAGCCTGCCCCGCGGAACCGAGGCGCTTGGCTTTTACAAGGAGCGATCGCAGGACGTGCCTATCGCCTCCGTCCGGCTGGCGAGCGATATCGCCGCGGCCGAGCGGCCCTCGTTCCAGGTGATGGACACGAAGGGCCCGGTGTTCAGCGCCTATGTCAGGGCGCGGGCCAACCGGAAGGACGATTTCTTCATCAGGCCGGCCGGCGGCGTCGACTTGTGCAACGCACCGGTGCCGATCCGGCCGGTCCCCGCGGGGTGAGTGGCCTTAGGCCGGCTCTTCAGGCCGCCCAGGCTGTCTGGTCGGCCTTCTTGTGCATGACGATCACGGGCCGCCCGTGCGAGCGGGTACTCGCTTCCGCCAGAGGCAGGGCCGTCGCGCAAAAAGCGCACTCCGCCGATACCCGGCCGATAATCCACTGGGTCCGGCCGCAACCCGGGCAGTGGTTAACCTCGTGCTCGCGATAGACCGCGTGGTAGCCGCGAACCGTCGGATGATAGGTCATGTCGTTCTGGCCTGGGGTGGCAGCCATCAAACGTTCCTTTCGGGGCGGGTGAACGAGCGAAAGTCGCAGCGGTTGCATCACTGACCCGTTTCGGGACGCTTAACGATGTTTGCCGGAGGCCCGGAACGCCTTCCGATTCAGCCGTTTAAGGGAGCGGCAATCGATCCACGGAAATGGGTTCGGCGAACTCTGCGCCCAACCGGTTCCCCGCTGTCCATTTAATGACGGCGTTGGCGCGATCCTGGCCCGGAAGCATCAGCCAGACCCGCGAGCCGACTTCGAACCGGCCTTCCGATTCGGCCATGAATCCGCGCTCGGACATATTGAGGATCCGCGCTTCGACGCCATTGGCCCCAAGCTCGCGTACCGTCCCCTCGATCTCCACAGGCACGCGCGGCGCCAGCCGGCGATCGTTGGGATCGGGGACCTCGGCAATGCGCGCCTTGATCATCGAAAAAGTCATCTCCACGCGCGGCTAACCGACAGGCCCGGAGAAGTTGACGCCGATCTTCCCGTCCCTGACCCAGCACACGGCGCCGGAGACCTGGCCGCGCCCGCTGAGCTCCAGCCTTATTGTCTCGCCGATGTACGGGATCAAGGAGAAGATGAGCATCGCGCCGGAGGCCGATACATTGACCAGCTCGACACGATGTTTGCGGCCGCGCAGCTCAAGCACGGCCGTCTGCGCTTCTGCTTCCAGCCGCGGCTCCGATCGATGATCCACGTAGCGCGTGACGCTTCGCGGCACCATTGAGCCGTCGAGATACTTGCTCGCCATCGACTCCCCCACTTGCGACCCCGGATTAACCGCAAGACGTTTAAAGATTGGTTCTTATCCACGACTTGCGGGGGGAGTGTGGCTTTCCGTCACTGGCCGGAGCGGTTCAGCCTGTGTATTGTAGCCGACGGGCAAAAGAATGGGCTGACGACACGGCCCGAGAGCGAGACTTAAGTTGACATTGCACAGGAAATTCAGCGCGTTCGCACTCTTTGGTGTAGCCTCGGCGCTGCCCTTCGCGGCGCAGGCGCAGCAGCCGGCAGCTTCGGTGGCCAAGCCGGTCCAGACGCAGCCCGCACCCATCACGACTGCTCCCGCGCAGCCGCCGCAGGCGGTGCAGGCAGCGCCGGTCGAGGCCGCGCCGCTTCCGCCGCCGCCGTGGAGCGTCCCCGATGCGCAGGCGCTGCTCGCTTATGTCCAGGGCATCGGCAAGGAAGGTCTCAGCCCCGCGGACTATCGCCCGCACGAACTTAGCGCTGCGCTCACCGCCGGCGATCCCATCAAGTTGAATCAAGTCGCTGCAGACGTCTTCACGCGTGTCGCGTCCGACCTCGCGCTCGGCCACACCAAGGGCAAGGACCGCGTCGACTGGTCGATCAAGGATCCCGACCTGGACGGCGACCGGACCGACCAGCTCCTGCGCTGGGCGCTGATGACCCACCATGTCGGCGAGACGCTGGACGGGCTGCTTCCGACCCATCCGCAATATGCAGCCTTGAGGCATGCGCTGGAGATCACGCCTGCGACCGATAAGGATGCGATCGCGCGGATCCGGCTCAACATGGACCGTTGGCGGTGGCTGCCCCAGAACCTCGGCGAACGCTACGTCATCGTCAACGTCCCCGCCTACACGGCCGCACTGGTCGAAAATGGCGAGACGATTTCAAGGCACCATGCCGTGGCCGGCAAGATTTCGACGCCGACGCCGCAGCTTTCCGCAGTCGCTACCGGCGTGATCCTCAATCCATGGTGGGAAGTGCCGACAAGCATTTCCGGCGAGGTTGCTGGCAAAAAGGGCTTCGTGGCGGTTCGCAAGGACGACGGGACCATCCAGCGCTGGCGGCAGCCGCCGGGACCGACCAACGCGCTCGGCCAGGTCAAGTTCGTGATGCCGAATTCCAAGGCGATCTACCTTCACGACACCAACGCCAAGAGCCGTTTCAACAGCAAGGTCCGCGCCTTCAGCCACGGCTGTATCCGGACCCAGGACATCCTGAAGCTGGCGACGATCCTTCTCGGCGAGGGCGGGACGGAATGGACGCCCGACAAAATCCACGCGACGCTGGAGAGCGGTAAATCCGTCCAGGCAAATTTCCCGGAGCCGCTGCCGGTCTACATCGTCTACATGTCTTCGGCGGCGACGGTCGATGGACGGATCATCGACTATCCCGACATCTACAAGCGCGACGGCGCCGTCATCGCGGCGCTGACCGACGCGCCCAAGTCAGGTCCACAGACGCGCGATGCCGAGAAGCCGGCGAAACGGCCCGACAAGGTCGCGACCCGCTAAACTGGATTCAGCAGCCGATGCTGACCTGGGTCTCGCCCTGCTTGACGAGGCGGACCGAATCCGGGTTCGTTCCGGAAGCGACCTCGACCTTAATGTCATCGAGATCGGCCGCGCCGTCCTGGCTGAACACGGTCACGAAATGGCGGTGCGAAAGGAGCATATGCTCATCCAACGGCTTGCAGCCGGTACTTTTCAGGGACCGCAATCCGACGAGATAACCGTCGGCATTGTAGAGCTCGGCATAGCCCCACTCGGTATCGATCTGCCCGTTCTTGAGCTGGGCGCTGCATTCGCTTTCCATCGCGCGACACAGCTGCTCGGTTTCCGGGTCTTGCTGCCAGCGCGGCTGAGGATCGAAGCTGAATGTCGCAGGCCTGTCGGCGGTCATTGCCGCCAGGGCAAAGAAAGCGACGATCAACGCCGCAATTCGAGATCCCCCCATGCTGCCCCCTTTCGAGCCGCTATCTCCCCTTTAAGGCCTGCACCGCGGCGAAGGTGCGGGCGACGTGGTCCGGAGCGGATTTCAGGTCGGTATATTCCATCACGATCTTGCCGTCGGGCGCGATGACGTAGGAGGTGCGGGTCGCCCATTCGGGCTTCTGTGCGAGCACGACGTCATAAGCCTTGCGAATGTCGGCATTCGCGGTGGCGACAGGGAACTTGCCCCCGCATTTCAGCGTCGAGAAGTCCTCCAGAACGGCCTGGTTGTCCGCCGACATGCCGATCACGCTTGCCCCCAGCTGTTTGAAGTCCTCGGTCTTTTCGCTGAAGAGATGGGCTTCGAGATCGCAAGTCCCGGTATTCGCCTTGGGAAAGAAATAGAGGACCACCGGACCATGCTTGAGCATGGACGCGAGATGGATGGTGATGGGTTTACCCTTGAATGCGCCCGGTGCGGTAAAGTCCGGCGCCTTCGATCCGACCGAAAGCGCGCTTGAGGCGGGGACCGCGATCGAGACCAAGGCCAGTCCCATGAGCAATTTGCGCATGATTCGCTCCTTCTTGTGTGTGCGCGTCATGTGCCGCAGCCCCACGGCATGATGCGTATTTAATGGGTGTGCGGGTGTTTGTCGCCCGTCATCTCGCCGTGCTCGTGCTCTTCCTCGTGGGCGTTCGGTATCGCGCCATAGTCCGACGCACTGAACTTCGGGAGCGCCTTCACGAAAGCAGCAACCTTCCACAGCTCGTCGTCCCCGTCGGTTTTGCCGAACGCGGGCATCCCCGTCATCTTGAGGCCGTTCTTCGCAATCCAGAAGACCTCGGCAACGCTCAAATCGTCGGCTGCTTCGGCGAGGTTCGGTGGCTGAGGATTCATTCCGCTCGCGAATTCGGCCGGCTGGACGCCAGGGCCGCCGTGACATGCCTGGCACATGCCCTTGAAGTGCCCGGCGCCTTCGCGAATGTCGGCCGCGGACATTCTCGGTGCCGTCAGTCCCGCAGCCGAACGTTCGACCGCGTGGTCGCGAGACGCGGATAGAAGCGGGCCAACCCCCACGGGATCGCCCTTGGAAGCAGCGACGGGATACAACCCGCCGAAGACGACGATCGCTGCGACCCCGATCGCGAGGGCAATAATCGTGATCGACCCTGCAGCAAAAGCGACCCAGCTGAAACCGGTCCTCGTCGTCATCATCGCCTCCAGATCCGCGGATAGCGGGAAACGCACTCACACGAAAAGATGGTTCCGCAAAGGGAAAGTTTCCGCCGGCAAGCGGACAGAATCGCCAGCGCTTTGGAACCGCTTGTCTAGGCGAGAAGCCCGATGGTCGCGGAATCCGACGATCCGAAAAAGGCGGCGAGCGCTTGAGCGAATCGTTCTTCATCGGGTGCAGCCGCCGCGAACAAGGTGAGGCTGGAATGCAGCTTCATTGCATCGATGGAGCCGAGGATCGCGACGGCATCGCGCTTTCCCGCCCAGGCGAGAATGGCCGCCACGGACTGGCGAAGTCGAGCGCCAAGGAGCGGATGCTCGAGATAGGCCTTCGCCTCGGCGAGCGAGCGGATGGCGTAGCGCCTGCTCATGGCACTTTGTCCAAGCCCCGCAATCTGGGGAAAGACGAACCACATCCAGTGGCTGCGCTTGGCGCCGTCTCGAAGCTCGGACAGAGCTTCGTCGAAGGTTTCGGCCTGGGCCTCAACGAAGCGCTCCAGTTGGAAAGGATCGGGTTTCACCGCGCCTGTATAGCGCGGTGGCGGCCGTCATGCTTCTAACGGTCGGCCGCCACCAGCCCGGCCACCAAATAGAGGATGAGGAAGATCGGTCCGGTCAGTAGGAGGCCCGCGACCAGCGCCAGGCGGACCAGCAGCGGGTCGATGCCCGTATAGTCGGCAAGGCCGGCACCGACACCCATGATCTTGGCGTCGCGCCTGTTGATGACAAAGCGGTTGTTCACTTCGGTCTCCCGATTCAGGCGATCAGCGAGGTCGCAGTGCTGACGAACAGCATCGCGGTGATGAAGGCGGCGGCGAAAGCGGTTGCGGTTTCGCGGCTTGCGGAGAAAGTGGCGATCATTGTCTGGTCCCTTTTTTTCTGTCCTGGCCCGCTATTGAGCCACGGAACCTTTAATGCAGGGACCGTGCCAATTTCATTTTCTCTAATGAAATCAGTTCCAGCTGTGGAAATGCTGCAGAATAACAAACCGTGAGTTGGTGGAATTTCCCAACTCAGTTGCGGTAACCCAGGCGATCGGCCCATGCGAGCAGGACAGGAAGGACCGGCTCCAGATCCTGCTCGTAGCGTTTCCAGCGGCCGCTCGGAGTCTTGTTGAGCGGACGCGACACCTGGTCGTAGCTTGGCGTATCGATCACGCCCCGGCGGCTTGCCGTCCGCTGGTGGTCGAGAAGCTCAGGGCGCCATTCCAGGCCGAGAAACTCGATCAGCGGCCGGAGCGTCGGCTCCGGTTCTTCGACGAGTTGCTCGTAGACGAGGTCGTGCACGCCGAGCGGCAGGACCTCGCGGCTGTTCGTGAAGACCTGCATCGCCGCATCATAGAGATCGGCCGCCGTGTCGATCTTGAGAAAGCATCCCATCGCATCGTTGAGGGTGAAGCTCTGCATGAAGCCGCTCAGGACCGCATCGCACGGATGCCGCTGCGCGAAGATGATCCGGGCATCGGGGAAGAGGCAGTGGATCTTCGCGATTGCGACCATGTTGAGCGGAAGCTTGTCGACAATCGTGCCGTGGAAATCCCGATCGACATGGCGGTCGAGCTCCGCGAAATACGCATCCCGGGCCCGGCTCAGGGTGTGGGACGACTGGCGCGGGAGATCGGCCGTGGCGCCGAGCAGCTTCTCCGCCTCGATCATCATGTGCTTCTCTTCCAGCACCTCGACATCCGGATGTCCCATCAGGAACGTGTCCAGAAGCGTCGTACCGGAGCGTGGGAATCCAACGAGGAAGACAGGCGGTGGCCGGGGGCTGGATCCGATCGAGGGAAGCCGCGCCGCCCATTGCGTCGTGGTTGCGTCCGCGAGCGCGTGAAGCCGCTCGCGATACCTGGCCCCGCGCCCGACCCAATGATCGAAATCCGGTTCGGAACGGTTCATTGCCTTCGCTTCGGCGATTGCCGCGTGAGGATTGCCAAGCGAATCCTCGATCTTCGCCATCAGCCGGTGCCAGAGCATGCGGCGCGCATCCTCCGGCTCCAGTTCGAGCAGGCGCTTCGCTTCAGCAGTCTCCCCCTCGCGCTGGGCGATTGCCGCTGCAGGGTAGGCGAGCTCGGATTCGGCGATTCCGATCGCTTCGGCGTCCTTCAGGACGCCGCGGAGCGCTTCGAGACGATTGCTGCGCTCCAGCAGGAGGGCGAGATTGCGCACGCCCTGCACCTCATCGTCGGAAAGGTCGCCGACGCCGCGCGCATTCGGACCGATCGCAATCCTGATGGCGCCTGAATCGCCGCGGGCGAACGCCGGCTCGCCGAGCGAGAGGAACGCGGCCTTGTCGAGCTGGCGCATCGCGTCCTCCTCAAGCGCGAGATCGGCGAGAAGCCGCGCGAGAGTCAGCCGCGTCGCAATATTGTCCGGGCCCTCGTCGAGAAGCCTGGAAAGTTCCTCCGCAGCCTCCTGGTGGCGGCCCGCCTGCGTGAGCGCGCTCACGAGATTGTCCTTCAGCTGCCGATGGCGCGGATTGAGCGAAATCGCGCGCCGCAGCGCGTCCACTGCTTCGGGCCAGCGCTCGAGTCGGGCGAGAGCCTCGCCATAATTCCCCCACGCACGCCAATCGTTCGAGCGAACCGAGCTGAAACGTCCCCACGCCTCAACCGAAGCCTGGTGCGCCTCGACCGCATCGGCGGCTTCCGCGCGAGCGTGCCAGAGCGCAAGTTCCGGAGGACTGACGCCGTCCGGAGGCAGCGCGACATCGAGTGCTTCGCCAGCACGGCCGCTATCGATGAGCGCTCTTGCGAGCATGACCCGAAAGCCGACGTTGCGCGGGTCGCCGTCGCTCGCCCTGCGCAGCCATTCGATGCCCCTCGCAAGATTGCCGGAACGGCACTCGATCAGGCCGAGGAGGTGCTGCAGCCTCGCATCGTCACCGGCCGCGAGTCCTCGCTCGGCCGCCGTGCGCGCCCGGTCGAGGTCGCCTTCGTTGAAGGCGTCGAGAGCTTCGCTGAATTCCGATGCTGGCGCGGCCGTCATTGCCCGCGCTTTCAGCGGGCAAAGAGCCGCCGGTCAACTAGCTGGACGTGGATTCGCCGCCGTCGGGATGCAGCACCTGCCCCGTCATGTAGCTCGCGTCCTCACAGGCGAGGAACAGGAAGGACGGCGCAACTTCGTTCGGCTGCCCCGGCCGGCCCATCGGCGAGTCCTTGCCGAAATCCTCGACGTCTTCCGGCCGTTGACCGCCATAGGGATTGAGGGGAGTCCAGATCGGACCCGGGGCGACGGCGTTCACGCGGATGCCGTCCTTCACCAGGTTCTTGGCGAGCGAACGCGTGAAGGCGGTGATCGCGCCCTTCGTCGAGCTGTAGTCGAGCAGGTCGGGCGAGCCCTTGTACATTGTCACCGACGTGCAGTTGATGATCGCCGCGCCGGCCCTCAGGTGCGGCCGCGCGGCCTGCGTCATGAAGAACATTCCGAAGATGTTCGTCTGGAATGTCCGGCGAAGCTGGTCCTCCGTGATCGTCCGGATGTCCTGGTCCGGATGCTGCTCCCCGGCATTGTTGACGAGGAGGTCAAGCCTGCCGAAGGCGTCGATCGTCCGCTGGACTGCCTTGTCGCAGAAATCCTTGCTGCCGATGTCGCCTGGGATTGTGATTGCGCGGCGCCCCTCCTGCTCGACGATCTGCTTCGATTTGGCGGCATCCTCGTGCTCGCACAGGTAGATGATGGCGATGTCCGCGCCTTCGCGGGCGAACAGGGCAGCGACTGCCCGGCCGATGCCGCTGTCGGCACCGGTGACAAGCGCGACCTTGTCTTTGAGGCGCCCGGAACCCGGACAGCGCGGATGCCAGTCGGGCTTCGGTTCGAGCTTCGCCTCGCTTCCGGGTAGCCGGTCCTCATGGATTTGTGGAACCAGGACTTCGGTGTCGTCGGCCATTTCAGCCTCTCCGCGTTCCCTTGCCGCTCTTGCTCTCGGGCTCGCGATCCGCGGACGAGCGCGACGCGCCAGGGCGGCATTCGGCGAACAGGCTGGGGAAATCGAAATCGCTGTTCTTCAGCAAGGTCTCTTGCGTGGCGGCAACGCATGCCGCCTCAGTCGCATAGTGGGTCGGCACCGTCATCACCGGCGTGCAGGCGGTCGAGCCGTCCGCGCAGCCCAGGATCGCGATGATGAAATAGCCGGCTTCCATGTTGCCCCGCCTTGATGAGTCGATGGTTTCAAAACCGTCGAAAAATCGCGCGGTTCCAAGTGTTTCTCAGGACGCGTTTGTCGCCGGCCACAGGCGACCCTACCTTAGCGAAATGGCAGGAGAGGCGGATCAGGCGAAAGCGGAGAAGGGCAGCTTCGCACCTTTGGTCCGGTTCCTTCCGATGCTCTGGCCAAGAGGGCAGCGCGAGCTCAAGGCCCGCGTCGTTGCCGCCGTTGTGCTGGTGCTCGCCGGCAAGGCCGCCGTGCTTGCCATGCCGTTCGCCTACAAGGCGGTCATCGACCGCATGTCGGGGACTGGAACGGCGGCGGCTTTGGGTATCGTCTCGGCGCTGGTGCTCGCTTATGCGGGCGCGCGTTTCGCGGGCGTACTGTCGGACAATTTGCGCAACGCAGTGTTCGAGAAGGTCGGACAGGACGCGGCCCGGCGGCTCGCGGGACAGGTGTTCCGGCACATCCACTCGCTGTCGCTGCGTTTCCACCTGGAGCGGCGCACCGGATCGCTGACCAAGATCGTCGAGCGTGGGACGAAGAGCATCGACATGATGCTCTACTTCCTGCTGTTCAACATCGGCCCCACGTTGATCGAGCTGACCGCGACTTGCGTCATCTTCTTCATCAAGTTCGGCGCGGGACTGGTGGCGGCCACGCTGGCGATGGTCGCGGTCTACATTACCTTCACGCGGCGCGTGACGGAATGGCGCGCCAACCTGCAGCGCGAGATGAACGACGTCGACAATCGCGCCATCGGACGCGCTGTCGATTCTCTGCTCAACTACGAGACGGTCAAATATTTCGGCGCCGAGGAACGCGAGGCGCGCCGCTACGACGAAGCGGTCGGGCAGTTCGCCCGCGCCACCGTCCGCAACGAAGTCTCGCTCGCATGGCTCAATATCGGTCAGTCCTTCATCACCAACCTGATGATGGCCGGAGCGATGATCTTCACCGTCTGGGGCTGGACGCATGGGCGCTTCACGCCGGGCGACGTCGTGTTCATCAACACCATGCTTCTCCAGCTCTTCCGGCCGCTCGACATGCTCGGCTGGGTCTACCGGACGATCCGCCAGGGCCTCATCGACATGGAAGCGATGTTCGACCTTCTCGACACGCCGGCCGAGGTGATCGACGATCCGGCCGCAAAGCCGCTGCAGGTCCGCGGCGGACATGTCCGCTTCGAGGACGTGCGTTTCGGCTATGAGCCGGAACGCGAGATCCTGAAGGGGCTGAGCTTCGACGCGCCGCCGGGAACGCGCCTGGCCATTGTCGGGCCGTCGGGCGCAGGCAAGTCGACGGTCGCGCGCCTGCTGTATCGTTTCTACGACCCGACCGCCGGCCGGGTTTGCGTGGACGGGCAGGACATCGCCTGTGTCACGCAGGCCAGCCTTCGCGACGCGATCGGAATTGTCCCGCAGGACACGGTGCTGTTCAACGACACGATCGGCTACAACATCGGCTACGGAATCGAAGCGGCGACGCAGCAGCAAATCGAGGGAGCCGCGAAAGGCGCGGCGATCGACCGGTTCGTTGCGATGCTCCCCGACAAGTACGACTCTCTCGTAGGGGAGCGCGGCCTGAAACTTTCGGGCGGCGAGAAGCAGCGCGTCGCGATTGCGCGCACGTTGCTCAAGAATCCGCCGATCCTGATCCTCGACGAGGCGACCAGCGCGCTCGACAGCAAGACCGAGGAGGCGATCCTTTCAACGCTCGACCGCCTCGCCCGTGACCGCACGACGATCACGATTGCCCATCGCCTGTCGACGGTCGTGAACTCCGACGTGATCCTGGTGCTCGACGAGGGCCGCGTTGCCGAAAGCGGCACGCACGAGGAGCTGCTCGATCGCGGTGGCCTCTATGCCGACATGTGGTACCGGCAGGCTGCGGAGCGGCTCGAGGAAACTGCGGAAGCCGCCGAGTGATCAGGCCCGTCGGAAGCCGCGCAGCACATTGCCCTCCGTCGTAAGATAGAGCCGGCGATAGTCGACGCGCGCAGTGTCGGCGAAAGCGAGATAGTAATATTTCATCTGCTCCGACCACCAGTAAGCCGGGCAGTGGTCGCTCTGCACTTTCGGACTGGCAGTGACGTCGGCGAGGCTGGAATAGCCGTAGCGGGCGCGGTTCCACTTCTTCATCGCAAGATAATGGTCGCGGAGGATGAGCCGCCATTCCTCGCGGCCGTCCAGAAGCCAGTGGTTGAAGGCTGCATCGGCAAGCTCCGGCCGCAGCGAGTTGGTCACGGACAGGACCTTGCCGCTTGCGACATCGATCTCTTCGGGGAGGACGCCGTATGTCTGTTGGAGCGCAGCCCAGCTCCGCGTGTGTGCCGCGCCCGTTGCAGCGGCTCCGCCTTGCGCCAACAATCCACCGTAGAAGGAGCCGAGCTCGTCCTGCTCCCAGTTAATTCTTTTGCCCGTTTCGAAATCGACGTCGGGGAACCAGAGATGCCCGTCCGCTTGCGCGGGCTGGTATTTGAGGATCGCCGCGGTCAGTGTCCGGTACATGCGAAGACAATCGCCGTCGCCGAGCAGATCCCAGCCATCCCACAGATATTCGTAATAACTGTCCGAGGGCGGACCGATCGTCGCGCGGCGGCTCAGCCATTTGCCGGTCATGCAATCGATGCTGTCGGCAAGCAGGCCGATCTTCGAGCGCCGGTCGAACATCGACACCAGCGCCTTCTTGGCTGCAGCGCGGTAACGGTCGTCGCCGGTCGCTCGGCTGAGTATCCCAAACTCCGGGATGAAGGTTCCGGTCTCGGCGGGGTTGGTCTCACTGCCGCGAAGAGCGCCGGTCTTCAGGTTGACGAACCTGTGCGGGATTCCGATCGGCGAGGCCGCGAAGCTCGGGAGCAGTCGGTCGGCGAGGTCGCGCGCCTTCGCGAGCAGCATCGGATCGCGACTCGCATGCCACCCGGAAAGCAGGCCGCCGACCAGCCGGATGGACGTTTCGAACACCGAGAGCTCGCCGTCGACGTCGAAATCCAGATCGCGCCTGATCCATTCGACGCCTTCCGCATATTCATCGTCCAGCCCCATCGCCCACAAAGTGTCGAGCGCCTCGACGATCGTGAGGCCGAGATGATGATCCTTGAGCGGAAAGCTCTCCGAACCGCCGCTGATCGGCTTGATCTGATCCTTGCCCCAGGCATGGTCGCGATAGTTCCGCCACGCCCAGCGCATCTCATCGCGAACATCTTCGCCAAGGGCATGCCAGTCCACAGGTGACCCGGGTGGCTTCGCGGCGGCCGGGAGGATCGCAACCGCCCCAAGTCCGACAAGCAGGGCGCGGCGTTGAATGGGCGCGAGCAATCGCATCCCACGGGGTTTACCGCGCGCCGCGGCGCCGGCAAGGTTGCCCGTGCTCGGTCCATCAGGCACCAAAGGCGGCGGCGTGACCGGCGACCCTCATTCGATTCTTGCAAATGTTTTCGGCTTCCACGCCTTTCGCGGGGCGCAAGAAGCGGTCGTCGGGCGCGTGCTGGCGGGCCAGCACACGCTTGCCGTGATGCCGACGGGCGCTGGCAAGTCGCTCTGCTACCAGCTTCCGGCGCTCGCCCGCGAGGGGACCGCGCTCGTCGTTTCCCCGCTGATCGCACTGATGCACGACCAGATCCGCTCCGCCGAAGCGGTCGGCATCCGCGCGGCGTCGCTGACATCGGCCGATTCCGACCGCGACCGGACGATCGAGCGTTTTAAGAATGGCGAGCTCGACCTCCTCTACGTCGCTCCCGAGCGGGCGACGCTCAACGGTTTTCGAAGGCTGGCCGATCGCGTCGACCTCGCACTGATCGCCATCGACGAAGCGCATTGCGTCAGCGAATGGGGCCACGATTTTCGCCCCGATTACCGCAAGCTGGGGTCACTGCTCGACGACCATCGCGACGTACCCCGGCTGGCGCTGACAGCGACAGCCGACGAGCGCACGCGCCGGGATATCCTCGGCCAGCTCGGAATTCCGTCCGATGGCCTGATCGTCGCCGGGTTCGACCGGCCGAACATCCGGTATCACGTTCGCCATCGCGAACAGACCGGCAAGCAGCTGGCAACGCTTCTTGCCGCGCAGCCAGGGTCCGCAATCGTCTACGCGCCGAGCCGCGACAAGGCCGAGAAGATCGCCGAGCAGATCGCTCGCACAGGACGCCCGGCGCTGCCCTACCATGCCGGCCTTGAGCCGCAGGTCCGCAAGCGCAACCAGGCCGCGTTCGTCAATTCGGAGGAGACGGTGATCGCCGCGACGATTGCCTTCGGAATGGGCATCGACAAGCCCGACGTGCGCCTCGTCGCCCATGCGGCCACCCCCAAGAGCATCGAAGCTTATTACCAGGAAACCGGCCGCGCCGGCCGCGATGGCGAGCCTGCAGAAGCCTGGCTGTTCTGGGCTGCCCAGGACTTCGCTCGAGCGCGGCAGCGGATCGAGCACGAGGTCGAGTCGGAGCGCAGGCAAGGGGAGCGAGAACGGCTCAATGCGCTGGCGGCATTCGTGGAGACGCCGCATTGCCGGCGGGCGGTGCTTCTACGCCACTTCGGCGAAAACCCGCCCGAGCGCTGCGGAAACTGCGACAATTGCCTCGAACCTCCGGCGACGATCGACGCCACACAGGTTGCCCGAAAGCTGCTTTCGGCCGCCTTCCGGACCGAAATGCGCTTCGGCGTCGGCCATTTGAGCGACATCCTTGCCGGGAAGGACAACGAGAAGGTGCGGAGCTTCGGCCATGACCGCCTGTCGGTCTTCGGCATTGCCTCGGGCGACGAGCTTGCACTCGTACAGCCGGTCGCGCGCGCCCTCATCGCTCGCGATGCGCTGCGTGCGGACGCGTACGGTGGCCTGTCGTTCGGCCCCGCCGCCCGGCCGATCCTGAAAGGCGAGGAATCGCTGACCATCGCGATGCCGCCGCCGCGCAGGCGCCGGTCGCGAAGGGGCGCGGCCGATGGCCCCGCCGATCCGCTGTTCGACGCACTTCGAGCGGCGCGGCGCGCGATCGCTGCCGAGGCCGGCGTTCCTGCCTATGTGGTTTTCCACGATTCGACACTGCGCGAGATCGCGGCGGCTCGCCCGCGCTCGCTGGCGGATCTTTCGGAGATCAGCGGCGTCGGCGAAGCCAAGCTCCGATCTTATGGAGAGGCGATGATCGAAGCGGTTCGGTCGTTCGAAGACACGGGAGCGCCCGGTTAGCGCTAAAAAGCCGTTTGTAGATTTTTCCCGCAAATCCGCCCATTCATCCTTGCGCAAACGGGCGAGTCCTAACAGGACACGAACGCCTTAACGAAGGATAAGAGATGCTCCGCACGATCCTGCTGACCACCGCTGCAGTCGCATTCGCGGCAACACCCGCTTTCGCTGCTCCCAAGAAGTCCTCGATGTCCGCATCGGCTGCCCTCCCGGCCTCCAATCCCTTCGCGAAGCCGAGCGCGCTTCCGTTCGAGACCCCCGATTTCTCGAAGATCAAGGATAGCGATTATCTGCCCGCGATCATGGCGGGAATGGCGCAGCAAAAGCGCGAGGTCGCGCAGATCGCCAATAACCCGGCGCCGCCGACCTTCAACAACACGATGGTCCCGCTGGAGCGGTCCGGCCAGCTGCTGGAACGAGCGATCCTCGCCTTTTCCGCGGTCAACGGCGCCAACACCAACGATGCGCTGCAGGCGGTCGACAGCAAGACTTCGCCGCTGCTCGCCGCGCACCAGGATTTCATTTTCCTCAACGCCAAGCTCTTCCATCGCGTCAAGACTCTTCACGAACAGTCGGCGAGCCTGAACCTCAACCCCGAGCAGGCGAAGCTCCTCGACGTCTACTACAAGCAGTTCATCAAGGCCGGCGCCCAGCTGTCGCCCGAGAAGCAGACGCAGCTCAAGCAGATGAACGAGCGGATGAGCACGCTTTCGACCGAGTTCGGCCAAAAACTACTGGCGGCGACCAAGGCCGGTGCGGTCCACGTCACGGACAAGGCGGCGCTTGCCGGAATGTCGGACGCCGAGATCGCCGCTGCCGCTCAGGCCGCCAAGGACCGCAAGCTCGACGGCTATGTGCTTCCGCTACAGAATACGACCCGGCAGCCGGCGGCGACCACGCTCACCAGCCACGACACCCGGCAGAAACTGTTCAACGCCAGCGTTAACCGGGCAGAGCATGGCGATGCCAATGACACCCGGAACATCATCGGCGAGCTGGCAAAGCTTCGTGCGGAAAAGGCCGCGCTCCTCGGTTTCGACAACTATGCGGACTACACCTTGTCCGACCAGATGGCGAAGAACCGCGCCACGGCCATGGGCTTCTTGAACCGTCTCGCTCCCGCGACCTCGGCCAAGCAACAGCAGGAGTGGGCCGATATCGTCGCCCTCGCGAAGTCGCAGGGTGCGAACTTCACGCCGACCGCTGCCGACTGGAACTTCTATGCGGAACAGATCCGCAAACAGCGCTACGACCTCAATCAGGACGAACTGAAGCCCTATTTCGAGATCCACAAGGTGCTGACCGACGGCGTGTTCTACGCCGCCAACCAGCTGTACGGAATCACCTTCAAGGAGCGGCACGACCTGCCGACCTGGAACCCGGACATGATGACCTACGAGGTCTTCAACGCGGACGGGTCGCCGCTCGGCCTGATGTATTTCGATTACTGGAAGCGCGACAACAAGGGCGGCGGCGCGTGGATGAGCAACCTCGTCAACCAGTCGTACCTGCGCGGCACGAAGCCGGTGATCTACAATGTCGCCAACTTCACCAAGCCAGCTCCGGGCCAGCCGGCGCTGATCAGCTTCGACGACGTGACGACGATGTTCCACGAGTTCGGCCATGCGCTCCACGGCCTGTTCGCCGCGGAAACCTATCCGACCCTTTCGGGCACCAACGTCGCGCGCGACTTCGTCGAGTTCCCGTCGCAATTCAACGAGCATTGGGCGCTCGATCCCAAGGTGCTCCCCCACTACGCCGTCAATTACAAGACGGGCGAGACCATCCCGCAGAGCCTGGTCGACAAGATCAAGCGGTCGCGCACCTTCAACCAGGGCTACGACAACGGCGAGGTGCTGGAAGCGGCGAAGCTCGACCTCGACTGGCACTCGTTGGCCGCCGATGCTCCGCGCCAGGACGTCGACACCTTCGAGTCGCAGGCGCTCGCGAACAGCGGCTTCGATACCAAGGACGTTCCGCCGCGGTATCGGACCAGCTATTTCGCGCACATCTGGGGCGGGGGCTATGCGGCCGGCTATTACGCGTACCCGTGGACCCGGATGCTCGCCGAGGATGCGGCGCAATGGTTCGAAAGCCATGGCGGCCTGACCCGCGAGAACGGCCAGCGCTTCCGCGACATGGTGCTGTCGCGCGGCAACACCGAGGATCTGGCGGAAATGTACCGCTCGTTCACCGGCCACGATCCGGAAATTCAGCCGTACCTTGAGTATTACGGATTGACGGGAGCGGGCGCTCCGCCGCCCCCGGCCCCGGCGGCCGCTCCGGCACCCGGCCCCGCTGCGGTACCGCAGCCGGCTGCCCAGCCGGAACGCGGATGATCCGGAAGCTCGACGAAAAGACTTCGGTCAGCGGGCAAATCCAGCCCGCTGACGTTCTTGGGCTGAAGGCGTCGGGCGTCTCGATGATCATCTGCAATCGCCCGGACGACGAGGATCCGGGGCAGCCCACTGCCGCCGAAATTCAGAACGCGGCCGAAGCAGCGGGACTTGAGTTCCGGCATGTTCCGATCATTCGCGGGATCGGCCCGGCGGACGTCGAGGCAATGCAGGATGCGCTGGACTCGGCGACGGGCAAAGTCCTTGCTTATTGTCGATCGGGCAACCGCTGCGCGCTGACCTGGGCGCTGGCGCGGCGCGCGCAGGGCGCAAGCATCGAAGAAATCAGCCAGGCGGTCGGCGGCGCCGGTTACGACCTCTCGCCGGTCGAACATCTGCTTTAGTCGGCGTCGTCTTCGAGCAGCTTCGCCGCCAGCCAGCGGTCGCTCTCGAGAACCATGAGGCGCACCGGCATCATCGGACCCCAGCCGATGCTGTGAGTCTCGGCATCGAACAGGATCGCATCGATTCCTTCGGATTCGAGCTTGAGCCGGGCGAGGTCGGCGGCAATCCGCGTTTGAAAGCGCGCGAGTTCGACGAGCCCGCTCACCAGGGAACGACGTCGCCGGCGGCGATCTCATCCGGCCGCGGCTGACGGCCGAGCATCGCATTGCGGTGCGGAAACCGGCCAAAGCGCGCGATGATGTCGTGGTGCAGCTTCGCATATCGGAGCTGTTCCGGGTCGCCGAGCTTCGTGAACAGCAGTAGCGAACGGCGTTGATCGTCGATCTGCTCGCTGTGTTGGAATGGCATATAGAGGAGCGCGCGCTCCGTCGGCTCCAGCTTCTCGTCCAGCCCCCCGTCAACCGCACCCGTTGCGATCGCCAGCGCCAGCGGGTCCGTCGAAAATTGGTCGGCATGACCGCGGAACATGTTGCGCGGGAACTGGTCGAACAGGATCACCCCGGCAAGCGCGGTCAACGGGTCGCCGAGGAAG
>Ga0207657_10000706_pt1 | contig 35487 bp, 27 predicted proteins | sample KBSC33metaG_FD_184316 | JGI IMG/M metagenome (GOLD analysis project Ga0207657, IMG submission 184316) | Corn rhizosphere microbial communities from Kellogg Biological Station, Michigan, USA - KBS C3-3 metaG (SPAdes) (version 2) | ecosystem: Host-associated > Plants > Roots > Rhizosphere > Soil ...
TCCGATGGGCGATTAAACTCATGGAACCCGTGGCACGGCGTGCCCGGCGCACATGGCAGGCGTGTATAGGGCCAGGTAGCTCAGTTGGTAGAGCAGCGGACTGAAAATCCGCGTGTCGGCGGTTCGATTCCGTCCCTGGCCATTCGAAAAAATCCTCATCGAGCTCGTAACTCACGGGTTCGATGGGGGTTTTTTCATTCCCGGATGCAGCCTGTGTTTCCCCTTCCTCCCGCCTCACGCGCAGCGTGCCAGCGAAAGGCGACGTCGGGCGCCTCGCTGTACACCGGCGACTGCTGGCGCTTGCAGGCGCGCATGGCCTCGGGGAGCGGCAGCGGCCGCATCGCGGCACACACGCGGAGCTGCACGTCGGACGATAGAAACACGTCGGCGATGTCCGGGTCGAACTGTCCCCCACGCTCGGCGGCGATCACCTGGACGGCATCGGGCGTGCTCCGCGCCATGTCGTAGCGGCGGTTGTGCGTGATCGCGTCGAACGTGTCGGCCACGGCGACGATGCGGGCGGCGAGGGGAATCGCGGTGCCGCGCAGCCCGCGCGGATACCCCGTGCCGTCCCAGCGCTCGTGGTGCGCGAGGATGCCGGCGCCAAGGTCGGGATAGAAGCGGGAGAGCGGGGCGACCACGTCGGCGCCCAGCTGCGGATGCGTCGCGATCTGCTGACGCTCCTCGGCGGAGAGGGCGCGGTCGTCGTGCGTGATGTCGAGCAACGCCTCGTGCATCTTGCCGACGTCGTGGAACAACGCCACGCGCTCGACGCGCGCGCGCGCTCGGCGCGCCTCGAGATAGTAGAGACCTGCCCCGGCTGCGAGCAGCGCGGTTTGTTCGCGTGACGACATGGTTGACTCGGATGTGAAAGCATCGTTCGAACGACAGCCCATGTCGTCGCTGGAAGATCGCCCGGTCACCGGGGCATATCACTGCAGCTCTCGGAGGTGGGCGCGCAATGCGGGGAGACCGGCGAGCGGCGTGACACCGGCGTCGCCGATCGACGATCGCTTCACGTCTGGAGCGCTCCTCACGACGAGCAGCGCCACGCGTGCAGGCAGCAGGGCACGAAGGCGACGAAGCTCGCGCTGGATCCCGCGGTCGCGCGCTGGTGCCGCCGAGCTGAGGATGAGGACGCGCGCGTCGAGGTGTTCGGTCGTGTCGGCGATGACATCCGCCGACACGCCCGGTCCGACGTAGGTGACCCGCCACTCGTTGGCGGCGGCAGCCGCGGCCACGATCAGGGCATCGAGCTCATGGGCGTGGCCGTCCAGCGTGCCGGCGACGAGGTCGCGCGAGCCGAGCGGTGCAGTAGCGGTCGCGACGATGTGATCGAGCACGCGGCGCAGCACGGTGTGCGCGAGGTTTCCGTGCGACCCGCGCAATGAGCCGTCGAGCATGCGCATGCGAACCTGCTCGACGAGCGGGACGACCACGGCATCGAGAAAGTCGTCAGCCGACAGGGCGACGACGGCGCGGCGAAGGAGGAGGTCGAAGGTGAGCGCATCGAACCGCATAATCGCGCCGATGCACGCCTCGAGGAGATCGGCCACCGCGGGCGGCGACGGAGCGGCAGTCGCGACACCGTCACGATGCGACGGATGCTCGGCGGACCGCTTCTCGTCCAGAAGATCCAGCAGTACCGCCCTGGGGAGCGCGGCGACCTGCCCGATGGTGCGGCCCGTGTGCGTCGCCTGCACCAGGAGGCGCAGTCGCTCGATGTCGGCGTCGGTGTAGAGCCGGCGCCCGTTCGTCGAGCGTACCGGGGACACGACCCCGTAGCGCTTCTCCCAGACGCGGAGCACGTCGGCGCTGATCCCCGTGCGGCGGGTCACGACCTGGATGGGGTGGAGGACGGCGGGATGTCTGGCGCGCGTGGGCATGCCGTAATGAATAGGCCCCGCGTCCGGCTTTGTCTAGATATTGTATTAGACAGAACCTTGACAGTATGCCTCGCCAGGACTACCTTCCTACATGCGGGGCGACGTCGGACCGGTCGTTCAGCTGTTCGTGCCTGGTCCGCGCCGAGAGGTCACATGCTTCGAATCCCGCTCTACACCATTGCCGCCACGGCAACGCTCGCCCTGGCCGCATGCAATCCGTTCGGCAGTCCGCTCAAGCACGAGCCGGTCGTGCAGGTGACCACGCAGGACGCGAACAGGAACTCGCGCTGGCACGGCCAGCTGACCACGCCGTCGAACCTCGCCGGTGCGGTCCAGATGACGGGACAGATCGCCTTGACGCCGGACAAGAATCCGGACAACACCAACGTCGCCATAGTCCTTTCGAACGCGTCGCCAGGCGGGGTGCACCCGTGGCAGGCCCACCGCGGACAATGCGGCGCGGACGAAGGTGTGTTCGGCTCGCCGTCGAACTACAATCCGCTCAAGGTCGACGACAACGGCCGCGCCTCGAGTTCGGCCACGGTACCGGTCGTGCTGCCGAGGGACGGCAACTATTACGTGAGTGTCGGCGCCTCCGCGGCCAACCCCACGACGATTGTCGCCTGCGGCAACCTCGCCGCCCCGATCCAGTGATCGCTGACGGTGCGTGAGCACCGACTCACGGATCGTCAAACACCCGAACGGCAGTCATCTGAACCTGGATGACTGCCGTTCGGGTGTCATGCCGATGATGCGACAGCGTGCGCAAGTGATGGCTGTGCACTTCGCGCGGGGACCTGGCATTCCGGGCCTGATCCGGGGACTTCGCCGTCACTTCCTCAGTCCCCCTTTGTCGCCCGCCACCGGAACGCGACTTCGGGCGTGTCGCGTCGGGGCCCCGCCTGGCGGCGCGGATTGCTGCGCTCGCCTCCCCGCGGCCGGGCGCCGGGCCGCGCCGCCTGCGCCAGTTGCGCTTCGGCGACCTCTTCCTGCACCGGCGGCGAGAGAAAGAGGTCAGTCAGGTCAGGATCGAAGTGGGTGCCCCGTTCACCGGCGATGAGCGCTTCGGCCCGCCCGCTGGGGAATGCGGCCTTGTAACGGCGCCGATGCGTGAGCGCGTCGAAGACGTCGGCGATGGTGACGATGCGTGCCTCGAGCGGAATCGCCGCTGCGCGCAGTCCGCGCGGATAGCCCTTGCCGTTCCACCACTCGTGATGCGCTCGCACTGCCTCCGGCAGCTCCGGATAGAACGAAGCCAGCGGCGCCACCACCTCGGCGCCGCGGTCAGCATGCGTGGCAATCAGCCGGCGTTCGGCCCCCGTCAACCCCGTGGTGCCGCGGAGGACGTCATAGAGGGCGCCGTTGATCTTTCCGACGTCGTGAAAGAGCGCGACGCGCTCCACCCGGTGCTGGCGCACTTCGTCGCAGTCGGCGGCGCGGGCGAGCACGACAGCGGTGATCGCCACCCGTCGCACGTGCGCGCCCGTCTCCGGGTCATTGGCGTCGATGGCATGCAGCAGGGACTCGAGCGCCGCGGCGGCAAGACGGGTGACGAGCCGAGTCACACCTTCCTGGCCAATTTCCCCGGAAGCAGCGGCGATCCGTCCGAACGGCGGGCCGAGTTGTGCGATCACTTGCTCGGGCGGCTCCACGCTCCGGGAATCTTCGGCGAACAGGAGATCGCTCACGAGCGGGGTTTGATTGGGGATGGCCGTCGGCACGACGGAGCGGTCACTGTCGGTGCGACGAATACGGCGTGAGTGCGGGGCACAGCGAGTGATGCACAACGCGCGCCCGGCGTTGGCAGCACGCTTACGATGCCGCGCGGGTCAGATGCGACAACCGCATCCCGCGGTTGCGTCCGATCGTGCTGTCGATGTCCCACCGAACGCTGTACGGCGGGCCGCCAATGTGCACGTCGACGGGCCACGGACGCGGATTCCGAACGCGGACCGCGACGAGAATGCTCTCCGGGGGTTGCGTTCGCGAAGCACGCGTAGGGGTGACCGTCGCGCTGACCCGGAGCGCGGAGCTGGGCAGATCAGCCGCACAGCGCCGGTCGCCGGAGAGGACGACGACCGCAAGCAGGATTGGCGAGATCAGTCGCATGGGAACGAGAATCACCGGCTCGCCCAGGCGAACGCTTCATCGGGATCGCGAAAGACGCCGACATCGAATCCGCAGCCTTCCGCCCAACCGGCCACCATCCGCATCACGCCATAGCCCACATCGGTCGCGGCGAGCAGTGCGATGCGCCGCCCCACCTGATGACCGAGCTCGTCGAAAAACTCAACCGCTTCACGCACGTCCGCCGTGGTGCGCGAGCCAACGCCTGTCGACTCGCGCACATCATATAGAAGCGCGCACAGCGTCGGCCGTGCTGGTTCAGCGAGCGCGAGGCGGAACGCTGCCTCGACCTCCGAAACGGCGTAGTCGCCGATCGCGCGGACCTCGAGGACCTGGGCACGGAACGCGTAGGTGACGGGCATCAGCAGAGTGATGGAGGCGATTCCGCGAGCCGGGGAGCGCCCGGCTTCACGAGTACTGTCGGTCCCCGCGCCGGGCTGTGGGGCGCACCGCAGTCGCCCTATAGCTTGGTGGCCGTGCTCCGGAATTCAAGTCAGCGCTTCGGACGGAACTCCCGGGCAGCTCGTGGAATTCCCCTTGTCAGTCACTCATCCAGGGGAGTCCCGATGCACGCGTGCAGACCATGACCGAGAAGGCATTCGAGCCCGCACCGCTGGGCCGTATCACGCTCGCGAACCATCTCGTGATGGCGCCCATGACCCGCAGCCGCGCTCCCGGCAACGTGCCCAACGCGATGATGGCGGAATATTACCGCCAGCGCGCCACGGCGGGGCTGATCATCACCGAGGGCACCGCGCCCGCACCGGAAGGGCTCGGCTACGCGCGCATTCCCGGGCTGTTCAGCACCGAGCAGGTGCGTGGATGGCGGCTCACCACCGACGCCGTGCACGAGGCGGGCGGACACATCTTCGTCCAGCTCATGCACGTCGGCCGCGTCTTCCACGAGCTCAACCTGCCCGAGGGTACCCAGGGTGTCGCACCATCGGCGATTCCGGCGGGCGGCAGGATCTGGACCGACCAGGAGCAGTTGCAGCCGATGGGCGCGCCGAAGACGCTGTCGGCCACCGAACTGACGCAGGTACGCGACCAGTTCGTGCGCAGCGCGCAACTCGCCATCGAGGCCGGATTCGACGGCATCGAGCTGCACGGGGCGAATGGCTACCTGCTCGAGCAGTTCCTCCACCCCCGGTCCAACCAGCGCACCGATGCCTACGGCGGGAGCGTCCGCAATCGCGCGCGATTCGTGCTCGAGGTGGCGCGCGGCGTTGCCGACACGATCGGTGCCGATCGCACGGGGATCCGGCTGTCGCCATGGAGCACCGCCAATGACCTGACGCATTACCCGGAGATCGATGAGGCGTACGGGTATCTGGCCGAGGAGCTCCAGACGCTCGGTATCGTGTACGTGCATCTCGTGGATCACTCGCGTCTCGCCGGACTTGCGTCGGCCGGCACGACGGCGAAGCTCATTCGCGACACCTTCGCGAACACAGTGATCCACAGCGGCAACTACACCACGCTCCCCGAGATCGAGCAGACGCTCGCCGATCCGCGGCCGGCGCTCGTGGCGATGGCGCGGCCGTTCATCGCCAACCCTGATCTCGTGGAACGCCTGCGCCTGGGTCTGCCTCTGGCGGCACCGGATCCGGCGACGTTCTACGCGCCAGGTCCAACGGGACTGGCCGACGGCTACACGGATTATCCGCTCGCGGCAACCGCTGATCGGTAAGCGATGGCCGCGAGAGCGTCATCGTCACGTGGCCGCCGGATTGCACATCGGCGTGAGCAGCTCCGCTTGCAAGACTATGTGAAGGCGCTTGTCGTGGGCCAGCTCAATCTCGGGAGCCTTCGTGGCGCCGGCGCCATCGCTCCACGCCGCACGAACACCACGCTGCTGACGCTGTTCGGCCTCGTCGCCGTGGGCCTCGCCGCGATGGGCGTCTACGGCGTGATCGCGTACGGCGTCACGCGCCGCACGAGAGAGATCGGCATCCGCATGGCACTCGGCGCGCAGCCCCGGAACATCATCGCGCTGGTCGCGCGTGAAGGAGTGCTGCTCGCCGTGTTCGGCATCGCGCTCGGCGCCGCGGGCGCCTGGGCACTGCGCCGCGTGGTGGCGAGCCTGCTGTACGGCGTGTCGGTCAACGATCCGCTGGCGTTCGGTGGCGCGGCGATGGTGTTGTTCGTGATCGCACTCGTGGCGACACTGCTTCCGACGCGCGCCGCACTGAAGGTAGACCCGGCGAGGACGATCCGGGTGGAGTGATCGGTTCGTGGCTGCCTGGTCCCTCAGAAAAAGGGCGTACACATGCTACGGGTACCTGCACGGTGAGACAGATAGGCTTCTGTCTCATCCGTGCTTCTATCTGTCTGATGCGTTTCCCCTTGGTCAGAGGAACCGTTCCGCCACTGGCTGGCCCCGTGGCGCCGTACCTGCGTTGACGCCGACCACGATGAATCGACGACTTGCCGGCATCATCACGAGCGGGCTGCTGGCCTTCGCGGTCGCTGCTCCGGCAGCGCACGCGCAACGACCACCGAGCGTGGGTCGCACGGTGGCCGGCAGCGTGCTGGGCGCCGCTACCGGCGCGGTGGCGGGCGCGCTCGCCGGAGGCTCGTGGACGAGTCGCAACTGCCCTACCGGCGACCCGGACGCGTGCCTGGGTGCGGCATTCCCCGGCGCCATCTGGGGCGTCGGTGTGGGAACGACGATCGGTGCACCGGTGGGCGCCTGGCTGGGGAGTGGACGTCAGCGTTCGCTCGCGCCACCGATCATCGCGTCCGCCGCGCTGTTCGCGGCCGAGGTGCTGGCACTGCGCTCCATCGTCCACGACGGCCGCACGCGGCACAAGGACGCCGCGCTGGCCATCGTGATCGTCACGCCGATCGCCCAGGTCGTGACATCCAGCTGGCTGGCAGCGCGACGATAGAGGCAGCCGGAGCATCCGCGACCTCACTCCGCCCGCAGCGCGATGTTGGGATCGACACGTGACGCCCGCAGGGCAGGTACGAGGCTGGCCATCAACGCCACGGCGAGGAGCACGAACACCACGAAGGCATAGGTGATCGGGTCCTTGCCCGTGATGTGATAGAGCAACGGCGTGACCCGATTCGCGAGCGCGAGCGCGACGACGGCGCCGAGGGCGAGGCCGAGTGCCACGACGCGCACTCCCTCGGCGAGGACGAGACGGATCACCTTGCCCGCACTGGCGCCGAGGGCCACGCGCACGCCGAGCTCCTGGGTGCGCTGGGACACGTCGTACGCCACCACGCTGTAGAGGCCGACCGCGGCGACGAGGAGCGCGAGCAGGCCGAAGATGGTGAACATCGTCGCGCCAAGGCGCCACGAGCGGAACTCCGAGGCCACGAAATCCTCCAGCGGATCCGCGCTCACGTAGGCCGCGCCGGGCATGAGCTCCTGCAGTGAGGGACGCACCAGCTCGGTGCTCTTCGCGGCGTCGCCGCGAGTGCGGATGAAGAGGCGGATCTCCGGCTGCGGCTGCTGCGTGATCGGGACGTACATCTGCAGCGATGGCTCGTCGTCGAACGAGGAGCGGATGTCCTGTGCCGTGCCGACGACGGTCATGCATGGCGTCTCCTGACCGAGCTTGATGCACCGTCCGATCGGATTGGCGCCCGGCCAGATGCGGTGGGCTGCGCTCTGGCTCAGCACCACCACGGGCTCGCTGCCGGCGCGGTCGGCGTCGGTGATGGTGCGGCCGCTGAGCAGGCGCGTGCCCATGGTGGCGAGATAGTCGGCGCTCACGGGCGCGATGTAGAACAGGTCGCGCAGGCGGCTGGTGTCGAGGCCCGGCACGACGATGGGCTGCGTCCATTCGCTGGAGAACGGAATCGTGAGCCCTCGGCTGGCGTGTTCCACGCCGGGCAGGGTGAGGGCGCGCTCGCGCATCGTGACGGCAAGCTGCTCCTTCTGCACCGAATCGAGCGGCGTGCCGCGCGCCGTCACGCCGATGGTCAGCACGTTCGCGGGCTGGAAGCCGAGGTCGAGCGAGCGCACGTTGCGGAAGCTGCGCACGAACAGGCCGGCGCCGACGAGCAGGATCACCGACACCGCGCCCTGCACCACGAGCAGCGTCTTGCGGAGCCGCGAGCGGCGCAGGCTCGCGCCACGGCCGCCGGTGCGCAGCGCACTCGCGACGTCGGTGCTGGCGAGCTGGCGAATCGGCGCGAGTCCGGTGACGAGTCCCGCGCCGAGCGCGACGATGCCGGCAAAGAGGAGCACGCGATGATCGAACACGCCGCTGCTCCAATCCAGATTGGGGAGCAGCACGGAGCGGAGCAAGGCGCCGCCCCAGTGCGCGACCAGCACGCCAGCCACTCCGCCGAGCAGCGCGAGCAACGTGCTCTCGGTGAGGAGCTGCGCGAGCAGACGGCCGCGCGATACCCCGATCGCCTGACGGATGGCGATCTCGCGTTGCCGCCGCAGCGCACGGGCGATGAGCAGGTTGGCCACGTTCGCGCACGCCATGAGCAGCACGAGTCCCGACACCGCCATCAGCCACAACGACACCGTCGCCGACTGGCTGCGCCGCGGCCCCCGGCTCTCGAGCACCGAGCCGAGCGTCGCCTGCGGATTCATCTGGTTCATGGCGAGGAGGCCGGCGGGCTCCACCTGGCGCTGGATCTCGAGGCTCTGGCGGAAGGCGTTGGTCATGTCGGCCGTGGCGGCCTCGACGCTCACCCCGGGCTTCCGGCGCACGATGGTCTGCAGCCAGCCGACGCGATACTGCTCGCTCCACTTCACGCGCGGGCCGAACTCGGCGAACATGTCGGCCGCGCCGGCGGTGAGCGGAACGAACGCGGCCACCGACTGCAGCGAGAGGCCGCTGAAGCCGGCCGGCGTGACGCCGATGATGGTGTAGTCGGTGCCACCGATGCGGAGCGCGCGGCCGATCACGTCCCCTCGTCCGCCGAACTGCGACTGCCAGTAGCCGTAGCCGAGCACGGTCACCGGCGTGCCGCTCGGCAACTGGTCTTCCGACTCATTGAAGAAGCGGCCCAGCACGGGGCGCACTCCGGTGAGATGCCAGAAGCTGGCGGAAACCATGGAGGTACGCTCCTGTCGCGCGCCTTCGCCGGTGCCGAACACGCGTTCGCGCTCATAGTGCGCGGCGATGTCGGACGTCGTGTGCACGTGCTGCGCGAGGTCCATGTAGCGGCGGTAGGACTGGTTGCTGCCGAGCTGCAGCCCCTGGAAGCCGTTGGCGGTGGTGAGGTAGACGCGATTCACTCCGTCAGGCGCGCGCACACCGGCGGGCGGCCGAAGGAGCAGCCGGTCCACCACGCCGAACATGGTGGCGTTGGCGCCGATGCCGAGGGCGAGTGTGACGATGACCGCAGCGGCGAAACCAGGGCTGCGCCGGATGCCGCGAGCGGCGTAGCGGATGTCCTGCCAGCTGCTGGCGAGCAGTTCCTTGACGTGCATGCGTGCCTCGTGGCGGGTGACGGAGCGATTGAGGGTGTGGCGGGCGGCGTCCACGTCGCCGAAGCGGCGGAGCGCCTCGGCGCGCGCGTCCTCGGGTGACATGGCGCGGGCGACGAGCTGCGCGACGCGCGCCTCGAGGTGAAAGGCGATCTCGTCGTCCACCTCGCGCGCGATCAGCGCGCGGCGGCGGACGGCCAGACGGAAGAAGCGACGCGCGCGCGGCGGGAGCATGGCGTCGTCGCCGGTCAGGCGGTGCGCGTGGCCGCGGTGAGGATGTCGCTCACCGTGGCGGTGTAGCGCAGCCAGCGGGTGGTCTCGGTGCGCAGGTGAGCACGGCCGGCGCGGGTGAGGGTGTAGTAGCGCGCCCGCCGGTTGTTCTCGGTCATTCCCCACTCGGCGGACAGGAGCCCGCGCTCCTCGAGCCGGTGGAGGGCCTGATAGAGCGCGCTGTCCTCGACGTCGAGCGTGCCGCCGGAGCGGTCCTCGAGCCAGGCGGTGATCTCGAAGCCGTGCATGGCGCCCCACGAGAGCGTCTTGAGCACGAGGACGTCGAGCGTTCCCTTCACGAGCGAAAGTTGGTCTGGCATGGCTGGTCTCAGTGTCTTCCCTGAGAGTCTGACCCAAGATCGCCCCAAAAGGTTTGAACCGGCTTGGCCGGCGCGGCCAGCCGGGGGCAGGAGCCGGCGATGACGCCGATGGGCTTGCGAGAGGTGCTGCCCGCCCGGATGCTATCGTTCGCCGCCATCGGCACGCCCGATGGACCACCTCTCACCGGGAGCCCCATGAGCTATCGAGCCCTCGTTGCATCGCTTCTCGTCATTGCCGCGAGCGCGTGCGTGCACGTCAGCGTCTCCCAGTCCCCCGCGTCGTCCGACGTCGAGATTCGCGCACGGCTCGATTCCACGGCGATGGGCTGGAATCGTGGCGATCTCGCGACGTATCTGGCCGCGTATACGCCGGACGCGAGCGAGATGCTCGCCGACGGCGTGGCGCACGGCCGCGACAGGATCGAGCAGACGATGAAGCAGGGGTTCTGGCGTACAGGGCGCCCGCTGCAGCAGCTCCACTACGAGCACGTGGATGTCCGCATGCTCGGTGACGACCACGCGCTGGTGACAGGACAGTACGTGCTCACCGGCGCCGACCGACCGCAGCGCACCGGATGGTTCACCACGGTCTGGGCGCGCACGAGCGACGGGTGGAGAATGATCCATGATCACTCGTGATGCCGGCCCTCGTGCGCGTAGGCGCGCTCTGGCGATCGCCTTCGCGTGCCTGAGCGTCGCGCTGCCCATCGGTTCGGCAGCCACTCAGCGCGTGGACACGACGCTCGCCATGACCGCCCTTCGCGAGGCCGACGCCGCCTGTCACCGGGACGCCGGCGCACTGTGGGGGCGTTCGCTCTGCGGGCCGATCGCGCTCGCCGAGCGTCAGTCACGCCTGATGCTGACGAACGACTCGGCGATGAAGCAGCCGTTTCTCCCGCTCGGAGGCGCGTTCGTGACGACCGCTCCGGCCGGCACCGGCTTCGCCAACACGGCGTTCGACTGGACGGGGCGGCGCTGGGCGATGATCATGCTGCCGCTCCCCGCCGACACGTTCGATCGCGTGACGCTGGTGATGCATGAAGTGTTTCATCGCGAGCAGGACTCGCTCGGCCTGGCGGGCACGGACCCGCCGAACAACCAGCTCGACGAGCTGAACGGACGTGTCTGGCTCCGCCTCGAGCTGCAGGCGCTCGCCGCCGCACTGGATGCACTGGCGGCGGACGATGCGTCCGTGCGCGGACACACGGAGGACGCACTCCTCTTTCGCGCCCGGCGCCGCCAGCTCTACCCGCTCGCTGATTCGCTGGAGCCGGCGCTGGAGATCCAGGAAGGGCTCGCCGAATACACGGGTGAGCGACTGGCGATGACCTACACGGGCGAGTCGCCGCGGCGGGTGGCGCGCAAGGTGCGCGACTACCAGGCGAACCCCACCTATGTGCGCTCCTTTGCCTACGCCACGGGACCGGCGCTCGGCGTCCTGCTCGATCACTTCGCGCCCGACTGGCGCCGACGCGTGCGCGAGGTGCGCGACCCGGCACGAATGCTGGCGACGAGCATCGGCGTGCGCGTGCCTCGCAACCTGGCGCGTGACGCGGACCAGCGCGCGCGTCGCTACGACTACGCGACCGTGATGCGCGAGGAGACGGCGCGCGATTCGGCGCGCCGCGGGCTGATGGCCGACTTCCGCGCGCGGCTGGTGGACGGGCCGACACTCTCGTTCACGCAGCCATGGCTGGGACGGAACTTCAACCCGCAGACGCTCGTCGGGTTCGACATTCGCAACACGGTCTACCCTGCCGGCACCTTCAACTCGGTATGGGGCAAGCTCGAAGTGACCAGCGGCGGCGCACTGCTGTCGAACGACCAGACCATGCTGCGGGTCGGTGCTCCGAGCACCGTTCCCGACGCCGGTGCGCGAGTGCTGCGTGGCAATGGCTGGACGCTCGAGCTCGCACCAGGCTGGACTGTCCAGCCCTCGCCCGATCGCGCCGGCAGCTATGTGGTCGTGAAGACTTCTCGCTCCCCTTGACACTTTAGGGCAACGCTCGCACCCTTCCCCTAACCACCAAAGGGGAAAGAATGGCCGCCACCACCGAGAGCCTCGAGCTGCTCCAGGGCACGCTCGACGTCCTCATCCTCAAGACGCTCAGCTGGGGCCCGCGACATGGATATGCCGTGGCGCGCTGGCTGCTCGACACCTCCGACGACGTGCTGCGCGTGGAGGAAGGGGCGCTCTACCCGGCACTCCACCGCCTCGAGGATCGCGGCTGGATCGAGAGCGAGTGGGGGCTCTCGGAGAACAACCGCCGCGCCAAGTACTACCAGCTCACCCGCGCCGGGCGGCAGCAGCTTCGCGCGAAGGCCGGCATCTGGTCGCGGTACGCGGCCGCCGTCACCAAGGTGCTCGCCGCAGAAGCAGCCACCTGACATGGCGCGGTTGCCTGGCATTCGCCGGCTCTTCCGCCTCTCGCGCGACAAGCGCGACGTCGGCGGCGACGTGGACGCGGAGCTCGCGTTTCACGTCGACATGCTCATCCACGATCTCGTCGCCGGCGGGCGGACTGCGGACGAGGCGCGTCGCGAGGCGTACGAGCGCTTCGGCGACGTCGAGTCCGTCCGCCAGCGCTGTTACGACATCTCCTCTCATCGCGAGGCCCGTGTGCGTCGTACCGAGTTGCTCTCCGGCCTGTGGCAGGACGTGAACTACGCTGCGCGCAGCCTCCGCCGCGCGCCCGGATTCACCGTCGTCGTCCTCCTCACCCTGGCGCTCGGCATCGGTGCCACGACCGCAATGTTCAGCGTCGTCCGCGGCGTGCTGCTTCGCCCGCTGCCCTATCCGGACGCCGAACGCGTGGTGCGCATCGTGCCCGGCGGACCGGGAAAGGATCATGGCTATTTGAGCCCGCTCGAGATGAACGACTGGAGCCGCGATCTCGGCACCTTCAGCGCGGTAGGCGGGTACCGGCAATGGGAGACGGGCAGTGTCTACGGCGACGCGCCGGAGCCGATCTACGTGAACACCACCCACGTGACGGCGGACTTCTTCCCGGCGCTTGGCACGCGTGCCGAGCTGGGACGAACGTTTCAGCCGAGCGATACGGTGCAGGGGGCGAATCACGTCGTGGTGGTGAGCCATGGTTTCTGGGAGCGTCAGCTCGGTGGTGACGCATCGGCCATCGGTCGAACCATCCGGCTGAATGGTGAGCCGTTCACCCTGTTGGGTGTCATGCCGGCGGACTTCAACTTCCCGTCACCGGAGGCGGCGGTGTGGCTGCCGACGAGTCTGCTCGGGGCCGACGCTGTCGGCGAGGGACGCGCGGCACGGTGGATGGATGTGGTAGGGCGCATGAAGCCGGGCGTCACGCTGGCGCAGGCGCGCGCCGACGCGGAGAAGCTCGAGGCGCGACTGGCTGAAGCGTATCCGGAGAGCAATGCCGGCTGGACGGATGCGGAAGTGCAGAGTGTGCGCGATTCCATCGTGGGACCGGTTCGCCGTGGATTGCTCGTGCTGTTCGGTGCGGTGGGACTCGTGCTGCTCGTGGTGTGCGTCAACGTGGCGAACCTGATGCTGGTGCGAGGCACGGCGCGCGAGCGGGAGCTCGCGCTGCGAGCAGCCATCGGCGCCGCCCGCTCGCGCATCATGCGGCTGTTGCTCACGGAAAGCATGCTGCTCGCCCTCGCCGGCGGCGTGCTTGGCGTGCTGGCGGCATGGTGGGCCGTGAACGCGCTCGTCGCGCTGAGTGGCCACTATCTCCCGCGCTCGGCCGACATCAGGCTCGACGCGAGAGTGCTCGTGTTTGCAATCATCGTGTCGCTGCTCACCGGTGCGCTGTTCGGACTGTGGCCGGCGCTGCGTGCGTCGGCGAACACCACGTCGGCGGGTGGGTTGCGCGAAGATTCGCGGGGAAGTGTCGGGAGCGGCGGCGCCAATCGCGCGCGCTCATTGCTCGTGACGACCGAGGTGGCGCTCGCGGTGGTGCTGGTGGTCGGTGCAGGATTGATGGTGCGGAGCTTCAATCACCTGACGGCAGCCGATCCGGGTTTCCGACCGGAGAACGTGCTGCTGCTCCGATTCACCTTCCCCGATCCGCCGCCCGACGCGCCGCCCAACTACACCACGGAGCATCGTGAGCGCGTCGTGCAGCGTGTGGCACAAGTGCCGGGTGTGGTCGCCGTCGGTGCGACCAAGATCGCGCCGCTCACCGTCGGCACGGGCGAAGCGCACCCCTTCACCGTTCCTGGCCAGCCGGCACCGAAGCCGGGCGAGGAGCCGCAGTTGACGCTGTTGCCGGCGACGCCAGGGTACTTCAAGGCCATGGGGATCCCGCTGCTCGCCGGTCAGGACATCGACGCATCGACGGGCGATAGCCTGTCGGGACCGGTGGCCGTGATCAGCAAGCGGATGGCGGACGCGATGTGGCCCGGGCGTTCACCGGTAGGCGAGACGTTCCGGTTCGGCGGCATCACGACACGCGTGATCGGCGTGGTGGGAGACGTGCGGAGCACGCGACTGGACTCCATCGGTGGCTTTGCCGCCTACGTGCCCGATCGCATGATGCCGCGCAGCGCAATGGCGCTGGTCGTGCGCACGAGTGGCGATCCGGCACAGCTCGCGAATGCGGTACGTTCGGCAATTCGCGAGGTGAACCCGCGACAGGCATTCGCGGAAGTGGTGCCGTTCACGGCGAAGCTGTCGGAGGCCGCGAGCACGCAGCGGTTCTTCACCGTGCTGGTGGCGATCTTCGGCGCACTGGCGCTCGCGTTGGCGGCGGTGGGGTTGTATGGCGTGGTGGCGTACACGGTGCGGCAGCGCGAGCGTGAGATGGCGGTGCGCCTGGCGCTCGGCGCGCCGCCGTCACGCGTCGTGGCGCTCATGCTGCGGCAGGGGATGACGCCGGTGCTCGTCGGCCTGGCGGTCGGGCTGCTCGCCGCCGTGGCGTCGACTCGCGTGCTGAGGTCGCTCCTGTTCGAGGTGAGCGCATCGGACCCGATGACGTACGTGGTGGTGTTCGTACTGCTCGGTGCGGTGGCGCTGCTGGCGTCGTGGGTGCCGTCACGGCGGGCCGCGCGAGTGGCGCCGGCGACGGCGCTCCGGGAATAGTCGCCTTCAAACCCTTCACGGCGTTCAGCCGTCCAACCCCGCACGGTCCGCCCTTCCTCGCGGCGCACATTTCTACAATGTAGAATCTGCTGGATGCCCGTTCGCCACGCCGAGTCCAACGAGGTCTCGCCCCCGCGTCTTCCGCTCGCTCTGCTGCGCCGCCTGCTGCCGCGCGCCGAGCGGGACGAGGTGCTGGCGGACATTCGTACGGAGTATGTGGACATTGCCGCGGAGCATGGGCTCGCGACGGCGCGACGGTGGCTGTGGCGACAGGCGCTCGGCTCGGCGCCCGCGCTGCTCGGATGGAACTGGTGGCGCGGCTGGACCGGGTTCGAGCCGCGCGCGAACGCCTATCGGCCCGGAGGGCCCATGATCAAGTCCTGGATCACCGACGCCCGCTACGCCGTGCGCCGCCTGCGGGCGCGTCCGACGTACACCATCCTTTCGATCCTCACCCTCGCGCTCGGTATCGGTGGAACGGCGGCGGTGTTCGGCGTCGCACGGCCGCTGCTGTTCGATCCGCTGCCGTACTCGCACGCCGGCGAGGTGGTCACCTTCTGGATGCCGTACTGGTGGAACGAGGAGGAGTACACTTACCTGCGCGACAAGTACACGGGTTTCCGCGACGTCGCGATGGAGGAACCGGGCGACGTGACGATGCAGGCCGGCGATGGTCCGGTACGGCTGCTGCCGGGACGCGTCGTGACTGCCAACATGTTCGACGTGCTGGGCGCCCGTCCCCTGCTCGGCCGAGGCTTCCGCTCCGGCGACGACCAGCAGGGTGCCGAGCCGGTGGCGGTGCTCAGCCATGGATTGTGGAAGGAGCTCGGTGGGTCGGAGTCCATCATCGGTCAGCGCATCACGCTCGATGGCACGCCCCGCACCATCGTTGGGGTGATGCCGCGGGGCTTCTGGTTTCCCGACCCCACGACGCGCATCTGGACGACGCAACCGATCAACCCACAGGGGCGAAACGGCAACTGGCAGTTCATCGGCCGGGTGGCGCCGGGCGTGGACCCGCAGAAGATGCAGCCGTACGTGGATCACCTGATGTCGGTGCTGCGGGATCGCTTCCAGTACAGCACGAAGGGTGACAAGACGCACGACGGACGCTTCATCCCGATTCGCGAGACATTGCTCGGCTCGATGCGTCCCGCCGTGGTGGCGACGTTCGCGGCGATGGGGCTCATCCTGCTCATCGCCTGCGCGAATGTGGCCGCGCTGATGCTGGGGCAGGTGGAAGGACGCAACACCGAGCTCGCGGTCCGGTCGGCGCTTGGCGCCAGTCGCGGACGCCTGACCCAGCAGGTGGTGGTCGAAGCGCTGGTGATCGGGCTTGGCGCCGCCCTGCTGGGCGCCCTGCTCGCCGCCACCGGATTCCGTATCCTCGCTACCTCGCTGCCACTTGGCGCCTGGGGCGAGAATGCGTCGTTCGACTGGACGATGTTCGCGGTCGCGCTCGTGATCGCACTCGCCGCGGTGCTGCTGGTGGTGCTCGTACCCGCCGCATCGCTCTGGCGTGGTGAGCTGCGCGGCACGATGAACAGCGCACGGATGGGCGGCATCCAGGGTCGCGGTGGCCGGCTCGAGCAGGGACTCGTGGTCATGCAGGTGGCGCTCGCGATGCTGATCGTTTCCGGCGCCGCGCTCCTCGTGCACAGCGTGACCAAACTGTACGCCATCGATCCGGGGGTGAATACGAAAGCGATCGCGGTGGTGGACGTGCTCTCGAGCAGCGACGGCACAGCGGCGATGCGCCGGCAGAAGATCGACGAGGTCGCTGCCGCGCTCGCGGCGATGCCCGGTGTACAGTCGGCAGCGGCCACAGCCAAGCTCCCGCTGCGTGGCAGCGGCAACAGCTTCGGCATCGTGATCGAGGGACGCGAGAGCCAGGAGCGGACGATCACGTACTTCCGCGTAGTCACGAACGACTATTTCAGGACGATGGGGATCAAGGTCCTCGCCGGTCGCACGTTCGACAACTCGGACCGGATGAACGACTCTGGCGGCACGGTGGTGATCAATGAAGCGCTGGCCAGGAAGTACTTTCCCGGCGAAGACCCAATCGGCCGGCGGGTGCGCGGCGGCCTCACGGGGTCGTGGCAGATCATCGGCGTCGTGGAGAACGTGGCGGAGGGCGACCTGACCGACGATCCGGAACCGGCGCGCTACTACTCCGATCAACAGGTGAACTGGCTCGGGCCCGTGGCCACCTTCGTCGTGCGAACGGGACGCGATGGCGACGCAGCCACGATGCTGGACCAGTTCCGCGGGACGGTGAACCGCGTCGCACCCGGCTTCGCCGTGCAGGAGACGACAACGATGTCTCGCGTACTGGATCTCGCCGTGGGACCGGCACGACAGATCATGACCCTGCTCACGTTGCTGTCAGTGCTGGCGCTGACGCTCGGCGCGGTAGGGATCTACGGTGTAATCGCGCATTTCGCGGCGCGACGGAAGCGCGACTGGGCCATCCGCGTGGCACTCGGGCTGCCGACGTCGCGCGTGATCCGGCACATCGTGGCGCAGGGCACCGCCCTCGTGACGGCGGGCATCGTACTCGGCGTTCTTGGCGCGGTCGTGCTCACCCGGGTACTGGCGTCCTTCCTGTATGAGACAGGCCGCCTGGACCCGGTGGCGTTCGCTGCGGCGTGCGCGCTGCTGCTCGTGATCGGCATCGTGGCCGCGTTCGTGCCCGCGCATCGCGCCTCCACAGTGGATCCGGCACTCGTGCTGCGCGAACAATGAGGAACGAGCCGATGGCGCCACTCGGCGTACTGGAAGAGCAGGTACTGGTGGCCGTGCTGCGCACGCGCGGCGACGCCTATGGCATGGAAGTCCGCCGCGAGATCGAGCAGGTGACGGGACGCGAGCTCGCGATCGGCGCCGTCTACGCCACGCTCGACCGGCTGGAACAGAAGAAGCTGCTCACCTCGCGCCGCACCCACGGCAGGGGGCCATCGCGGCGGTTGTTCGAGCTGTCGCCGCACGGGGCGACAGCGCTGGCGGAGACCCGAGCGATGAGGCAGAGGTTGTGGAAAGGCGTGGATCTGGAGGCGATGCTACAAGGGCGAGTACTCCGTACTTCGTATTGAAGTACTCGGTGTTGGCGTGCCCTATCGAAGCGTCCTTCCAACCGCGTCCTCGAGCAGCGCGAACGCACGGTGGTACTCGTAGATGGCCGAGATGCGCCCGTTCTCGGCGGTCTCGCGGTCGGCGCGTGATTGGGCGACGTCGACAAAGGTGTTGAGGCCCACCTTGTAGCGTTCCGAGGCGTAGAACTCGGCGTCACGTGCGGCGGCGGCGTTGCGTTCCTGGATGGCGACCGTGCGGCGTGCGGCGTCGAGGTTGAGCCAGGCGGCAGTGATGTCGGCCTCGAGCTGAAGCTCCTGGGCGTGCACGTTGTAGCGCACCGCATTGCGCGCCGCCGCCGCTTCCTGCACGCGCTGCTCGCGCTGGAAGCCGTTGAACAGGGGAATGCTGAGCTGCGCACCCACCGAGAACGGATTGCGCTGGAAGCGGAAGGGGAATTGCGCATTGTCGGCGATGGCCGCCGATGTCTCCTGCGGGGTGAGCGTCAGGCCGTTGCAGGCGTCGATCGCGGCGGGATCGTTGCCGGCCTGATTGAGGCAGAGATTCTGCTTGGACTGGGTGCGCTGGCGCAGCACGAAATCGCGGTCGGTGTACTGGTTGGTGTAGCCACCGACACCGGTGAACAGCGACAGCGTCGGCGTATACTGGGACTGCGCCGAGCGGTAGCCAAGCTGTGCCGCCTGCTCACGCATGCGGAGCTCGTTGAGCGTCGGGTTCGCGTTGCGACCCATGGCGATGAGCTGGTCGAGCTGGAGGGGCGGCGTCTCGAGCGTGAACGTCGTCGTGAGCTGCACGCTGTCGGGGCGGCGCACTCCCATCTGCTGGAAGAGGCGCAGCTCCTCGATCTTCGCCTGGTTCTCGGCCTGAAGCAGGGCGACTTCCTGCTGTCCGACCGCCACCTCGGCGCGCTTGACGTCCAGCGCCGTCACCGCGCCGGCGGCGGCGCGCGCCTCGGCGAGGGCGAACTGCGCCCGGGCGGCGGTGAGCAGGGTGTCCTGCATCGCGGCGCGGGCGGCCTGCTGAAGCGCATTGAGGTACTGCTGCGTGATGGCGGTACGGAGCCGCTGCGCCGAACCGGCGACCGCGGCGTCAGCGGCGCGGACATTGGCGCGTTCGAGCTTCGGCGCGATGGCGCCGGCAGCGTTGTACTGCGCCTGCACGGTGATGTCGTAGGTGGACGAGATCTGGTCGGATGCGGCGCCGAAGCGCTGGCCGGCGATCAGCTGCTGCAGGCCCTCACGATACTGCGACCCGAACTGTGCCGAGACCGAGGGCAGGAAGGCGCCGTATGCGCTTCGGAGCTGCGAGCCGGCCACGTCGCGCGTGTCCACCGCGGTGAGGTACTGCGGGTTGTTCTGCTGCGCGGTCTGGATGGCCTGGTCGAGCGACAGCGAGATGACGGTCGGCGTGGCCTGCGCGGTGGCGAGCCACGGAGCGCAGGCCAGCACGAGCACGGCGAGAGGAAGACGACGCATGATCGGGATATGATTGGTGCGCGCGAAGCGCGACGGGTCACTCACTCTGGAGTGCGACGGTGGGAGGAACTCGCGTCGCGCGCCGGGCGGGGAGCCAGGTGGCGAGCAGGGCGACGCCGACGAGGAAGAGGGGCACGAGCACGAAGGTGACCGGATCCGCGGCGCTCACGCCGTAGAGCAGCCTGGCGATGAGCCGCGTTGCCGCGAATGCCGCAATCAGGCCGACGCCGACGCCGAGCAGCGCGGGCTGCATGCCCTGGCGCACCACGAGCTGCTTCACCTTCTCCGGGTCGGCGCCAAGCGCCATGCGCACCCCGATCTCGCGGGTGCGCTGGGCGACGGTGTACGCCATCACGCCGTAGATGCCGATGGCGGCGAGCAGGAGCGCGATGGCGGAGAAGCCGCCGAGCAGGAGCACGCTCAGGCGCGGGCGGGCGATGTTCCGGGCAACGCGCGCATCCAGCGGCTGGATCTCGTTGACGAGAAGGTCCGGATCCACCGCGCGCACGGTGCCGCGCACGGACGATGCGAGCAGCAGCGGATCGCCGTCGGTGCGAAGCGATACGAACACGCTGCGCGTGGGCGCCTGCGCGATGGACTGATAGAGCTGCGCATACGGCTTCGCCGTCACGCCTTCCTGCGCAATGTTCCCAACCACGCCGACAATGGTCAACCACGTCGTCGACGGGTTGTCCGGATTGCCGAAGGTGATGCGGCTGCCGATGGGATCACGCCCGTCGTCGAAGAATCGGCGCACGGTCTCTTCGCTCACTACTGCCGCCGGCGTGGCGCCAGCGCGATCCTCGGCGTTGAGCAGGCGGCCGCGCTCGAGCGGGATGTGCAGCGTGGCGAAGTAGTCCGGCGACACGGCGAACGGCTGCATGTCCTCCGGCGCTGCGCCGGGACGATCGGGACGGGGTGGCCGTCCCTGGATGGTGAACGAGAGGTAGCTCGCGCCGTCCATCGGGAGGTCGGCGCTCAGCGCGGCCGAGCGCACGCCGGGCAGCGAGCGTGCACGCTCGAGCAGCGAGGCGTAGAGCGGCGCGAGCTGCTCGGCATCGCGGAATTTCGCCGACGGGAAGGTGACGTTGTACGTGAGGACGTGCGACGGATCGAAGCCGAGGTCCACCTTCGTCAGCTTGTCGAAGCTGCGAACGAGGAGGCCCGCGCCGATGAGCAGCATGAGCGCCACGGCCACCTCGCCGAGCACGAGCGCGCCACGCACGCGGGCAAGCGAACCTCCCGTTGCGCCGCGCGCGCCTTCGCGCAGGGTGGCGTGGAGCGAGCCCCCGCTCAACCGGAGCGCCGGCGCGAGCCCGAACAGCAACCCGGTGATGACCGAGAGCACGAGGGTGAAGACGACGATGGTGGCATCGACGGCGATCTCGCCCTGGCGCGGCAGGAACTGGACGTCGGTGGAGCGCACGGCGGCAACGGCCCACGTGGCCATCGCGAGACCGAGTGCACCGCCGATCACCGCCAGCACCACGCTCTCCGTGAGCAGTTGCCGCATCAGTCGTCCGCGGCCGGCGCCCAGCGCGACGCGCACGGCCACCTCGCGATCACGCGTGGCGGCGCGGGCGAGGAGCAGGTTGGCGACGTTCGCGCAGGCGATGAGCAGCACGAGCGCGACCGCACCCATGAAGGCAAGCAGCGCCGGCTTCACGCCGCCGACCAGGTCGTCCTGCATGCCGATCACTTCACTGCGTATCTTCGCGTTCGTCTGGGGATACTGCTCGGCGAGATGACGCAGCACGGCGGCGAGGTCGGCGTCAGCCTGCCGTACGGTGACACCGGGCTTGAGTCGCGCGAACACGTCCATGAATTCCGCGCGGCGCGGGAGCGTGGTGTCGGCGCGTGCGGGCGCGTAGAGATCCACGTCGCGCGTCAGACGGAAGTCCTTGGGCGTGACGCCGACCACGGTGTACGGATGGCCGCTCAACTGGATCTGGCGACCGACGATGCGCGGATCGCCGGCAAAGCGGCGCTGCCAGTAGCCGTAATCGAGGATCACCACGCGGTCATCGCCGCCGACCTGCTCTTCCTCGGGAAGGAAGCCACGCCCGAGGAGGGGGCGCACGCCGAGTGTGGGAAGGAAGTTGGCAGTGACGCGATCGGCGAGCACGCGCTCCGGCTCGCCTTCGCCGGTGAGCACGAATGCCGCGTTGTAGCGCGCGGCCATCTGCTCGAACACGTGCGACTGGGCGCGCCAGTCCTGGAAATCGGGAAGTGACGTGGCCGTGCGGCCGAACTCGGGATAGCGACCGTAGATCCGCACGAGCTGGTCCGGTTCGCCGTATGGCAGCGGGCGCAGCAGCACGCTGTGCACCACGCTGAAGATGGCGGAGTTGGCACCGATGCCGAGAGCGAGCGTCAGCACCACCGCGAGCGCGAAGCCCGGTGAACGGCGGATGGTCCGCAGCGCGTACTTCAGGTCTGCCATCATGGCTCCATCCATCCGTCCTTCAGGTTGATCGTGCGATGCCCGAAGCGGGCATTCTCCTCGGAGTGGGTGACCTGGATGATGGTCGTGCCCGCCGCGTTCAGGCGCGCGAAGAGCTCCATGATCTCGCGCGCCTGCGCGGAGTGCAGGTTGCCCGTGGGCTCGTCGGCGAGGATGAGTGACGGCTCGCCAATCACGGCCCGCGCGATGCCGACGAGCTGCTGCTGCCCGCCGGAAAGCTGCCGCGGGTAGAGATCCTTCTTGCCGACCATGTTGAAGCGGTCGAGGACGTCGGCCACGCGCGCGGCACGCTCGCTCTTGCCGATGCCGCGGTAGTCGAGCGGTACGTGGAGATTCTCAGCCACGGTGAGCTCGTCCAGCAGGTGATACTGCTGAAAGACGAACCCGATGTGCTCGCGGGCGAGTGCCCGGCGCTGCACGTGATTGAGCGCGTGCACCGGGTGGCCGCGGAGGTGGTACTCCCCGGTGAAGTCGGCGTCGAGCATGCCGAGGATGGCGAGCAGCGTGCTCTTCCCCGCACCCGACGGGCCCATGATGGTCATGAACTCGCCGGGTGCGACATCGAGCGTGATGCGGCGCAGCACGTAGGTCACGCCGCCAGTGGTCCGGATGCCCTTCTCGATGTTGCGCAGCGAAAGCAGCGGCGCCGGGGTGGCGGCCGTGCCGAGCGCACGGGTGTCCTGGTCGAGCTCCGAGCGCATCGGTCTCTCCCGCTGGTGGGTTCGTTACGCCTGCACCGTCGTGCCGGCCCTCGCCGCACGTCGCTTCTCGTCGTGCGTCGTGTCTTCCACCACGCGTCCGTCGAAGAGGTGTACGGAGCGGTCGGCGTATTCGGCGTACCGAGGATCGTGGGTGACCATGCAGATGGTTGCGCCACCCTTGTGCAGTTCCTGGAGCAGCTGCATCACGGCTTCGCCGTTCTGCGAATCGAGGTTACCCGTCGGTTCGTCGGCGAGGAGGATGGCCGGCTCGCCCGCCACCGCGCGCGCCACGGCGACACGCTGCTGCTGACCGCCGGAGAGCTGTGCCGGATAGTGATTGGTGCGGTGCGACATGCCGACGCGCTCGAGCGCATCGATCACCCGGCGCCGACGCTCGGTAGCGTCGAGCGCGGCGTCGCCCGTGCGGTAGGTGAGCGGCAGCTCGACGTTCTCGTACACGGTGAGATCGCCGATCAGGTTGAACGCCTGGAAGATGAAGCCGATCTGCCGGTTGCGAACGCGGGCGCGCTCGGCGGGGGAGAGATCGGACACCGGCTCGCCGGCCAGGCGGTACTCGCCGTCGGTCGTGGCATCGAGCAGGCCGAGGATGGAGAGGAGCGTCGTCTTGCCGCAGCCCGAGGGGCCGGAGATGGCGACGAACTCGCCCTGCTGCACGTCGAGGTGCACCTCGGTGAGCGCGTGCGTTTCCACTTCGTCGGTGATGAAGACCTTCTTGATGCCGCGCATGCTGATGAGCGAATCGGCATCCGTGACAGCGGCGGGCGAAGGAGCGGCGGAAGTAGTCATTGATCGCTGAGGCGCGAAGGTTGGGGAGGAGGATCGATATGAAGTGGGATACCGCGAGTACCTCGATGGTTTGCTCACTACTTCGGGTGCCACTACTTCAGTTTCACGCGCTCCACGTTGTCCCACTGGCTCATGTCGGAGGTGATCACGCGATCACCTGCCTTGAGTCCCTGCAGCACCTGGATCGTGGTGACGGAGGACACGCCCAGCTTCACCGGCACCCGGGTGGCGTACTTGCCGTCCGGGTCGAGCTTGAACAACCCGACCGTGCTCTCGCCCTGCCCGTACGCCGGTCGGCCCACGTGCAGCACGTCGGCGAGCCGTTCGATCTCGATCGTGCCATCCACGGACAGGTCGGGGCGAGCGCCACGCGGCAGCGCGCCATCGAGCGCGACTTCCACGGTGACGGTGCCGTTCTGCACCGATGGGTCGACGCGCATCACGTGGCCCTTGGCGATGCCGTTGCGCGTGTCCACGTCCACCGGCTGGCCGATGACGATGTCGCGCGCCTGCGTCTCCGGAACGCGCAGCACGGCCTTGAGCCGGCCGGGCTGGGCGACGGTGGCGAGTACCTGGCCCGGTACCACCCACTGTCCGAGCTCGAGCGGCTGCGTCTGCAGCACGCCGTCCTCGGGCGCCGATACGTGCATGGACGCCACCCGCTGCTGCTGGAACGCGGCGATGGCGCGCGCGCGCTCCACCTCGCTGCGCTGCAGCGAGATCTGCCGCGCCATGGCGTCCCCCATCACCTTGAGGCGCTGCTGCTCGGCGGAGAGCCGCTCGTTGGCCTCGGTGGCGCGCTCGGTGGCCTGGGCGACGTCGTTGCTGCTGGCGAGCTTCTTCTCGCCGAGCGACTTGAGCATCGTCGCCTGACGCCGGGCGTCGCTGGCCGCGGCTTCGGCGGACGCCACCGCGGCCTGCTGCGTGAGCTGCTGGGTGGCGAGCGACGTCTGGAGGTTGACGAGCGCCGCTTCGGCGGTGGTGACCTGACGTCCCGCCTCGAGTGCCTCGAGCTGCACGTCGGGGTTGGAGAGGAGGAGCAGCAGCGCGCCGCCCTTCACCGATGCACCGGGACGCAGTGGAAGCTGCTCCACCCGACCAGCGGTGAGCGCAGAGACGAGTCGCACCTGCTCGGGAACCAGCGTGCCGGGCGCGCGCACCGCGCGCACCATGGTGCCCCGCTGCACGGAGTCGATCATCAGCGTGCTGCGCTCCACCGACGGTGCGGCGGCGGGGAGCATGCCGAGTGCGATGGTGAGAAGCACGAGCACCGCGACGCCGCCGCCGATGGCGATGTACTTGGTGCGCTTCTTCTTGGGGGTGCGTTTGATGTCCATCGAAGGTCGTGGGGAGGGACGAGAGCTGCGGCGTCGTAAAGGCGAGGACCGTGCCCGCGGTTGTCGTCGTCCAAGTGGTTGAAACAGTGAGGGTTAGCGGTTGGCTTGCCCTGCTGTACGCGATGGAGGTGTGCGGATCCGGGAAAGGGCGTCCCGAAGACGAACAGTCAGCCTTCAGATCCGTACCCGGAGCCTCGCCACGCATCCCCGTGCGTCGCTCCGGTTCTCCAGGGAGAGTGTCCCCCCATGCGCTTCGGCGATCTGTCGGGAGAGTACGAGGCCGATGCCGGTGCCGTTTCGCTTGGTGGTGAAGAAGGGCGTGAACAGGTTCGCCGATGCCGGCAGGCCGGGTCCGTCGTCGATCACGCTGAGCACGAGCGTGTCGTTGTGTCGTTCCCATTCGAGCGTCACGCCGCCGCCCGTCTCGCTCGCCGCGTCCACGGCGTTGCTCACCAGGTTGATGAGCAGCTGGTCGAGCTGGTCCCCGTCGGCGGAGAGCGTGACGGGCGGACCCGGATGCACCTTCACCGACAGCCGCTTCTCCAGCTGCGCCACGCGATCCACCCACTCGCCCACGTTCACGGGGGCGAGCACGGGGGCGGGAAGCTTCGCCATCCGGGCATAGCTGCGCATGAAGCGACCGAGGCTTTCAGCGCGGCCGCCGATCACGGCGAGGCCGCGCGCGAGGTCGTCCTCGGCATCGGCGGGGCGCGGGGTGCGCGACAAGAGTGCGCGCAGGCTGCCGGCGAGCGACTGGATGGGTGCGAGCGAGTTGTTGATCTCGTGGCTCAGCACGCGCACGAGCCGCTGCCACGCGCGACGCTCCTCCTCGCGCAGGACGCGGCGGACGTCGCTCAGCACGATGAGCTGCATCGGCGCGCCACCCTGCCGGAACCCGCTGCGACGCAGCTCCCATCGTCCGTCGTCACCCGGAAAAGTGGTGTCGAGCACGCGTCGCGCTTCACCTTCCAGGCATTCGCCGAGTCCGACGTCCGCGGCGCGCCGCCCGAGGAGCTCGTCGGCGGCGCGACCGAGCAATCGCTCGCCGGCGCGATTCACGAGGCGAAGCACGCCGGCGGAATCCACGGCGAACATCGCGACGTCCACTTCCGCCATCACGCGCTGCAGCAGGGCGATCGCCTCCACGGCGCCGAGGCGTTGTGCACGCAGCGGCTCGCGCAGCGCGTTCACCTCGGCGAAGGCGAGGCCGAGCGGGTCGTCGAGATCGGCGCCGCGCGCGCGGATGGAGTAGTCGCCCTCGCGCAGCGCGGCGAGCAGGTTGGCGAGCGTCTGCAGTGGCCGCACGACGCGCGCTCGCACCGCGACCGCCGCCGCGATCCACGCGAAGGTGACGAGCCCGCCCACCGTCCACACCACCCGGCTGGCATGGTCGCCGAGGATGAGCAGCAGGAATACCGTGAGTACCGCTGGCAGCCCGCCGGCCAGCACGAGCGCGACGACGCGGACGTCGTGCGACATGCGCCGTCGCGCGGTGCGCGCCGACGAACCGATCGGCGTCACAGCCCGAAGTGCTGGATGCGCCGATAGAGCGCGCTGCGACTCACGCCCAGCGCGTCGGCGGCGCGGCTCACGTTACCGGCGTGGCGCGTGAGCGCACGCTGGATGAGCAGCTTCTCCGCCTCCTCGAGCGTGAGGTCGTCGAGCGACGACGCGCCGGAGGCGCGTGTGGGTTGCAGACCCAGATCGTCCGAGGTCACCGTGCTGCCGGATGCCATGAGCACGGCACGCTCCACCGCGTGACGCAGCTCGCGCACGTTGCCGGGCCACGCATGCGCCAGCAGCGCGCGCATGGCGTCCGGCGTCAGTTCGGCGAGCGGCTTGTGGTAGTGCGCTGCCTGCTCGCGCAGAAAATACGCGGCGAGCGGCGGAATGTCGTCGCGCCGCTCGCGGAGGGACGGCAGGCGGATCTCCACCGTGTTCAGGCGATAGAGCAGATCTTCCCGGAAGCGTCCCTCCGTCACTTCGCGCGCGAGATCGGCGTTCGTGGCCGCAATGACGCGGACGTCCACGTGTCGCGGGCGCGACGAGCCGACGCGCTGCAACTCACCGCTCTCCAGCACGCGCAGCAGCTTGGCCTGCTGCTTCGGCGTGACGTTGGCGATCTCGTCGAGAAAGAGCGTGCCGCCATCCGCCAGCTCGAAGCAGCCGACACGATCGGTCTTCGCGTCGGTGAAGGCGCCCTTCACATGGCCGAACAGCTCGCTCTCGAACAATGTTTCGGCGATGCCGCCGGCGTTCACGGTGATGAGCGGCCGTCCGGCGCGGTGTGAGGCAGCATGGATCCAGCGCGCTACCACATCCTTGCCGCTGCCATGCTCGCCGGTGATGAGCACGTTCGCGTCACTGGGGGCAATGCGTTCGAGCTGCCGCAGCACCACCTGCATGGCACGCGACTCGGCGATGAGCGTCGGTCGTGCCTCGGCGTCCTGCAGGCGCTGGTTCGCGGCGGTGAGCTTGCCGGTGGTGCGCAGGGCGCGCGCGAGCTCCACCTGGGTGCGCAATGTCGCCAGGAGCCGGGTGTTGTCCCACGGCTTCTCCACGTAGTCACGTGCGCCGAGCCGCATTGCTTCCACGGCGCTGTCCACCGAGCCCCACGCGGTCATCACGATCACCGGCAGCGTGCTGTCGAGCGCCTGCAGCTTGCCCAACAGAGTGAGGCCTTCGCGCCCGCTCGTGGTGTCGCGGGTGTAATTGAGGTCGATCAGGGCGACGTCGAACTCGCTCGCTTCAGCAACACGAAGGAGCGCGGCGGGGGATCCCGCCGTTTCGACAACGAAGCCCTCCCCCTTGAACAGCAGGCGGAGGGCCTCGAGGATGTCGGGCTGGTCGTCGGCGATGAGAATCCGCGGCGGGGCGTCAGGCATGAGGGCACAATGTCTAACGCAGATCCAGTGCGGCGGAAAGAGTCGCGCAACCGGCAAACGGTAACTGCAACGCCACCGACAGCCGCACCCCCCGCTCAAAACCAACGAGGCCACTCCAATTAGGAAGACAACTACAACGGCAAGGTCAACTGCTTGAACTGCTCCAACATCGAACGGATCGCTCCGAGGGCATCCGGCCGTCCAAATGGCCCACTACGCCCTCTGCGGTGGGGATGCACCGCTCCTTTACTGGTCAGCATCGTTATCGGGACGGATCTGTAAATGCTTTGGGGGTGTGCACGGGGAGATCATCCCGCCAGGCGCACCCCCAAAGTTTTCAGGATTCGTCATTCCGACAGCTCAGAAGAGTAAAGGAGCGATCTCCGAATTCCCGATTGACCCAGAGGAATGCGCCGGGAGAGTCGCCGGCGCATGGAGCGATCCGTTCGATGTTGGAGCAGTTCCATGCTGTTGCAGTTGAGGCAGTTTTTTTCCGTTGCCGTTGCCACGGCAGAACGCCGGCTACTCGGCCCGCAACGCGTCCGCCGGATCGATGGACGCTGCACGCCGGGCGGGCAGGTAACCCGCCGCGACCGCCACCGCGAGCAGCAGCACGGCGGCCCAGCCGAGCAGCAACGGGTCGGTCGGCTTCACACCGAAGAGCAGCGATTGGAGTACGCGCATGGATGCCAGCGCAGCCACGACGCCAAGCCCCACGCCGAGCGCGGTGAGTCGAAGCGACTGAGCCACGACCATGCGGCCTACCTGCGCCACCTGCGCCCCGAGTGCCATCCGTATGGCGATCTCGCCACGCCGCTGACCAACTACATATGAAAGCACGCCGTAGAGCCCGACGACACTGAGCAGCAGCGCCATGGCGGCGGCGATGCCAAGCAGCATCATGGTGAAAGTGCGCCGGGCCATGGATTTCGCGACGAGGGTGTTCATGAGCGTGGCGTTCGCCGTCGCTGCCGAGGGCTCGAGCTCGGTGACGATGCGCGTAATCGCGGGAGCGAGCGCCATCGCATTCCCCGACTTCGTGCGCACCACGAGATTCATCTCGGTGGGCACGCCCCAGAGTTTCGCGTCGGGTAGCGGAAGCATCGGGAAATACACGATGGATACCGGCGGCTTGTCGAATCCGTCAGCCAGGACGTCGGCGGCAACGCCGGAAACGCGGTACCAGGGCGGCGTGGTGCCGGAGTACTTGAGCCCCTTGCCGATGGCGTCGCGGCCGGTCCAGTGATGCAGCTCGGCAAAGGCGCTGCTCACGATCATCCTCCCGTCGTGCTGGTCCATCCCCGACCAGGTGAGCGGCTCGCCCGCGATCCGAATGCCCATTGCCTCGAAGTAGCCAGGTGAGACGAGCGCTGTCGACGGGCAGTCGCCCGAGGCACGGTCGGACTCGGGCACCTCGATGGTGACTCCAGTGCAGAGGTTGCCATCCTTGAGCGGAATCTTCTCCGACACGCCGGCCACTGCCACGCCAGGCAGCTGCTCGACACGCGTGATGAGCTGCTCGTAGAACGCACTTGTCCTGGCGTAATCACGGCCGTAGCGCTGTCCGGGAACAGCGATCGTCATTGCCAACACCCCGTCCGGATTGAAACCCGGCTGCACCGAGCGAAGGTTGCGGAAGCTGCGCACCATCAGCCCCGCCGCGGTGATCAGCACCAGCGAAAGGGCAACCTGCGACACGACGAGTGCGCCGCGCACCACGTGCCGTCGGCGCGAAATGGTGGACCCGCGTGCCCCATCGCGCAGCAGGCCGAGATCCAGCAGCGACGGGCCGAACAGCGGCAGCAGCCCGAGCACCAGCGCCACGACGAGCGCGCCGCCAGCAGCAAAGGCGATTCCTGCCGCGCCGAGCTCAACCTCGTTCAGTCGCGGCAGGCTCGTGGGTGCCATGGTGAGCAGTACCCGCAGCCCCGATTGCGCGAGGGCCACGCCGAGCAACGCTGCGGCGAGCGCGATCAACACGCTCTCGGCAAGCAGTTGCGCCGCCAGGTGTGAGCGATCGGCCCCGAGCGCGGCGCGAACCGCGATCTCACGGCGCCGCGCATCCATGCGCACGAGAAAGAGACTGGAGAGATTCGCCGCGGCGATGAACAGGACGACGAGCACGGAGCCGAACAGGATCCACAGCGCACGCGTCATGACGTCGCCGACGACCACATCACGAAGGGGTCGTACCTGCGTGTAGAAGCCGGTGTTCTTCACGAAGTTCGGCGGCTCGGCATCGGGGAACAGCTCCGGTAGCCGCGCCGTGAGCGGGGCGAGCTCGCGCTGCGCCGAGGCGGCCGTGAAGCCTGGCCGGAGCCGAGCGATCGCGTTCCACGTGTGATTGTTGTACGCCTGCTGCCCGGGATAGGTGTTCGCGGGATACCAGAGATCCACCTGCTGGTCGGGCAGTTGCGCCGAGGCTGGGAGGATACCGACGACGGTCATCGGGTAGCCATCGATGTCGATCGAACGCCCGACGACCGACGCGTCGCCGCCAAAACGACGTTGCCAGTAGCCGTGACCGAGCACGAGAACCGTTGGGGTCCGAGGAACGTTGTCGCCGAGGACGATGTTGCGGCCGTACTCGGGTGTGATACCAAGCACGCGGAAGAGTCCCGCACTGGCCTGAACCGCCCGCGCCCGCTCGGCCGGATGATCGCCGCCGTCGCCGCCGACGGTGACCTCGGCGTTCTGATAGAGGCCGATGTCCTCGATCGCGCGACTGTTGTCCTGGAAGTAGAACGCCTCGTGCCGCGCGAGACCCCACAGCGTATCACCCTTGAACTTCGGCACGGGCGACGTGAGCTCGACCAGCCGATCCGCATTGGCGAAGGGGAGGGGACGCAGCACGACGGCATCGAGCATCGTGAAGATGGCCGTCGCCGCGCCGAGGCCGAGTCCGAGGGTGAGCACCGCGGCGACCGTGAAGCCGCGGCTGCGGGCGAGGGAGCGGGCCGCGTGCCGGAGCTCGCGAGTGACGGTGTCGAGGAAGTCCATGCGCCGGTGCTCCTGGATGATCTGGTCGTCGATGGCGAGCGTGGCGTTGCGGTGTATCTCGAGGTTGCCGAAGCGTCGTCGGGCCTCTGCCTCGGCGTCGTGACGCGAGAGGCCCTGGGCGACGAGCTCCTCGATGCGGCCCTCGAGGTGGAAGCGGAGCTCGTCATCGAGCGCGCGGCGGGAGCGTGCGCGGGACTCCGGAAGGCGGAAGACGCGGCGCAGGAAGCCACGCGTGTCGTCGGGCGTCATGGGGACGGCTCCGCGGCAAGGAGGAGCGCGACCGTCTCCGTGTAGTGGCGCCACCGGGAAACCTCGGCGGCAAGCTGGCGCCGGCCGGCGGCCGAGAGGCGGTAGAACTTGGCCTTCCGCCCACCGTCGGTGTAGCCCCACTCGGCGATGAGCCACCCCTTCTGCTCCATGCGGTGGAGGCACGGATACAGGGCGCCTTCCTCGATCTGGAGTCGTTCCCTGGTGCCTGCTTCGATCCAGCGGAGCACCGCTAGCCCGTGCATCGGCGCCCAGGAGAGGGTCTTGAGGACGAGCATGTCGAGGGTGCCGCGGAGCAGCTCCCGCTCTGTCGGTGCAGCCATGTCGCGATCTCGTCTAAGGAGGTCAGGGTGTATCCTAAGGTTCTTAGACAATTGGACCGGCCGGGAGGTTTGTCAAATGGCCGCTGGCCGTGGAGATTCGAAGCCCCGATGGCCGTGTCGTCGACCCTTATACTGGTCAGATGATCGTTCTTGTCCCCGTCACCCTCGAAGGCCACGGCGTCCGGCTCGAGCCGCTCACGCCGGAGCACGCCACGCCTCTCGCCGAGGCGGCGGCGGATGGGCGGCTCTGGGAGCTCTGGTACACCAGCGTCCCCGCGCCCGATGAGGTGACGCGTTACATCGCCGACGCGCTCGCGGGGCAGGCGGCCGGCCACATGCTTCCGTGGATCGTGCGCGATCTCGCCACCGGAGCAATCGTCGGCACGACCCGGTACCACGACATCGCCCCGACGATCGACCGCGTGGAGATCGGCTGGACCTGGTATGCCGCCCGCGCGCAGCGCACGCACACCAACACGGCGGCCAAGCTGCTGCTCCTCACCCACGCGTTCGAGCGCGTGGGATGCGCAGTCGTGGGTCTCAGGACCGACCGCTTCAACGTGCGCTCACAGCGCGCCATCGAGGCGCTCGGTGCGCAGAAGGATGGCGTCCTGCGGCATCACCAGGCCCGGCGCGACGGCACGGTACGCGACAGCGTGATGTACAGCATCCTGCGCCACGAGTGGCCGGATGTGAAGCGGCACCTCGGTACGAGACTGTTGCGCGGAAAGGGCGGGCAGGTGTAATCGCAAACGCGGCAGCTACGAATGACCGCCGCTCGAGTCGCTGAAGGCGATCAGCCGTCGTCGACCTCGCGGTCGGCGCCCGTTGACGGCGCTCCTCGCTCGTAGCCAATGCACTGCACCACCGGCAGCCGGGGATACTTCGGAAACCGCTCGTCGGTGAACGACCGCTGGCACATGTAGAACGTGGATCGCCGCGCCCGGATCAGCCGGCAGTGCACGCACGACGAGCAGAGACCGGCCATGCTCACGCGGGAATCTTCAGGAGTCATCCTGATCTCGACCCATGATCACGCTCTCTCCGTCATCCTCGAAGGGAACGGTATATTAGCCTCCCCCTGTTATACCCATTGACGCTATAGCCAGAGTGGCTATAATAGCGTCATGCCGCCTGCCGCCGCCGACATCGACCGGTTCCTGCCGCTCCCCCCGGCCACCTTCCACATTCTCATCGCGCTGGCGAAGGAGGACCGTCACGGCTACGCCGTGATGCAGGAGATCGAGGAGCGGACCGACGGTGCCATCCGCCTGAGTGCCGGCACCCTCTACCGCTCCATCCAGCGCATGCTCGAGCAGGGGTTGATCCGCGAAACGCGGAAACGCCCCGCTCCCGAGCTCGATGACGAGCGGCGGCGCTATTACCGCATCACTCCGCTTGGCGAGGTCGTCGCCCGCGCCGAGGCGCGGCGCATGGCCGAGCTGGTGCGCATGGCCCGCGCGCAGGGGCTGGTGCTCGGCACCACCTGATGCGGCTCTATCGCGCGCTCCTGCGACTCTTTCCCACCGCATTCCGCGAGGAATACGGCGACGAGATGAGCGCGATCTTCCGGATGCGCGCGCGTCAGACCACTGGCGCACTCCCGACCCTCGGGCTGTGGGCCGTCACCGTGGAGGATATCGTGCGCAACGCCATCGTCGTGCACTGGGACGCACTGCAGCAGGATCTGCGCTATGCCGTGCGAGCGCTCGCCCGGACGCCAGGCTTCTTCGCGACCGCCATCCTCGTCACGGCGCTCGGCATCGGCGCCAACACGGCGGCGTTCTCGGTGGCGGACTTCGTGCTCGTCCGCCCGCTGCCGTACGCACACGCCGATCGCCTGGTCAAGCTGGCCGAGCGAACGGACGACGGGACCAACCAGGTGTCCCCGGCGCTCTACCAGCGGTGGCGTACCACGAGCTCGTCGTTCGACGACATGGGCGCCTACTACACGAACGGTGTCAACCTGGTGGGTGACGGCGAGCCGCAGCGCCTCGACGAGGCCGTCGTCACCGCGAGCCTCCTCCCGACCCTCGGCGTGCAGCCGCTGCGCGGGCGGCTGTTCACCACCGCCGACGAGCACGACGGCGGCACGATCATCCTGAGCTACGGACTGTGGCAATCCCGGTTCGGCGGGGCCGACGACGTCATCGGCCGGCGGCTGCTCACCGACGGCGCGCCGCGCGAGGTGATCGGCGTGATGCCGCGGGACTTCCGCTTCCCGAACCGCGACGTCGCATTCTGGACGCCGATGCCGCTCGACCAGCTCCGCGACGAGGAGATCACGAACACCTACTGGGAGGTCCTCGGCCGGCTGCGACCCGGCACGAGTGTCGAGCGCGCGCGCACGGAGATGGACGCGGTGAGTCGACGCATCAGAGAGCAGTACCCGAAGGAGCTCGACGGTATTGGCAGCTCGGTCGTGCGCCTGCGTGACGAGCTGTCCAGCCAATCCCGCACGCTGCTGCTCGCACTCTGCGCCGCCGCGGCGTGCGTGCTGCTCATCGCCTGCGCGAACCTCGCAAGCCTGCTTCTCGCCCGCTACCTGAGGCGGAAGCGCGAGTTCCTCGTGCGTGCGGCGCTCGGCGCGGGACGCGAGCGGCTCATCCGGCAGTGCATCACGGAGAGCCTCGTCATCGCCGTGCTCGGTGGTGCACTCGGCATTGCGCTCGCCATCATTTCAGTACCGCTCCTCACTCGACTGATTCCGGCCACGCTGCCGATCGCGAAGTCACCGACCATCGACGGGCGGATCGTGCTGTTCGCGGCGCTGTTGTCGACGGTCACCGGTGTCATCTTCGGCGCGCTGCCCGCATGGCGCGCATCGAACGCACGCGACATGAGCGAGCTGCGCGAGGGGACGCGTGCCGGCGGCGGGCAGCGCGAGCGGGTGCGTGCCGCACTCGTCGTGGTGGAAGTGACGGCGTCCGTGGTGCTGCTGGTGTCGGCGGGGCTGCTGCTCCGCGCGCTCGCCCGCATCCAGGCCACCGATCCCGGGTTCCAGTCCGCGCACGTGCTCGCCGTGCGGACCGCGCTCCCGGTGCCGAAATACGATTCGGTCACGCGACGCGTCGCCCTCTACGAGGATGTGCTGCGGGAAGTCCGGGCGCTGCCGGGCGTATCGAGCGCGGCATACATCTCGGGACTGCCGCTCGCGTCCGGCGGCGCCGTGTGGCCCGTTGTGCCGGAGGGCCAGGAAAGCGCGACGACACGCCCGGCGTCCGCCATCAGCCGGTACGTCACTCCCGGATACTTCCGCACGCTCGCCATCCCGCTCGTCCGCGGGCGCGACGTGAGCGACGCCGACATCGGGAGCCGGCCCTGGGCGGCCGTGGTGAGCGAGTCGTTCGTCCGACGCTACTGGCCGAACGAGGATCCCATCGGCAAGCGATTCAAGTTCCTCACCGACACACGCACGGTGGTCGGCGTGGTGGGCGATGTGCGCGTGCGCGGGCTCGAGCGGACGAACGAACCGCAGGTCTATCTCTCCTATCGCCAGGTGCCCGACACGGGGGCAGCGTCATTCTTCTATCCGAAGGAGCTGGTGATCCGCTCGTCCACGCCGCCGGTCGCGCTGACCGCCGCCGTGCGGCGTATCGTCCACCGTGTGGATCCGGACCAGCCCGTGTCGAACGTGCGCACGATGGACGACATCGTGTCCGATGTGACCGCCGCACGCGCGACCCAGGTGCGCGTACTGGGCGCGTTCGCGTTCGTCGCCTTCCTGCTCGCCGCCGTCGGCATCCACGGCGTGCTGTCGTACTCGGTGTCGTCGCGAAGCCGCGAGATCGGCGTCCGGATGGCACTCGGTGCGCAACCGAGGTCGGTGGTCCGCATGGTACTGCGACAGGCGGTCGTGCTCGCTGCGGCGGGCGTGTTGCCCGGGGTATTGCTCGCCTATGTTGCGGGACGCGCGATGCAGGGACTGCTCGCCGGCATCAAGCCGGCGGACCTCGAGACATTCGGCGCGGTGGCGGTGCTGTGCCTGGTCATGACGGTGGCAGGCAGTCTCGCGCCGGCCCTGCGAGCGGTGCGAGTGGATCCGGCGACGGCGCTGCGAATGGAC
>Ga0207657_10000708_pt1 | contig 35432 bp, 35 predicted proteins | sample KBSC33metaG_FD_184316 | JGI IMG/M metagenome (GOLD analysis project Ga0207657, IMG submission 184316) | Corn rhizosphere microbial communities from Kellogg Biological Station, Michigan, USA - KBS C3-3 metaG (SPAdes) (version 2) | ecosystem: Host-associated > Plants > Roots > Rhizosphere > Soil ...
GCGTCTTTTCGGTCGGACCCGTCACTGGGTCCCCGCCTTCGCGGGGACGACGAACCCGGTCCATCGTTCCCGCGCACGCGGGAACCGAGCGTCTTTTCGGTCGGACCCGCACGGGTCCCCGCCTTCGCGGGGACGACGAACCCGGTCCATCGTTCGCGCGCCCGCGGGAACCCGAGCGACTTTTTCGGTCGGACCCGCCACCGGGTCCCCGCCTTCAAGGGGGCGACGAACCCGCTCCGTCGTTCCCGCGGCAGCGGGAACCGAGCGTCTTTCGCGCGAACACGCCCTGAAGCTCAATAATCGAAGAGGGAAGCGGTCGCCGGTTGCGGCTCGCGCGCGCTCGCCGTCAGGGTCTCGATGCGCACGAGGCCGCCGACGCGCACGCCGAACAGCCGGATGCGCCGCTCGAGCGGCACGCGTCTCACGCAATCGGCCGCCACGCGGCGGATCATGGCGGCGTCCTGCGTCGCGTCGGCGATCGTGCGGTCGCGGGTCACCGTGCGGAAATCGTCGTAGCGCAGCTTGATGCCGATGGTGCGGCCCGCGTAGCCCTTGCGGCGCAGGTCGTCGCCGACGCCGTCGCAGAGCTCGGCGAAGATCGTCGACAGCAGTGCGCGGTCGGCGCGTGCCGACAAGTCGCGCTCGAAGGTCGTTTCGCGGCTGATCGACTGCGGCTCGCTGTATGTGACCACGGGCCGCTCGTCGCGGCCATGTGCCGCCGCGTGCATCCACTCGCCCTGAGCGCGCCCGAAGTTGTCGATCAGGAACGCGGGATCGGCATGCGCGAGTTCGCCGATCGTGTGGATGTGAAGCGCCGCGAGCCGCGCCGCCGTCTTGGGTCCGACGCCGTTGATTCGGCGGGCGGGCAGCGGCCAGATGCGCCGCTCGAGGTCACCGTCGCCGATCAGCGTAAGACCATCCGGCTTGTCGAGGTCCGACGCGATCTTGGCGAGCAGCTTGTTGCGCGCGATGCCGATCGAGCACGACAGCCCGGTTGCCTTGCGCACGGCGTCCTTGATCGACTGCGCGAGCGCAAGCACGTGCGCGGTGGCGCGCGTCGCTTGCATCGCATCGGCCTCGCACGACGAGCGTGCGAGCGCACGCATGTGCTCCGTCCCGCCCATCGCGCCCGTCATGCCGATTTCGCCCGTCGCATCGGCGTCGCACGGCACGCATGCGAGGTCGCTCAAGTCGATGTAGATTTCGTCGATGCCGCGATCCTCGATCCGCGGCGCGATCGCGCGGACGGCTTCCTTGAAGCGGCGCGAATGATGCCGGTACGCGTCGAAGTCGACCGGCAGGAGGATCGCATCGGGCGCGAGTGCGGCGGCCTTCATCATGGCCATCGCCGAGTGCAAACCCATCGCGCGCGCCTCGTAGGTCGCCGTCGTGATCACGCCGCGCCCGGCATAGCCTGCGAGCGTGGCGAACCTGCGCACCACGGCGCGGGTTGCCGGGTCGATCATCTCGACCGGCTGGTGGCGCTGCCCGCCGCCGATCACGACCGCCTTCCCGCGCAATTCGGGATAGCGCAGCAGCTCGACCGACGCGTAGAACGCGTCCATGTCGAGATGCGCGATGACGTTCGCCGGCGCCGCCATCGGCTTATAGTAAGGCTTCCTGCAACGCGAAGGCTCGACGACGATGCACAGAAGCACGCAACGCTTTCTGACGACCCATACCGGCAGCCTGCCGCGGCCCGACGATCTCGTGCGTGCGATGTACGCGCGCGAAGAGGGCGTTCCCGTTGATGCGCAAGCGCTCGAGCGTCGCGTCGCGTCCGCGGTGGCCGAAGTGGTCACGAAGCAGGTCGAAGCGGGCATCGACATCGTCGACGACGGCGAGATGAGCAAGCCGAGCTACGCGACGTACGTCAAGGATCGGCTGAGCGGCTTCGGCGGCAGCGGCAACACGTTCGTCTATCAGGATCTCGTCGGCTTTCCGAACCTCGCGCGCCGCGTATTCGGCGACCCGGGCCGCTCGCGGCGCAAGACGCCCGCCTGCGACGCGCCGATCGGCATCCGCGACGCCGACGCGGCGCGAAGGGACGTTGCGCATCTGCAATCGGCATTGTCTGCCGTGGCGTCGCAGGACCCGTCAGGCGATCGTCACCGCGTCGAGGACGCCTTCCTCACCGCAGCGTCACCCGGCGTCGTGTCGCTCTTCTTTCGCGACGAGCATTACGGCAGCGACGAGGCGTACCTGGCGGCGATCGCCGACGCGATGCGCCATGAATACGAGACGATCGCCAACGCGGGGCTCGTGCTGCAGATCGACTGTCCCGATCTCGGCATGGGTCGCCACATCCAGTATGCGGAGCTGCCGCTCGCCGAATTCCGCAGGAAGGCCGAGCTGCACGTCGAGGCACTCAACGACGCGCTGCGCAACATCCCGGCGGAACAGTTGCGGATGCACCTTTGCTGGGGCAACTACGAAGGTCCGCATCACTGCGACGTGCCGCTCGCCGACGTGATCGACATCGTGTTCCGTGCGAAGCCGTCGGCCATCGTGCTCGAGGCCGCGAATCCGCGTCATGCGCACGAGTGGCAATTGTTCGAAACGGTGAAGCTGCCCGACGGGAAGCTGCTGGTTCCTGGTGTCATCGAATCGAAGTCGAACTTCGTCGAGCATCCCGAGCTCGTTGCGCAGCGCATCGGCCGCTACGCGAAGCTCGTCGGCCGCGAGAACGTCATCGCGGGCAGCGATTGCGGCTACGGGACGTGGGTCGGGCAGGCGGCCGTCGATCCCGATGTGGTATGGGCGAAGATGGCGGCGATGGCGGAAGGCGCGCGCATCGCGTCGTCACGGTTCTTTCATACACCTCTGCCGGTGTAGCGGGCGAGCGCGGCGGCGTCGCTCAGAGATTGCAGAACGTGAGCTCGAAGCCGATGTCCTGATCGACGACATTGCCGCGGTCCATGCCGGACACGCCGATGAAGCGGATGTTGAGCGCGTACTTGTTCGCGCTGATCTCGGGAACGGCGGGCAGGTCGTGCTCGAGCGTGAGCCGCAAAAGCTGCGCGACCTTGGTCGTGGTCATCATCAGCTGGAATACCCCGTGCGTCGCCGTGTGCCGGCTCGTGCGGCTGTTTTCGCGCAAGAGCCGCAGCACGATCGCCGAGCCGATGCGGATCGGCGCGAACGGCTCGATCCACGCCGCGAGGTCCTGCCGTCGTGCAGGCGGCGTCTTGTTGAGCCAGTGGTGGTATGCGGGCAGGTCGAATTCGCAGACGCCGCCGGGAATGGCTGCGCGCTGCTTGATCGCCATCAGCCACTCGTTCTCGCGCAGATGCATGCCTACCTTGCCCGCTTGCGCGAGCAGGCTTCCGTTCACCTGCTCGATCTCGGCCAGCAACGCCGCGAGCGCCTGCTGGTCGATCTGCGGATTGCTGCGCAGCGGTCCGAGCACCTGCTTCTGGCGCTCGAGCTCCTGCACGAGGTCGGCCTTGAGGTCGGCGCGCGCCGCCACGTCGGTGATCTCGAACAGCGACAAAAGCGCCGCGTGGTGGTCGGGTGCATCCTCGCGCGTCGCGAAGAAGATCGCGCGCGCGAACAGATCCTCGAGCCGCATCAGCGTGCGGACGCGTTCGTTCAGCGGGTGCTCGTAGCGAATCACAGGTGGAGCTTTCGCATCAGGGCGTCATTCTGCCCCAAACGCGGCGCGCTGCCGCGCGAAAGATCGATTCAGCGTGTCTCGCGCGCCCTGGCGGCGAGGGCCCGGTAATGCCGATCGAGTCGCGCGACCTGCGGTTCGATCGCGCTGCGCGGGCCGGAATTGTCCAGCACGTCGTCCGCCCCGGCGAGCCGCTCGCCGCGCGGCAGTTGCGTCGCCATGATCCTGCGCACCTCGTCGGCAGCAAGGCCGCTGCGAAGCTGCACGCGGCGGATCTGCTCCTGCTCGGGGCAATCGACGACGAGCACGCGGGAAACGCGCTTGCGCAAGCCGCCGCGCTCGAGCAGCAGCGGCACGACGAGGAGGCCGTACGGCCCGCGAAAGTCGCCGATCGCATCCTCGAGGCGCGCCGCGATCAGCGGATGCAGCAGGTGCTCGAGGTCGCGGCGGAACGTCGGATCGTCGAACGCGCGCCGGCGCAATGCGGCGCGATCGAGCTCACCGTCCGTGCGCAGGAACTCCCGCCCGAGCGATTCGACGACGGCGCGATGGCCTGCTTCGCCGCGCTTGCTGATCGCATGCGCGATCTCGTCGGCGTCGAGGACGTCGACGCCGCGCGCCGCGAATGCCGCCGCCACTTCCGACTTGCCGCTGCCGATGCCGCCGGTCAAGCCGACGAGATAGGGATCGGCGCTCAGAGATACCACCCCTTGACGATCGCCGGTCCGAAAAAGAGCGCGATGCCGCCGGCGATGGCGAGGTATGGCCCGAATGCGAGCGGCACGTTGTGGTCGCGTCCCTTGAACACCATCAGCGTGATTCCGATCGCGGCGCCGACCACCGACGACAGCAGCACGATCAGCGGCAGCATCTGCCAGCCGAGCCAGGCTCCGAGTGCGCCGAGCAGCTTGAAATCGCCGTAGCCCATGCCTTCCTTGCCGCGGATGAGCCGGAACAGCCAGTAGACGAGCCACAGGGCGAGATAGCCGGCGATCGCACCGATCACGCCATCCTGCAGCGAGACAAACAGCCCGAACAGGTTGGCGACGAGACCGCCCCACAAAAGCGGCAGCGTCAGATTGTCGGGAAGCAGCTGCGTGTCGAAGTCGATGAACGTCAGCGCGATCAGCGCCCACAGCAGCACGCACGCCGATGCGCCCTTCCATGTCGGGCCGAAGTGCCAGATCGCGTACGCGGCGAGCAATCCGCCGAGCGCCTCGACGAGCGGATAGCGAGCGGAGATCGGCTTGCGGCACGCCGAGCACGCGCCGCGCAATGCGAGCCACGACACGATCGGAATGTTCTCGAGCGCACCGATCCTGTGGCCGCACGCGGGACAAGCCGAGCGCGGCACAGCCAGGTTGTAGCGCGGCGGATTTTCATCGGGAACCGTCTCGCCGCGCAGCTCCGCGCACTGCGCGCGCCATTCACGCTCCATCATCTTCGGCAGGCGATGGACGACAACGTTGAGGAAGCTGCCGACGCAAAGCCCGACGACCAGCGCGATCGCCGCGGCGACTGCGGGCTCAGGCGTCAAATCACGGCGCCCAGCTTGAAGATCGGCAGGTACATCGCGACGACGAGGCCGCCGACGACGATGCCGAGGAACACGATGATCACCGGCTCGAGCAGGCTGGACAGCGCCGCGACCGCATCGTCGACCTCGCGCTCGTAGAAGTCGGCGACCTTGCCGAGCATGTTGTCGAGCGAGCCGGATTCCTCGCCGATCTGGCACATCTGCAGCACCATCGTCGGGAACAGGTTCGTGGCCGCCATCGAGTTCGTGAGGCTCGTGCCGGTGCTCACTTCGGTCTGGATGCGCTTCGTCGCCGCGACATACACGAGATTGCCGGAGGCGCCGCCGACCGCGTCGAGCGATTCGACCAGCGGCACGCCGGCCGCGAACATCGTCTGCAGCGTGCGCGTCCAGCGCGCGATCGTCGCCTTCTCGAGAATGCTGCCAATCACGGGAAGCTTGAGCTGCAGGCGGTGAATCATGTAGCGAAGATGCTCCGACCGCCTGATTGCAACGCGCAGCCCGATGAACGTGGCGACGACGATGATCAGCATCGCCCACCAGTACTTGACGAAGAAGTCGGAGATCGCGATCACCTGCAGCGTGAGCCACGGCAGGTTCGCGCCGAAGCTCGCGAACACGCTTTTGAACGAGGGGATCACGAAGGTCATGATCACGACGACGACGACGAACGCGACGACGATGACCGTGATCGGGTAGAAGAGCGCCGACTTGATCTTGCTTTTGATCGCGAGGATCTTTTCCTGGTACATCGCGAGCCGGTCGAGGATGGCATCGAGCATGCCGGAGGTTTCGCCGGCCTGCACCAGGTTGCAGTAGAGCGGATCGAAGTATTTCGGGTTGTCGCGGAACGCCTGCGACAGCGACGAGCCCGTTTCGACCTTGTTCTTGAGGTCGAGCATCAGCCGCGAGAAGCGCGCATTGCTGTGCCCGCGCGCGATGATGTCGAACGACTGCAGCAGCGGCACGCCGGCCTTCAGCATCGTGGCGAGCTGGCGGGTGAAGAACGTCAGGTCCTTGTCGCTGATCGAGCGGCCGCCGCTGTAGCTCTGGCGCTTGATCTTGAGCACGCGAATGCCCTGGCGGCGCAGGTTCGTCGACGCGACCGTCTCGGACACGGCGCGCAGTTCGCCCCGCATCGGCTTGTTGTTGCGGTCGACGCCTTCCCACAGGAACGTCTGTTCCCTGACCTTGAGATCACTGCGCGCTGCGGCGGTGGCCATGACGTTTCCTTCGTTCGCGTGCCCGCGATTACTCGTTGGTGACGGCCTCGATTTCCTCGAGCGACGTCATGCCGCTCTTGACCTTCAGCAATCCCGACTGGCGCAGGTTGCGCACACCCTCGCGCTGCGCCTGCTCGGCAATGTCGAGCGAATTGCCGTTGCGCATGATGAGCTGCTTCATCTCGTCGGTGATCGGCATCACTTCGTATACGCCGATGCGCCCCTTGTAGCCGGTGCCCTTGCAATGGTCGCAGCCGACGGGGCCGAACGGCTGCCAGCTGCCGTCGAGGTCCTCGTCGAGGAAGCCGGCGCGGAGCAGCGCCTCGGGCGGGATGTCTTCGGGACGCCGGCAGTGCGTGCACAGCTTTCGCGCCAGGCGCTGCGCGGTGATGATGTTGACGGACGAGGCGATGTTGAACGGTGCGACGCCCATGTTCAGCATCCGCACCAGCGTCGACGGAGCGTCGTTCGTGTGCAGCGTCGACAGCACGAGGTGGCCCGTCTGCGCTGCCTTGATCGAGATGTCGGCCGTCTCGAGGTCGCGGATTTCGCCGACCATGATCACGTCGGGGTCCTGGCGCAGGAACGCGCGCAAGGCGGTGGCGAACGTGAGGCCGGCCTTTTCGTTGACGTTGACCTGGTTGACGCCGGGGAGCTGGATTTCGGCCGGATCCTCGGCCGTGGCGATGTTCACGCCCGGCTGGTTGAGGATGGACAGGCACGTGTAGAGCGACACGGTCTTGCCGCTGCCGGTCGGGCCTGTGACGAGGATCATCCCGTACGGACGCCCGACGGCGAACAGCAGCGCCTGCTGCTGGTCGGGCTCGTAGCCGAGCGCCTCGATGCCGAGCTTCACGCCCGATGAATCGAGGATACGCATCACGATCTTCTCGCCGAAGAGCGTCGGCAAGGTCGAGACGCGAAAGTCGATGGCGCGGGTTTTCGACAGCACGAGCTTCATGCGCCCGTCCTGCGGCACGCGCTTTTCGGCGATGTCGAGCTTGCTGATCACCTTGATCCGCGACGCGACCTTGTCCTTGATCGCGAGCGGCGGCTGCGCGACTTCCATCAGCACGCCGTCGAGACGATAGCGAATGCGGTAGAAGCGCTCGTACGGCTCGAAGTGGATGTCCGAGGCGCCCGCCGTGATGGCATCGATCAGCACCTTCTGGATGTAGCGGACGACCGGCGCATCCTCGACCTCGCTGTCCTCGTCCGCCGAAGCGGGCTGCACGCTGCCGTCCTCGAGCGTGACCTCGATGTCCTCGAGCGCCGCCATTTCCTTCAGCGTCGTCCCCATCGACTCGACGATCTTGGCGATCGTCTGCGCGAGCTTGTCGTCCTCGACGACGACCGGCTCGACGACGAGGTTCGTCTTGAACCGGACTTCGTCGAGCGCCTGCAGGTTGGCGGGGTCGGAGGTGGCGACGTACAGCCGGTTGCCGCGCTTGTGCAGCGGCAGAACCCGACGCGTCTGGGCAATGCGCGTGTCGAAGTACTCGCGGTTCAGCTGGTCGAAGTCGAAGCCGGACAAGTCGAACAGCGGCACGCCGAATGCGCGCGATGCGAACACCGCGAGCTGGTGCGCCGACAGCCGCTTGCCCGACAGGACCTGCTCGACGAACGAGATGCCGGACGACTGCGACTGCACCTGCAGCGCCTCGGCCTCGTGCTCGGACATGACGCCGTGCTGCGCGAGCGCGCGCGCAAGGCCGCTGATGTTTCGGGTGGCGGCGTGGGTAGCCATGTCAGTCGAGGAGAATGTGTCGCATTTTTGTCACGAATTGCGCCGTACGCCGCGAGTGTCAGCGGAGAAAGCGGGTCGAAACATCAGTGAAAGCAAACGCCATGCCGTTTATCGGCACTTGATGAGCGATTCCCTTGGCTTGTCGTGACGCCCTCGCGTGCCGCTTGCCGTGCGGCGCCGCAGGGGAAGCGCCACACGGTGTCCGCCCTTATTCCATTCGCATAAAAATGGCGTCAGCGATCATGCCCGCTCGGCCTGGGTTTGTAAAGGCGCCGTGCCGCGTCCGACCGGGGGCAACAGCCGCACGACGCGCACCGCGCGGTCCTGGGTTTGCAGGATTTCAACCGCCTGGTCGTCGACCTTGAAGCTGATCCCGGCGTCGGGGATTTCTCCGAGGTGCTCGACGATCAGCCCGTTCAGCGTTTTCGGGCCGTCGAGCGGGAAGCGCGTACCGAGCCGCCGGTTGAGCGTGCGCAGCGGCGCCATGCCGTCGACGACGACGCTGCCGTCGGGCTCGCGCCGGAAGCTTTCGGCGCCGCCCGGCGCCTGCGTCGTGAACTCACCGATGATCTCCTCGATGATGTCCTCGATGGTGACGAGGCCCTGCAGCTCGCCGTATTCGTCGACGACGAGGCCGAGCCGCTGGCGGTCGGCCTGGAACTGCGACAGTTGCGTGAGCAACGGCGTGCCGAGCGGCACGAAATAGGGCGGCCGCAGCACCGAGCGGATGCGCTCGGCGTCGATTTCGCCGCCGGCCTGCATTGCGTGCAGGATGCTCTTGACCGCCAGCACGCCGACGATGTTGTCGAGCGAATCTTCGCAGACGGGAAGGCGCGTATGGTACGACGTGACGAGCTGCTGGCGCAGCAGCGCCGGCTTTTCGGTGAGGTCGAGCGCGTGGATCTGGCTGCGCGGCGTCATCACATCGTCGACGGTGATCGCCTCGAGATCCATCAGGTTGGCAAGCATCGTCTTGTGCTTGCCGCGAAAGTACTGTGCGCCCTCGAGCACCAGCGAGCGCAGCTCCTCCTGCGAGAGCGTCGTGCTGGGCTGCGCGGCCGGCCGGAAGCGGAAGAGCCGTAGCAGACCCTGCACGAACAGGTTCACGAACCAGACGACCGGGCGCACCGCGCGCAGCAGCGGCGCAAGGACGTAACTCACGAGCGGTGCGAGCTTGTCGGCGTAGGCGGCGCCGACCACCTTCGGCGTGATCTCGGAGAAAACGAGGATCAGGAACGTCACCGCCACCGTGCCGAGCGCGAGCGCCCATTCGCCCTGGCCGAACAGGCGCACGGTGATGATGCTCGCCAGCGTCGCCGCGGCGGCGTTGATCAGATTGTTGCCGAGCAGGATCACGCCGAGCAGCCGGTCGGTCCGGGCGAGCAGCGACAGCGCGAGCTTCGCGCCGCGCGCGCCGCGCGCCGCCTGGTGCTTCAGCCGGTAGCGGTTGGCGGCCATCATCGCCGTCTCGGCGATCGAGAAGAACCCCGAGCTCACCAGCAGGACGATCAGCGCGAGCGCAAGCGTGCCGAGGGGGATGTCGTCCAAAATCGGCAGGGTCAGAGACGACTTACTGGAACAGGCAGCGAAAGTTGCGCGAACATGTCCGATAAGTCGTCTCTGACCCTCCTTATCTGCCGAGGACGACCTCGCGCACGAACTTGCTGCCGAGGTAGCCGAGCACGAGCAGAAGCGTTCCGGCGAGAATCCATTTTAACGCCGTGCGCCCGCGCCAGCCATAGCGCCAACGGCCGAACAGCAGCGCGGCGAACGCGGCCCATCCCGCCACGGAAAACACGTTCTTGTGCGTGAGCGTGACGGCCTTGCCGAAGATCTCTTCGGAGAACAGCATGCCGCTTGCAAGCGTCAGCGTCAGCAGCACGAATCCGACGCCGAGCAGGCGGAACATGTAGCGCTCGAGCGTCAGCAGCGGCGGCGTGGCGGGCGCCGCCGCATCCGGCTCCCCGCGATGCAGCCGTTTTTCGAGTCCGGTCATCACCAGCGCCTGCAACGCGACGACGACGAAGAGCGCGTACGCGACGAGCGCAACGCCGATGTGCACGGCGGCCCACGGCTCACCGGCGAAGGCCACGTGATGATGTGACGACGCGAGCGGCGGCAGCAGCGCGCACACCGCGGCGACCGGCAACACCACTGCCGCGACGCCGGGCAGCGTGCGCAGCACGCCGGTCAGCCACGCAGCGAGCACCGCAAGACCGGCGACCAGCGACAGCGCGTTGACGAACGACAGGTCGAGCCCGTCGGGTCGCACGATGGCCTGCGCGATCGCGATGGCGTGCAGAACGAGCGCAACGCCGAGCAGCGCCTGTCCCGCGTTGCGCCGCGGGACGGGGCGTTCGCCGCGCGGCCAGCGTGCCCACGCGGTGGCTGTGTAGATCACCGCGACGAGCACGTGCAGTAGAATGATCACCGATCCAGTTTACCTGAGGGCGCCGTCGTTCCTGCACGCGGCGCGAGGTCCCCTTTTCCATGCTCGAAACGCTCACTGAACGGCTGTCGCGCGTCGTCAAGACGCTGCGCGGCGAAGCTCGCCTCACCGATGCGAACATCCAGGACGCGCTGCGCGAGGTCCGGCTCGCGCTGCTCGAGGCCGACGTCGCGTTGCCTGTCGTGCGCACGTTCATCGCCGACCTGCGCGAGAAGGCGATCGGCGCCGAAGTCACGGGGTCGCTGACGCCGGGACAGGCGCTCGTCGGCGTCGTCGCACGCGAACTCACGGCGCTGATGGGCGGCAGCGCGCAGCCGCTGCAGCTCGCGACGAAGCCGCCGGCGGTGATTCTGCTCGCGGGACTGCAGGGCGCGGGCAAGACGACGACCGCGGCGAAGCTCGCACGCCTTGTCGCCGGCCAGAAGAAGAAGGTGCTGCTCGCATCCACCGACGTGTACCGGCCGGCCGCGATCGAGCAGCTGAAAACGCTTGCAGCGCAGGTCGGCGTCGACTTCTTTGCGTCGACGAACGACGAGCAGCCGGTGGCCATCGCCAACGCCGCGCTCGACTGGGCGCGACGTCACTATCACGACGTGCTGATCGTCGACACCGCCGGCCGCCTGTCGATCGACGAGGCGATGATGCGCGAGATCGCCGATCTGCACGCGGCCGTGCAGCCGGCGGAAACGCTGTTCATCGTCGACGCCATGCAGGGCCAGGACGCGGTCAACACCGCGCGCGCGTTCCACGACACGCTGCCGCTCACCGGCGTGATCCTGACCAAGCTCGACGGCGACGCGCGCGGCGGCGCCGCGTTGTCGGTGCGACAGGTGACCGGTGCGCCGATCAAGTTCGCCGGCGTGTCGGAGAAGATCGACGGTCTCGAGGTGTTCCACCCCGAGCGGATGGCGTCGCGCATCCTCGGCATGGGCGACGTGCTGTCGCTGATCGAGGATGCGCATCGCAACGTCGACGTCGAGCAGGCGAAGAAGCTCGCGCGCAAGGTCAAGACGGGCAAGGGCTTCGATCTCGATGATTTCAAGGCGCAAATCGCGCAGATGCGCAAGATGGGCGGGCTCGCCGCACTCGTCGACAAGCTGCCCGCCGAAATCGCGCGTGCCGCGCAGGGTGCGACGCTCGACGAGCGGCGTATCGCGCGCATCGAAGGCATCATCAACTCGATGACGCACCAGGAGCGCGTGAAGCCCGAATTGCTGAAGGCGTCGCGCAAGCGCCGCGTGGCGGCCGGCGCGGGCGTCACCGTCCAGGAGGTGAACCAGCTCCTCGCGCAGTTCGAGCAGACGCAGAAGATGATGAAGATGGTGTCGAAGGGTCCGCAGAAGATGATGCGGGGCCTGCGCAACCTGATGCCCGGCCGCTGACGACCCAGGGTCGCCGCGGCGTTTGCTCCCGATGCCGGTTTCGCCGTATAATCATCGACTTTTCTTTTTGCGGCCGCGCTTTCGAATCAGCTACTAAGCGCGGCGCGGACTGGACGAACCCATGGTAGTGATCAGATTGTCCCGCGGCGGCGCGAAAAAGCGCCCGTTCTACAACGTGGTGGTGACCGATTCGCGCAACCGGCGCGACGGGCGCTTCATCGAGCGCGTCGGGTTCTACAACCCCGTTGCGGCTGCACATGAGGAAGGCCTGCGCATCGCGCACGATCGCGTCGCGTACTGGCAGCAGCACGGCGCGCGGCTTTCGGACACCGTGCAAACGCTCGTCGCGCGCGCGGCGGCGAAGCCGGCGGCAGCCGTTGCGCAAGCCGGAACCGCGGCACCGGCGAGCGCGCAGCCCGCCTGAACGCAGCCGGCCGCCCGACCGCGCGCACCATTGCGGTCCGCCGCGGGGCGGCAGCGATGGGGCGCCGTGATCGAGCTGACAGTGACTCCCGCCGAGCCCGGGCGCCTTGTGGTGATGGGTCGCATCGGCGCGCCGCATGGCGTGCGCGGCGCCATCAAGGTGCGGCCCGAGTCGGCCGATCCCGCCACGCTCGCCACGTACGGCGTCTGGTGGCTGCGCCGGCGTGATGATCCCGCGTGGCGGGCGCATTCCGTGCAAAGCGTGCGCGAGCAGGGGGAATGGCTGGTCGCGGAACTCGCCGGCATCGGATCGCGCGACGCGGCCGGCGCGCTGCGCGGCGGCGAAGTCGCGATTCCGCGCGAAGCGCTGCCCGCGCTGGCCGAAGACGAGTACTACCAGGCCGACCTGGTCGGCATGGAAGTCGTCAACCGCGACGGTGCGCAGCTTGGCGCGTTGCGCGACTTCCTCGAAAGCGGCGCGCATCCGATCGCGCGCGTCGTCGGCGAGGATGGCCGCGAGCGGCTCATTCCGTGGGTCGCCGATTACGTCGACGCGGTCGATGCAAGCGCGCGCCGTATCGACGTCGACTGGCCGGCGGATGCCTGACGCACCGCGCGCGCGGCAAGCGCGCAGAGAATGGGGAGCGATCCCGGGATGGCAGCATGCGCATCGATGTGGTGACGCTGTTTCCGCAAATGCTGACGCAGGCGAGCGCCTACGGCGTCACCGGGCGGGCGCGCGAGCGCGGCATCTGGCAGCTCGGCGTGTGGAATCCGCGCGACTTCGCGACCGATGCGTACCGCACGATCGATGATCGCCCGTACGGCGGAGGTCCGGGGATGGTGATGATGGCCGCGCCGCTTGCGCGCGCACTCGCGGCGGCGCGCGATGCACAGCGCGCAGCGGGCGTCGCGGCAAGCCGGACGCTTTATCTGTCGCCGGCCGGCACGCCGCTGACGCACCGGGCGGTGATGGATCTCGCCGGCGCGCCCGGCGTGGCGCTGACGCTGCTCGCCGGGCGCTATGAAGGTGTTGATCAGCGGCTGATCGACCGCGAGGTGGACGCCGAGGTGTCGATCGGCGATTTCGTCGTGTCGGGAGGCGAGTTGCCCGCGCTGCTGCTGATCGACGCGATCGTGCGCCAACTGCCGGGCGCGCTGAACGACGCCGAATCGGCGCAGCAGGATTCGTTTGCCGACGGCTTGCTCGACTGTCCGCACTACACGCGGCCGGAGCATTACGAAGGTGAGGCGGTGCCGGCCGTGCTGCTGTCGGGCGACCACGCAAGGATCAGGCGCTGGCGTCGCGAGCAGTCGCTCGCGCGCACGTGGCGACGGCGTCCCGATCTCATCGACCGGCGTACGCTTTCGCCGGAGGAGCAGCAAGTGCTGTCGCAGTACCAGGTCGAACCAACGGATAATTGACGCGCGCATCAGGGGGCGCCCTGCGCTGCGCGCAAGCGGCCTTGCGGCCAACGAGAAAGGACGTTACGCCATGAACATCATCGAAACGCTGGAGCGCGAGGAGATCGCGCGGCTCAACAAGACGATTCCCGAGTTCGCCCCCGGCGACACGGTGATCGTCAACGTCAATGTCGTCGAAGGTGAGCGCAGGCGCGTGCAGGCGTACGAGGGCGTGGTGATCGCCAAGCGCAATCGCGGCCTCAATTCGGCATTCACCGTGCGCAAGATCTCGAGCGGCGAGGGTGTCGAGCGCACGTTCCAGACGTACTCGCCGCTGATCGCGTCGATCGAGGTGAAGCGCCGGGGCGACGTGCGCCGGGCAAAACTTTACTATTTGCGCGGCCGTTCGGGCAAATCGGCGAGAATTCGCGAAAAGCTCGCGGTACGCGAGACACCCAAGCCCGAGCAGGCGTCCTGATTCGTGTGGCGGGCACCGGGCACTCCGCGCCCGGCCACGGCAGTTTGAAAGCGGTCCTTCGGGACCGCTTTTTTTCGTCTGCGCGATGCACCGGGCGAAGAGCACGTGCTCGTTGCATGGCCCGGAACTTGCACACCGTAGTCGCCGAAATGTTCCATTGCCCGCCCCCATTGCATCCGGCAGCATTTTGCCCGACTATCCCGATGTCATATCATTTGCGCACCTCACCGGTCACGCAATGAAGGCCACGCTGTACGACGCGCTGGGCATTCTGCCTACGTCGAGCGATGAGGAGGTGCGCGCCGCGCTGCGCGGCCTCATTCGCAAATATTATGCGAAGACGCGTGATGGCCAGGGCAATGTCGAAGAAGCGCTGCGGTTCATCAATCATGCAAGCCGCATACTGAGCGACGGCGAGCGGCGGGAGCGTTACGACGAGGAATTGTCGCGCTCGACCGACGACGAGGACGATGTTGCGCGCCTCGCCGCGAAGCATGCGGTGTTCGGCGACGACGCCGACAGCGAAGCGGGCGCACCCACGGGCGCCGGCGACGATGCAATCGAGGATCCGCTCGATTCCGAGCTGCCCGGCGACAAGGCCGACGTGCCGCCAACGCATCACCCCGGACTCACCGAGCGCGTTGCCTCGTTCGGCCGCTCGCGCTTCCTCACGTACGGCCTCTGTGCGCTCTTCGGCGGATTCATCGCGACCGCCATTGTCTTCGTCACGCCGCCGAACTTCGTGGTCGTCGCGCGCTCGGTGCTGGGCTCGCTCGTCGTCGTGTTCCTGCTCCTCGCGGCCGTCTACGCCGTCGTGCACGGCATCGGGCTCGTGCGCCGGCGCCGCATGGGCACGCGCTCGGCGCTCGTTCCGCAAACCGACCTCGCGATCCTGAACTGGCGCCGCGAGCGCAGCGTTTTCCTCGGCACGAACCAGCCGCAGGAAGACGCGTCGTGGATCTTCCAGCTGCGCATGGCCGAGCTCGAGCGCGCGAAATCCGGACGCACGAGCGAGCCGCGGCCATGGCATCGGCTCGCGGCGCGCATGTTCGACTACTCGATCTGGGGCCTGCTGCTCGCGCTGCTGCTGTCGCAACTGCGCGGCGCCGGGCTCGTCCCCGAGGTGACCGCGCACTGGCTCGCGCACCCGCTCATTGCACCGATTCTCATCACGCTGTCGTTCGTCCCGATCGAGGCGCTGCTGATCACAGCGGTCGGCACGACGCCGGGCAAGTGGCTCTTCGGCATCTATCTGCAGTTCTCGATTTCCAACGCCTACGCGCGCCGCGACACGCGCATGCAGCTGCTGCGCGCGCTGCTGCGCGCGTTTCGCGTCTGGTTCCAGGGGCTCGGATGCGGCTTTCCGCTGCTCGCTCCGGTGCTCGTGGCCATCGCGCACGAGCGCCTGGTGGTGCATCAGGAAACGGACTGGGATTTCGCCGAGGACTGCCTTGTCACGCAGGGACCTGCGGGCGTGGTGAACATCGTGACGGGTGTCTGTGGGCTTGCATCGATGATGTGGCTCTACGGGGTCGCGTGGCAGCAGCCGATGGCCGACGCGGTCGCCTGGACGAAGGCTTCGGTCATCGCCGCGGTGCCGTCGCGCGACGGTCTCGCGAGCCGCCTCGGGCAGGCGAGCCGTCCGTTCGAGAACTTCATTCCGGCGTTGTCGCTTCGCAGCGTATCGGATGCGCTGCGCCTGCCGTGGACGCCGGCCGCGCCGCGCACCGGCACCTCGACCCCGGTGCCCGCAGCATTGCGCGAAGTCGCGCCCGAAGCAGGGCCGAGCGATGCCGAATTCACGTCGATGATGGCCGCTCGGCGCGCGCGGATCGATCTTCTCAAGTCGGAAGGCCCGCGGCTTCTGCGCGCCGGCGACACACATCGCGCACTCGACGTGTGCCGGGCGTGGGTCGATCTCGATCTAGGCAACGCCGAGGCGTGGCGCTGCCTCGGACAGGCGCAGCTGGCGAGCGGCCAGCATCAGGAGGCGCTCAATTCGTTTCGCAAGGCGCGCCAGCACAACCCGTCGGATCGCTCGCTCGACGTGTCGATCCAGCAGGCCGAGCGCAGCATCGTCGCCGATTTCCAGCGTCGCTACGGCCGCTGAACGGGCGCGACGCGAACAGCAAGGCGTCGGCCCTGTCGTGGGCGTCAGCGACGCTTCAGCACGAACCAGAATGCGCCGTCGTTTTCGCCGTGCTCGAGCAGCTCGTTGCCGGTCTGCCGCGCGAAGGCCTGGAAATCGCGCACGCTCGCGGGATCGGTGGCGGAAATACGGATCGTCTGGCCCGACGTCATGTCGTTGAGCGCCTTCTTCGTGCGCAATATCGGCAGCGGGCAGTTGAGTCCGCGCGCGTCGATTTCGCGGTCGATCGTCAGCATGGGGGCGCGTTTCGAATCGTGGGGATGCGTGCAATTATAGCAACGCATGCGACGGGCGCCGCTGCGACCGGCGCCGTTCGCGGGCGCACGCCGACTAGCCGCGAATACGCTTCACCAGCGCGCTCGTCGAGCGGTCGTGGCGAAACGGGATCGCGACGAAGCGCCCGCCGCGGGCGATGACTTCCGCCGCGCCGGCGGTGGTGTCGGCCGAGTAGTCGCCACCCTTGACGAGCACATCGGGCGCACACGCAACGATCAGCTCGCGCGGCGTGTCGGCGTCGAACGCGACGACGAGGTCGACGCTCGCAAGCGCGGCCAGCACCGCCATCCGGTCGTCCTCGCCGTTCACGGGGCGATCGGCGCCCTTGCCGAGGCGCTTTGCCGAAGCGTCGGAATTCACCGCGACCACGAGCGACGCACCGAGCCCTCTTGCCTGCTCGAGATAGGTGACGTGACCCCGATGCAGGATGTCGAAGACGCCGTTGGTGAACACGAGCGGTCGTGCGAGCGCCGCGATGCGCTCGAGCGCGTGCGCCGCATCGGCGATCTTCTGCGGATAGCGGGGCTCGGGCAGCGCCACGGGCGGATTCGCCATCGGGTTCGCGCGCGCGTCGAACGCCACCGCGCCGCGCCGTTACGCTAGTCGATGTACTCGAACAGCTTGACGACGCGCACGACGCCTGACGTCGTCGCGGCGATCTGCGCCGCCGCGTCGGCCTCGGCATGGCGCACGAGACCCATCAGGTAGACGACCTGCCGCTCGGTGACGACCTTCACGTGGTTCGGGGCGAACTTGTTCGCCTCGACGAAGCGGGCCTTGACCTTCGACGTGATGTACGAATCGTTCGTGCGCGAGCCGATGCTCGACACCGGGCCCACGGCCAGCTCGTCGTGCACGGTGCGCACCTTCGCGGTCGACTTCGCGATGTCCTCGATCGAGCGCTTGAGCTCCGGCGTCGGAACCTCACCCGTCAGCAGGACGATGCCGTTGTAGCTCGTGACGTTCACATGGACGCGGTCGCCGTACCCCGCGCCGATGTTGTTCGCCATCTTGAGCTCGATCGCTTCATCGTCGGTCTGCGCGCCCACCGAGCGCCGGTCGGCGACGACGAGTGCCGCGCCGCCTGCGGCGCCGGCGATCACCAGCGGCACGCAGCCGCTGAGCAGAATGGAGCCGCAGGACAGCAACGCGAACGCGGCGAAGATCAGGCGCTTCCTCATGCATCATCTCCCAAAAGCGTGGCGTCGACGACGTCGCAAAGGCAATGGATCGTCAACAGGTGGACTTCCTGGATGCGCATCGTGCGCGCATGCGGAACGCACAGGTGGACGTCCTCGGGCGCGAGAAGTTCGCCAATGCGCCCGCCGCCCTTGCCGGTCAGCGCCACGACGCGCATCTCGCGCTCGTGCGCCGCGACGACGGCGGCGATCACGTTCGCAGAATTGCCGGAGGTGGAGATGGCGAGCAGCACGTCACCCCTGGCACCGAGCGCGCGCACCTGCTTGGCGAAGACCTGCTCGAAGGAATAGTCGTTGGCAACCGCCGTGAGCAGCGACGAATCGGTGGTGAGCGCGATCGCGGGCAGTTCCGGGCGCTCGCGCTCGAACCGGCCGACGAGCTCGGCCGCGAAGTGCTGTGCGTCGGCGGCCGACCCGCCGTTGCCGCACGCGAGGATCTTGCCGTCGGCGAACAGGCAATCGGTCAGCACCGCGCCGGCGCGTGCGATCGGCGCCGCCATCGTCTGCGCCGCAGTTTGCTTCAGCGCGGCGCTGTCGCTGAAATGCCCGCGAATGCGCTCGAGGTGATCGATCATGGCCGGCGATTCTATCAGTCCGGAATCCTGCCTCCACGCTTCCCGCTAGCGCGGCTGCACTGCCCGAGGGTTGCAATTCGCGCGTTGGCGCGGCCCTGCGCCACAAATGTCAGGTATCGACGCCGATCACATCGCGTCGCCATTCGATCGTGGCCGCGTCGAGCGAGCGCATCAGGATCGCGTCGAAGCGGCATGGCGGCTCGCGGCCGATCATGGCGAGGTAGCCGCTCGCGGCGGCGACGAGGCGCGCGCGCTTGCGCGACGTAATGCTCTCGACGGCACCGCCGTAACGCGCCGATCGGCGCATGCGCACTTCGACGAACACCAGCACGCGCCCGTCGCGTGCGATCAGGTCGATCTCGCCGAAGCGCGTGCGGAAATTGCGCGCGACGATCGCGAGGCCCTGCTGCAGCAGGAAGGTCGCAGCGAGGGCCTCGGCGCGGCCGCCCGGCGTGGTCAAGGCGTCGAATCGATCGGCACGAGCGCGCCATCACGGTAGACGCCCAGAACGCCCTCGCGCTGGAATTCGTGTCCGGGGCCGAGCGTGATATGGCCGGTGGCGCCATCGGCGTCGAAGTGCTCAGGCGGTCCGTCGACAAACGAGGCGGCGATCGTGTACGCGTCGCGGCCGAGCGCATAGAGGCGGGCGAGCGAGTCGCTGTCGAAGTCGCGACGGGCGAACGCTGCGAAGCGCGGCGCATCGGGTGTCAGCAGCCACGGGATCTCGACGACGCGAACGCCGTCGAGGTCGCGCGCCACCGCGGCGCTCGGGCGCTCGAACACGAGCCCGCTCGCGTACGCAACGACATTGCCGATGTAGGGTTTCACCAGTGCCGCGTATTCACCGGTGACGGCGAGCAGGACGGCGTCGGGCGGATCGCGCGCGAGCGTGCGGCGCAATGCGCCGAGCGATTCCGGCGCGGGATCGAAACGCAGCGCCGCGGGCGCGGTGCCGCCGCGGCGTGTCCATTCGTTGGCGAACGACGACGCCAGCCGCTTCATCAGCGGCGAATCACCGGCCACGATGTCGATCGAATGCGCGCCGACGGCCTGCGCGCGCCGCGCCAGCGTGCGCCCGTCGCTTTCGACGGTGAGCGGAAACGAATAGATCGCGGGCGGCAGCTTCGTGCCGTCGTCGAGCTGATTCAGCGCCAGCGTCCACGGCAGGTCGGCGTCGGCGAGCGCGAGCGCCTTCATGTCGTCGCGCACCAGCGGTCCGACGGCAACGCGCACGCCTTTGGCCCGCGCGAGCGCGAATGCGCCGACGACGCCGTTTTGGCCGTGCGGGATGACGACGCAATTGCCGCTCTTGCCGGCGGCTGCAGCCGCATCCAGGAAACCGTCGCGCACCGCGCTCGCCGCGCGCTCGAACGCCGGCTCGTCGAGCGGCAGCACGAGGGCGACGAGATCGCTCGTCGGCGCGGCCGGAATGCGCTCCTCCGGAGTGGGCTGCACAGGCGCGCCGCCGGCTTGCGGAGAGCCTTCGGTCTCCGGGCGTTCTTCGATTGCGCCCGGCGGCAGCTCGAGCGGCGGCGGCATCGCATAGGTTTGCGCGGATTCGGGGGTCGGCACCGACGGTACCGCGGCGGGAGGCGGAGCGATCACGCGCACGCGTGTTGCCGGACGCACCGATGCGCACGACAATGCGGCGGCGGCGAACAGGATCGCCGTCGTCACGCAGAACGTGCGCCGCATGAGCTGCGCGGTGACGATCGAGCGGAGTTGCGGAGCGCGCATGACGGGAATGAAAGAAACGACGCCATGGACCGCGGATGCGGCGTTTCGCGCCGAAGGCGGCTCATTATATGTGGTGGCGACGCCGATCGGTAACCTGCGCGACGTGACGCTGCGCGCGCTCGACATCCTCGCGAGCGCCGAGATCATCGCCGCCGAAGACACGCGCGTCACGTCGACGCTGCTCGCGCGATACGCCATCGCAACGCGGCCGCGCGCGCTGCACCGGCACAACGAGGCGCGCGAAGTCGACACGCTCGTCGCCGCCCTCGGCGCCGGACGCAGCGTCGCCGTCGTGACCGATGCGGGAACGCCGGGCATCAGCGATCCGGGCGCGCGACTCGTGCGCGCCGCGCGCGCGGCGGGTCACCGCGTCGTGCCGATCCCCGGGCCGAACGCGCTGGCCGCTGCGATATCGGCGGCCGGCCTCGTCGCCGAGCGATTCGCGTTCATCGGGTTCCTTCCGTCGCAGGCGAAGGCGCGGCGAGAAGCGCTGGAGACGTCGTCGACGTGGCCGCTGGCGCTTGTGTTGTACGAAGCGCCGCATCGCGTCGCCGCAACGCTTGCGGCGCTGGCGGAAGCGCTCGACCCGCGGCGTACGCTGATCGTCGCGCGCGAGCTCACGAAGACGTTCGAGACGATCGCGTCGATGCCGCTCGGCGCGGCGTCCGAATGGATCGGCGGCGATCCGAATCGCGCGCGGGGCGAGCTGGTGCTGATCGTCGATGCGCCGCTCGATGACGCCATCGCCGGCGCGTTTGCGCCGCAGGCCGAACGGCTGCTCGTCGCGCTGCTCGACGAGCTGCCGCCGGCGCGGGCCGCCCGTATCGTGGCGGGACTCGCGAAGCTGCCGCGCGACGCGGTCTACGCGCGCGCCCTCGAGCTGCAGGCGCGCGGTGCCGCGGACCGCGAGCGCAATTAGGCGCTCCGTCGTTCCCGCGAAGCGGGAACGTAGCGTCTTGCACTCGAACGCGTCACTGGGTCCCCGCCTTCGCGGGGACGACGAAGTCACGGGTTCCCGCCTTCGCGGGGACGACGATGTCACTGGGTCACCGCCTTCGCGGGGACGACGCGGTTGCGAGAGCTACGTCACGCAATCATCCAACGTGCAACAGGAGGGCCTAGACGCCGAGATGGCGTGCGAGCGCGTCGCTGCGTAGTGCAAGCGATGCGGACCAGTCGTCGAGCACCGCGACGCCCTTCTCGAGCACCAGCGCACGATCGGTATGCGTGAGCACGAGGCGGTAATTGCGGTCGACGATCAGCGAGGCGATGCCGCTCTGGCGTATTTCGCCGACGATGCGCCAGATTTCGCGCACGATCTGCGGTGCGAGTCCCTCCGTCGCTTCGTCGAGGATCAAAAGCTCCGGGTTCGTCATCAGCGCGCGGCCGATCGCGAGCATCTGCTGCTCGCCCCCCGAAAGCTGGTGGCCGCCGGCCGCAACCCGTGCACGCAATCTCGGGAACGTGTCGAGCACGCGCTCGTACGTCCAGCCGGTGCGCCCATCGCGCGGCGGACGCGCCGGAAAAAGAAGGTTCTCGCGCACGCTCAGGTTCGCAAAGATGCCGCGGCCCTCGGGGACATACGCCACGCCCATCCGCGCGATCCGGTGCGCCGGCTCCCCCGTGCAATCGCGGCCGCGAATGAGCACGCTGCCCGCGCTCGCCGGCGTGAGGCCGATCAGCGTGCGGATGAGCGTCGTCTTGCCCATGCCGTTGCGGCCGAGCAGGCCGAGCGACTCCCCGGCGTTGATCGAAAGCGACACGCCGCGCAGCACGTGGCTTTCACCGTAATGCGCATGCACATCGCGGGCTTCGACGAGCGCGCTGATATCCATCGGCGGCGCGCGGGTGACAGTGCTGCGCGCGGGCACCCGCATCAGGCGACGCTCGCCGATTCGACGGCGTCCGGCGCTTCGCCGAGATAGGCGGCCTGCACCTGCGCGTTGCCGCGGATCGCGTCCGGCTCGGCGCTCGCAATGACGCGGCCGTCGACCATCACGGTGATTCGCTCGGCGATGCGAAACACGGCGTCCATGTCGTGCTCGACGAGCAGGATCGCATGGCCGGGCTTCAACGCGGCGAGGAGCAGCAGCATGCGCTCGGTCTCCTCGGGACCCATCCCCGCGAGCGGCTCGTCGAGCAGCAGCACCTGCGGCGCGGTCGCGAGGCAGATCGCGATCTCGAGCTGGCGCTTCTGGCCATGCGACAGCGTGCCGGCACTGCGGTGCGCCTGCGCGGTGAGTGCCGCGCGCTCGATCGCCTGTTCGGCGAGCTCCCTGCTGTCGGGACAGCGCGTGGCCAGGCGCCACAAGTCGAGGGGACGCTGGAAGTGCGCCTGCGCCGCAAGACGGCAATTCTCGAAGACGGTGGCCTGCGCAAAGATCGTCGTGCGCTGGTAGCTGCGACCGAGTCCTGCGCGTGCGCGCCGCGGCTGCGGCCAGTGCGTGACGTCGCGTCCGAGAAGCCGGACGCGGCCGCCCGTTGCCGGGATCTCGCCGGACAGCACGTTGACGAGCGTCGACTTGCCGGCGCCGTTGGTGCCGATCAGCGCGTGCACTTCCCCGCGGACGAGGGCCAGCGACGCGCCGTCGACGGCGACGAGCCCGCCGAAGCGGCGCGATACGTCGGCCGCGTCGAGCAGGACGTCAGCCGGCATGCGGCAGCGGCGCGCGCATGCGGCGCAGTTGCGTCGGCAGCGCGACGACGCCATTGGGCATCAGCGCGACGCACGCGATGATGGCCAGGCCGAGCGGCAACTGCCAATGCCGCGCGAAGGCGCCGAAGAGGGCTTCCGACTGGAAGAATTCCTTCATCAGCACGAACACGAAGGCCCCGAGCACCGCGCCGCGCAGCGTGCCGATCCCACCGAGGATCAGCATCAGCAGCACCGCGCCGGACTGGTGCCATGCGAGTATTTCCGGAGTGACGAATCCGTCCTTGACCGCGAGCAGGAAGCCCGCGATCCCGGCGAGCCCGCCCGCGAGCGTGAACGCCGCCAGCTTGTACGGATACGTCGAAAACCCGACCGCGCGCATCCGCTGCTCGTTTGCACGGATGCCGGCAAGCGCATGGCCGAAACGCGAGCGGCCGAGCAGGGCGAGCAGCACGTAGACGACGATGAGGCATCCGAGTGCTGCGTAGTAGAGCGTAAGCGGACGACCGAGATCGAGCAGCGTGACGCCGCCGACCGCGAGCACCGGCTTCACATACAGGTAGCGGCCGTCGCTGCCGCCGGCGAATTTCATGTCGTGGAACACGAAGTACGTCATCTGCGCGAACGCGAGCGTCACCATGATGAAATAGACGCCGCGCGTGCGCAGGCACAGCGCGCCGATCGCCGCGGCCGCGAGCGCCGTGATGAGCAGCACCGCCGGCACGAGCCAGGCGAGCGACGCCGCGGAGGCGGCCGGCGACAGCAGCGCGGTCGCATACGCGGCAATGCCGAAGAACGCCGCGTGGCCGAACGAGACGAGACCCGTGCGCCCGACGAGAAGCTCGAGCGACAGCGCGAAGATCGACAGGATCACCGTCGTCAGCGCGAGATCGATGTAGAAGCTGCCGCCAATCTGCGGAAACACCGCGAGCGCGATCAGCGCCGCGGCAAGCGGCCAGATGCGCGGGCCGCCGCGCCCGTGCATCCGTCCTGCATGGCGGCGCCTGCTCACGTCAGGACGTCCGGAACAGCCCTTCGGGCCGCCAGAGCAGGATGAGCGCCATCAGCAGGTAAACGAGGATGCCGGCGATCTGCGGGATGAACACCTTGCCGAAGGTGTCGACGAAGCCGACGAGCAGCGAGGCGAGGAGTGCACCGCGAATCGACCCGATGCCGCCGATCACGACGACGACGAACGACACGATCAGCACCTGGTTGCCCATGCCCGGGTACACCGACGACACCGGTGCCGCGATCATGCCGGCGAACACGGCGAGCGCGACACCCGCGGCGAACACGATCCGATAGAGAAGGCGGATGTCCACGCCGAGCGATTGCACCATCTCGCGATTGGTGGCACCGGCGCGAATGGCCATGCCGACGCGCGTGCGCGTGAGCACCGCATAAAGCGCGAGCGCGATGGCAATGCATACGCCGGACATGAAGAGGCGATAGACGGGATAGCTCATCACGCCGCCGAGCGCCACGCTCCCCGAAAGCCAGGCGGGCGGCGCGACGCCGTGCACGTCGTCGCCGACGATGATGCTGCGCAGCTCCTCGAACACGAGGATCAATCCATACGTCATCAGCACCTGCTGCAGATGCTCGCGCTGGTAAAGGTAGCTGACGAAGGCCCACTCGAGGACGTAGCCGAACACGATCGACAGCACGAGCCCGATGGCGAGCGCGCCGAAGAAGCCGGCACCCAGATGCGCCGCCGCCCAGGGCGCGAGCGCGTAAGCGAGGTACGCGCCGATCATGTAGAAGCTGCCGTGCGCGAGATTGATGACGCCGAGGATGCCGAAGATCAGCGTGAGCCCGCTTGCGACGAGGAACAGCAGCAGGCCGTACTGGACCGCGTTCAGGCACTGGACTAGGAAGACCGCGATATCCATCGAGCTGCCGGACAAGGCCGCATGCGCTTCGCACGCGGCCCTGGCGGGTTCGTCACATGCCGCATCCCTTCGCCGGATCGGCGAGCGCCTTCACCGCAACGCCTTCGTAGCGATTCTCGGTGCCGACGACCTTGCGCAGGTAGATGTCCTGCACCGGGTTGTGCGCCTTCGACAGCGTGAACGCACCGCGCGGGCTGTCGATGTGTGCCGTCTCGATCGCTGCGACAAGCTGGGTGCGCTTGCCCACGTCACCGTTGACCGCGGCAAGGCCTGCGCCCAGCATCTGCGCCGCGTCATAGCCCTGCACCGCGTATACGTCGGGCGTGGTCTTGTAGGCCTTGTTGTAGTCGGCGCGAAACGCCTTGTCCTTCGGCACGTCGAGCCCGTCGGCGTAGTGCAGCGTGGTCAGCATCCCCTGCGCCGCCGCGCCCTGCGCCTCCAGCGTGCCGTCGGTCAGAAAGCCCGGCCCGTAGAGCGGGATCGTCTTGTTCAAGCCCGCGGCCGCGTAGTCCTTGACGAATTTCACGGCGCCGCCGCCCGCGAAGAACGCGTAGACCGCGTCGGGTTTGGTCGCCGCGATCTCGGTGAGCAGTGCCTGGAACTCGACGTTCGGAAACGGCAGCGTCAGCTCCTTGACCACGTCGCCGCCCGACGCCTTCAGGCCCTCCTTGAAGCCTTCGACCGATTCGTCGCCTGCGGCGTATTTCCACGTGATCGTCGCCACCTTCTTCGCGCCGCGCTCGCCGGCCACCTTGCCCATCGCGTAACCCGGCTGCCAGTTCGAGAACGAGCTTCTGAAGATGTTCGGCGCGCACATCGGACCCGTCACCGCGCCCGCGCCCGCGTTCGGCACGATCAGCAGCGTGTTCGTGTCCTTCGCCACCTTCGCCATCGCCATGACGACGCCCGAGTGCACGGTGCCGACCACGACGTCGACGTTGTCGCGCTTGATCAGCTTGTTGATGTTGTCGACGGCCTTCGACGGCTCGGATTCGTCGTCGACCTTGAAGTATTCGAGCTCGCGTCCGCCGAGCTTGCCGCCCTGCTCCTGCACGTAGAGGCGAAAGCCGTTCTCGATGGCGGTGCCGAGCGCCGCGTAGGTGCCGGTGTACGGAAGCATGAAGCCGACCTTGATCTTGCCCTGCGCCGCGACACCGCCGGCGCCGGTGCACAGCGCGGCCGCGAGCACGGCGCGCACGAGCATTGCACGATGAAAAATCATGACACTCCTCCCTCGTTTGCACGCGCCTTCGGATGGCGCGCAATGAAATCGGCGACCGCGCGCGTCAGCGCTTCTGGCTGGTCGCGGTGCGGCGAATGGCCGCAATCCGCGAGTACGACGATTTCGCTGTGCCGGACGCGCGCGTGGATGCCGGTGACCTGCGCGAGCGTACCGTACTCGTCGTCTTCGCCCTGCACTGCGAGTATGGGGCATTGCAGCCGGTCCAGCACGGGCTCGATTGACCAGTCGCGAAAGGCGGGGTCGAGCCAGACATCGTTCCAGCCGAAGAACGCCGAGTCGGGGTCGGCGTGGTAGCGGGCGAGCCGCGTGCGCAGGTCCGTGGCGCGATACGCGTCGCGCGCCGCCGCGATGCTGGCGATCGAGACATCCTCGACAAAAATGTGCGGCGCCACGGCGATCACGCCCGCGGCGGCGTCAGGGAACGCGGCCGCGAAGATGAGCGCGATCGAGCCGCCGTCACTGTGCCCCAGGAGCCAGGGTCGATTGCCTTTGGCACCGACGCCGAGCCGATCGAACAGGCGCGGCAGCACGCGCAGCGCCTCGCGATGCATGAAATCGACCGGCCAGCGTTCCTCGGGGCGCCGGGGCGTCGAGCGGCCGTATCCGGCGCGCGAGAACACGAGACCGCGGCAGCCGCAGGCATCGCACAGCCGCTGCGGGTAATCCTTCCACATCGACAGCGAGCCCAGCCCCTCGTGCAGGAACACGACGAGCGGCGGATCGGCGCCTTCCCGGCGCATCGTGCCGCCGTCGGCGAGCGGCGCATACGCGGGCTCGACCCACGCGTATTCGAGGCTGATCGTGCGTCCGTCGGCTTCGAGGTCGACGAACGCCGCTTCGCTCACGCCGCCCCGGCCTGCTCGCGCTCGCGCAGCTTGAACCGCTGGATCTTGCCGGTCGCGGTCTTCGGCAATTCGGCGAGGAACTCGATGGCGCGCGGATACTTGTACGGCGCGAGCTTGTCCTTGACGAACGCCTTCAGCGTGTCCTCGAGTGCCGCATCGGCCGCGTGTCCCGGCTTCAGCACGACGAACGCCTTCGTCTTGGTGAGCCCGTCCGCGTCGTGCTTGCCGATGACCGCCGCTTCGAGCACCGCCGGATGCTGCACCAGGGCGGCCTCGACCTCGAAGGGCGACACGTAGAGCCCGCTCACCTTCAGCATGTCGTCGCCGCGTCCCGAGTAAACATAGAAGCCGTCGTCGCGCCGCACGTACTTGTCGCCGCTCTTCGTCCATTCGCCCTGGAACGTCCCGCGCGACTTGTCGCGATTGGTCCAGTACATGAGCGCGGCACTCGGTCCGCGCACGTAGAGGTCGCCGACCTCGCCGTCGGCCGCGGGTTGGCCGTCCTCGCGGCGCACCTCGATGTCGTAGCCCGGCACCGGCACGCCGGTGGTTCCGTAACGCACGTCGCCGGAGCGATTCGAAAGGAAGATGTGCAGCATCTCGGTGGACCCGATGCCGTCGAGGATCTCGACGCCGAAATGCGCGGTGAAGCGCTCGCCAAGGTCGCGCGGCAGCGCCTCGCCGGCCGAAACGCAGAGACGCATCGCGAGTGCCGTGCGCGCCGGCAACTCGGGCGACGCAAGCATCGCGGCATACAGCGTCGGCACGCCGTAGAAGACGCTTGCACGATGCATGGCGAGGCGGTGAAACACCGCCTGCGGCGTCGGGCGCTCGGCCATCAGCACGGTGGCGGCCCCCGCGGACAGCGGAAAGGTCAGCGCATTGCCGAGTCCGTAGGCGAAGAAGAGCTTGGCCGCGGAGAAGCAGATGTCGTTCTCGCTGAGCTGCAGCACGTTCTGCGCGTACAGCGCGTCGGTCCAGTACGCATTCGCATGCGTATGCACGGTGCCCTTCGGAGCGCCGGTGGAGCCCGACGAATAGAGCCAGAACGCGACGTCGTCGGCGTGCGTCGACGCAGGCTCCGCCTCGTGTGCGCCCGCCACGTCGGCACCGAAATCGCGCCGGCCGGCAATCGCTTGCGGCCCGCCGATGACCCACACGGTCTCGACGTCGCTGCGCGCGCTTTGCATCGCCCGCTCGAGCATCGGCAGCAGCGCGTTCGACACGATCGCCGCGCGGGCGCGGCTGTGCGCCAGCATGTACGCGTAGTCAGCCGCGGTCAGCAGCGTGTTCACGGCGACCGGGACGATGCCGGCGTAGAGCGCGCCGAGGAACGCCACGGGCCACTCGACGCAGTCGTGCGCGAGCAGCAGCACGCGCTCCTCGCGGCGCAACCCGTGCTGTTGCAGGACCGACGCGAACCTGCGCAGCGAACGCTCGAGCTCGCCATACGAAAGGCGTGTACGGTCGTCGATATAGGCGATGCGATCCGCGCGCGAGGCATTGCGGGCGATCAGGTGTTGCGCCAGGTTGAACTGCGGCGGGGGCGCGACTGCGTTCCTCATGGTCGGCCGAAATTAATGCTCGCGTGCCGCTTCTGTCAAGCACTATAATGCACCGTGCCCAAAAGTCCCGGCCCACCGAGGAACCCGCCCGCCACGGCTCGCACCCGCGACGCCTTCCTCGTCGCGATGGGCGAGACGGTGCGTACGCTGCGTGCGCGGCGTGGAATGACGCGCCGGATGCTGGCAGCCGAGGCCGGCGTATCGGAGCGGCACCTGGCCAACGTCGAGTCGGGGATCGGCAACGCGTCGATCCTCGTGCTGCGCCAGATCGCGCAGGCGCTCGATTGCCCGCTCACCGGGCTGATCGATTCGCGATCGGCGGCCTCGCCCGAGGCGGCGCTGCTGCACGACCTCCTGCGCGACCGCGACGAAGGCGACCTGCATCGCGCGCGCATTGCGCTGGCGCGCCTCTTCGGCGAACCGGCGAGCGCTGCAGCGCGGCGCACGCGGATCGCGCTGATCGGGCTGCGCGGTGCCGGCAAATCGACGCTCGGCAAGAAGCTCGCAGGTCACCTCGGCGTCCCGTTCATCGAGCTGAATCGCGAAATCCAGCGCATCGCCGGGTGCAGCGTGACCGAAATCCACGCACTGTACGGACTCGCCGCCTACCGCCGCTACGAGCGGCGCGCGCTCGACGACACGATCCAGCGCGGGCAGCCCGCCGTCATCGCGACACCGGGCGGCATCGTCTCCGACATCGCGACGTTCAACCGGCTGCTCGACCAATGTTTCACCGTCTGGTTGCGCGCCTCGCCCGACGAGCACATGAGCCGCGTGCTTGCCCAGGGGGATTACCGGCCCATGGCAGGAAACGCCGAGGCGATGGACGATCTGCGGCGCATCCTCGCCGGACGCACTGCGTTCTATGCCAAGGCCGACATCGAGTTCGACACGTCCGGGATATCGGTCGAGGAGAGCCTCGCCGGCTTGCGGGCAGCGATCGCCGAGGCGATGCAGCGCTCGGAATCGATGGTGGATTGACGTCGCGTCGATTATGCAATAAATTGCATGAGCGCCCGACGCAATAAAGTGCGCAACCATGAATACCGCTGCCGAGAACCTGCCGCCCGTTGATTTCCGCACCGATCCCGCGCGGTATCGGCACTGGCGCCTCAGCGTCGACGGCGTGGTGGCCACGCTCGCGATGGACGTGCGCGAGGACGCGGGCCTGCGTCCCGGGTACAAGCTGAAGCTCAACTCGTACGATCTCGGCGTCGACATCGAGCTGCACGACGCCATCCAGCGCGTCCGCTTCGAGCATCCGGCCGTCCGCACGGTGGTGATCACCGGCGCCAGGGAGCGCCTGTTCTGCTCCGGGGCCAACATCTTCATGCTGGGCTCGTCGTCGCACGAATGGAAAGTGAACTTCTGCAAGTTCACCAACGAGACGCGCAACGGACTCGAGGATTCGAGCCGTCATTCGGGGCTCAGGTTTCTCGCCGCGATCAATGGTGCCTGTGCAGGCGGCGGCTACGAGCTCGCGCTTGCATGCGACGAGATACTGCTGATCGACGACCGGTCCTCTGCGGTCTCGCTGCCCGAAGTGCCGCTGCTCGGCGTGCTGCCCGGCACCGGCGGTCTCACGCGCATCACCGACAAGCGCCACGTCCGCCACGATCTCGCCGACATTTTCTGCACGACCAGCGAAGGCGTGCGCGGCCAGCGCGCGAAGGACTGGCGGCTCGTCGATCACCTGGCGAAGCCGGCGCAATTCGGGCAGGTCGTGCAGGCGCGCGCACTGGAGCTCGCGGCGTCGAGCGATCGTCCCGGCGATGCGCGAGGGGTGCCGCTGACGCCGATCGAGCGCAGCGACGATGCCAACGGCTATCGCTACGCCCATGTCGACGTCGGCATCGACCGCGCGCGAAGGCTCGCGACGTTGACGATACGAGCCCCCGAGCGCGAGCCGCCGGCCGATGTCGCGGGCATCGAGCATTCGGGCGCCGCGTGGTGGCCGCTCGCCATGGCGCGCGAGCTTGACGACGCGATCCTTACGCTGCGCACGAACGAGCCCGACATCGGCACGTGGCTGTTACGCACCGAAGGCGACGCGCGCCACGTGCTGGCAGCGGACAAAACGCTGCTCGACTTCGCCGGTCACTGGTTCGTCCGCGAGACTACCGGCATGCTGCGGCGCACGCTTGCGCGCCTCGACGTGTCGTCGCGCACGCTGTTCGCGCTGATCGAGCCGGCATCGTGCTTCGCGGGCACGCTGTTCGAGTTGGCGCTTGCCGCCGATCGCAGCTACATGGCGTCGTTGCCGGACGATCCCGAGCACGAGCCGCGCATAACGCTCACCGCACAGAACGACGGCGCGTATCCGATGGTGAACGGCCAGTCGCGGCTCGCGCAGCGCTTCTGCAACGAAACCGCCGCGCTCGACGCGGTTCGCGCGCGCGTTGGCGAGATGCTTTCGTCGACCGCAGCGCTGTCGCTCGGACTTGTCACGGCGACGCCGGACGACCTCGACTGGACCGACGAAATCCGGCTCGCACTCGAGGAACGGGCAAGCCTCTCGCCTGATGCGCTGTCGGGGCTCGAGGCGAACCTGCGCTTCGGCGGCGTCGAAACGATGGAGACGCGCATCTTCGGGCGGCTGTCGGCGTGGCAGAACTGGATCTTCGGGCGCCCGAACGCCGTCGGCGAAAAGGGTGCGCTCAAGGTGTACGGCAGGGGCGAGCGGCCGCAGTTCGACTTCAAGCGAGCCTGATTTCCAATCCTCCACCGCGCGAAACGGCCAACGGGTGCAACCATGGGCGTCGATTACAGCCAGAAGATCCCGAACAACGTGGACCTGTCCGGGGACAAGGCGCTGCAGCGCGCGCTCGAGCATTGGCAGCCCGGCTTCCTCGACTGGTGGCGCGACATGGGACCCGACGGCGCGCAGGGCTACGACGTCTACCTGCGCACCGCGGTCAGCGTCGAGCCGTCCGGCTGGGCACATTTCGATTACCTCAGGATGCCCGATTACCGCTGGGGCATCTTCCTCGCGCCGCAGGTTCGCGCCCGCGAGATCCATTTCGGCGAGCACAAGGGTTCTCCCGCATGGCAGGACGTGCCGGGCGAGCATCGCGCCAACCTGCGGCGCATCATCGTGACGCAGGGGGACACCGAGCCGGCATCGGTCGAGCAGCAACGCCATCTTGGGAAAACCGCGCCGTCGCTCTACGATCTGCGCAACCTCTTTCAGGTGAACGTCGAGGAAGGCCGGCATCTGTGGGCGATGGTGTACCTGCTCCATCGCTATTTCGGACGCGACGGCCGCGAAGAGGCGGGCGCGCTGCTCGAGCGGCGCTCCGGCGACGCCGACAAGCCGCGCATCCTCGGTGCCTTCAACGAGCCCACGCCCGACTGGCTCGCCTATTTCATGTTCACGTATTTCACCGACCGCGACGGCAAGTTCCAGCTCTGCGCCCTTGCCGAATCGGGCTTCGATCCGCTCGCCCGCACGACGAGGTTCATGCTGACGGAAGAAGCGCATCACATGTTCGTCGGCGAGTCGGGCGTGTCGCGGGTCATCCAGCGTACTTGCGAAGTGATGCGCGAGCGCCGGCTGGAGGACCCCGTTGACGTGCGCGCGCAGGGCGTGATCGACCTGCCGACGATCCAGCGCTACCTCAACTTCCATTACAGCGTCACCATCGATCTTTTCGGCGCCGACCAATCCTCGAACGCCGCGACGTTCTACAGTGCAGGGCTCAAGGGCCGCTTCGAGGAAACGAAGCGCACCGACGATCACGTGCTGAAAGGCGCGACGTATCCGATCCTCGCCGTCGACGACGGCCGCTTCGTGATGCGCGACGCGCCGATGCTGAATGCGTTGAACGAGGTGCTGCGCGACGACTTCATCAAGGATTCGCTGCAGGGCATCGCGCGGTGGAACAAGGTCATCGAGAAGCAGGGTCTCGCGTTCCGGCTGCAGGCGCCGCACAAGGCCTTCAACCGGCGGATCGGAACGCTCGCCGGGTTGCACGTGACGCCGGAGGGGCAGATCGTCGATGAACGCACGTGGCAGGCCGGCGCACGGGAGTGGCTGCCGAGCGACGACGATCGCGCGTTCGTCGCTTCGCTGATGGGCCCCGTGAAGGACGTTGGCAAATTCGCGAGCTGGATTGCGCCGCCCGCGCGCGGCATCAACAACCAGCCCGCCGATTTCGAATACGTGCGGTTCAACTGACTGCGCACGATGCCAGCGGCCGAAGCGGCGGAAGTGATCCGCCAACACCTGATCGATCCGGAGATCTGCATCCGCTGCAACACGTGCGAGGAAACGTGTCCCAGCGACGCGATCACGCACGACGGGCGCAACTACGTCGTCGACGCCGCGATCTGCAACGGCTGCAACGCGTGCATTTCGCCCTGTCCGACGGGCGCGATCGATAACTGGCGGCAGGTTTCGCGCGCTCGCGCCTATTCGCTCGACGACCAGTTCTCGTGGGATACGCTGCCCGTGCAGCAGGCAATGGCGCCGGATGCCGGCAATGCGATTCCCCCGGACATCGCCGAGATCACGGCGCTCGCCACGGCCGGACAAGGCGGCGCGGCGCCGGCGCCGTGGTCCGCGGCGTGTCCCTGCGTCAACCTGCACACGCTCGCGCAGCCGGCGATCGCCACGATCACCGGCAACTACCGCCTCACCGCTGACGGCGCGTCGGCCGACGTGCGCCACATTGTCCTCGACTTCGGCTCGAGCACGTTTCCGGTGCTCGAGGGCCAGACGATCGGCATCGTTCCGCCGGGTGCCGACGCGAACGGCAAGCCGCATCACGTGCGCCTCTACTCGATCGCCAGTCCGCGCGAAGGCGAGCGGCCGCGCTACAACAATGCCGCGCTCACCGTGAAGCGCGTGACGCAGGATCACGACGGTCATCCAGTTCTGGGTGTCGCGTCGAATTACCTGTGCGATCTTCCGCGGGGTGCGCAGGTGAAGGTCGTCGGGCCGTTCGGCACCAGCTTCCTCATGCCCAATCATCCCGGATCGAGTCTCCTGATGATCTGCACCGGCACGGGTGCGGCACCGATGCGCGCGATGACCGAACGCCGCCGCCGGCGTATCGCGGAGCAGGAGGGCGGCAAGCTGATGCTTTTCTTCGGCGCGCGGTCGGCGGAAGAGCTGCCGTATTTCGGGCCGCTGATGAACCTGCCGCAGGATTTCATCGACGTCAATCTCGCGTTCTCGCGCGCCGTGGGCAAGCCGCGGCGATACGTGCAGGATCTCATCCGCGAAAGGTCGCAGGACGTCGCGCGTTTGCTCGCCGACGACGACTGCTACATCTATGTGTGCGGATTGAAGGGGATGGAGGCGGGCGTGGCCGAGGCGTTCGCCCATGTTTGCGGCGAGCACGGCTTGGACTGGGAAGCGTTGTTGCCGTCGCTGCTCGCAAAGGGCCGCTACCACCTGGAAACCTATTGATCGAGTCGCGATGACGCTCGACCTTTCGGCGGGCAGGCTGCGGCTTGGCATCGAATGAAGAGCATGCGATGACGTGGTCGATCGTGGCGCGGGACGAGAGCGGTGCGCTCGGCGTCGCAGTCGCCAGCCGCTTCTTCGCCGTCGGCGCACTGTGCCCCTATGCGCGAAGCGGTGCCGGCGCGATTGCAACGCAAGCGCTGGTCAATCCCGGCTATGGTCTGGCCGGGCTCGATCGGCTGGTGCAGGGACATTTGCCGCGACAGGTGATCGACGCGCTGATCGGCGCCGACGACGGCCGCGAGCATCGGCAGGTCCACCTCGTCGATGCCGAAGGCCGCACCGCGGCCTACACCGGCGCGCAATGCATCGGCTGGTGCGGTGATCTTGCAGGCGACGGGTTTTCGGTGGCCGGCAACATGCTGACCGGCGAACGTGTGATCGTCGACACGGCCGAAGCATTCCGCCGTCACGCGCATCTCGCCTTCGCCGAGCGGCTGCTGCGTGCGATGGAAGCGGGCGAAGCGGCCGGCGGCGACAAGCGCGGCAGGCAGGCGGCCGCATTGCGCATCGTCACCACCGAGGACTATCCGACGCTCGACTTGCGCGTCGACGATCACGCCGATCCGCTCGCCGAATTGCGGCGCCTCTACGAGGTGAGCCTCGAGCGCTTCCAGGCGTTCGTCGCCTGCCTGCCGTCACGCGCACGACCGGCCGGCATCACCGATCGCGACGCGATCGAGCGCGAGGTCGAACGCTTCCACGCACGTCGCACTGCACCGGTTCACGAGCCGACGCGCGGACGATGAGGTTCGACGAGTTCCGTCCCGGCCAGGTGCTGAGGTTCGGCCCCGCCACGCTGTCGGAAGCGGACATCCTCGCGTTCGCGCGCGAATACGATCCGCAGTGGTTCCATGTCGACGTCGAGCGCGCGCGCAACGGACGCTGGCAGGGACTGATCGCCAGCGGATGGCAGACCTGCGCGATTGCGATGCGGCTTGTCGTCGAAGGCGCGTTGCGCGGCTCCGAATCGTTCGGCTCGCCGGGGCTCGAGTACCTGAAGTGGCTGGCGCCCGTCCGTCCCGGTGATGCGCTCAGCGTCGTCGCCGAGGTGCTCGACGTGCGCCGCTCGGAGCGGCAGCCGACGCTCGGCATCGTTCGCTGGCGCTGGCAGGTCGTGAACCAGGACGACGTCCCCGCGCTCGACCTCGTCGCGACGAGCCTGTTCGAGCTTGGATGACGGATGCAGAAGATGGGCCCGCCTGGGATCGAACCAGGGACCAAGCGATTATGAGTCGCCTGCTCTAACCGACTGAGCTACGGGCCCGCGTGACGTCGCGGCGAAATGCGCCTGCGCTAGTCTACGTGATGACCGCCCGCGCTCACTGCTGCATCAAACGCGCTCGCCGGCCCGGCCGATCCGGGCCGGGTACGCGCGTATTGAGCAATAAGATAATCGCTGCGCGCGTCGGGTGTCGACACGCGCAGCGCAAGGTCGCGCAGCGTCTCTGCAGCGATGCCGGTCAGGAACCGGTCTTCGTGCTCGTGCGGCTCGACGTCTGCGTCTTGCCTTCGTTCTTCGCGACCTGCTCGGCCGACTGGGCGAGCGTCAGGTGCTCCTGCAGCGTC
>Ga0207657_10000710_pt1 | contig 35400 bp, 34 predicted proteins | sample KBSC33metaG_FD_184316 | JGI IMG/M metagenome (GOLD analysis project Ga0207657, IMG submission 184316) | Corn rhizosphere microbial communities from Kellogg Biological Station, Michigan, USA - KBS C3-3 metaG (SPAdes) (version 2) | ecosystem: Host-associated > Plants > Roots > Rhizosphere > Soil ...
CGTATCTACCACGCCGCCCATGCGCCATTGATGCGTATCGGCTGGTTCAAGAAGCTGATGACCTGGCTTGCCGGCCTCCGGCAGATCGGGCTCGACTGGGCGAGATCGACCGCCCTCTGGCGGGCCTCGGCGCGGCTGGCGCGCACCATTAAGACGACGGTGCGCGGCTGGTTTCGCCGGGCAAACTAGACTGAATCGGCATTCAGCGAACGCTGAACTCGTGGCCCACCCCTCACTGGCCTGCCGGCACCCTCTCCCGCAAGGAGGGAATGATGGGGCACGGCTTCTTCCTTCTCCCCTCGCGGGAGAAGGTGGCGCTAAGCGACGGATGAGGGGGCTTCTGACTCGGGCTTGCGACGACGGACCGAAATGTCGATGTCTGCTACCTCAACCGCCGGCGGCCTTCAGCGCCTCGATGGCCTTGGCGATGCGGCGCGCCCGGGTCTCGGCGGTTGCCGCCGCCTCGATCGGCAGCACGTGCCGCTGCTTGTGGCTATGCGCGAGCCCATCGAAGACCGCGCCAGCCTCGGGCTCGGCCCCCAGCGCCGCGGCGAAGTCGGCCGGCAGCACCACTTCCCGCGGCTCGGTATCGAGCGCGATCTCGACCTCGACCACATCGCCCGCCTTCAGTCCGGCGGCCTCCCGCCGCTCTCGGCTGACCGGCAACATGAACCGGCCGCCCATTGAAGCGACGGTGGTGCAATAGGAAAAGCCGTTGAGGCTGACCGTCACGGCGGGCTTGCGGCTCGGCCCCAGTGCCTCGACAATGGCCCGCGGCACTTCGATGCCCGTGGCATTCCTGCCCTCCTGGAGCAGCGTCGCGTCGAATCGCATCGTCTAACCCCCCTCGCAAACCCTTGTGTTTTCGAGACAAACGGCGAAATGGCCGGTCGGCTCAAAGAAACGACAAGACAATCTGCGACATCCATGTCGATTTTTCGGCCGCTCGTTCGTCGTGTCACCAGAAGCGGCGTGCCGAAGGCGCCGTTGCCCGCAAACAAGGAGTCGAAAATGCGCTTCCTGATTATCCGCAAGGCGGACGCCGAAACTGAAGCCGAGGACATCCCGACCGAGGAATTGTTCACCGCCATGGGCAATTACATGGAGGAAATGGCCAAGGCCGGCGTGCTGCTCTCCGGCGACGGCCTGCAGCCGAGCCGCAAGGGCGCGCGGGTGAAATTCCACGGCGGCCGGCCCACCGTCACCGACGGCCCCTTCGCCGAGACCAAGGAACTGGTCGCTGGTTTCACCATCATTCAATGCGCCTCACGCGAGGAAGCCATCGCATGGGTCAGGAAATGGCCCAGGCTCGACGGCAACGGCGAGGTGGAGATCGAAATCCGCCAGATCTACGAAGCGGAGGATTTCGGCGCGGCCTTCACGGCCGAGCTGCGGGAGAAAGAGGAGAAGCTGCGCGCCGAACTCGCTGCCCGCGGCCGCAACCCCCTCGGGGACGCCCATTGACCTATCCAGCGGTTCCGCCGAACTCGGCGGCCCCTGACCGGACTTCCAACCACTCGACCCAAAAGGAGATGCCAATGCGCTACTTCATGACCGTCAACCCGCCGCAGGAATACATCGACGGCACGGCGACGCCGCCCGAAGCCCTCATGGAGGCGATGGGCCCCTACATGCAGAAATCCATCGAGGACGGCGCCCTGATTTCGACCGCCGGCCTCATGCCGCCGGCCCAGGGGGCGGTCGTGCGGGCGCAGAAGGGCCGCATTACCGATGGTCCCTTCTCCGAGAGCAAGGAAGTCATCGGCGGCTACGCCGTCATGGAAGCGCCGTCCCTCGAGGCGGCGAAGCAAATGGCGCACGACTTCATCAAGCTGCACATCGACCATGGCATCCCCGACATCGAAGTCACCGTCCGCCCGATCGAGGGCGGCTACAACTACTAGTGCGGGGAGAACGACATGCGCTTCATGATGATCGTCAAGGCCTCCCCGGACTCCGAAGCGGGAATCATGCCGAGTTCCGAACTGATCGCGGCCATGGGCCGCTACAACGAGCAGCTCATCGAGGCCGGCATACTGCTCGCCGCCGAAGGCTTGCAGGCGAGCCGCCACGGGGCTCGGGTGAAGCTCGAGGAGGGCCGGCTCAAGGTCACCGACGGGCCCTTTGCCGAGACCCGGGAACTCATCGCCGGCTTCTGGCTGATCGACGTGAAATCGAAGGAGGACGCGCTTGAATGGGTGAAGCGCATCCCGTTCGAGGAGGGCCAGGAAATCGAGCTCAGGAAGGTGTTCGAGGCGTCGGATTTCCCCCTCGACAGCGTTTCCGGGGAGCACCTCGCCAGGGAGGCCGCCTGGCGCGAGGCAAACCAGAAGCCGATCACGGGCTAGACCGCGGCCCGGCACCGACGATGCCGACAGGGACCTGCGCCGGCCCCTTGCCCGGCGACGGCCAAGCTGCTGTGGTGCGGCCATGAGGACCGACGCCACGCACAGCGCCATCGAGGCGACCTATCGCATCGAGGCTCCGCGCCTGATCGCGGGGCTGACCCGCATCGTGCGCGACGTGGGACTGGCCGAAGACCTGGCCCAGGACGCTCTCCTCATCGCGCTCCGGCAGTGGCCCGAGACGGGTGTGCCGGATCGGCCCGGGGCCTGGCTGATGACGACCGCCAGGCGCCGGGCGCTCGACTACTTCCGCCGCAACAAGATGGCGGCCCGCAAGCTCGACATCCTCGCCTACGACATCGAGACCGACAACGAGGCGCCCGATCCCGACAAGCGGCTCGACGACGACATCGGCGACGACCTCTTGAGCCTCATTTATACCGCCTGCCACCCCGCCCTCTCGCCGGAATCGCGCGCCGCGCTCACCCTGCGCCTCGTCGGCGGGCTCACCACCGAGGAGATCGCCCGCGCCTTCCTCGTGCCCGAGCCGACGATCGCGCAGCGCATCGTGCGCGCCAAGCGCACCCTCGCCGAAGCCGGGCTGCCGTTCGAGGTGCCGCGCGGCGCGGACCGCCTGGAGCGGCTGGCCTCGGTGCTGGGGGTCATCTACCTGATCTTCAACGAAGGCTATGCGGCAACCGCCGGCGCCGACTGGCTGCGCCGCGAACTGTGCGAGCAGGCCCTGCGCCTCGGCCGCATCCTCGCCGGCCTGTCGCCGCGCGAACCGGAAGTGCACGGACTTGTCGCCCTCATGGAGATCCAGGCCTCGCGGCTGGCCGCCCGCCTCGGCCCGGACGGAGAGCCGGTGCTCCTGCTCGACCAGGATCGCCGCCGCTGGGACCAGTTGCTCATCCGCCGCGGCCTCGTCGCGCTCGCCACGGCCCAGGCGCTGGGCGGGCACGAAGGCTTCTACGCGCTGCAGGCGGCCATCGCCGCCTGCCATGCCCGCGCCCACCGGGCCGCCGACACCGACTGGCCGGCGATCGCCGCGCTCTATGCCAGCCTCGAGCGGGTGGCCCCCTCGCCGGTCGTCGCACTGAACCGGGCCGTTGCCGTGGCCATGGCCGAGGGGCCAGCGGCCGGGCTGGCCCTCGTCGATGCCCTCGCCGACGAGCCGGCGCTGCAGCACTATCACCTGTTGCCCAGCGTCCGTGGCGACCTGCTGCAAAAACTCGGCCGACTGCCCGAAGCCCGCGCCGAGTTCACCCGCGCCGCCGCCATGACCCGCAACACCCGCGAAAAATCCCTGCTCGAAGGCCGCGCCGCGGCGTGCCGGTGATGCGGGCCTTTCTCGACTTCGAGGCGTCATCGCTGGGCAAGGACAGCTATCCGATCGAGGTGGCATGGGTGTTCGAGGACGGCCGCTCCGAGACGCACCTGATCCGCCCCGCGCCAGCCTGGACCGATTGGGACGAGCGTGCCGCCGCCATCCACGGCATTCTGCGTGCCGATCTCGAGATCCATGGCACCGCTGCCGAGGTTGTCGCGGCGCGGCTGCTGGCCGAACTCGGCGGCCACCCGGTCTACGCCAGTTCGCCCTCCTGGGACGGCAAATGGCTGAGCGTGCTGCTGCGGGCCGGCGGCCTGCCGCGCCACGCCCTTCGGCTTCTTGATACCGATCGGGTGCAATGGGAAGCGGCGACTGAAGGGCTGCGACCAACCGTGCCGCCCGACGCTATCGAAACGTTAGCGAACGGCGTGATCAGGCAAGTGCAGGAGGCAGCCGCCAATTGGCCGATTGCCCACCGGGCGCTGGCCGACGCCGAGCACGAACGCCAGCTCTGGCTCGAAATTCGGGCGGCGGCCAAGGGGGCCGCCAACCGCTATTCGTCCCGATAAACCTTTTCGCGGCGCTCGTGCATTTCCTGGGCTTCGAGGCTCAGCGTGGCGATCGGGCGGGCGTCGAGCCGGGCAACCCCGATCGGCTCGCCGGTTTCTTCGCAGAAGCCGTAGGTGCCGTCGTCGATGCGCTTCAGGGCAGCATCGATCTTGGCGATCAGCTTGCGCTGCCGGTCGCGGGTGCGCAATTCCAGCGCCCGGTCGCTTTCCGAGGAGGCGCGGTCCGCCATGTCGGGGTGGTTCTGGTTTTCTTCCTGCAGGCTGTCGAGAGTTTCCCGGCTTTCCTTGAGGATGTCGTCTTTCCAGTGTTCGAGCTTGGCGCGGAAATATTCGCGCTGTCGGGGGTTCATGAAAGGTTCGGTTTCGGTCGGCCGATAGTCGAGGATGGCAACGCCAGCTTGCATAGAAGACTCAACTCCAGGGGACGCTCCTAAGTTCGGCCCTTATAATGGCGTGCCCCGCATCGGGCAAGCCGGTTAACGAAGGGTGATTAATAGCGGCGGCGCGGGGTTTTAGCCGGGATCACGCCGCGGCGTAGCGGCCGAACTTGGCAAGTTCCACGCGCGCCCTGAGTTCAACGTCGGCAAGCGCGGAATCGAGACCCGGCGAGGTCTGCTCCCGGGCCTGCCCGAGCAGGGCCAGCAACTGGTTGAGTTTGCCCTCGCTGACCCGGCCGAACAGCAGGTCGGCCTTCACGTCGTCGAGCGTGTCGAGCAATTGATGGCCGCGCCGCAGCGCCTTCTTGCGCGCCAGCGTCACATCGTCCGCAGCCTGTAGCGCAATCAGCGCCTCAATGCCGCTCAGCCCCCCGGCCGCCGGCGTCGCCGGGGCCCGACTGGCCGCCACCCCGCCCTCGGGCGCAAACGACACCCCCGCCTCGGCCCGCCGGCCCAGCGCCGCGTAGCTGCCGGTCTTGAGGGGAGAATTGCCGTCGATCCGCACGTCGGGACTCGATTATCTTGGGTGGAGAGCGAACCCCGGCAAAATCGGCCGCGATTGGTTAACATCCGCTTAACCGGCCCGGCAGGAATTGCCGACCGCCGGCCTGGCGCCTCCGTGTCGACCGCCTGCCATTACCCCGTCTCCGCTAAATTCCGGCGCCACTACAATAGGTTACCTACAGGGATCGACCAGCTTGCGGCCCTTGGCACGGAATTCGCAACGCTCCAGCCGACGCCACCCCGTGAGAATGGGGAGTGCGCCGGAATGGGGATACCAATGCTTGCTCTGCTGCTGCGCGCCGTGCTGACCAGCCTGATGGCGCTCATCGTGAGCCTCACGCCGCTTACCGCCGCGCAGGCCGCTACCGCCCGCATCAAGGACATCGTCAATATCGAGGGCGTGCGCGACAACCAGCTCGTCGGCTATGGCCTGGTCGTCGGCCTAAACGGCACCGGCGACGGGCTCTCCAACTCGCCCTTCACCAAGCAGAGCCTGCAGGCCATGCTGGAACGTCTCGGCGTCAACACGCGCGGCGAGAACATGCGGACCGGCAACGTCGCCGCCGTAATGGTGACCGCGAACCTGCCGCCCTTCTCCACCCAGGGCAGCCGGCTCGACGTCGATGTCGCTTCTCTGGGCGACGCAACCAGCCTGCAGGGCGGTACCCTGCTGGTGACCCCGCTGCTCGGCGCCGACGGCGAAGTCTACGCCATCGGCCAGGGGCCGGTCTCCATCAATGGCTTCAAGGCCCAGGGCGACGCCACCACGGTGATTTCGGGCGTGCCGACCACCGGCCGCATCGCCTCGGGCGGCCTGATCGAGCGCGAGATCGATTTCAAGCTTGGCTCGCAGCGCTCGCTGCGCCTCGCCTTGCGCAATCCCGACCTGACCACGGCGCGCCGCATTGCCATGTCGATCAACGATTTCATCGGCAAACCTACAGCAACCCCTGAAGACCCGGCGACGGTGCGCCTCACCCTGCCCCCGAACTTCAACGGCAATATCGTCGACCTGCTGACCGACATCGAGCAACTGGTCGTCGATACCGACCAGCCGGCCAAGATCGTCATCGACCAGAATTCCGGCATCATCGTCATGGGCAAGGACGTGCGCGTCTCGACCGTCGCCGTGGCGCAGTCCAATCTGACGGTGACCATTGCCGAGAACCCTACGGTGAGCCAGCCGAGCCCGCTCAGCCAGGGCCAGACGGTGGTCGTGCCCCACACGACCATCGACGTGCATCAAAAGAACAGCGATCTCGCGCTGATCCCGGAATCGGTGACGCTGCAGCAACTGGTCGATGGCCTCAATGCCCTCGGCATCACACCGCGCGATCTCATCGCCATCCTGCAGGCCATCAAGGCGACCGGCGCCCTGCAGGCCGAAATCGAGGTGCTGTGATGATGATCGGCTCCGCCGCTCGCCCCGGCACTCCCCTCGCCCCCAACGTCGCGCTCATGCAGCAGGCCAAGGGCCTCGAGGGCGTGTTCCTCAACACTCTGACCTCGCAGATGTTCTCCTCCATCAAGACCGACGGCATGTTCGGCGGCGGCTTTGGCGAACAGACCTGGCGCAGCATGCAGTCCGAGCAGATGGCCGACGCCATCGCCAAGTCGGGCGGCATCGGGCTCGCCGCCGACATCACCCGCAACCTTCTCGATGCGCAGCAGGCCGCCCAGGCCCCTGCCGTCCTCCCGCACGGAGCTTATGCCAGATGAGTGCCGCCGACCGCCTCGCCGCCCTTGACGACCTCAATCCCGCCGAGCTTTGCCAGCGCACCGGGACGCTGCTCGCCGCACTGGTCGAGGTGATGAACGCCGAGACGACCCTGCTGCGCGCCCACCGCTACACGCAGGCCGCCGAGCTCACCGCCGAAAAGACCCAGCTCGCGCAGGACTATGTCGGGCTGGCTCGCGCCGTGCAACGCCGCCTACCGCAATTGCGGGCCGAAGTGCCCGACGAGATTGCCCGCCTGCATCACGGCCATGACAGCCTCGCCACCCAGATGGCGGAGAATCTGCGGGTCATCGCCACCGCCCGCGACGTTACCGAAACCCTGCTCAGCGACGTCGCCACCGGCGTCGGCACCAAGGCGCGGCCCAAGACTTACGGCGCCAACGGGCTGTTGAGCCAGCAAGCCAATACCGGCGTCCGCGGCCTCGCCGTCAACCGCGCCCTGTAGCGCCCCGTGCCGGCAAACTGCCGGCGCCAGCAACCAGCCGGCAAACTGCCGGCCTACGGCACCAATTTGTAAACCTTGCCAGCCATCGCCGCGGGTCGGCAGACGGCAAGTGGCGTAAGCTCTGAACCGGTACCTGGAGTAAATTCGCACCGCGTGAGAATCTGAGGGAGCCAGCCGCCGCGGGTGAGTTGGCGAAAACGCTCCCGGACCCCGGTCGTCGCAACGATGGGAGTGCCAGATGAGCAATAGTGTCGCAGCCCTGCCCACCGGCCAGGGCGTCACCGTGATCGCCGAACACCGTCATCGGCGCGAAGACGAGCCGCAGCATCCGGCCGACAGCGACTCGCCCGGCGACCATGCCGCCGGCGACCAGCCCCGGCATGACGATCCGCACCGCGAGCCGCCCCCGCCAGCCGACGAAACAGCCCCGGTTCCGGCGGAAACCCTGTTTGCGGCGACGTTGCTCGCCAATGCCTTGCCGGCCCGCCTGCCCTCGAGTCATGAGTTGCGGCTGCGCCGCGGCCAGCGCTGGATGCCGCCGGATTCGGCGCTCCGCCTCAAGGACAAGCTCATCTGAAAAGACCGCCGCCGTCGCCGGCCTGACGGCGGCTCCCGCGACGGTCTTTTGGCACCGCCCGCGACGGCTCTCCACTTAACACTTCTTTATGGCCTGCGGCGGATAGTTGTGCGGACGCCTCAGGACGAGGCGCTAGAAACTGTCATACCCCAGAAGAGGAATACCCTATGTCCGATATCGTTCTCTCGGCGTCCGTGCGCCAGAACCTGCTGTCGCTGCAGTCGACGGCGGATCTGCTGTCGACGACCCAGAATCGCCTGGCGACCGGCAACAAGGTCAACAGCGCGCTGGACAACCCGACCAATTATTTCACGGCGCAGGGCCTGAACAATCGGGCTAGCGACATCAACAATCTGCTCGACGGTATCGGCAATGGCGTGCAGGTGCTGCAAGCTGCCAACACCGGCATCACGTCGCTGCAGAAGCTGGTCGACTCGGCCAAATCCATCGCCAACCAGGCGCTGCAGGCGACTTCCGGCTATACGAGCAAGTCGACGGCCACCACCTCCGCCGTGACCGGCGCGACCGCCAGCAACCTGCTTGGGCCCAGCGGCAGCGTCACCGTGGCAGCCGGAGCGGAGATCAAGAACAATCTCACCGCCGCCGTCGATATCACGTCGGCAACCAAGCTGGTCAGCGCGACGAATTCCGACACGCTGGCGGCTACGCCGTCCGACGGTTCGAAGCTCACCATCAACGGCGTCAATATCACCTTCTCGACCTCGCAAACGTCGGTGACCGGTGATTCGACGAGCGGCTATACGATCGGCGTCGGCACCGGTGCGACCACCACGGTGCAGGACATCCTGACCGCGGTCGACAACATCACCGGCGCCGCAACGCCTTCCACGATCGCCGCCGGCAAGCTGGTCATCAACACCGGCATCAACAGCGACCTGACGATCGGCGGCGACGCTGGCGTCCTGAGCGCTCTTGGGCTGACCGCGGCCACGACCGCCCGCACCCCGCCGGCACTCTCCGGCAAGACCCTGACCATCGGTGCAACCGATGGCGGCGTTGCGACCAACATCACGTTTGGTACCGGCGCGGGCCAGGTTTCGACCCTCGATCAGCTGAACACCAAGCTGGCGACCAACAACCTCACGGCCTCAATCGACTCCACCGGCAAGCTGTCCTTCACCACGACCAACGATCATGCCTCGGCAACGATCGGGACGATCGGTGGCACGGCGGTTGCGGCCGGTGCCGGCCTGTTCGGCGCCACCGTCACGGCGGGCGCCCCGGTGGCCGATGCCAATGCCCAGAACACCCGCTCCGGCCTGATCTCGCAGTACAATCTGGTCATCGACCAGATCCGTACCACGGCGCAGGATTCGAGCTTCAACGGCGTCAACCTGCTCAATGGCGACCAGCTCAAGATGGTCTTCAACGAAACCGGCAAGTCCACCCTCAACATCCAGGGCGTGACCTTCGATCCGGCCGGGCTTGGCCTCGCCTCGCTCACCGCCGGCACCGACTTCAAGGACAACGCCTCGACCAACAAGGTGCTGGACTCGCTGAACGACGCCTCGAGCGCGCTCCGCTCGCAGGCTTCCGCGCTCGGTTCCAACCTGTCTATCGTGCAGATCCGGCAGGATTTCTCGAAGAACCTCATCAACGTGCTGCAGACTGGCGCCTCGAACCTGACGCTGGCCGACACCAACGAGGAAGCGGCCAACAGCCAGGCGCTGTCGACCCGCCAGTCGATCGCCGTCTCGGCGCTGGCGCTCGCCAACCAGAGCCAGCAGAGCGTGCTGCAGCTCCTCCGCTAAAAGCGGCCACAATGTTTGCGGAAAAGGCGGGCTCCGGCCCGCCTTTTTCTTTTCTCCCGCCGCGCCGGCCGCACGTCCCGCCCCTGCTCCCGGCACCGCAACGAAGAGTTTCAGCCATGTCGCTCAAGGTCGAACTGAAGCCCGGGGAACGTCTTATCGTCGGCGGCTGCGTCATCACCAACTCCGACCAGCGGACGCGCCTCACCATCGACGGCAAGCTGCCGATCCTGCGCGAAAAGGACATCCTCAAGCCGGAAGCGGCCGACACCCCGGCCAAGCTCATCTACCTCGCCGTGCAATTAATGTATCTCGAGGGCAGCTTTCAGGCGTCGCGCACCGAATACTTCAATCTGGTCAACGCCATGGCAGCAAATTATCCGGGCAGCGTGCCGCTGCTCGACGCCATTAACAATGAGATATTAACCAACAATCTGTACAAAGCACTGAAGGCTTCGAAGAAGCTCATCCAGTTCGAACAAGAGCAAGCTTGAATGCAGAACACAGCCGTCCAGGCGTATCAGCAGGTCACTCGCACGACGGTTCCGCCCCGGGACCTGGAGGCCAATTTGTTGTCCTCCGCGGCCGCGCATTTCCAGCGCATCAGCGAGGACTGGGAAACCCTGGGCTCGGAGCTGCCGACGGCGCTGACCTTCAACCGCAAGCTGTGGACGGTCTTCATCACCTCGGTGGTCGATGCCGAGTCGCAATTGCCGCAGGCGGTGCGGGAGAATATCGCCAATCTCGGCATCTTCGTGCTGTCGCACACCGCTGAATTGTCGCTGGCCCCGGCGCCCGAAAAGCTCGGCATCCTGGTCAAGATCAACCGCGAGCTGGCCGCCGGCCTGCGCGGCTCCGCCGGCTGAGCCGGCTCCCATCGCCGAACGAATTACGGACGACGGAGGCCTCTCCGTCGTCCGTTGTCGTTTTCAGGGGGAACCGGAAGCGTTTCGAACGCCGGCGCAGCGTCAGCTCAGCGTGGCGTAAGCCTTCTGCAGGCTCACATTGCCGGTATAGGGATCGGTGACCGCGGTGTTGATCAGCGCCGAGCCGGTGCCCTGCAGCACGAACTTGGAATCGCCGATCCGGAACGAGCTGTCCTTGATCAGCACGTCCTGGTAGTTGACCGTGCTGCCGCTCTGGTACTTCACCTTCGCCTTGAAGCCGGTGACGTTCGACACCTGCACGGTAAAGGCCTTGCCGTCCCCGTACTGCCCCTTCCAGGTGCCTTGGTAGGCGGTCGGATCGACCGGCACGTATTTCGAATTCGAAGTGTTGCTGATGTTGGACCCGACCGTCAAATAGTTCGATGACAGCAGGCTCATGATGCTGGACAAGGCGCACTTCTCCCCGTGAGGTGGCTCAGTGGGCCGCGCGAGGCTGCCACGGCCCGGTAAACGTGAGGTTGACCGCGGCCGGCGCCGCTATTTGAGATAGTTGGCAAGCTGCAGCTGGCTTATCATGGCGGTAGCAGAATAGCTCGCCGACAGCCGCGTCTGCAATTCTAGCAGCGCCGACGCCACCTCGTTCGGATCGGCCTGCTCGGCATTGGACAGCACGTCCTTGAGTTGAGCGGTGTAGGCGGTGTGACGATCCGACAGGTTCTTCAGCGTCACCTGCGCCAGTCCAAGATCGACCGTGATGCTGGCGATCGAGCCGGAGACGCTGTCATTGGCGCCCGACAGATTGGTGCTCACCCGGGTGGCGAGGGCATCGAACTTGGCCTGCGAGGTGGCCGTCTGCGCGTCGCTGGTGCTCGGCAGGCTCTGGATCGACTGCACAGCAAGACTGCGCACCAGCTGGGCAAAGCCGGCCTCGTTCGCCTCGACGCCATAGCTCACATTGGTGCTGTCATCGACCTTGGTCGTAACGCTGGCGCGTGCGGCCCCGTTGCTGTCCTCGCCGGCATACCACTGCACGGTGTGGCCGGCCGCCTGCGCCGTCGTCTCGTAGCCCGTCGCGGCGTAATAGTCCCCGCTCACCGGATCGACGGCGACGCGCTGGATGCTCTGGCCCTGCCCGGTGAAGAAGCCGTTCGCCGCGGCAAAGTTCGAGGCCACCGCCAGGGTCGTCGAGCCTTCGGTCTGCAGCGAACTGTGCAGCGCCGCCGACAAATTGGCGGCAGTGTCGGCGGTGGTCGCGCCGATCTGGAATTCGCCCGGGTTCTTCGGCGTCCCGGTGACCGCCTTGAGGGCGATGCTGTCGGTGGTGCCATCGGGCAGCTTCAGCCCCACGGTGAGGGTATCGCCGTCGGCGGGCTGCGTGGCGACCTGTACCGCAAGCGCGGCCGGCGTCCCGCTCGGCTGCGTCAGGGTGAAGGCGGTGCTGCTCGAGCCGACCGTATCGAGCTTGAAGCCGAACGGATGGGCGCCGTCCTCAGCAAGGTTCACCGTATCGGCGGTGGAAGTCAGGGTGAGCCGGCCGAGGCCATCGGCGCCCTGGTCAGCCTTGAGACGCTGCGCCGCAACGGTCGCGAACCCGTCCTTGCCGCCGGCCCCATTGAGTGCCGCGTCAACCGTCGCCACCGGCGCCTGGTCGGTGACCCCGCCACCGAACAGGTAGTGGCCGTTGATATCGGTGTTGAGGCTGGTCAACAATTGGTCGAGCTGCGTCTTGGCCGTGCTCGGGGCGGTCGTCAGGTTGATGTTGCTGGTGCCGTAGGCGCCCGCCACCAGGGAACTGCGGGTGCTGGAATTGATCGTCGTGGCGCTGCTCAGCACCTGGTTCATCATGCCGAGCCGCAAATTGACCGTGCCGATATTGGCATCGTAGCCGGTGAGCCGGCTGAGCCGCGCCCGGACGGTCAAATCGGAGTAGCGCACCGAGCCCATGTCGGCGAGGGTCTGCGCCTTGTCGCCGGAAGCCAGTTGCGCCTGCAGATTGGTGAGCTGGTTCTGCAATTGCTTGATGCCCGAATAACTGGCGGGCAGCGGATACATCTGATTGGTGACGATCACGATCGAGATCCCCTTGCCGCTAGACCATCTCGTTCCGATTGATTCGGAACGAGAGCTCTAGCTCCTTGTTTTGTCACGTTTCCGAACCGGAAAACCGCTTCGCACTTTTCCTGGAAACGCTCTAACCGGTTACCGCCTGCATCAGCGAATTGATCAAAGTCTGCGCTACCGACACGACGCGCGCATTGGCCGCGTAGGCCGCCTGCAACTGCACCAGCCGGGCCATCTCGTCATTGACGTTGACGCCGTACTGCGACGTCATGCGCGAGGTCAGCGCGTCCATGGCGTCGGAATGGGCCGAGGCGTCCGACTGAGCTGCGGCGACCGAACTGCCCTGGTAGTCCATCGCCTGTGAAATCAGGTCGGTCACCGTGCCCGACAGCACCCCGCCCTTGCCGGCAGTGTTGTTAGGCGGGTCGGTGAAAGGCATCGAGCTCAACTGGTCGAACAGGTAGTTGACCCGGCTCACGTCGCCGATCGGGGCGGTGGTCGTCGCCTGCACCAGCTTGGTGTTGTCGGCCAGGATCGCCGAATTGACCCCGATGCGCCCGGCAAAACCGAGCTTCTGTCCGGTTCCGTCGAGGCTGTTGGTGAAGGCGGCATCGCCGCTATCGACAAACAGCGACAGCCCGAGTCCGGCGTTCTGCACCCCGGTACTGGTTGACCGGGCGACCAGCGTGTTGACGGTCGTATTGGCGGTGCCGTCGTTGAGCACCGTCAGCGTCGTGCCCGAACCCGAAACGACGACGCTGGAGCCGAGGGCCGCCTGCAGGGTCGCTGCAACGCCGGCCGCGCCGCCGGCAAAGCTCGCGCCGATCACCCGCGTGCCGTCCGCTGCGACCGAATTCATCGGCAGCTTGCTGGCATCCTCGACGCGCACCACCCGCACATTCTGCGTCACCCCGCCGACGCTGTAGCTGAGCTGCACATCGTTGCCGGGCTGCACGCTGGCGATATCGACCGCAAGCCCCGTCGCCGCACCGGCGCTAGCCGCGGTGCCGCTAGTCGAATTGGTGGAGAAGGACTGCGCGAGCCCCGCCGCGATGCTGTCGAGCTGGCCCTGCGCCTGCACCAGCGTATTGTCGCGCAGATCGATCAGCCCGGCGAGTTCGCCCGATTGCAGCACGTTCTGCTTCACCAGGTCGATCGTCAGCCCGGAAGGCGTCCGCAGGGTCAGCTTGCCGACGCCGTTCTGCGTGTCGTCATCGTTGAACTGCGAGTTCGCCCCGATATTGGTGGTCGGGGCGAACTGGAATACCGACGGCTTGCCGTCCAGCAACCCCACCCCCGAGCGCGTCGCCAGCGCCACGCTGTCATCGGATCGATAGGTCACCTTGACGTCGATGACGCTCGCGACCTGCGACACCAGCCGGTCGCGCTGGTCGAGCAGCGCCGCCCGGGAGGCGCTGTCCATGTCGAGATCGCCGAGCTTGACGTTGATCTTGCTCAGGGCGGTTAGCGCCTGGTTGGCCCCGTCGACATCGGACTGGATCTGTCCGGTCACCTGCTGGCGCAGCCCCTGCACCGACTTGGTGAGGTTGTTGAGGGTCGAAGCCAGCGATTGCGCGGCGCTCACCGTCGTGGCGCGGGTGGAATAGTCATCGGGACTGGCGGTCAGGGCGCTCAGCGCCGTCTGGAAATTGCCGAACATGGTGTCGAGCGAGGTGTTGTCGCCCGGCTTGCCCAGATAGGACTGCAACTGGTCGAGATAGGTCGACTTGACGCTCGACGCCGCCGAATCCGAGGTCTCGTCGGTATAGTAGTTCTGCAGCGACTGGCTGAAGGCGCGCGAGATCGTCGAGCTCACCGAATAGGTGCTGCTCGTGCCGGTGTTGTCGAGGACATTGACCGACTGCCGGTGATAGCCCGTGGTGCCCGAGTTCGCGACATTGCGCGACAGGACATCGAGGCTGCTCTGGGTGACACTGAGGCCCGAAAGGGCGTTGCTCAGCGTCGTCGACATGCCCATGGGGCAAAACTCCGTTCACATGCCAGGTACGGCCAGCCTGCCCATCGACGATGGCGACCGGCCGGCCGCTGGCCTCGGTGGATCATCGGATCAGCGGATCATATTCAGCGCCTGCTGCAGCATGTCGTTGGCGGTAGTCACGATCTTGGTGCCCGCCGCATAGGCCTGCTGCGTCACGATAAGACTGCTGAATTCGCTGGAGATATCGGTGTTGGATGCCTCGAGCGAACTGCCCGAGATCGTCGGGTTGGCGGACAGCACCGGGCTGCCGGACTCGGTAGTCTCGGCGAAGGCTCCGCCATCGAGGCGTTTCAGCGCATTGGCGCCGTTGAAAGTGGCAGTCACCACCTGGGCCACCGATATTTGCTGGCCGTTGCTGTAGGAAGCCACCACCCGGCCGGTGTCGTCGACGGCGACCGAGGTGTATTTGCCCGCCGCATAGCCATTCTGCGTCAGCGTCGTCACCGATGCGCTGCCGTTGGAATCGGCGAACTGGGTGATGCCGTTGGAGCCGTGCTCCAGCGTCAGCGTCCCGACTGCCACCCCGTTGACGGTGAGATTGTTGATGGTGGTGGTCGCGATCGCCGGCGACAGCGCGCCATTGGGGCCGAACTTGTAGTCGACCCCGACATTGGTCCACATCGGCTGCCCGCCCGTCGCCGACGAGTTCGTCATGTAGTAGAGGTTCCAGGTATCGGTACCGCCGGTCTCGGCGCTCGCCGTCTTGGCCCAGCGGAACTGCACGTTGGCCGGCGCGCCATTCTGGCCATAGACCGTCACCGCCCCGCCCGAGATGGATTCGTTCAGGAAGTTGTCGCCCTGCGCGCCGGTGATAACGCTGACCGGACCGGTAGCCGGCGTCGGCGAGGCGCTCAGCGTGCCGAGCCCGAGAGCCCCGCCGGTCGTGCCGTCGATGACGGCGAGGGTGTCGGTCAAATTGCTGCCAAGGCTGATATTCACCTTGCCGGCGCCATCAAGCCCCACTGTCGCCGTCGCACTGGCCGGCCCGATCGCCTGCAGCTTGGTCTGGAGGGCGCTCAGTGCCCCGCTGACGGTAGTCGGCGGCTGCACGTCGATGCCGTTGGCCGGCGGCGCGCCCGGCGCCGATCCGTCGTAGAAGGTGAAGACCGTCGGCGTGCCGCCAATGTTGACGCTCAGGGTATCCCCCGGCTGCATCACGGTATTGGCCGATGCGCCGCCGGTGAGCGCGGCGGCGCCCGTTATCGCTGCCGGGGCGGTGTTGGGGAGGAAATCGGAGGTCTTCAGCAGTTCGCTGCCGGGAACGGCCGTCTTCAGCGCGTCGTCCTGCGGCTGCTGCGGCAGGTTGAGCTGGTAGTCGATCCGGGTAGTCGGCAGCGCCGGCAGCAGCGAATTCGAGATCTTGACCACCGACGGCACCGAGCCCGAGACATTGCCCGTCGTCGGATCGATCGGCAGGCCCTCGAGGTAGTAGCCGGCGCCGTTGACGAGATTGCCGTCCTTGTCGATGTCGAAGTCGCCGCGGCGGGTATAGAGGGGGGAGCCCGAGAACGTCGGATGCCCGTCGCTGTCGCCGGTCTTTTGCGCCACGACGAAGAAGCCGTTGCCGTTGATCGCCATGTTGGTCGCGGTCTGCGAGGTGGAGATGTCGCCCTGCACCGTATTGGTCGCCCGCGCCGTCGCCACCACCGAGCCGGCCGGCTGCGCCGTCGGCTTGCCATCGGGGATCATGTCCTCGAACGAGGTCTCGACGCGCTTGTAGCCCACCGTCTGCGAGTTCGCGATGTTGCCCGAGATGTTTTCGAGCGCAAATGACTGGGCCTGCAGCCCGGTAACCGCCGTTGAAAGAGCGCCGTAGATACCCATGTAAAACCCCGTTTCCGCGTACGCGTGGCGACACGCCTTGCCGAAGTTGGCGATGCAAGTCCGATGCCAGACACCAGGCCATTGAATATGAACGAGAATCCGAGCGGTGCCGCTGCGAGGAAACGGCCGTTGTCGGCAATCCCTGTCGCCCGGCCGGCAGAAATTGCCGGACCGCCACCCCGCTTGTACCCGGTTGGCCGATCGTCTAAAGCCGTGGCAATCGCAGGGGGCGGATGAAGCCATGCTGTTGCAACGACCCGAGGATTTCCTCGCGGCGCCGCGTCACGCGGTGACGGTGTTTGGCATGGCCGGCGTCGGCAAGACGCGGCTGGCCTCGCTGCTGCGCAAGAGCCACTGGTTCCACTACTCGGTCGACTACCGCATCGGCACCCGCCACATGGGCGAGTACATTGTCGACAACTTCAAGGCCGAGGCGATGCGCGTGCCGTTCCTGCGCGACCTGCTGCGCTCGGATTCGATCAAGATCGATTCCAACATCACCTTCTCCAATCTAGAGCCATTGTCGACCTATCTCGGCCGGCCGGGCAACCCGGCCAAGGGCGGGCTGCGGCTCGAGGAATACCAGCGCCGCCAGGCCCAGCACGCCGAAGGCGAGATCCAGGCCCTGCTCGAGGTGCCAAAATTCATCGAGCGCGCCCACGACCTCTACGGCTATGACAATTTCGTCGCCGATACCGGCGGTTCGCTGATCGAGGTGATCGATCCCGACGACGCCGAGGATCGCGTCGTCAAGGCGCTGACGGCGAGCACCATGCTGGTCTATATCCGCGGCACCGAGCACGACGCCGCCGAATTGGTGCGCCGCTTCAAGGATAGCCCGAAGCCGATGTACTACCGCCCGGCCTTCCTCGCCGAGAAATGGCAGGAATACAAGGCGCTGAAGGGCATCACCGACGACGCCAAGGTCGATCCCGACGGGTTTGGCGCCTGGGGCTTCGAAGCCCTGCTGCAGGATCGCCTGCCGCGCTACCAGCGCCTGGCCGACAATTTCGGCTATACCGTGGAAGCCTCCGATCTGGCGACGGTGCGCGATGGCGACGAATTCCTCGACCTGCTGGCCAACGCCATCCGGGCCCGAATGTGACGCTCGCCTGCCGCTCCCGAAGGGGAGCCAAGCGTCGACGTCTTTCCTCACACCACGGATTTGGTGACCATGCCTATTCGCATTCCCGACAATTTGCCCGCCCGCAAGACCCTCGAAGCCGAAGGCGTCGTGGTCATGGATTCGACCCGCGCCGCCCGCCAGGACATCCGCCCGCTCACCATCGGCCTGCTCAACCTGATGCCCAACAAGGAGCGCACCGAGACCCAGTTTTCCCGCCTTATCGGGGCCACGCCGCTGCAGGTCGACCTGACGCTGGTGCGGATCACCGAGCATCACTCCAAGCACACCTCGGAGGACTATCTGAAGACCTTCTACAAGACCTGGGAGGAAGTGCGGGCGAAGAAGTTCGACGGCTTCATCATCACCGGCGCCCCGATCGCCAACCTCCCCTTCGAGGAGGTGCGGTACTGGCCCGAGATGGTCGACATCATGAACTGGACGCAGACCAATGTGCACCGCACCATGTTCATCTGCTGGGGCGCGCAGGCGGCGCTGCACCATTTCCATGGCGCCCGGCGCTACCGCATGGAACACAAGGCGTTCGGCGTCTTCAAGCACCGCATCGTGGACCCGCGCTCGCACTGGCTGCACGGCTTTTCCGACAACCCGATGATCCCGGTGTCGCGCTACAACGACATCGACCGGCAAAGCCTCGGCCCCGACCTGACGATCCTGATCGATAATGCCGAGATCGGCGTCTGCATGCTCGACGACCCAAAGCACCGGGCGGTGCACATGCTCAACCACCTCGAATACGACAACCGCTCGCTCGCCGACGAATATCAGCGCGATGTGGCCGCCGGGCTCGACCCACTGCCGCCGCAGAACCTGTTTCCCGGCGACGATCCGAGCAAGGAGCCGGAAAACCCCTGGCGCAGCCACGCCCATCTGCTGTTCCAGAACTGGATCAACGAGATCTACCAGACCACCCCGTTCGATCCGAACCAGATCGGGGAGGCCTGAGGATCGCTTGCGGCGACACCAGCAATGGACCATATTTGTGGTCCATTATGCGTGAGGAGGGTGCGATGGAGATTTCCGTCACCGCCGCCAAGGGACAACTTACCGAACTGGTGCGCCGGGCCGAAGCGGGCGAACAGATCGTGCTGACCCGCCACGGCAAGCCGGCCGCCCGGCTGACATCGATTACCACGCCGGCGGAAGCCGAACGGCGGCGCAAGTTTCTGGCCGAGATCAGCCGGCGTGGCGCCAAAGCAATCACGCCAGGCCCCGACGCCGCGCATAGTGCCGACTTCCTCTACGACGATGACGGCCTGCCGGCGTGATCGCCGTCGACACCTCGGCCTTGATGGCCATCATTCTCGACGAGCCGGCCGCAGCACGGTGCAGAAATGTCCTGGCGGAGGCGGACGCCATCCTGATCTCGGCGGCGACTCTGGCCGAAGCGCTGGTGGTCGCGGATCGGCGCAAGGTCGGGGATTTGATGCGTGAGACGGTCAATGGGCTGCCGATCACCATCGTCGCCGCTGACGACGCCACCGCCGCCCGGGTTGCCGCCATCTATTCGCGCTGGGGCAAGGGCGTCGATGCCGCCCGGCTCAACCTCATCGACTGCTTCAGTTATGATGTCGCTGCCGAGCACGGCTGTCCCCTGCTCTACGTCGGCCACTACCTTATCCGGACCGATATCGTGAGCGCCGTCGGCGGCTAACCGGGCCGCCTTGCATTCGCCGGCCGCACCCCTACGTTTCATCCCATTCGAGGGGCCCGATGCCGCAATCGCCGACGCGCTTTACCGATGAGCTTGGCATTGCCCTCGCCAATCTGGCCGACGCCGCCAGCGGCGCTGTCACGCCGACGCTGCGGCTGGGCGTCACCGGCCTGAGCCGGGCCGGCAAGACCATCTTCATCACCGCCCTGATCCACGACCTGCTGACCGGCGGGCGGCTGCCCGGCTTCGCGCCGCTCGCCGAGGGCCGTTTCATCGGCGCCCGGCTCGCCGAATACCCCGACGCCGCGATCCCGCGCTTCGCCTATGAGCAGCACCTCGCGTCGCTCACCGCGCATCCCCCGACCTGGCCGGAATCGACGCGCCGCATCTCGCAATTGCGCCTGACGCTGAAATACCAGCGGCGCGGCTGGCTCGCCGGCATGCGCGGCCCCTCAACGCTCAATCTCGATATCGTCGACTATCCCGGCGAATGGCTGCTCGACCTGCCGCTGTTGTCGCTGAGCTTTGCCGAGTGGAGCGCCGAGGCGCTTGAGCGGGCCCGCCGCCCCGACGCGGTGCCGGAGGCCGCGGCGTTTCTCGCCTTGCTGGAGGTAACCGACAGTTCCGCGCCGGGCCGCGACGCCGAGGCCGAACCGCTCGCCGCCGCCTTCACCGCCTACCTCCGCGCCAGCCGGGCCGACGGCCATGCTTTGTCGGCGCTGCCACCCGGCCGCTTCCTGCTGCCCGGCGACCTCGAAGGCTCGCCTGCCCTCACCTTTGCACCGCTCCCGCCAGCGCCCGGCGGCCAGCGTTCGTCGAGCCTCCACGCCATGCTGGAACGCCGCTACGAGGCCTACAAGGATGTGGTGGTAAAGCCGTTCTTTCGTGACCATTTCGTCCGGCTCGACCGGCAGATCGTGCTGGTCGATACGCTGCGTGCCCTCAACGCCGGTCCGACCGCCGTGCGCGATCTCGAAACCGCCCTGACCGCCATCCTCGCCGCCTTCCGGCAGGGCGAGTCGAACGTCCTGACCCGGCTGGTGGCGCGCCGCATCGACCGCATCCTGTTTGCCGCGACCAAAGCAGATCACGTGCACTCGAGCGCCCATGACCGGCTCGAGGCCATCCTCAACCGCCTGGTCGCCAACGCGGCGCGGCGGGCCCGCTTTGCCGGCGCCGAGACCCGCTCGCTGGCCCTCGCCGCCATCCGCGCCACCCGCGAGGGCAGCCTCGACGAACACGGCAAGACCCTCGGCGTCATTATCGGCACGCCCACCGCCGGTGAGCGGTTGGGCGAGGTAACCTATGATGGCCATACGGAAATCGCCCTGTTTCCCGGCGACTTGCCCGCGGATCCGGATTCAGCGCTCGAAGGCGAGCACCGGGTGCACCTGAACTTCCTGCGCTTCGAGCCGCCGCAATCGCTGGAAAAGAACGCCGAGGGCGCCGTGCTGCTGCCGCATATCCGGCTCGATCGTGCCCTCGATTTCCTGCTTGGAGACCGGCTCGGATGACCGATCCCTTTGCCCGTCCACTCGACCCGGCACGCCCGGACGCCCCCGAAGCCGCCCGACCGCCGCAGGCCTTCGTTCCCGCCACCGTGGCGATCACCGAGGCAGAGCCTGACTTCGAAACGGCACGCGACGACCTCGCGCCGGTGCGCCTGCCGCGCGGCATGGGCTGGCTCGGCCGCGTCGCCTGGGGCGCCGGCGGCCTGCTGGTGTCGCTCGGCCTCGGCCTGATGGCCGACCGGCTGATCGGCGATCTTTTCGCTCGCTATGCCTGGCTCGGCTGGGCCGGCATCGCCCTCCTCGCCGCCTTCCTTCTGGCGCTCGTCATTCTCCTTGCCCGCGAAATCCTGGCGCTGCGGCGCCTGCGCACGCTCGACCATCTGCGCACCGACGCCGTCGCCGTGCTGGTCAGCGACCGGCGCGACGCCGGCCGGCACATCGAGGCAAGCCTCGCCCGCCTCTATGCCGACCGCCCGGACCTCGCCCGAGCGCGGGAAACCCTCGCGCAGCATGCACCCGACATGTTTGATGGCGCCGAGATCGTCCGCTACGCCGAGCGCACCCTGATGTCGCCGCTCGATGCACGCGCTCGTACCCTCACGGCGGCGTCGGCGCGACGGGTGGCGCTGGTCACCGCCGTGTCGCCGCGCGCGCTGGTCGACATCGCCTTCGTGGTGTTCGAGAGCGTCCGGCTGGCCGGGGCCATCGCGGCACTTTACGGCGCCCGGCCGGGCTTCTTCGGCTTCTGGCGCCTGACCGGCGCGGTACTGTCCCACCTCGCCGTCACCGGCGGGCTGGTGCTGACCGACGGCCTCGTCGAACAACTGGTCGGACAGGGCCTGGCGGCACGCCTGTCGCAGCGACTGGGCGAGGGCGTGGTCAATGGCCTGATGACGGTGCGGGTCGGCATCGCCGCCATCCGCGTGGTCCGCCCCCTGCCCTTCGAGACCGAGAAACTGCCGCAGGTCAGGGACTTCCTGCCCGAACTGACCAAGCTCGCCGGCAAACCCCGCTAAGTACTTTGAATCATAATGATGTCTAAGTGTTTCTGACGCTCTCGTGAGCGTGAAGGAACCGGCATAAGCCAGCTGCATTTCTCTTCTGCCGAGGCGCCAGACCACCATTTCCGGAGCACCCGAAGTCAATGCTCCAAAGTGAAAAAATGGCGCTTGAAGCCACCCGGATGGATTCCCATCTGGTTCGGGTGCGGCTCAAAAGGCAGTCGTCGATAGCTCCTCCCTGCTACCGGTCGGATGCCCGTTCGCGAGCTGCGCTTCTTGCATTTTCGGAAGGATAGAAGAAATGCACAAGCTCTCAATGTTGGCCGGAATTGCCGTTGCGGCAATCGGTATGGCTTCGCTTTCGAGCGGCTCGGCGTTCGCCATGGGCTGCCTGAACTCCACGTTGCCACCGATCAGCCTGGCGCAGAATGCGATGGTCCCCAATGCGGGCTACGAGTACGACAAGGCGGCCTATGATGCCCAACTGGCCAAGGGCAATGCCTGCGGCGTGACGCAGCAGTCCTATTCGACGGGTTCGGACAACCGTTCGGCGAATAACCCGGACGAGCCCACGCCGAACGCCACCGCGCACAACATGGTGCAGTAACGACGGCGGGCCCCGCCCGCTCGTGATGTCGGATTGATCGAGGGCCGGAGCCAATGTCTCCGGCCCTTGCGTTTTGCGTGCGTCGACGCGCGCACCTTGCCAAATGGTTACCGAAAGTTCGGATTGCTGAACCGCTTGTAACTTGTCGGACGGTATCACCAGGCGCAGTCTGAGCAATCATGGAGCAGGCTAAAGAAGTCACCTGCTTCACCCTGGTCTAGAGCGATAGTCGCGCGCCATTTATTCTTGGATGGCGTAGGCTTGTTGCTGTCTGGCGAGCAGGGATTCTTGACTCCTCATCAGCGGATGAAGAAATGCGCAAACTTATTGTCTTGACCGGTGCGGTAGTAATGGCACTGGGCGTCGGGGCAGCCAGTTCCTCGGCTTTCGCCATGGGTTGCCTGACCAACCAGGAAAACCTGCCCCCGATGACTCTCGCCCAGAGCGCCATGGTTCCCAACGCCGGCTACGAGTACGACAAGGGCGCTTATGACGCCGCCCTCGCCAAGGGCAACGCCTGCCCGGCCACGCAGCAGTCCCAGCCGGTGTCGGATGTCGAGAACATGAACGGCAAGACTCGGGCTCGCACCACGTACAACTGACGCCGCGCCTCGCAGCGTCCCGCCCTGCCTCCCATGCAGGAGCTAACGGCCGGTCGTCGGTTTTCCGGCGCCGGCCGTGCGATTTTCATGCCTACCCTGCAGCGGGAAGGGAAAGCTCAGCTCACCACACCGAGCTTGCGCTGCAGCTTGGTTGACGAGGTGGTGTACTGGAACACCACGCGCTCATCCGGCGAGGCGACCTTCTTGGCCGCCTGCGCCATCAGCGCCGCCTCGTGGAAGCCCGACAGGATCAGCTTCAGCTTGCCCGGATAGGCATTGATGTCGCCGATGGCGAAGAGGCCCGGCACCGACGACTGGAACGTCGCCGTATCGACGGCAATCAGGTTGTCGTTGAGTTCGAGCCCCCAGTCGGCCACCGGCCCAAGCTTCATGGTAAGCCCGAAGAACGGCAGCAGGCGCGTTGCCGGGATGCTGAGATCGCCCGCCTCGGTGCTGAGGTGCACGTGGTTGAGTTGGCCATCGGCGCCCTCGACACCGGCGATCTGCCCGAGCTGGAAGCTGAGCTTGCCGTCCGCCACCAGCTCCTTCATCTTGTTGACCGAAGCGGGCGCCGCCTTGAAGGCATCGCGCCGGTGCACCAAGGTCAGCGAGCGGGCGATCGGCTGCAGGTTGAGCGTCCAGTCGAGGGCCGAGTCGCCGCCCCCCACGATCACCACGTCCTGGTCGCGGAAATCGTCCATCCGGCGCACCGCGTAGAACACTGACTTGCCCTCATAGGCCTCGATGCCGTCGACTGGCGGGCGCTTGGCCTGGAACGATCCGCCGCCGGCCGCGACCACCAGTACCTTGGCCCGGAATACCTCGCCGCCATCGGTGATCACGCGAAACCCACCCTCCGGCAACCGCTCGAAGCTCGTCACCATGGTGCTGAAATGAAAGGTCGGCGCGAACGGGGCGATCTGCTGCATCAGATTGTCGACCAGGCCCTGCCCGGTCACCACCGGAAAGCCCGGAATGTCGTAGATCGGCTTTTCCGGGTAGAGCTCGGCGCACTGCCCGCCCGGCCGGTCGAGAATGTCGACCAGATGGCATTTGAGATCGAGCAGCCCCAGTTCGAACACCGCGAACAGCCCCACGGGGCCGGCGCCTACCACGACCACGTCGGTGATGATTTCGGATTCGGACACTTTTATCTCTTCATGCTGGAAGCTTTTGCTGCCTCCGCATAGTCCACGCGCCGATTTCGGGAAAGCGCCAATCGCGATTTTCGCGCACGAGCGCCTGCTTCCCCTTCAATGAAGATGAAGAGGACTATGCGCTCTCGGCCTCATGCGCGGGTTGGCGCTGCAATGGCCGGGAGGCGGCGGGGACCCGCCCGGCCGGCTGGTAGAACGGCGCGGCTTCGGGAAATTGCCCCGCCTCCAGCGCCTGGCGCGTCGGCCCGTGCGTCACCACGAAGGAATTGAAGCCGCAGCGGCGCATCAGCGGGATCTGGTCCTGCACGATGTCGCCCAGCGCCCGCACCTCGCCGCCAAAGCCATAGCGCTCGGTCAGCACCCGGGCCGTGGTGTAGCCGCGCCCGTCGGTGACCGAGGGAAACCGGATGGCGACCGAGGCGAACCGGCCGACATCGTGCTCCACTTCCTCGATCCGGTCCCCCGGCTCGATGAGCAGCCCCAGCGGATGCGGGTTGGCGAGGAACTGGTCGCGGTGTGCCAGAAACTGCTGCAGTGGCACATGCGTATAGCGCGCCGTCGCCGCCTCGTAGGCTTCGGCCCACGGGGTGAACGGATCGCCGATGAAGGCGCCATTCTTCCAGAGGTTGTGCTCGACCCGCGCCATCGGCGAGGCGATGGCGCCGTTGAAGTCGAAATGGATACCGCATTCCTTCTTGTTGAGGCCGCGCCAGCGGCCGGCCCGCGCATCCTCGCCCTCGGCCACCGCCGAGGTGCAGGGCGCGCAGCCGATCGACCTGAAGCCGCGCCCGTAAAGGGGATGCTCCGGCAAATCATGCTCGCGCCGATAGGCGATGACGTCGGCATCGGACCAATAGGCGAGCGGGTTGACCTTGACGCGATCGTCGCTGGTCAGCTCGAAATGCGGCAGCACGCCGCGCTCCGCGGTCTGGTAGCGCTTGCGGCCGGTGACCCAGCCGCCGAATTTCTCCAGCACCGGCTCCAGCGGTTCGGTCTTGCGGATATGGCAGCAGGAATCGGGATCGGTCTCCCACAGCGTGCCGTCCGGATCGAAACGGGCGATATCGCCGGGATCGGGCGTCAGCGAGATGACATTGGTCAGCCCGAGCGTCGTCTTCAGCGTCTCGACATAGGCAAGCGTTTCGGGAAAATGCTTGCCCGTCTCAAGGAAATATACCGGCAGCCCCGGATCGATCTCCGACACCATGTGCAGCAGGACCGCCGAGTCGGCGCCGAACGAGGACACGATGGCCACATCGCCGGCGAGCACATCGGTCAGGGCCTGCTTCAGCACCCCCTGCGCGTCCATTTCGTCGAACATGCCATTCAGCGCCACGACCCCGAGGGTCCTCAGCTTGTCCGGCTGCTTGAGACTATGCAGCATCCTGCTTGCTCCTTGTCTGGCGAGGCACGGTTTTGCCGATCCGGATCGCCATCGTCACGCTACCCTGGCCTGCCGCACCACCAGGCCCGCCGCGTCCTGCCAGTCGCCCGCCGCGACCGCTTCCCCGATCAGGATCACCGCCGGCCCATCGGCAAACTCGACCGCGCCCTCCGCCAACTCCCCGAGCGTGCCGAGATAACTGGCGCGGTCGGAACGGCCGGCATTGACCACGATGCCGACCGGCATCGTCGCCGCCACACCCGCCGCCAGCAGCCGGTCGGCCACCACCGGCGCCAGCGCCTTGCCCATGTAGAACGCCAGCGTCAGGCCGGCGGCGGCGAGCCCTGCCCAGTGTCCGAGTTCGCCATCGTCAGCCGCGTGCGCGGTGGCAAACACCACCCCGGGGGACACGTTCCGCAAGGTGACCGGCGTCGCCGTATCGGCCGCCGCCGCCAGCGCCGCGGAAATCCCCGGCACGATGGTGTAGGCGATGCCTTCCTCGCGGAGCGCCGCGATCTCCTCGCCGGCGCGGCCGAACAGCATCGGGTCGCCGCCCTTGAGACGGGCCACGCGCTTGCCCTCGCGCGCCAGCCGGACGAGCAGCGCATTGATCTGCGCCTGGGTGAAGGAATGGTGGCCGCGCGCCTTGCCGACCGCGATCCGCTCGGCATCGCGCCGCCCCATCTCGATGACGGCGGCGGGGACCAACTGGTCGTGCACGATGACATCGGCCTCCTGCAGCAGCCGCTGGGCGCGCAGCGTCAGCAGATCGATCGCCCCCGGCCCGGCGCCGATGAGATGCACGATGCCCGGCTCGAGGCGGGCCGCATGTGCCGCGAGGAGCCGTTCGGCATCCCCGATCGTCCTCAGGTCGGACCCCGCGAGCGCCTCGAAATAGTGTCGCCGCGCCCGGCCTTCCGGCAGCAAACGCTGGACGCGGTCGCGCATCCGGCCGGCGAGTCGCGCCAGCGCGCCGAGCTCCGGCGCCAGCACCGCCTCGATCCGGGCGCGAACCAGCCGCGCCAGCACCGGTGCCTCACCCTCGCTCGAAATGGCGACGGTCAGCGGCGCCCGGTCGATGATCGACGGCGTATAGAAGTCGCACTCGCCCGGCATATCGACGACATTGGTGGGGATGCGCCGCGCCCTGGCGGCGGCCTTCGCCACCGCGCCGTCCGGCCCGTCATCGGCGACGAACAGCAGGGCAGCGCCGTCGAGATCGGCCGCCACGAACGGCCGCTCGACTACCGTTGCCCCGAGATGGGAAAAATCGGCCTTGATCTTCGATGCAATAATCACTACTAATGCAGTCGTCTTAACGGCGAGCCGGGCCTTGTTACGGGCTTCCTCGCCACCGCCGACGATGACGATGCGCTGACCTGCAACCTTGTAGCTCAACGGAAATGTGTTGAGATCGCCCATGCCTGCCCTGTGTCGTGACGGTGCGCACCCTATCGGGTTCCGTCACTCACCGGCAAGCTATTGAAATATAATAGGTTTCATATTTCATTTGCGGCCCGTCGCGTAGAACGGCCGGCGCTTCTCGCCCGGTTCGACCGGCAAAGCATGCCGTGAGACAGGGCTGCGGCGACATTCCGTTGCCCGGAACTACCCCTGCCGGCTCGGCACCCGAACCACCAGCCCGTCGATCTCGTCACGGACCTTGATCTGGCACGAGAGCCGGCTGGTCGGCTTCACCTCGAAGGCGAAGTCGAGCATGTCCTCCTCCATCGGCGAGGGGCCGCCGACAACATCGGTCCAGGCATCATCCACATAGACGTGGCAGGTGGCGCACGAACAGGCGCCGCCGCATTCCGCGACAATCCCGGGGACGCCATTGAGGATGGCGGTCTCCATCACCGTCGAACCGTTCTCCCCCTCCGCCTCAATGCGTTCGCCATCGGGTTCGATGTAGGTGATCTTGGTCATGGGGGCTCGGTACGGGCGCCGGTCGGCGCTGGCGGGACGCAGCGGATATAGCGACCACGCCTGCTGCCTGCAAGCCGCAGCAGCGTCCAGACTTCACCGGTGTCCCCGGAAAATCAGTGGCTGGTGACGTCCTCGAGGGCCACCTGGCCGGCAATGAAGGCGCGAACCTCCTCGACCGAGATGTGGATATCCTCGACGCGTTCGGGATTGACCGGCATATCGGCGAGCAGCTCGCGCTCCATGATGTGCGCGTGCTCGGCCAGCGACCAGGCGCCCACGCCCGCCGCCCCGGCCTTGATGGTGTGCAGGTGCGCCAGCAGGTCGGGCACCGACGTCGCCCGCTCGAGGCGGGCGAAATGGACCGCCACGATCTGGTCGAACATACGCAGGATTTCGAGCTCGAGACCGGGATCACCCATCGATTGCCGCGCCAGGTGCAGCATGTCGATGGGCCGCGCCGGCCGGCGTGCCCCGTCGGCAGGTTTCCTGCCCCCCGATCGGACCTCGGTCAACATTGACGCGTTCCTCATCACTCGCACTCCCCCGTCCCAGGTGTCGGACCCTAGCGCGGCCGGATGAACCCCCATTTACGGCCGAAAGTGCAATTCATGCAGTAAGCGTAACGGCTTATATACCACTCCCCGAAGTGCCCTGGAGGCCGCTTTCCACCGCCCCGAAAGCGCGGGCGCAATCTCGCCAGAATGCTGGCTAAGCTCCCAACAGCCGCGGGACGGCGCGGGAGGCAAAATTAACCTTTGCTTAAGAAAGCGTTCGGTTTGGCTAAAATTGAATGTATAAATGGGCCGATACCAGCGCGCGGCGGCGAGGGTTTTGGGGCGATATCGGGCAATTGCATCGAATTGTACCCGCTTGAAGACGACCCCGGCAACGGGTCGGCTTTCAGATGACTCCCGCGTTCCGCCTGTTTCGCAACCTGCCGACGCGAGAGTTGTAAAGAGTTATGGCCAAGAAACCCAATACATCGAATGATCCCGCCGCGCTGGCGTTTTCGGCCGTCGAGGATGCCCTGAAGGACTCGGTGTTCAACCTCGACGAGCCGGTGGAGGATGCCCCCCACCCGCAATTGCGCGACAATCCCAATCGCACCGGCGAGCCCCAGCGCGCCAGCGAACGGCAGCGGACCGGCGAGAAGATCGCCGCCCAGACCACCAGCGTCGCCAATGACGATCGTTTCGGCAGCAACGGCACCAGCCGCGTGCTCGCCGGGCATCAGGGCCGGCCATCCTCGCAGCCCACCTACATCGCCATCGGCCTCTCCGTCGTCTGGGTGGTCGCCGTGGTGCTCGCCGGCGTGCTGCGCTCACGCGCCAATGGCGATGGCGCGCCGCTGTTCCAGGACGCCCTCGAACTGGTGGCCTTCCTCGCCATTCTGATCCTGCCGATCGCCACCTTCTTCGCCATCGCCACCATGATCCGGCGGGCGCAGGACCTGAAGCTGGCGGCAACCTCCATCACCCAGGCGGCGGTCCGCCTTGCCGAGCCCGAAACCACCGCATCCGAAAAGGTCGCCTCGGTCGGCCAGGCGGTGCGCCGCGAAGTCAATGCGCTCGGCGACGGGCTGGAGCGCGCCCTGTCGCGCGCCGGCGAGCTCGAGGTGATGATCCATAACGAGGTCACCGCGCTCGAACGCACCTATTCCGAGAATGAATCGCGCATGCGCGCCCTGATCCAGGAACTGGCCAGCCAGCGCGACAGCGTCATCACCAATACCGACCGCGTGCGCGAGGCGATCACTGAATCCCATACCGGGCTGGTCTTCGACCTCGACATGATCAGCCAGCGCATCTCCGGCACGATCGTCGAGAGCGGCGGCAACCTTACCCGCGCCCTCGAGACCGCCGGCAACGCGCTGACCTCGACCTTTGGCGAGCGCACCGAATCGTTCGTCTCCCTGGTCGACAACCGCACCTCCGAGCTGATCGCCTCGCTCGACGACAGCGCCAATCGCCTCAACATGACGCTGGAGGACCGGGCCTCGGGCCTCTCGCAGGCCTTCGAGGGACGCACCTACGAACTCGGCTCGGTCATCGACGGCCGCATGAACTCGCTGGTCGATGCCCTCGACAGCCGCTCCGCCAACCTGACCGAAGCCATCGACAACCGCACGGCGGGCCTGTCGAAGCTGCTCACCGAAGGCGGCTCGACCCTGCTCGACCAGTTGCGCGACCGTGGCCATGAGGTCAGCGGCGCCCTCGATCTCATCGGCTCGCGCATCGCCGGGGACATCACCCAGCGCGCCAAGGATGCCGAAACACTGTTCGGCTCGCTCACCCAGCAGCTCGACGAGAGCGTTGCCGTCAACGTCAATGCCATGGAGAGCCGGCTGCATACCGCCATCATCGAGATCGGCGGCAACCTCGACGAGGCGACCGAGCGGGCCCGCGTCACGCTCTCCAGCGCGGGCGCCAACACGCTGTCGCAGTTCGACAGCCGCATCGACGAGATTGCCGGCGTCATCGATACGCGGCTGCGTTCGCTCGAGGACGTGGTCGGCGACAAGGGCGAGCGCATCGTCGCCAGCCTCGACCGGCACAACGCCGCCTTCGCCGCCCGGGCCAACGTGCTCGAAATGGCCCTGGACGAAAAGTCCGGGCACTTCAACGACATCGTCGGCACCCGCACGCGCGAGATGACGGAGGCCCTGGGCCAGCGCATCAAGCAGGTTACCGACACGATTTCCAACCGGACCAGCGAGCTTTCGGACTCGCTCGAAGGCCACGCCTCGATCATCGCCGACGCCCTCGACAACCGGCTGCAGCTACTCAACGACACGCTGCGCGGCCGAACCGACGAATTGTCGAGCGCCCTCGATACGCGGGCCGAATTCCTCAACGATGCCCTCGACTCCCGCACCCGGACGCTGTCGGACGCGCTCGACAGCCGCACGCAGGAATTGTCGGCGACCCTCGACACCCGCACCCACCAGCTCGGCCAGACGGTTGATGCGCGCGTGCAGGAGATCGCGGCAACCCTCGAGGGCCACACGGACGTGCTCAACGACGCGCTCGACCAGCGCGCCCGCCTGATCGATGCCACCCTCGACAGCCGCACCCAACAGCTCGCCGGCGCCATTTCGACGCGCTCGATCGAGCTGTCCGACGCTCTCGGCACCCGGACTCAGCAATTGTCCGATACCCTCAGCGCCCACACGACCGGCATTGCCGATGCCATTGGCGAGCGGACGGCCGAGCTTGGCCGTACCATCGACTCGCAGGGCGAAGCGGTGCGCGACAGCATCGATGGCAGCCTGCGCAACGTCACCGACTTGATGTCGGGCCATACCGACCTGCTGTCCAATCTCATCGCCAGCAAGGTGGCGGAGATCAACGACAATCTGGGCCGCGGGGTCGACGCCGCGATCATCCGGCTGGCGGATGCGGAAAGCGCCGTCACCGCCCGCATCGACGATGCCTCCTCGACGGTCGGGGATAATGCCCGCAAGGCTGCCGACATCATCGAGACCGGGGTCAATTCCGCCCGCCGGGCCATCACCGACCTGGTCGATCAACGCCTCGGCACCCTGCCCGAGGCGATCACGGCGCGCGCCGATATCACCGCCGAGCGGCTGGCCGCTCTCAACTCGGCCATCAATACTGCCCTGGTGCAGTCGATGGCGGATCTCGAATCGGGCGCCGACCGGCTCGAGGAGACCATCTCCAAGCGCATCGTCGCGGCGACCGCCGACATTTCGAGCGACGTCACCGCTTCCGCCAACCACATGGACGCCGCGGTCCGCGCCGCCATGGAACAGCTCAACACCGCCGCACGCACCATCGAGGATCTGGTCCAGGTCAAGGCCGTCGGCGCAGTCGAGGAAGTCACTGCCCGGGTGGGCGAGATGCACCGCGAGGTCGCCACCCAGACTGATGCCTTTGCGACGCTGGTCAACGAGCGCTCCGAGCAGTTGCACATCGCGCTCCTCAACCACGGCAACGTGCTGCACAACGCCCTGAGCGAGAACGCCCGCGAGGCCGAGAGCATCATGTCGGCTTCGTCCGCCCGCATCATGACCGATGTTTCCGCCGCGCTCGGCAAGCTCAACGAAAGCAACGAACTGCTGCAGAAGGTGCTGGACGCCTCGACCACCAACCTTGCCCACCTCGAGGGCAGCGTCGCCAGCCAGACGGCCAGCTATTCGGCCACGGTTCGCGATGCGATCGGTTCGACCGAAGAGGCCGGCAGGCTCGTTTCCGACCACGTCACGGCGCTGCAGAACACCATCCGCGGCATGATCGACGAATTCGGCGGCATCCTCGGCAACCTCGATCGGGAAGCCAAGAGCATCGACGGCGCTGCCGCCTCGCTCAACAACGCCTCGACCTTTGCCATCGGCACGCTCGACGAGCGCCGCAACGCCATGGACGCGCTGGCGCAGAGCTTTGCCGGGCGGGCCGACGACATCGACACCCGGATGCGCGGCTTCGCGCAATCGATCGCCACCACCATCTCGGAAACCGAGGAGCGCCTGCTGGCGGCTCGCCAGACCATGGAAGAGGCCCTGGGCCACACTTCTGGCTCGGTCTCCAGCGTCATGCAGAGCGCCACCGCCAACCTCAACGAGGCCCTCACCGAGACGACCTCGCGCGTCAACGATGCGCTGACCGACACTACCGGCCGCTTCACCTCGGCGCTGGCGCAGGCCACCGGGCAGTTGACCGGCGCACTCGACGACAGCCAGGGCCGCTTCGGCATCGTGCTGGCGGAGGCCAAGGGGCAGCTCACCGCTGCCCTTGACGAGACCAGCGAACGCTTCGGCACCGTCCTGACCGAGACCACCGGGCAGATGACCAGTGTCGTCGACGGCACCGCCGGCCACCTGACGAGCGTGCTGGCCGCTACCGCCGAACAGGTGGCGGGCACCCTTGCCGCAACCGAGGAACGCGTCGCCCGCACCCTGGTCAATACCGAAGGCCGCATCGAAACTAGCCTTTCGGACACCGAAAGCCGCATGGAAGCGACCCTCTCTGGCGCCGAAGCCCGGATCACCGGTGTGCTGTCGACGGCCGAGACGAACGTCGCGAACACGCTCGCCAACACCAGCAGCCGGGTGGCCGAGGTGCTCGCGGGCACCGAGGCCCAGTTCGCCGAGGCCCTGTCGGGCAATGCCGGGCGCGTCGATGCCACCCTCACCACGACCCACGAGCACGTCACCAGCGTTCTCGCCGATACCGCCGCCCGCGTCGCCGACGTGCTCAACAGCACCGAGGGCCGCGTCGGCGTTGTCCTCGGTGGGGTCGAGCAGCGCTTTGCGACCGCCTTCGACGGCGCCGAGGAACGCCTGCAGGGTGTCCTGGCGGGCACAGAATCCCATCTCGACGGCCTGCTGTCGGGCACCGAAGAACGCCTTACCCGCGTGCTCTCGGGCGCCGAGGGCCAGGTCAACGAGACGCTGACCCTCACCGCCGACCGCATCGCGGCCGCCCTGTCGCAGGCCACCGGCAACGTCACCAACGTCATGAGCGCTACGTCAAGTGCCCTGACCGACGCCATCAGCTCCAACACCGGCACGGTCGCCGAAGCCCTGCAGGCGACGCGCGCCGAGGTTGCGGCCCGGCTCGGCGACATCCGTTCGACCGCCAGCTCGGAGAGCCAGCGCGCCGACGAACTGCTGCGCCAGACGCAGCAATCGATGATCGCCGAAATGCAGCGGGCCCTCGAGGAAGCCACCAAGCGCTTCAACGAGACCGCCGCCGCCATGCGCTCGACCGCCCGCGAAGTCGGCAGCGAGCTCGAGGCGACCCGTTCCGAACTCGCCCGCGGCGTCATGGAATTGCCGGAAGAAACCCGGGCCAGCGCCGCGGCCATGCGCCGCGTCGTCGCCGAGCAGATCGAGGCCCTCTCCGAGCTCAACGACATCGTCCGCTCGCAGTCTGCGACGCACGACGTCAGCGAACGCCGCGAGCCGGCCCCCCGCCCGGCGCCGCAGCCCCAACCGCAGCCGCAGCCGCGCGCCGAGAATCGTCCGGAGCCGGTGCATCAGGAGCCGATCCGGCAGGAGCCGCCTCGCCAGGAGGTGCCTCGCGTGGCCCAGCGAACCGAACCCCAGCCTGTCGCGCCGATCGCCCAGGCCGAGCCGGCGCCGCAGCCTCGCCCCGAGCCGGTCCGTGCCTCGCCCCCAGCCCGCGTCGAAGCCCGGTTCGTTCCGACTCCGCCGCGTGCGCCGGCCGAAACGCGCGAGCCGGCCGCGGCGACGCCCCGTGAAGTTCCGGCACCGCAATCCGCCTCCCCGTTTGCCGCGGCACCTAGCGCCGCACCGCGCGATGACAGCGGCGGCTGGCTGCGCGACGTGCTGCGCAATGCCAGCGCCAAGCAGGCCGGCAACCAGCAGCCCGTCAACCTCTCGGGCCTCACCGAGGAAATCGCCCGCGCCATCGATGTCAGCGCGCTCGGCGATGCCTGGGGCCGCTACCAGGCCGGCGAGTCCAACGTCTTCTCCCGCCGCATCTATACGCTCAGCGGCCAGGGCACCTATGACGAGGTCCGCAAGAAGCTGCAGCGCGATCCCGAATTCGCCCGCACCGCTCAGGCTTACATGGCCGAGTTCGAGCAATTGCTGAAGCGTGCAGCGGCTGGAACACGGGGCCTCCTCGGGGTGCACCGGGCCTCCGAGCTTAACGGCCCGACCACGAGCGGCCGGAATCATTTTCCACAGGCCACCCGCTCGACGGGACCTCGTCGTACGTGATGTGAGCAACCCGCAATTGACGTGCCCCGAAGGCGTCCGTAGTCTCGCAGCGTAGTGACGGCGCAAGGAAGCCGATGAGACTTCGGCACGGTCGCGCCACTGTGAGCCGCTCGCCTCGTGCGAGCGGTGAGTCAGATACTTCGCCGTCACGACGCTCCATTGGATGAGGGACGCACGATCCCCTAGAAGGAGGCTCTACTCGTGAGCAATCTGTCTGCTCCCACCTCGGTGTCCACGCCGATCGTCGTACCGGTCTCGCGGGCTGTGATGTGGCTGGTCGGTACCGCGATCGTCGCGTTCGCCCTCTACTACTTCATCGGTGTCGATCAGGGCGCGTACTCGATCTTCGGCAAGGACATGCACATCCACGAGTTCGTGCACGACGCGCGGCACTTCCTCGGCTTCCCCTGCCACTGACGGGCAGGGGAGCGCTGTGCCGCACCCTCGCTCGTTCATCGCGTTCGGCGCGCTCGCGGGGGCGGTCGGCGGTCTGCTGGCCTTCGTCTTCGCGCGGATCTTCGCCGAGCCGCTGATCCAGCAGGCGATCGACTACGAGTCCGGGCGCCACGAGGCGCAGGAGGCGCTGGACCGCGCCGCGGGCGTGTCCACCGGCGAGCACGAGCACGAGGTCTTCAGCCGCGCGGTGCAGGGCAACCTCGGCGCCGGGGTCGGCATCGTGCTGTTCGGCATCGCGATGGGCCTGCTGGTCGCCGTCGTCTACGTCGTCCTGCTCGGCCGGGTCGGTCAGCTGGGGCCGCGGTCGCTGGCCCTGCTGGTCGCCGGCGGGGGCTTCCTCGGCGTCTACCTCGTGCCGTTCCTGAAGTACCCGGCGAACCCGCCGGCGATCGGGCACGCGGAGACCATCACCGTCCGCGGGACGCTGTACCTGGTTCTGGTCGCCGCCTCGATCGTCCTGCTGATCGTCGCGGTGGCGGTCGGCCGGCGGCTGCGGGCCCGGCTGGGCACCTGGAACGCGGCCCTCGCCGGGGGCGCGGTGTTCGTCGTGGCGATCGGGATCGTGATGGCGCTGCTGCCCTCGGTCGGCGAGCTCGCGGACAACGTGGCCATCTACGGCCACCACGCCACCGAGACGCCGCTGCCGCTGCGCGACGCCGACGGCACGATCGTGTTCCCCGGCTTCCCGGCCGACGTCCTCGCCGGTTTCCGGCTCTACTCGATCCTGGCCCAGGTGATCCTCTGGGGCGCGATCGGGCTGGTCT
>Ga0207657_10000712_pt1 | contig 35358 bp, 39 predicted proteins | sample KBSC33metaG_FD_184316 | JGI IMG/M metagenome (GOLD analysis project Ga0207657, IMG submission 184316) | Corn rhizosphere microbial communities from Kellogg Biological Station, Michigan, USA - KBS C3-3 metaG (SPAdes) (version 2) | ecosystem: Host-associated > Plants > Roots > Rhizosphere > Soil ...
GCGCTCGGGCAACGGCCGCGCCGGAACGCAACGACACTTCGCGCTCCGGAGAGTTACCTCCTGCCAGGACAACAATGCTAGCCATCTTGTTATTATACGCTGCTTTAAAACAGGGGTAGGTACTCCATAAATCTGCTATAATAGTGAATAATGCAACGTGATAACCCGAAAGAGATAGAGCCCAGAACAGCCCAGTGGGCTGCTGCTGTCGAGAAAAGCGGAGTGTCTTGAATGCAACGGTATAATCCCCGGGAATTAGAGCCGCGCTGGCAGGCGACCTGGGAGGCCGATAAGATTTATCAGGCCAATGAAAACTCCGGTAAGCCCAAAAAGTATGTACTAGAGTACTTTCCGTACCCGAGTGGTGCGGCTATGCACGTTGGCCATGTGCGCAATTACACGATTGGCGATGCAATTGCGCGTTTCAACCGCATGAGCGGCTACAATGTGCTGCACCCGATGGGCTGGGATGCCTTCGGACTGCCGGCCGAAAACTACGCTATCAAAAATAAGGTCAGCCCGCGCACGGCCATCGACGAAAACACCGCCCGCTTCAAGCAGCAGCTGATGCAAATGGGCTTTAGCTATGATTGGTCGCGCGAAATCGACAGCACTGACCCGCAGTATTATCGCTGGACCCAATGGTTTTTCCTGCTGTTATTCAAAAAAGGCCTGGCTTACCAGCAAGAGAGCTTGCAGTGGTGGTGCCCCCACGACAAAACCGTTCTGGCCAACGAGCAGGTCGAAAACGGCAGATGTTGGCGCTGCGGGCACGTAGTCGAAAAGAAATCACTCAAGCAGTGGTTCTTCAAGATCACCGATTACGCCGATCGTCTGCTGGACGACTTAGACGATTTGGATTGGTCCGAAGCCATCAAATCGATGCAGCGCAACTGGATCGGCCGTTCGCGCGGTGCCGAGGTTGATTTTAAAGTTGATGGCTACAATGAGACTATTCGAGTCTTCACGACTCGGCCCGACACCTTGTTCGGCGCCACGTTTATGGTGTTGGCACCGGAGCATCCGCTGGTCAAGAAAATCATTACCAGAGATCAGCAATCAGCTGTTACCGAGTACGTCAAAGCCGCCCAGGCTAAGAGCGATATCGAGCGCCAGGATACTGGTCGCGACAAAACCGGCGTCTTTACCGGTGCCTATGCGGTTAACCCGGTGAACAATCAGAAAATACCGGTGTGGATTGCCGACTATGTGCTCTACGGCTACGGTACCGGCGCCATTATGGCGGTGCCGGCTCACGACGAGCGCGACTGGGCCTTTGCTACCAAGTTCGAGCTGCCAATCGTGCGCGTCGTCAAGAATGATGCGCCAGACGAGGCCGCCAGCGCCGCCGAAGGTACGATGGTTAATTCCGGCAAATATGACGGCCAGTCCAGTGATCAGGCGCGCGAAGCCATCGTCGCCGACCTGGCCAAGCAGAAAGTCGGCCAGGAAGTCGTCAATTACCGCATGCGCGACTGGCTGATCAGCCGCCAGCGCTACTGGGGCGCGCCGATCCCGATTATTCATTGCCCGAAAGACGGTGCTGTGGCCGTGCCGGAAGACCAGTTGCCGGTAGTGCTGCCGGAAGTCGAAAGCTACGAACCCAGCAGGTCCCGGTCGGGACGTGCTGTAGACGCGAGCGAAGCGTCGAACAAGAAAGTAGCAGAAGGGTTCACATTCGAACCGCGCGGCGATGGCCGCAGCCCTTTGGCGACGGTGCCCGAGTTTGTGAACACGACCTGTCCGAAGTGTGGCGGCCCGGCGGAACGAGAGACTGACACCATGGACGGCTTCGCCTGCAGTAGCTGGTATTTCTTGCGCTTCGCCGATCCGCATAACGATAAAGTGCCATTTGCGCGCGAAAAAGCCGATTTCTGGCTACCAGTCGACGACTACATCGGCGGTGCCGAGCACGCCGTCATGCATCTGTTATATGCCCGTTTCTGGACCAAAATTATGTACGACGACGGCCTGATTAATTTCCAAGAACCGTTTAAGACCCTGCGCAATCAGGGTATGATCCTGGCGCCCGACGGCGCCAAAATGAGTAAGAGCAAAGGCAACACGATCGAGCCTGACGGCCTGATCGAACAAGGTTATGGCGCTGACACGATCCGGATTATGGAACTATTTATCGGCCCCTGGAACCAAACCGCCGCCTGGAGCGTCGAAGGCATGGGCGGTGCACACCGCTTCTTGCAACGGGTCTGGACACTGACGCTCAATTTACAGATGCAAGATCAGCTGGCTGAAGACGACGACGCAGCTCGCCAGGCATTGATGACTCTGTCAAATCAGGCCATCAAAAAAGTCACCGGCGATCTGCACGACCTGAGCTTCAACACGGCGATTGCCGCCCTGATGGAATTCGTCAACGGCCTGTATAAGGTATCGGCCGAGCACGGCCTCAAACCACGCAAAACCTGGGAGTACGCCATCACCGTGCTGCTGCAGTTACTGGCGCCCTTCGCACCGCACATCACCGAAGAGTTATGGCAGCAGTTGGGCCATGAAGAATCCATCCATCTCACTGAGTGGCCGACCTACGACGAAAAATACCTGGTGACCGACACCGTCACCGTCGTCGTTCAGGTAAACGGCAAGCTGCGCGCTGAATTAGAACTGCCAACCGACGCCGACGAAGCCACCACCGTCGAAGCGGCCAAGGCCAACGACAAGGTCGCCGGCTACCTCAAAGACCAAACCATCCGCAAAACTATCTACGTGCCCGGCAAACTCGTCAACTTTGTGATTTAGTGCTGCCCCTTGAGAAAATGGCCGAAATTCGCTAGAATAAGAGCAAGTTTTGTTAAGTTTAAGTAAAGGATACCCATGGGCAAACCAAAAAAGCGCACCAGCCCGCGAAAAACTGGTACCCGACGCAGTCACCTGGTCCTCAAACTGGCCCGCAAAGTGAATGCTAAGTCGCCTGTCAAAGTACGTACCACCAAGCGTGAAAGTAGCAAGCAGCCAAGGGCTGCAGCAGCAAGTAAATAGAAATTAGTAACTAGTCATTAGTCCGGCGCGCCGCTCAAGCGAAACCATCATGAAGCACATTGCACCACCCGATATTGCCAGACGGCTATTTCCTATTTCCTATTTCGTATTGCCTGTAAGCGGAGTTTGCTATGGCATCTAACCGTCACCTCGGCCGCATCATCGCCCTGCAAACGCTCTATGAGCAGGAGCTGCGCCGCGAATCGCTGGACGGTGATTTTGACGTCGCCGCTGTACTAGAGCGAAATATTTCTCGCTATAAAGAGATGGTCGACGACGTCGAGTTCATCCGCCAACTGGTACAGGGTGTAACCATGCAGGCAACTGAACTGGACGCCAAGCTGCAGCCGGTCGCCCCCGAGTGGCCGATCGATCAGATTGCCCGCATGGACCGACTGGTATTACGTATCGGCCTCTATGAACTGGAGAACGAAGCCGACGTGCCGCCCAAAGTAGTCATCAACGAAGCCGTTGAACTAGCCAAAGCCTTCGGCGGCGATAACTCATCGAAATTTATCAACGGCGTGCTCGGCACGTTGCTGCGCCAAAGCCAGGGCGATGACGCTGAAGTCAAGCCCGCCGCCAAAGTTGCCAAGAAAAAAGCCGCGAAGCCGGCCGTCAAGAAGCCAACTGCCAAAAAGCTCGCTAAAAAGGACAAGCCAGCATGAAATGTTCAATGTTCAATGGGCAATGTTCAACGAATGCTCAATCTGCAATGTGGCGAATGCCATTATGCCATTCAGTCATTGCTCATTCATTGAACACTGAACATTGCCAACTGAACATTGCCCTCCGGAGGAGCGCATGAAGCGCCCTAAGCCAATTAACGGTTTCAAAAAGCTTTTGCCGCGCCGTCCGGCGATTGATGAAGTCGTGCGTGAAACTACCTCCGGCGGTATTGTCTTTCGCCGCGCCGAAAAAACTGGCGCCATCGAAATCCTCCTGATCCAAGATGCTAAAAACCGCTGGACGATTCCTAAAGGTCACGTCGAGCCGGGTGAAGAGCCGCGCGACACCGCCGAGCGCGAGATCCGCGAAGAAACCGGCCTGCAAAAAATGAATGTCCACAGCTGGCTCGGTAAGGTCAACTTCCGCTACCGCCGCACCCATACGCTGGTTCTGATGACGATGCATATTTATCTGGTCGAAGGCCAGGGCGACACCAACAAGCTCAAGCCCGAAGACTGGCTGACCGACATACAGTGGCTGCCGGCCACCGAGGCCGTCGATAAAATCGCCTACGACGACATCGGCAAACTCATCTTAATCGGCATGAAGCGGATCCGGAACGGAAAACTTTAAAGGAGCTGACGGCTTAGGGCTTACAGTATACTGTTAACGAAGCGACATGGACACATCAACCTACCAACAATTTGCCCAAGACAAACTCGGCACTGACTTCAATGACATTGAGCTGCTGGTCACTGCCTTTACCCACCGCTCCTACCTCAATGAGCACAAGAAAACCGTGCGCGAGCACAACGAACGGCTGGAATTTCTGGGCGACGCCGTACTGGAGCTGGTTGTCACCGAGTATCTTTACAATAACTATCCGGATCCGGAAGGTATTCTGACCAACTGGCGCAGTAGCCTGGTGCGCACCGAAAGTATTGGCGCCGCCGCCGCCAAGTTCGGCTTTGAGCCCTTGCTGCGGCTCAGTCGCGGCGAAAAGCGCGGCAGCGAGCGGGCGCGTGCCCAAATCCTGGCCAACAGCTTTGAAGCCGTCGTCGGCGCATTATATTTAGACCAAGGCTACGAAGCCGCCAAGCGCTTCATCACCGCCAGCATCCTCAGCACGTTCGAAGAAATTCTGAAAACCGGCTCCTGGATGGATCCCAAATCGCATTTGCAGGAACTGGCCCAAAGCCAAGAAGCCGCCACGCCCGTCTATAAAGTCATCAGCGAAGAAGGCCCGGACCACGACAAAGTCTTCAGTGTCGGCGTTTACGTCAACAGCAAACTGCGCGGTCAAGGCGACGGCCCCAGCAAACAAGCCGCCCAGCAAAAAGCCGCCGAAGCCGCCCTCGACTATTACAAAAAAGCCTAAGCGGTTTCTTATACGACAGCGCGCTGTATACTTTTCGTATGCCTGGAATTATACGATTTGAAGCGGAAGTGCCGAACGAAGGCCACTATCTAGACTTTTTGCAGCAGCTTCAAGCCTTGGCAATTGACAACAATGTGGCCGTCGACTTTATTGAAGTTGCCGAGCCCAAAGCCATGAGCGAATTGGATCCGAATGATTATGTTACCCATGCCTACCTCGACAAACATTTAAGAGGCGGAGCAATGCAGGTTTTGCCTGACGGCGGGCAACTAAGCCCGGTTATTAGTTGGGAAAACGTCAAAGCATACTCACTAGCGCGCTTTGGTAGCCCGGTTATGGCAGCCCGCCTGCAAAAGATATTTGAGCGCGATGAGAGCTACGACCGAAGAATGAACTATTGCTATTACGACAAACCAAACGTCGGAAGTGCTGGTTTGGCTCTTGATGAGATGCACGGTTTTTTCAAACAGCGTTTAAACCGGCCGAGCTACATTCTTGGCATGGGCAAGAAACTAACTGCCTTCGTGGAGGAGCTGTTTGAGCTCGGTCAGCAGGCAACGGTTGACAACAGGGGTGATAAGCGTTAGACTATATTGATTGTCTTTATAAGCTTTAATCAGTAGAGACTAAGGAGTTTACATGTTAGTTATTCGCATGCAGCGTACCGGCCGCAAAGGCCACGCCATGTTCCGCGTCGTAGTCCAAGACTCGCGCCGGACCCCAACCAGCGGCAAAATTGTCGCCCAGCTGGGAAGTTACGATCCTCATCAAAAAAATGTCATCCTCGACAAAGAGAAGGCTGCCTTTTATTTAGAGCACGGTGCTCAGCCATCCGACCGCGTTGCTCGTCTATTAAAGGCCGAAGGCGTCAAGTTGCCTTCGTGGGTGCAGCTGGAAGCCGACAAGCAGCGCACAGTTCGCAATGCCGAGAAGCGTCGCAGCACCAGCCCAGCCGAGCCGGCGCCTGTCGAGGAGCCAGCTGCCGAAGAAGAAACAGCCGAGCCGGCCGCCGAAGTCGCCGCGGCCGAAGAGACCGACGCTGAAGTTACTGCCGACGAAGCTCCGCTGCCGGCAGCTGAAGAGGCCGCCGAGGCTGCAGCCGCTACCGACGAAGCGCCAGCCGACGAAGCCTAGCTTTGTCATTCCGAGCGCTAGCCGAGGAATCTCGTACAGGATCTCTCCACGGAACCTGCCCCGAAGACCGGGAGCCTGCCCCGGCGAAGGCCGGGGTCGAGATGACAGGGAGTACGGCAAGAAATTTTACATGCCGGCCCCAAGCGCTTTGCTATAATTGCCTACGATACCAAGTTCTAACCCGAGGAGACCGTGCATGAGTGAAATTGACCAGCAGTTTATAGAATATGTCGTTAAATCATTAGTGGGTAAGCCAGACGAAGTGCATGTCGACCGTCGTATCGACGAAAAGGGTGTGTTACTTGAACTAACCGTTGATCCGGAAGACCTGGGGCGCGTGATTGGTAAACGCGGCGCCACCGCCCAGTCGCTGCGCACCTTACTACGGGCGCTTGGTACCAAAAACGACGCCCGCTACAACTTAAAGATCATTGATAATGGCGTTGGCCCATCGGCTGGCCCCCCTGCCGCCAGCGATGCTGTGGCCGACGAACCTGTCGCCACTGCGCCGGCCGACGATGTGAATGAGGCGAGCGCTACCAGTGAAGAGCCGATTGAGACAGATGCGCCCGAAGAGCCGGCCGCCCAAGACGACGATAGCGATGAGACCAGCGACCGTGTGCGTAAAGCTCGCGAGGAGTTGGCTGACCTGGACGATCTCGACGTCTAGCGCCCTCATCCCGCCCCGCGCCCCCTGTTGCCCTGTCATCCTTGCGCATGCGAGGACCCAGAAACAAACAGTTCTCCTCACACCAGACAACCCAAGGAGAACCATTACGTGCTTGTGAGGATGTTGTAAAGCATACAATTATTCTTGAAAACGTACGCTGCATCACCTATAGTAGGGCACAGTCATTACGACGAACTTTCAAACAAAAAAGAAAAAGCTCATTGCGAGCCATCAAAATGGTGAGAGCTTTATGTGACAAAACAACCCCTTAACAGGGGTTGTTTTGGTTTTAATATGCTTTACAATATTTATTATGAGTTGTGAAATATGCCCGGATGTTGATCGCTGTATGCGCTACGTTGCCGATCAAATCAGCCAGCTGCCACTGGAAGATGAAACTGTCAGGCGGCAAGTACAGGCCAATCAACAGATAAACGAACAACGCCAACGAGCTCTCGACGTCGAGCTGGCGCAGGCCGAGACCGAAGAAGATATGCAAGCGATTGCTGAAATTGCCGGCTTACACGAGCAGGCCATGGAGCAGGTCAACGCTGAGCTACGTAATGATTATCAGGCAGCGAGCGTGGCCGGTATCGTAACCGAAGATCGCTTGCAACGTAGTTTGGAAGAAGCGCTTTGTCCCGGCCCGCGACCAATCCGTCGCTACCGATGGTTCGGTAAAATCACCGATTGGGCTTGCGGCAGCGAAATGCGCCAGGCAAGATTGCAGGGCCGGACATGACTATACAGATCATTACGCTCTTCCCGGAAATGTTCGAGGGCGTGCTGGGCAACAGTATGCTGTGGAAGGCCAGTGACCGCGGCATCGTAACCTACGAATATATTAATCTCCGCGACTACGGTCTGGGGCCGCGCAAGCAGGTGGATGATACGCCGTACGGTGGAGGTGATGGCATGCTGCTGAAGCCCGAACCCGTGGTGGCGGCAATAGAAGCAGCCAAGCAGAAATCACCGCAGGCCAGGGTGCTTCTGCCGACACCCCGTGGCAAGCAATACAGGCAATCCGACGCCAAGCGCCTGGCTGCCGCCACCGAAGATATAATTGTGGTCTGCCCGCGCTATGAGGGTTACGATGAGCGTATTACCGAATGGGTGGATGAAAGTTTCCGCATCGGCAATTACGTGCTGACAGGCGGTGAGTTGCCGGCTATGGTGTTGATTGACTCCGTTGTCCGCCTGCTGCCCGGTGTGCTGGGCGGCGAAACTTCGGCCGAAATTGAATCTTTTCAAGCGGATGACGAGACCGTCGAGTTTCCGCAGTACACCCGGCCCGAAGACTTTCGGGGCCACAAAGTGCCTGAAGTGCTGCTCGGCGGCCATCATGCCGAGATTGCCGCTTGGCGAAATTCTCACAGCCAGCCTACAAGCGATTGAACTATACTAAACGTCATCTCGACCCCGGGCCTTCGCCGGGGCAGGCTCCGTGGAGGGACCCGTACGAGATCTCGGCTTGCGCTCGGAATGACAAGGAGGAGACAATAATGGCTCTGAAACCCCTAATTTTTCGCCGCGTCCGCAGCGGCAGCATGGCACCCAAACTGCGTCCCGGCCAGTGGATTGTGGCTACGCCACTGTTTCGTAAACTGCGTCCCGGCCAAGTCGTTATCGTCGAGCGTGACCATAAGGAACTCATTAAACGCATCGAGCGTATCCAAGACGACAGACTGTTCGTTATCGGCGACAACCTGCAGCTAAGCACCGACAGCCGTCAGTTCGGCTGGCTGAACCGCGAAGACGTCGTTGCCAAAGTCTTCCGTCCTAACCTCGCTAAATAGACTACTCTATGGGTGCGGGCGTGTGGCTGGTAGACGTAGCCAGTGGTGTTTCTTTGAGGAAGAAGGCTACAATCAAGGCCATGATGGCGAACGGTATGCCAACCCTAAAGACGTCTCCAAAGGCACCGGCGAAGGCATGCAGCACAATCTGCAGCTGGTTGGGCGGCAGCTGATGTAAGCCAGCCGAACTGCGGCCCAAGCCTTTGGCAATATTGGCACCGGCGCTACCGGGCAAGGACTGACTCAAATGGTACGCCAAACGATTGACGAGAATTGCCCCGAACATAGCCGCTCCCAGCGAGCTGCCGATACTCCGAAAGAAAGTTACCGAGGAAGTCGCCGTACCGAGATCTTTGCGCTCGACGCCATTCTGTACGGCCAGCGTCAGTACCGGCATAATCTGCCCGATACCCAAGCCCAGCAAGGCCATCCAAACGCCGAGCTCCACGCGGTTGGTGGTAGCTGAAATATGGCTGAATAGCCAAAAACTAAAGATTAGCAGCGCCGAACCGGTAATCGGAAAAATGCGGTAGCGGCCAAATTTACTGATCAGCCGTCCTGAGCTCAAAGAAGCCACCATCAGTCCGCCCACCAGCGGCAACAACATCAAACCAGACTTCGTGGCCGAATCGCCGCGAACTAACTGTTGGTACTCAGGCAGGAAAATAATCGCTCCAAACATGACGACACCGACAAGTAGGCTGAGCAGGGTAGAGGTACGGAAGATGGCATTGCGGAAGAGGCGCAGTGGGATGATCGGCTCTTTAGCAACGCGCTCGCGCAGGATAAACAATATGGTGCCGATCACGCTGGTAGCAAACAGACCGATAATTTGTGCCGAACCCCAGGGATAATCTACGCCACCCCAGACGGTGGCTAACAGCAGGCTGGCGACGCTGATCGCCAGTAGGGCAGCGCCTGGGTAGTCGACGCGGTGTTCGGTACGCCGGACGGGCAGGTGCAAACGGGCAGCAATGACCGACAGCGCCAGGGCGCCCAGCGGCAGGTTAATATAAAATACCCAGCGCCAACTGAGGTTGTCAGTAAACAGGCCGCCCAGCAGCGGACCAACCACGCTGGAGATAGCAAAGACAGCGCCAAAGTAGCCCTGGTAACGGCCTCGTTGCCGGGGCGGCACTATGTCGCCAATGATGGTCAGCACAAGGGTCATCAAACCGCCGGCGCCAATGCCCTGGAGGCCACGGAAGAAAATTAGCTCGTTCATGTTCTGGCTCAGGCCACAGAGCGCCGAACCGATCAGGAAAATAACAATCGCCGACTGAAAGATTTTTTTGCGGCCGAACATATCACTGATTTTGCCATAGAGCGGCGTCGCAATAGCGCTGGTTAGCAGATAAGAAGTGGCCACCCAGGAGTACTTATTGAGACCGTGTAGATCGCTGGCAATTTTCGGTAGGGCGGTGGCAACAATCGTTTGATCGAGCGCCGCTAAAAGCATGGCTAGCATCAGAGCAGTGATAATTACCATAATTTCGGCGTGGCTGCGCTCTCGATGTTCGCTGGCATGCTCGGTCGGGGTGTTTGCGGTGGGCATGAATTCCTTTCGTTATGATGTTTTGCTGTGGGCGTTGGTGCTGGCGGCCAAATCCTGGCTGAAGCGTTCAAAGAGCTTGATAAAATGATGGCGCTCGCTGGCCGGCCAATCGGCGACGGCTTGTTTGATGAGCTCTCGCTGGGCCGCGTGTAAGCGTTCTGAGCTGGAGCGGCCCTTCGGAGTGATGTGCAGGCTAATGGCGCGCCTGTCGATGGGGTCGGGTACTCGCCGCACATAACCAGCCTGCTCTAGCTCCTGGGTTTTGCGAGTTACTGACGGCGCTTCGATGCCGAGCTGGTGGGCAATGTCGTGCAACCGTGAGGAGCCTCGGCTCAAGGTGAGGGTGCGTAGAATGGCGGCGCCAGGGCGGTCGACATTGACGCCGGCCCGCGCCATGACGTGTTCCCAGTGGGCTGGCCGTTTGACAGTCTGGAAGAACAGTCGCATGGCCTGCTCGAGTCGTTCGAGATCATTTGGATCAGCAGACATAGCGTCCAGTATAACTAATTACTTAAGGTAAGTAAATAGTTATTATGATTTTGCGTTGCCGAGAAAGTTTTGCAGGCTTTGGTTTAGGCGTGAGAACCACGGGCGATTTTTGGATCCGCCAGTAGCATGGAGTGACGAATTGTGTGATGGCTGGCTGTCGGTGGAGCTGACGGCGCTGCTTTCGGTGGCCGCTGGTTGGCCGGCATCTGCTGTCGGAGATAATGTCTGTAGTGAGCTAGAATTGGGCTCCGATAAGGTGGGCAAACGCGAAGTAGAGCTGGTATTGGAGCGATGGCTGGAAAGGTTGCTCTTATGAGGGGCCGGCTGAGCGCGGACAACAATAAGTCCAAAACAGAAGACGGTAATGATAAGAATTGGCAGAGTACTTATGTTATGGTGCCACTCCTGAGAACGCCACCCGCTCGCAACCTGGTATTTACCCACTAGTAACCCCGCTTGTTAATACTGAGAAATTATAACACTTACGGTTTGGTGAGCTGTGAGCATTCTTACAGACTGGTCCGCCGCACTAATGCCTGCGGCCGGCTGGTAGCTCGCCGAACGGGCAATCGAATATTGAAGACGGTGCCTGCACCGGGCGAGCTGCTGACGCTGATGGCGCCGTTAAAATCATTTTCGACCGCTTGTTTTACGATTGCTAAACCAATGCCCAGCCCGCGGTTGGTGGCCAACTTGGTGCTGTAGAACGGTTCAAATAATTGCGGTAATTGAGCCGCAGTAATGCCTCGGCCGTGGTCTCGGACGCTGAGATGAACAGTGCGGACCGTTTGGCGCAGGCTAATATCGACGTGTCGGTTGGCGGTCTCGGGCGGCACGTCGGCGTAAGCATCGATGGCATTGGCCACCAGGTTAGAGACAATTTGGTTGAATTTTACCGGGTCGCCCAGCAATTTGATGGGCAGAGACGGCTCCAGGCAGAGTTTGACGCCGGCGGTCTGAGCCAGCGGCGAAAGCACCGTCAGCAACTGCCGTAATTCGCGTTGGGCCGAAAAACTGACTGGCCGACTCTGCTGCTGCAATTGTTTGCGGGCAGCCGTGACATAGCGCTCCAGCTGACGCAGGCTGCGGCGGGCTTGCCGTAAGGCTGGCGCTGGTTGCTGTTCCAGCTGACCGAGGTACAACGAGGCTACTGTCAACGGGTTAGCGACTTCATGGAGCAGCTGGGCACTCAAGCGTCCGAACTCGGCAAAGCGCTGCATCTCCAGCATACGTACCAGCTGCGCCTGCTCGAGCTGTTTGCTGCGGCGTTTTACTTTGGCTTCCAGCTGATCGCGCTCCTTGGCCAGCGCCAATCTACTCTGGCGGATGTGCTGCAGCGAGCGGTCAATCTCGTGGTTGGCCAGCCAGGAGACCAAGCCAATTACGGCCAGCATGAGGGTGTAATCAACGGCGCTGGCAGCCCGTAGGGGCTGGTGCAGCCAGCGCGTATTGGGGTGCCCTAAGCCGTAGATTTGAATCTCGGCCAGCCCCAGATAGCCAGCAGCCGCGCCGATCGCTACCCGCAGAGCAGCCTTTGTGCCCAGAATAACTCCGGCAATAATAATCAATAAAGCCGCGCCAAGCACAACCGTTGGCAACTCGAAGCTCCAGGTCAGTAACAAGTTTATGACTGCCAGGCCGATACAGCCCAGGAATAGATAGGCTGCAATCAAATAGTGGCCGAGGCGCGACAGCCGCCACAGCAATGCCATTGAGAGCAGCAGCAAACCGATGTTGCGCACGCTATCGCCTTGTTCGAGGCCAACGCTCGGCTGGTTGACCAGTGTCGAGGCGGCCGCTGCCAGGCAGGCGACGATAACACCGCACAGCAGCACATTTAGAATAAATTCGTGGCGGCGGGCGTCGTGACTGTCGCTACGGGCCGCGAACAGGGCCCGATACAGTTGTCGCCGCAGCTGATTTAGGCCGGGCATTCCGTTTCTCCTACCGGAACGGCTGTTGGCAACACCTCAAAACGGTACCCCAAGCCATGAACAGTTCGAATTAATGGCGTCTCGAACGGCCGATCGAGCTTGTCGCGCAAATATTTAATATGCACGTCGATGGTGTTCGTCCAGGGGTCATCGCCGCCCTGCCAGGCATAGCGCGTCAGCGTCTCGCGGCTGACCACTTTGCCGGCTCGTTCCATCAGGCAATTCAGCAGTACAAATTCTTTGCGGCGCAGTTGAATAAGTTGATTATCGCGACGGACTTCGTGGTGCCGCGCGCTCAGGATAACGCCACTGACCGTCAGTTCGCTGGCGACGGGTGTTATTTGGCTTGCCCGGCGCTCCAGCACGCGCAGCCGAGCCTTCAACTCGCCCAGGCTGAAGGGCTTGGTCAGATAATCGTCGGCTCCAGCATCGAGCAGGTTAATTTTGGCCAACACCTGACTCTGACCACTTAATATTAAAATCGGCGCCTGTGCGCCGCGTTCCCGTAACTGTTGGCAGATCGCCAGACCCGAAGCGTCGGGCAGATTGAGGTCAAGAATAATGGCGGCATAGGTTTCGGTATCGTGGCGGTAGAGGCCGAGCTTACCGGTTGGTGCGTGATCGACCAGATAACTGGTGGCGAGGGCCTGGACCAAAGCATCGGCAATGCCATGATCATCTTCGATCAGCAGTAGCCTCGGTAGTCCTTGCATGTCGCCCATTATCACCCACAGACATTAAAAAACCATTAAATCTTTGAGTTTTGCAAATACTAGCACATCATTTTATAAATGTCTATACATAAAATGAATATCATTGCCTAACACTATCCATGTAATGGCTATGCTTGCCTTTTACAGAGAGCGGACGTATGCTGAGCGCCATGAGCTATAGTCCGTCCCTAGTCCGCGGTCTGTCCGCTGAATTAATTATGGAAAGCTTTATGCAGCACGCTCTTTTAGGCCAGCAAGATCCGACCTGCCAGGTTATTCAGCAACAGTCGGAGCTGATGGAGGCAGTAGAAGCTATCGTGATGAAACAATGTGTGCGTGTCCGCGAAGCCCAGCCGCTCGCAGCGAGCGAAGCGCCGCCAATTGCCCTCTTTACCCCGTATAATACGGCGGTTTGTCCAACGGGAGCGGACGTACGGGCAGTTCAGCGCACCTATCTCGGTTGCAAGCCGAACTATGTGTACGTCGAAAACTCCGTTCGGCGCCCCAAAAAAGTGACTGGCCGAGTGGTCAGCGTCAACAGCGGCCGGCGTAGTCTGGTTATAAAGCCGCGTTGGTCACACATCAGCGATGAGCACTGTTGGGTGCGCATGGTTGACGATAACGGCCAGCCGCTCGTCACACTGTCGCTTATATAAGTGTTACTGAGCTTTGAAGCGCTCGGCGGCTTCTTGCCAGTTGGCGACGTGCCACCAGGCAGCGACGTAGTCGGCGCGATTGTAGGTGTAGTCGAGGTAGTAGGCATGTTCCCAGACATCGAGGCCGAGGATGGGAGCGGACTGGCCCTGCATAATGGGATTGTCTTGCAATGGAGTGACGGTGATCGATAGGTCGGGCATCAGCCACGCCCAGCCACTGCCGAAAATCCCCAGCGAGGTTTTGGTAAATTCATCAACAAACGCCTGATACGAACCATATTTTTCTGTCAGTTTATCGCCCAGTTCTCCGGCTGGTTCGCCTTGATCTTCTGGTGACAGGAATTTCCAAAAAGCGGTGTGATTATAGTGGCCGCCGCCGTGATTGCGGACAGCGGTGCGCACCGCTTCGGGCGCAGCATCGAGGTTTTTGATGAGCTCTTCTAAAGATTTGCCTTGCAGTTCAGGCGCCTGGTCAATGGCGGCATTCAGTTTATCGACGTAGGTTTGGTGGTGCTTGCTGTGATGCAGCTCCATGATGTCTTTAGAGATGTATTTGCCAAAGGCATCGTACTTATAATCGAGATCCGGTAATGTGAACATAGGCCCTCCTGCTTACCTTCATATTGTAGGCTTATCGTTTGAAAAATGAAAACAGGGCTTGGAGGGCTATTTGTTGTTTAGAGGGAGCTTGCTCGATGGCTTGCATAATTATAGCCGTCCGGTCTTCCGAGTCATGCGGCACTGTCATAAAGAGGCGATTGCCGATTGTGTGTTTAGAATCGGCGCTGTTGAGCAGGGCGCGCAACGAAGTACCGGGGTCTTCCATGATCGAGGTATTCATGCGCAAGCCCAGGGGCTTGCGACTGCGATACTTGCGGTTATAGGCCGTCACCCAAGGTAACGCTTGGAAACCGGCGACGAGGTGCGCAGTCGCGCCTTCTAGGCGTTCGGCGACACTTAAATTTGGATTGCGGCGATCATCATCGTAGTCCCCGGCGCCGGCTTCATGTGGGAAGCAGTATAAAATTACGAATTCGTCACCCCCGGTACGAATGACCATAGTATTGTCGGGCCGGACATTCTGGCGCAGGTATTCGCCCGTTTCCTGCAGCTCCATATCCCCGAAGATATGGCCGAGACGCTGGTTACCTTTGCCAAAGCTCACCAGATCAAAATGGGCGGCTGCGACAGTGCCTCGTTGGCAGAAGCTATCAAATCGTTCCTGGGCGGCCCGCAAGTTATTGAGGCGGGTCAGGGGATCTTCCATGGCCATGTCGTAGTAGGCTTCTCGCTCGTCGCGCAGAATGTCAATTTCTTCTTCGCGATCGCGCACAAAACAGCCCACGCAGGTGGCGCAGACGTGGCGGCCGATCTCTTCTACCCAGAGGCTGGGTGTGTCGAATTCAATTGCCGCACAATTATCGACAAAGCCTTCGGTTGTACCAAGACAGTACTCATCCATAGAGACTATATTATAGCAGAAACGAACCCGTAAAGCAATAGCGCTTATGGTCGGGCTGGCGGGGTGCTCAAGGTTGGACCCTGAGCAGTTGCGGTAGCGGAGTGCGGCGGTTGGATGGCGGTGGCGCGGAAGCAGCTGACCGAATAGGGGAAGTCTTGGGTCATGACGTAGTGGTAGCTATAGGTGAGCTTGCCGTTGCGGTTAATTTGACTGGTCAGGCCGTGGCATTCGTCGAGATCGCTGGTGGTCAGAATGTTGTTGGGGCCGACTTTCGGGCCGGTAATCGGGAAGCCATCAAGGGCGTAGCCAATAACCGTGCTGACGCTGGCGTCTTTAATGCAGCTGCTGAGGGTGTGGTAGTGGTACTCGCCGTCGACTTGGGGATGGCCGTTGCAACTATCTTGCACTTCCCAGGTGCCGGCATCGCGACCGCCGGCATCGAAAGCGTTAAACAGCGCGACACCGGTTAGCATAATGCCGGCTTCGCCGCCCATGCAGTTCGGCTGGCCATAGGCCGGGGCGCTGTTGAGGCTGTAGGTCAATTTTTGATCGGTGATCTTATTGGGATTGCGGTCGTAGGCGTAGGCCGGGTCGCTGCTCATAATCGGGAAAACACCGGTTGGATGGCTGGGTAGATCATTGGTGGCGATAGTGCGGGTCGAGCCGCTGACGGTGTTAGTAAAGCTGGCTTGCCAGATCAGCGTGCCCTGAACGTGGGCCTTCATGGTGCTGTCGTAATGCGTATTGTCGCCACTGAACCAGGGCCCGCGCGTGCCGGCACCGCCCTGATCCGTCGTCAGATTTTGAGCGTATTGGCTGCAGGCGTAAATATAACCCTTGGCGGCCGCGTCGGTCTTATACTTGCCATCGCCGACTGGCAGCATACCGTCGGCATATTTATTGCCGTAGTCTTTCTGGGTGTCGAGCTTGAGGCCGGGCAGTTGGGCTGCTGCAGCTGATTGCTTGACCGTCTGCGGGCTCGGCGCGGTGGCTTGACTGCGCAGCAGCCAGATGGCGGCCCCAATAATAATCAATAAACAGATCAGGAACAAAGCTAGGCGGTGTCTGCGGTGGCGTGCTGGCGGAGCCGTTGCAACTGCTGAAACGGCTGGCTCAGGCGTCGTTGCTTCGTTTAACGGCAACGGGTCCGCATCAACTGTTTCGGCCGCCGGCTCAACCGTCTGGGTGTCTTCAGCCGTTGGTACGACCACTGCTGGTTCTTCGATTGCCGCCGGCTCAGCTTCGGCGGCTACTATCGGCTCGTCGGTTGGGATGCTTTCGGTCGGTTTAGAGGTTGGTGCCGTAGTTTCAGTGTCCAACTCCGAGGCTACCCGAGCCTCATTATCGATCGGCGCTACGCTAGATTCAGCATCAAGGGCAGTCGATTTAGCGGCTGATTTACGTTTTGCCATAGCCACATTTTACACCAAAACCGCAAGCGGCATATACTGCTGTCAGCCAGTCACTATTCTGGTACACTGATGGTAAGGAATTGCCATAAGCGATATGTGACGGATGGAAGAGAACGCCCGAATGCCGATGGAGTGGTTGCGCCAGCTAGTCAAACTGGAGACGCTGCCAATTGGCTGGAAAGTGCGACTACCCATACGCTGGCGGCCTGGCCGGCAACGCGCGCCCATGGCGGTTGGGCTGGCCGTGGTGTTGGTACTTATCGGCGCTTGGACGGCAGCCGGCATATTGCTGCCGCAAGTAACGATCGGCACGGCTCGACTGTCGACGCGCAGCAGCGATGTGGCTCTCGCCGCGCTCATGGCCAGCCAAACCAGCCACTATCAGATGGCCGTTCGTTACCCCGACGGCTCAACCAAAAAGTATGGTCTGCAGACGGTCGGTTTACAGCTGGACCAGGCGTCTTCGCTGCGCACCATTCGCCAGCGGCAACACCAATTCAGTCAGCGCCTCAGATGGTGGCAGCCAATTAAGCCCGAGCTGACTTTTCGGCGCGACAACACCACGCTCAATAATTTTTTGACAGCCCACATTAATGTGACGGTCCAGCCGCCGCAGGACGCTGCGCTTAGTATTACGGGCGGCAAGATACAGCTGACCGATGCCACAGAAGGCAAGCAGTATGGTCTGGTCAGCCCACGGCACACGCTGACGGCTGCCGCCAGCCAGCTTACATCCACGCCTGTAAAGCTACAGACTTTGACCACCCACCCGGCTCTGACGGCTCAAATTTTGGAGCCCTACAAAGCCAGCCTGGAGAAAGCGCTCAACCAGCCGATCAGTTTTACCGTCGGTGATACAACAATTACGCCGCGGCCGGCCGACATTGCCAACTGGCTGGAAATTACTCCCGATGAGAAGACCAAGACCGTCGATATTGCCGTCAACAGCGGCAAGGTACAGCAGTACATCAATCAGGCAGCGGCCGCGCTGATTCATCCGGCCCGGGCGCAAGTTGAGATGACGCAAGCCGACGGTACGGCCCAGGTATTGGTGCCGGGCGTCAACGGCGTCGATGTGTTAAATAAAAATGCCGTCGCCAGCGCCGTTTCTAAAGATCTGCTGAAGGGCAGTGGTTTTACCGCCACGCTGCCGGTTAGCTACCAGTCGTTCAAAACCATTACGGCTGGCGACTATGCCAAATGGATCGAAGTCGATCTGACCAGCAAGCGTATGTATTCCTACGAACACGCCACGCTCGTGCAAACTAACCTGGTTTCGGCCGGTGCGCCGAGCACGCCGACAGTCACCGGGCAGTACGCCATCTACGCTAAATATGACCAGCAGGATATGCGCGGCAGCAACGTCGATGGCAGCAAGTATTTTCAACCGCACGTCCGCTGGATCAACTACTTCTACAAGGATTACGCCATCCACGGCAACTATTGGCGCCCCTTGAGTTACTTCGGTAACATCAATAGCTCGCACGGCTGCGTCGGCTTAGTCGATAGTGAAGCCGCCTGGATCTACAACTGGGCGCCAGTCGGCACTCCCGTGATCGTCCACACCTAATCAAGATTAGGGGTCTATTGGGCGTGGTTGCGCTGGTCAGTTTCGGGATTGTAGTTGACCACTGCGTTGCCGGCATTCGGCTCGCTGGCTTCAGCGGCGCCCGACAGACCCTCGTCGTAGACTTCCTGCGGGTCGACGTTGGTATCGGTTACCTGATGCGTCGGCTCGAGCTGGCCGTCGGCAGTACGTGCCTCGACAGCTTCACTGGCGTCGGCTAGGGGATCGGTCGGCGGGCTAAACGGCGAATCGTTATCTTCGCTCAAGGGTCGAACCTGGCTCTCGCCTTCTTGTAGTGCGCTGTCATCGTCATCCATGCAACCTCCTTATTTTGTTCATCGTTAGCATGACCGAATGTCTGCCGCCCAGCTATGAAGATATTCACAGGCCCGATGATGGTACACTAAAAGGACGTATATAAGGAGGGCCGCATGCCAACAATTACCCCGTTTTTATGGTTCGACGCCAACGGCGAAGAAGCCATGAATTTTTACACCGCTGTTTTCAAGAATTCTAAAGCTGGTACCGTCAGCCGCTACGATGCCGATACGGCACAGGCCGCCGGTATCCCGGAGGGCGCGGCCACGACCGGTTCGTTCGAGCTGGAAGGCCAGCAGTTTATGTTCCTGAACGCCGGCCCGCAGTTCAAATTCAACGAGGCAATTTCATTTTTTGTCAGCGTCGAAACCCAGGAAGAAGTCGATTACTACTGGGAAAAGCTAACGGCTGATGGCGGTGAAGAGAGCCAGTGCGGCTGGCTAAAAGATAAGTTCGGGCTGCCCTGGCAAATTGTGCCGAAAAAGCTCGGCGAACTGCTGGGTGACCCCGACCACAAAAAGGCTCACAGCGTGATGCAGGCCATGCTCAAAATGCAGAAAATCGACATTGCCGCCCTCCAAACCGCCTACGACCAGGCCTAGCCTTACCGATTGTTTTTTAGTATAATCACCTCTGGTTAATGGGGATTGGCCAAGTGTGAAAAGCGCCAGTGGCGCTTTGCAAGGCCGGAGGCCTGGATTGCGAATGCAACCAAGCCGAGGCGGGGTCGCAACCGATTGCCAGCAGGCTGGCAGTAGGATTGTGGCAAGGCACTGGGTTCTGGTCCCAGGATCGGGGTGAGAATTGCCGCTGGCAATTCGCAGGGCAACCTTCACTTGAAAGCTAAGCTTTCAAAACAGAAGTTGCGGGCCTGCCGAAGGTAGGTCGAATCCCGATTTAATAAACTGATATATTTTTCTTGGTCCGATAGGGTGTGGCCAAGTGGTAAGGCAACGGGTTCTGGTCCCGTGATCGGGGGTTCGAATCCCTCCACCCTAGCCAAGAAAAATATATCTGCCCCACATCCCCAGCTAAGTGTTAGCAGGTAGCTTGCAGTGCTATAATAAATATTATGGCAGCCCACGAAATAATTCAGCAGCTTGCAATATCTAAAGTAGAACAACCTCCAGTCGAACTTTGGATCCTGGGGCCAGTCGCGATGGTGATTGGGGCGAAGATAATTGAACAGACAGTTATACATGGGGGAAATGCAGTCGGCAAGCTAAATGATAGATGGCGTCCTGCGAACGAGCCGGAGGGGAGTGAGTTCGACCATCAACACCTCAGAACTTTAGCCGACCCAACCTACAATCGTCACCCGCAAACGCGAGAAGAAGCTGAAGAGTATGACGCTTTTACCGCGTGGGATAAGTATCTTGCCGATAATCCTGACCTTGCGGCCGACCTGGGTAGGTAATAACTGCCTTACCTCAAGGCAACCTTCACTTGAAAGCTGAGCTTTCAAAGCAGAAGTTACAGGCCTGCCGAAGGTAGGTCGAATCCCTCATCCCCAGCCATTTCAATTTGTATCTGTTATCGACTTCTAAGGTAAATGAGACGTTAGAACCAAATCTGCCACTTGAGCTCTATGCAACTATTAGCTTGCTACAATGAAGTGCAATGGTACGCAAGAAAAGAGCAGCTGGCAGAATTATACTGCCAGCAAGTATGAAGCCTCGTCCTGAACCGCATGAAATACGTGTTGCAAGTATTTTGTCTGAGCATTTTAAAACAGATGTTGAATTTGTATTACGAACTAATCAGCGGACACCGGATTTTCTGATAGATGGTGTTTTATGGGAGCTCAAGAGTCCAACTGGTACCGGCAAGAATAACATCCAACGACAATTACAGGATGCACATCATCAGTCGAAAAATGTCATTGTTGATGCTAGCCGATCAAGAATGCACGGCACTAAAATACGCAAGCAGGTTGAGTATCAGTTTAGAATTGTTAAGTCAGTAAGGAGACTGCTGTTTGTATCAAAGGCTGGCAAGATCTTTGAGATAACAAGATAATTTAGTATAATACAAGCATTGAAGGCTCGGCAGTGTTGTAACACAGGCTCAGAACCTTTCACTAAAAAGCTCCCTCCAAGGGAGTTTTTTGATTGGAGCGCTCTAGGTTGTAGCTTGGAATAAAGTTCTAGCCTGGTATAAAATACTCAGCCAGTATTGAAAAAGAGGCTATTATAGAACTATGGAATGCCCAGTTTGCAAGCAGGCAATGAAAAAAGTACGCTGGCATATTAGTCAGGGTGTTAATGAAAAAGAATATGACCACACTACGTATAAGTGCACAACTGACGATGTTTGGGTGACCACCGAAATCCCAAAAGTCGTTTAAGACCGCTTGAGTTTTTGAAGAAAATTAAGACTGTACGGGTTTGAAGCGAGGCTGCGTGTGGCCCTCGTGCTCGATGTCTTCCAGAAAATTCTTAGCGGTGCGTACCCAGACGATGTCTTTTGATCGAGAACGGTAGACGACGCAAGGCGCCTCGCTGTCTTCCAAAAAGCCGGTGGCCACTATTTCGTAGGTGCCGCCTTTGTAGTGCCGAAAAATTTGCCCGTCTTTTGGACGAACCAAGCCGCCCCAACCCGCCTTTATCTCGTCAATTGTTTTCTGCTTGCTCATGTTACTTCTGAAGTTGCTCGGCTAATTCGATGATTATGCCTTCCGGGCCACGGAAGTAGCACAGCTTATAAACATCTTTGTAATTGTAGACATCGACAAAAACATCCCAACCCTTTTGCTTGACGTTGGCCACAATTTCCTCGATGTTTTCGACGACAAACGCCAGGTGCTTGATGCCCCGGGCGTACATTTCAGTTTCTTGGGAGGCAGGCACGTCAGCCGGATTTAGAAATTTCGTCAGCTCCAAAGCTAACTGATTGTTGGGCGCCTGCAGAAAAACAATCTGCGATTGGGCACCGTTTACGCCCGCCACTTTGTCCAGCAGTTCACTCTGCTCGGTGGCTTCGCCCTGAACCGTAAAGCCAAAATCTATAAAAAACTCCTTGGCTGCCGCTAAGTCATCGACCACCACGCCAATATGATCAATCCGCTGGATCTGCATTTTTTAAGCTTACCAGTGTAGTCGGTGCCTTGTCCATGCTTGGCCGGGCTAGCCCCTCGTTACTGTAATTCCGGGCTTTACAAATACCCCTAGGGGGTATTATGATAGAGGTATGATTGCAGATATAAAGCGGCGCGCCCTCCATCGGAGCAAAATAATCCAGGGCCAGATGAAAGGTCTTGAGAAGCAAATAGAGAAGGATGCCTATTGCATGGATATTTTGACGCAAAGTCTGGCCTTGCAGCGGTCGTTGGCTTCGCTCAATAAACTGATTCTGGAAAATCATTTGCGCACGCATGTAACCGACAATATGGCTTCCGGTGATGCAAAAAATCAAGCAACAGCAGTCGAAGAGCTGCTCAGCCTGTACGAACTTAACAATATTAGAAGTAAGTGATGGAAAATCACGACCATGCTATGACTTCGCGCGGTATGGCGCTCAGTGCTACCATCCATTGTCTGACTGGCTGTGCGGTCGGCGAGATGATAGGCGTAACGATCGGTACCCACAGCGGCCTGCAGCCCCATCAAACTGTCATTCTGGCAGCGATACTCTCCCTTGCTTCCGGCTACTCATTTTCTACCTGGCCGCTGGCTAAGGCCGGCCTGCCTTTTTTCAAAGCTCTGCGCCTGGTATTCGCTGCCGATACTTTGTCTATTCTGTCGATGACAATTGCCGACAATCTGCTGATGCTGCTGATACCCGGAGCCATGGATAAGAGCTTATCCCATCCGGTTTATTGGGTAAGCCGCGTCATTTCATTAACAGCTGCATTTTTAGTCGCTTTCCCGGTAAATGTCTACCTGTTACGGCGCGGCAAGGGCCACGCTCTGACCCACGAGTATCACCACTAATTTAGTCAAAGAAAAAAGCTGTACGAAGAAGGAATAAGAAATGGAAATGCGGATGTGGCAACATCATTTATTATTGCACTATTCGTACAGCTGCTCCCTCGGGCCTTAAACGGTAACCGTTTAAGCATCTTTCCCCGAGGGAGCAGCTCAGCATTTATGGATGTAGCCTAAGGATCGACTTCGGCGCCGAAGAACAAGCAGGCAACAAGCGCACACATGGTGTAGTACATGATGTAGTACATACAGCACATTGCCGTAAAGCAGCAGATGCCAACTATTGCACCGGCAAATGCGTCTGCGATCGCGCTTGCGTGACTGTGCGTGGAAACCCACGAGCCGATAAAAACCGAACTGCAAAGGGCGGCGATTGCCATCACGATGAGGGACAGGCTGCAAATTGCCACTTTGAAGCTATTTAGCTTGACGCCCATATCCTCTCCCTGAAGGGTGAAGAACCAGATGTGAAAGCCGTAAAACGACAAGCACAGCATGATCGCCAAAACGATTCCTGCAGTATTGCTGAGAGACATTACTCACCTCGAGAATAAAAGATCGCCGATAGGATGTATATACTATTGCATATTTATGAATTAATATCAATAGGCTTATTGTCTGGCGGCGGAGAACTAAGGTCCGGTCAGGGCTTTGGTAGAATATGACTATGCAAAAAACGATTACCTTTTTGATGTTTGTTGGCGAGCAATGCGGCAAGGCTGAGGCAGCTATTAATTACTATGTTTCTTTGTTTCCCGATTCGGAAATTAAAACCATTGAGAAATGGAAAGCCGGCGAGCCGGGTGGCCAAACGGGCTTAGTCAAGCGGGCGCTCTTCACGCTTGCGGGCCAAGACTATATGGCGAGCGAAAACCAAATGGATCACCAGTTTTCGTTCACGCCCGCTATTTCAATATATGTTAACTGCGAGACCGAGGCCGAGCTCGACCAACTCTTCGCTCGTTTATCAGAGGGCGGACAAGTAATGATGCCCGTGGATAATTATGGTTTTAGCCAGAAGTTCGGCTGGACTGCTGATAAATACGGCGTCTCCTGGCAGCTTAATCTCGCTTAAGCGCGCTGGGCGGCCAGTAAGATGGCTGCTGTGCTGGAACGGATGGGGCGGCCAAGCTCGGCATAAATTTTTCTATACTCCTGAGCCAGCTCGATGCGCTGTTGCTCGGTTAAGCTGCTGTAAGCAGAGAGGGTACTGAACAGCGCGATCAGTTCGTCGGCCGACTGTTCGAACATCTGTGGCACGGCGGCGAGCTGCGCATCATTAAATAACGGGCGCACATAATCCCGCGCCAGATCATAACCCCCCAGCCAGGCCCAGGCCTCGGAAATATTTTCTTGGCGGCGCTGTACGCCAGCGATGATCTCGCTCAGTTGATAATAGTGCGGCCAACTGGCGGCAATGGCCGGTGAAATTTTTTTGAGGGCTGCCAGCAGCAGCGCTCGGTCGTTTGCTGACTGCGCTTCGCTCAGCCCAAAGTAAGAAATGAGAGCCAAAGCGCCGCCGGGCATGAGCAGTTCAGCCGTTTTCTGCCAGCTGACGTCGGGGTCCAGCCAGTGAAAAGCCGAGGCCGAGAAGACGGCTTTATAGTGTTCTGTTGGTAGTCTGGCATCCTCGAAGCGGGCAGTTATAAAATCGACTTTCCCTGGTCCGGAGACATTTTGCTTGGCGAGCGCAATCAGCTGTTTGCCGGGTTCCAGCGCCGTAACATGAAAGCCGCGTGCCGCCAACGCAGCCGTTAACTGGCCGCTGCCACAGCCGATTTCGAGGACGGCATCACCCGGCTCGAGCCGGGCTATTTCGCAGGCGTAATCAATCAGCGTAGCAGGGTAGCCAGGGCGATGGCGATCGTAATCGTCGGCTATGGTATCAAATACTTTTCCAAACTGCCGGTTTGCTGCCGGCGTCATTTTTGGTAGCCCATATTGCTCCTCCTGATAGACGTATTTAATCATGCGTCACGTACTCCAGCCAACTGGGTCGCTAAGCCGAGCGGTCTGACAGACTATTTCTTTTCGAAGAAGACCATTAAGTAGCCATTTGGGTCGCGCAGGCCAAATTCACGGCGGCCATTGATGGTTTTTTGGGGCTCGTACTCTGGGGTGTGGCCGGCGGCCAGGACGCCTTTGTAAAAATCATCAAGCTCGACACTAACCAGCACTAGCGGGCCGTCTTTGGGGCTGGTATCGATGTCGTTGGCCAGGTGAAATTCGGCCGAAAACCAATTCACGTAGGCTGTGGCGACCTGACCATCATTTTTGCCAACCTTGAACCCCAGGCTTTCATAAAAAGCGACGGTTTTGTCCAGGTCGGCGACTTTGTAGACCAGTGCGGAGATACTTTTCGGTTTCATGAGACCAGTATACACTGCCCCGCGCGGCTGTGTTTAGCCGCTCGTTAAGGCCTGCACGCGGCCACCCGTCAATAGTTTTTCAATTTCTGGGGCTGGCGCACCATCAATTCCCAGTAATCGATAGCGAAAAATGGGATGTGCGCTAGGGCGGCGAGAGTGAGCGGCTGGGCGGCGCGGCGGCTTGCTGGCAGGCTTCGAGGTAACGACCGGAGCGGGCGCAGGAGCTGGCGCGGCGACTGCGGGCGCGGCGACCGTTTGTTCGACTGGCGCGGCGGCTACCGGAGCTGGTGACGGGGCGGCTGCCGGTGGAACGGCTGGGATGCCGTATTCGGCCACTACCAGTGTGGCTGGCCCGGAGTTCCGAAAGTTGTCAACCGCCAAGACGGCAAAGCCGACGTCGTAAAAGGCGCTATTCAACATATTGGCCCGATGCGAAGCCGAGTTCATCCAGCCGGTTATGACGTCATCCAGTGAGCTGAACCCATACGCCAGATTTTCGCCGGCTCCGCGGTAGCTGTAACCGCTCTGACTTATGAAATCCCAGGGCTGTTCGCCGCTGGGCGAGACGTGCGCCCAGTAATCTTTGGCGGCCATGTCTTCGGCTTTGGCTTCGGCGGCGGCGGTCAGCTGGCCGTTGAGGTGCAGGTCGGCTTCGCCGCTGCTGCGACGCTGCAGATTGGTATCTGCCAGCAGCGTATAGGCACCGGCGCTCGGTGCGCTAAAGGCGCCGGCATCGGCGGCGACCGGCGCAGCAATTGCCGCGCTGGCCAAGCAGAGACTAAGAATAAAAATGGTGCGTCGTTTCATGCGCCTCCTTCTGCTACAAGCGTAGAAGGAGCACGCCGAGAAAACTGTGCGTTGCCGCAGCGCTGGATGTGATCAGGATCACACTACCGCAGTAGACGGACTACTGGTAGATGGCTTTGAGTTTTTCGAGATCTGGAATAATGATGTGGCTATCGAGCTCTATCAAGCCGTGCTGACGCAGTTTTCCGAAGGCCCGTGAGATGGTCTCGCGATTGAGATTTAGATTGTCGGCCAGATCCTGGTGTGTCAGCGGCAGGTTCAGCTCATAGCCGCGCGGGCTGACTTCACCGAACTGTGCCGCCAGAAAAACCAACTGGTGGGCCAGGCGCAAATAAGCACTTTTGAGCGAAATATTCTCGAGATTTTGTATATTGGATTGCAGCCGGCGGCCAGCTTCATAGAGCACTTCTTTGTAGAGAAGGGGATTGGCTTCGGCAGCAGCAGTCAGTACGTCGCCTTTTATGGAATAGATTTGCACGTCGGTGATGGCTTCGTAAAAATAGGTTTCGTCACCGTGATAAATATGCTGATCGAGCAGCGCCACAAAAGCCGCTGTTAAGGGGAAAAAATAGCCCGGTCCGTAGATGCTTTGGGTGCCCAGGGCGCCCTCTTTGGATATTAGGTAGCGCTTAATGTAACCGTCGCGTATCAGGCTAACCGTACCCTTAGTCTGGTAGAGGTCAATGGTTTGGCCTTTGCGGCGGCGGTAAAAATGGCCGTCTTGCAGCAGGGCCTGCAGCAGGGGCGTTGGGGTCGTCATACCTACGAATAGTATCAGAAAGTTGACTAAAATGGTATAGAGTTGTGTTACAATTTTTTTATGACAGAGTTTGATCCACTCTCAGCTGATACGGCCGTCGATCCGGCGGTTATCGACCGCAATTATGCCGTCAGCTCAGCCAATGTCCGGGCTCGCTTTAAATTATATGAATATGTGGTGTTCGAGGGGGCTTCGACCCAGGATATTTCGGAAATCGCCGTCGACACGCTCCAGGCGGCCAATATGTTGCCACCCCAGGGAACAGTCGCCGACGTCGGTGGCGCCGACGCGGCGCTGGCCGAGTACCTGCTTGTCAATAAGGACCACCGGGGCGAGGTGTGGGTTATTGAACCCAATACCCGGCAGTTCAGAGATTATGATCAGCTGCGTTTTACGCTCAACGACTGGCAGGCTCTGAAACGAACGGCTCCCCATCTGCCTTTGAACTTTGAGGCTATCGAAACGTTGGTGGCCAGCGGCGAGGTCAAGCCGTGGGGCATCGGTGACAATTTGATTCTGCATCCCGGTCGAGCCCAGGACCTATCGTTCCTGGCAGATAATTCTGTCGACGCGTTGTTTGCTATGTTTATGCTGTATCACGTGCCGACGGTCGAACGTCCCACGGTGTTTCGAGAGTTTCAGCGGGTGGTGCAGCCCGAAGGTGTTGTTACAATTGCTACCAGCGGCGCGCGCAATAAACAAGAGCATCGCCGCCTTGAACATGCAGTAGCCGATCGGCTAGGGGTTGAGCCGCCGCCGGCCATGAACGCTGGCTTTACGAGCGAGAAAGCGGCCGCGGAAATCCCCGTCGAATATGAGCATGTCTATCGTTTTGAGCAAAAGGGTCGGATTGTTATTGATTCGGCCCGCAAAGTTCGGGACTACATGCGTTCGCTGCATTCATTGCGGGATCAATTCCAGCCCGTGCCTACACGAGAAGACTATGATGAAGCCATAGTTGAGGTGGTGCTGCCGTTCGTGCGTCGAGACATAAAAACCGGCGGAGCGTTTTATGATTATGTGCACCGCAGTGTATTCTTCGCCAGCCATGTAGCGCTCGAATTGCCGCCAGCCAGCGGCTTCGAAAGCATCGGCTAGCGCAGGGCGTTGATAGCTTGGTGCTCGTAATCGACGCGCAAATACAATAAGAAGCCGATGGCTACGGCGAGCATGACCAGCAAAAATAGCGTGCGCTGCCATTCTTTCATCTGATTGCCTCACGATCGGCGACTATCACCAGCCGGCTCTTGAGAGACCACAAGGGCGTGCAGGTGTACAAGGTGAGCTGGCTCTGAGTAGTGGGCGCTTCGACGCTGCTGTCGGTCGGGGCGACGACGCTGATCGTCTGAGTGTGGTAACGGTACGCCTGGCCGTGCCAGTAGATTGTTAACACGTCACCTGGTTTTAATTTGTCCAAGAAGTAAAAGACGCCGCGCGGGTTGGTGTAGGTGAAGCGGTGGCCGACCAGCACGGTGTTGCTGCCCTTATCCGGCGTGCTGGCATTGGGGCGGATCCAGACGCCTTTATTGACGGTGTAGACGCTCTGGCCTTCATAAATCGGCTGGTCGAGGCCGAGAGCCGGGATGACCAAGCGGTTATCTTGGGGAATGGCGCCGCCGGCCGGCTGTTGCGCCTGGTGGCGGGTGGACCGGGAGATGAGCGGCGCCGAGTGGTGCAACCACCAGCCAAATTGCGGTACCACCGGTAGCAAAAAAATGTACAGAGCCACCAACACAATGGCAACGCTGAGGGCATCGTTGATACGGCGGAGATTGAAATTCTGCTGGATGCTTGCGAGCATAGGCTTATAGTATAGCCCGTCACAGCCAGCGGCAAGGGCGTGATTTTTATCGCACGGGACCACAAAATATTTGCATTCTAGGCCTCAATGTAGTATTACTAAGGCTAGAAATAAACAATTCTCTTGAATGGTGCACAAAAAGCTCAGAGGTACTCACTGGGGTGGTGATTGAGAATCTCGGAGCCGGAACGATACGAAGTATCGTTACGTATTCACAATTAAGGAGCTCCCGTGGTCCACAACCGACTGTCCCGTCCGCTTGGCCGACTAAAGAATACTTTGGTCGCTTTATTATTTGTGGGCACCCAACTGGTCGCTCCCCTCGCCGGTGCCGGTATTTTTGCCGGCCACGCCGCAGCCGCTGCTACCACCAACTGTGTGAGCGATACAGCCGGCCCTAATGACGTACCCGGCCAAAAAGATTTAACCAAGCTCTGCGTTGATTACTCGGGCAGCCCAACCAGCATCGAAACCACCTGGAACTGGGATGACACCGGCACTAGCGGTAATGGTAATACCCTGGACGCTTGTAATTTATTTGATACCAATGGCAATGGCAACGCCGATACGGCGGTCTGTGTCACGACTACCGGTGATCCGGCGACGATGCAGAGCACGACTACCTATACCTGCGGCGATAGCCGGGCTGATCGCTGCACCAATTCGGTACTGATCTCGACCATCACGACCGGTACTAATTTCTGTAATGTCAGCCAACAAAGTACCAATCCATTCGATTTCGGTGTCGACACGCAAGGTGACTGTACAGTGCCACTGGCGTCAGTGGGCGGCGCGGCTGCCAAATTGATCGACGTTTGTTCCTACCCTTCGTCGCAACCCAACTCCGATCCTTCGGACTGTGTTATTGCTCAGCCGAAAGCCGGCGAACTGGAAGTCGTGAAGCACCTCGTACCGACTACCGACAACGGTCTCTTTAACCTGCAAATCGACGGTACTACCAAAGCTGCCAACGTTAGCAACAACGGTACGACCGGCATTGTCGTGTTGCCCACCGGCAATCATGGTGTCGCTGAGACGGCTGGTACAAGCACCGCGCTGACAAGCTACGATTCGACGATTTCATGCCGAGATTTGGACGGCACCGGTACTGTCGTGGCGAGCGGCAGCGGCACTTCACTGGCAAGCGTTCCGCTGGCCGAAGGCAGCCACGTAGTATGCGTGATCACTAATACGCTGAAGCAGGCGACTCTTATTCTGCAAAAGACTGTCGTAAACGACAATGGCGGCACACTGCAGCAAGCTGATTTCCCGGTAGCTATCAGCGGTACAACTGCCAGCTGGGGCTCCAACACGGTTTCTTCTGGCACATACACGGTTAGCGAAACGCAGCAAACTGGCTATCAGGCTGGCGACTGGGGTGGCGACTGTTCTGCTGCCGGGGCTGTGACTATCGCGCCTGGTCAGACCAAGACCTGCAGCATTACCAATAACGACATTCCTCCGCAGCTGACCGTTATTAAACATGTGATTAACGACAACGGCGGTACGGCCACGGCCAGTAGCTTCACCATGAACGTCACCGGTACGAATGTTTCTAGCTCCTCATTCGGCGGTGCTGAAAATCCTGGCACGACGGTGACTCTGGACGCCGGCAACTTTAGTGTTGGCGAAGGCGCACATACGGGTTACGCAGCTACTCCGAGCAGTGATTGTAGTGGCACGATTGCCATCGGCGAACATAAAACCTGCACTATCACCAATGATGATGTTGCCCCTTTGTTAACGCTCGTCAAGCACGTCACCAACGACAATGGCGGCACTGCTCAGCCCACCGACTGGACCTTAAGTGCCACGCCTGGCAGCGGTAGTACTTTGAGCGGCAGCGGTGGCTTCACGAGCCAGACTGCTCAGGCCAATAAAGCCTATACGTTGGGTGAAGCCGGTCCGAGCGGATACAGCGCCAGCAGCTGGAGTTGTAATGGCGGCGTCCTGACCAACAATAATAGCCTGACTCTAAACCTTGGCGATAACGTGACCTGCGACATCACCAACAACGACATCGCGCCCCAGCTGACTGTTACCAAAGTAGTAACGAATGATGACGGTGGCCTCTTACAGGTGTCTGACTTCCCGCTGTATGTCAGCGGACTACAGGTGACGAGCGGTGCGACCAATCTGTTTAATGCCGGTTCTTATACGATTAGCGAAACTCAGCAACCGGGCTATAGTCTCGATTCAATCACCGGCAATTGTCTGTCGAACGGCTCGATAACACTGGCGATTGGCGGCGTTTATACCTGTACGCTGACAAATAATGATATTCCGGCCACCATTACCGTTACCAAGCATGTGATCAACGACAACGGCGGTGGTGCGACGGCCAGCGACTTTAAGCTGCTGGTCGGTGCTACTCAGGTCACCAGTGGTGTCAGCAGCACGTTTGCGGCCAATCAGTCATACACGGTGAGCGAACAGGCACTTGTCAACGGCTATGCGCAAACCAGCCTCAGCTGTGAAGACAGCACGACGCATGTTGGATTGGGTGCAACCTTTACGCCAACGAACGGCGAACAGATTAGCTGCTCGATCGTCAATGACGACATCGCTCCGCAGCTGACCGTTATTAAGCACGTGGTAAATGACAATGGTGGTGGTGCGACGGCCAGCGACTTCACAATGAATGTGAGCGGTACCAATGTTTCCAACACCTCGTTTGCTGGCGCCGAGAGTCCCGGTACGACCGTGACCCTAAACGCCGGTAGTTATGGCGTTGACGAAGCTTACTACAGCGGTTATACCAAGACGCTTGGTGCTAACTGTAGCGGCACGATTGCCATCGGCGAGCAGAAGACCTGTGTCGTTACCAATGACGACCAGCAGGCGACGCTAACGCTGATTAAGCACATCATCAACGACAACGGCGGCAACGAGACGGCCAGCGACTTCCAGGCATACATCGACACCACGCCAGTTAGCTGGAGCAGCGCCACCAGCCTGAACGCCGCCAGCTACAAAGCCAGCGAACATGAACTGCCAGGCTGGACAGCCTCGGATTGGAGCGGTGATTGCGCTGCCGACGGCACAGTCACACTGGCCCCCGGCGAGAACAAGACCTGCGAGATCACCAACAACGACGTGCCGCCATCACTGACCATCGTCAAGAACGTGATTAATGATAATGGCGGTGACGTAGTGGCAACTGCTTTCAAGGTCCGCGTCAACGGCAGCTTGCTCAGCGACGCCACAACATCGAATAATGACCAGACCGCTACCTACCAATATGCCGGCCCGCTGGCCAATACTGCCTACAGTGTTACCGAAGATAGCACCGCTGGCTACACGCAAACCAGCCTCGCCTGCACCGATACTGACACGCAGGCAAGTGTCGCGCAGCCAGTCGTACTCAACGAGGGCCAGCACGTCACCTGCGTTATAACCAACGACGACCAGGCACCGCATCTGAGCCTGCAAAAGTATGTCAGCAATACGCATGGTGGTACCGCCCAAGCTACTGACTGGACATTAAGCGCCACACCGACTGACAACAGCTTGGCCACCATTACTGGCAGCGGTAGCGCCAGCGGTTCGGCCCAAGCCAACCAAGCCTACACGCTCAGCGAAACGAACGGGCCAGCCGGCTACGCCGATAGCGGCTGGGTCTGTGATCACGGCGATCTGACGGGCAATCAGCTGACACTGAGCCCCGGTGTTTCGGCCAGCTGTAGCATCACGAACAGCGACGTTGCGCCGACCTTAACGCTCGTTAAGCGCGTTACCAATAACGACGGCGGCAATAAAACGGCTGACCAGTGGACGCTGACTGCTCAGCACGGTTCCGGAACCCCGGTCATCAACGAGCAGGGCACTGCCAGCAGTAATGGCACGGTAGCCACTACGGCGCAAACTATGGCTAAAGCCAACACCAGCTACGATCTGAGCGAAGACGGCCCCGCCGGCTACGACGCCAGCAGTTGGAGCTGTGACGGCGGTACGCTGAACGGCTCGACGCTAACCTTGGCGCTGGCCACCGATGTGACGTGCACCGTCACCAATAACGATCAGCCAGCTTCCATCACGCTCATCAAAGAGATCGTCAATGACAACACCAACCTGGTGCACCCCGACGACTTTAATCTGACAGTTGACGGCACCAAGGTGTTGTCCGGCCAGAGCACCAATGTTACCTCAAACCAACCGCACACCATCGGTGAAGGCTCGCGCAATAACTACAAATTCGTTCAGATCGTCGGCCAAAGCCAAGCTGACGATGCCTACTGCCACGCCGCCAACGCTAGCCTGTTACTCTTTGGCACCATCACATTGAGCGAAGGCCAGCACGTTACCTGCATCATTACCAATACCAAGTTGACCACCATTCGTGTCAATAAAGTCACGCAGTTCGCCGACGGCACAGCCACCCACGATCCGCAGGACTTCCATTTCACCACTGATGGCGCTGGTCTGAGCGACTTTAGCTTGGACACCGACAACAGCGATTCCACCTTGAGCGATACCCAGGTCTTCGACAACCTAACGCCCGACCAAAACGAGGGCGGCTACCACATTTCTGAAGCCTCAGTGAATGGCTGGCAGCTCGACCACATCAGCTGTGGTGACACCGAAACGCGCACTACGCAAGATGGCGTGTTCATCTTCCCGTCACTGGGCGAAGACGTGGTCTGCAACTTCGTAAATACCAAGCAGCCTGTGGTCAATATTGCTAAAACCAACAACCGTCCGCAGCCGACAGTTGTCAACGACGTCGTCACCTACACTCTCACGGTCAGTGTCCCGGACGCCGATCAAGCTGGCGGCGCACCGCTCTACAACGCGGTGGTCACCGACTTGCCGCCGAGCCAGTTTAGCTATGTGCCCGGCAGCTGGACAGCCAGCTCAAACCTGCCGAGCCATAATGTCCATGGCGACGTAGTTGCAGGTAGCCCAACCGGTGAGCCAACCTATGGTTCGCCTGGGCTGTGGCACCTCGGCACCCTGATGCCCGGCGAAGTCATTACCCTGACCTACCAGGCCAAAATTGGCTCCAGTGTGGCCGCCGGCACCTACAACGACCTGGCTTTCGTGAAGGGCAACCCCGCTCCGCAGAGCAGCACTGAAATACTCGGCAATCTGTCTTTCGCTAACACGCCGTTTGTCGCGACCACCGTCAGCGTCCTGTCGCCGCCATTGGTTCCACAAGTCCTGGGCGCCGAAGTGCTGGTTAACACCGGTACCAACATCGTAGCCGCCCAGTATGTCCTACCAATCCTGTTGATCGCCGGCGTCAGCGTCACCCGTCGCACCACCCATTACAAAGAAAAGGCAGGCAAATAATATGAAACGTTTCATGACTTTGGTTGCAACGCTCTTGAGCAGCTCGTTCTTGTTGGTAGCGCCGGTTCACGCCGACAGTTCGTTCTGGTCACTTCAGCAAGACGCGCTCACCAAGCAAACTAGTGGCACCTTCAATGTTGGTTACACTGTTTTGTCGACCAGCCAGCACGATTTCGTAGTCAGTCTCTATGAAGATGGTAGTAGCAGCGCGGTTGGTTCGCAGCACACGCAAGTCGCCGGCGACTCGAACACTAACTTCGGCAATTCCGGCAAATTTGCAATTTCGCTGCCCAACGGCAACCACACCTTGACGCTGACTGCCGTGCGCGATGACGCCGATACCAAGACAGTCAGCAGCACAGTAACGGTCGATACCACGCAACCGGCACCAACGGTGGTTACCACGACGCGCGTTGTCGCTTCGACCAACCCCACTAATCCGGCGCCGGCAACGACTACGAGCGGTCTTGCAGCTGCTAACCTGGCTGACGGCAGCCTGACCAGTGGCTCGACTACTCAGGGCGAAGTTAATGCTCCGGGCGCAACCCATACCGGCACCACCTCGAAAGCCAACAATGGTAAAGTCCTTGGCGCCAAAACCACCAAACCAGACAATAACCGTACTGCTGCCTGGACTGGCGCCATTCTGGCCGTCGCCGTCGTTATTCTCGCCTATTATGCGCTCGCTATGCGTCGTCGCCGCCAATCCTAGCGATTGCAGTCTGCTCTGCGCGTAATCATGCTTCGAGACAGGTTAATTATTGTGCTTGGCGTGATGACGCATGTGTTTAATGGTGCGATGCTGCAGGGCAAGCGTCACCTGATCTTGACTATAGCCTTTAGCTTCCAGATCGCTCGTTAGCTGGGCTTTAACTTGCTGGCGAAAGGTCTGTTTGGTAAGACCGGCTTGGCTGATCAGCTGCGCCATTGTTTTATTTTTGTGGGCTGCCTGCACGTCAGTGGTTGTCGTGTTGAGGACGTGAGCAACCACACTAAGCTGTTCTTGGCGAAAGAGGCTGCGCGGAATGCCGCTGCTGCCCACATCTGCAGGGGTGTTAGCCGGCGCTGTGGCGGCGCTGGTAGCACTCACGGCGCCGGCGGCAAGGGCTGTGCCCATGGCTACTGTAGCGGCAAGGTAACGTAATTTCATATAAAAATCCCTATTTAATACCGCGAGTATAGTCTTCAATTCTGAGCCAAAGCTTAATAAATATACAAAATTATATGCTAGAATAAGGTACGTTAACAATTTGAAATATACAGAGTGCAGCCAGAGATCTAGCTCTATGACCTGCCAGCAACCTACCGCTTACCGGTGTTGGTGCTCCATCTAGTCCCGAAATCGGGAAAGATATTGCAGTCGCTTGCTATCCTTTCCCAATCGTCGGAGAAAGGATTTTTTAATGCCCGAAACCATGACCGAACAACGCATCGATGCCGTTCAATTAATTCTGGAGGTCCAAACGCCCTCAATTGTTCCTGCCTGGGAGGAATTATCGCAGCGACAGCGCACAATTGTGAATTTGGCTTCTTTGGGAGGAACGACCGAAAGCGTCGCCGGCGAGCTGAAGACGATGCAAGATATTATTGAAGGTGAGCGCAAAAGCTTGATTGCCACCTATGGTGTTCCGAATATGGCGGCGGTAGTTAATG
>Ga0207657_10000713_pt1 | contig 35357 bp, 29 predicted proteins | sample KBSC33metaG_FD_184316 | JGI IMG/M metagenome (GOLD analysis project Ga0207657, IMG submission 184316) | Corn rhizosphere microbial communities from Kellogg Biological Station, Michigan, USA - KBS C3-3 metaG (SPAdes) (version 2) | ecosystem: Host-associated > Plants > Roots > Rhizosphere > Soil ...
CATGACAGCTCCAAATAACCGCGAGCGAATACTCCCGCGGCTGATCCACGAAGAGGTTCAGGAATCGTTCATCAACTACTCGATGAGCGTCATCGTCTCGCGCGCGCTCCCGGACGTGCGTGACGGGCTGAAGCCGGTACATCGCAGAGTTCTGTATGCGATGAACGAGCTCGGTCTTGTTCCCGGACGCCCGTACAAGAAGTCTGCGACCGTCGTCGGCGACGTGCTCGGCAAGTATCACCCGCACGGTGACAGCTCGGTGTACGACGCGCTCGTGCGCATGGTGCAGGACTTCTCGCTGCGCTATCCGCTGGTGGACGGTCAGGGAAACTTCGGATCCGTCGATGGCGACAACGCGGCCGCATATCGCTACACCGAAGCGCGCCTCACGCGGATCGCCACCGAGATGCTCGGCGACATCGACAAGAACACCGTCGATTTCCAGCCGAACTTCGACGATCGCCTGCAGGAGCCGCGCGTGCTTCCGTCGGCGATGCCCAATCTGCTCGTCAACGGCTCGTCCGGCATCGCGGTTGGAATGGCGACCAACATTCCGCCGCACAATCTCCGTGAAGTCACGAGCGCGCTCGTGGCGCTCATCGAAGACCCCGATCTTCCGGGCAGCGCGCTCCGCAAGCACATCAAGGGGCCCGATTTCCCGACCGCGGGTTACATCTACGGCACCGCCGGAATCACCGACTACCAGGAAACCGGCCGCGGGCGTATCGTCATGCGCGCTCGCGCGGTGATCGAGGAGCGCGAGTCTTCCAATCGCGCCCAGATCGTCGTCACCGAGCTGCCGTACCAGGTCAACAAGTCGCGCTTGCTCATCGACATTCGCGATCAGGTACGCGAAGGCAAGCTCGAAGGCATCAGCGACCTGCGCGACGAGAGCGATCGCGACGGAATGCGCATGGTGATCGAGCTCAAGCGCGATGCGATTCCTCGCGTCGTTCTGAACCAGCTGTACAAGCACACCGCGATGCAGTCCACGTTCGGCGTCATCATGCTCGCGCTCGTCCCGGATTCGGTGACGGGCCAGCTGGTGCCGAAGGTGCTGCCGCTCAAGGATGTGTTGATGCACTTCATCGCGCACCGTCACGAAGTAGTGACGCGGCGCACCCAGTTCGAGCTGGACAAGGCGCTCGAGCGCGAGCACATCCTGGAAGGATTGAAGATCGCTGTCGACAACATCGACGCGGTCATCAAGCTCATCCGTGCGGCCAAGGATACGCCCACCGCGAGCACGCAGCTTCAGGCGCGCTTCAAACTGAGCGAGCGGCAGGCGGAAGCGATCCTCAACATGCGCCTCGCCAAGCTCACCGGCCTCGAGATCGAGAAGTTGGAAGCCGAGCTCAAGGATCTGCGCGCATTCATCAAGGAGATGCGCGATATCCTCGCGTCACGTCCGCGCCGCATGCAGATCATTCGCGAAGAGCTGGAGAAGATCAACGCCACCTACGGGGACGAGCGTCGATCCGAGATCACCAACGACCAGGGCGAGTTCTCGGTCGAAGATCTGATCGCCGAGGAGGACATGGTGATCACTATTTCGCATACGGGATACATCAAGAGGACGTCCACCTCGACCTACCGCAAGCAGCGTCGCGGCGGCCGCGGCCTGAACGGGCAGGGGCTCAAGGAAGAGGACTTCATCGAGCACCTGTTTATCGGGTCGACCCACGACTACATCCTCTGTTTCACGGATGACGGGCGCTGTTTCTGGCTCAAGGTCCACGAGATCCCCCAGGCTGGCCGCGCCAGCAGGGGCAAGCCCATCGTTAACCTCATCAACGTCCAGCCCGATACTCAGATTCGGGCTGTGGTTCCCGTGCGAGAGTTCGGGGATACGCAGTCGTTGCTGTTCTGCACTCGCCGGGGCACTGTCAAGAAGACAGCGCTGTCGGCGTACGCAAATCCGCGCGCCAACGGAATCAAGGCAATCAAGATTGAATCCGGCGACGAGCTGATCGACGTGCAGGTTACAAGTGGAACGAACGATGTCGTGCTCGCAACAAAGCACGGCCTGTCGGTACGATTCCATGAGAAGGATGTGCGCGAGATGGGTCGCGACACAACAGGCGTGAAGGGCATCGAGCTGCGTCCGGACGACGCGGTCGTTGGAATGGTCGTGATCAAGCGCGAGGCGACTCTTCTCGTGGTAACCGAAAAGGGACTCGGCAAGTGCTCGCACATAGATGATTACAGAGTTCAGAAGCGCGGTGGAAAGGGAATCATCACTGTCAACCGGACGGACAAGACCGGTGACGTGGTGTCACTGATGGAAGTGTTGCCCGAAGATGAGATCATGCTCATTACGAAACACGGCGTCATCATACGTTCGTCCGTTTCGCAGGTGCGCGTGACAGGAAGAATTGCGCAGGGTGTTAAGCTCGTTAATCTGGACGATGGCGATCTTGTGACTGCAGTTGCCCGTGTCATTCCCGAAGACAAGGTCGAGGATGACGACGGCACCGCGGATGAGGAGACGGTCGAAACGCTTGCTGACGAAGAGTGACAAGGACCTGACTGAGCCGCCACATCCCACGAGTGCGGATCGAAATCCGATGACGGTGGACCCGCAAGGAAATCCTCCCGAAGCCGATCCCGATCCCACTCGAGCGGGTGTGACTGGTCCGGAGTGCGAGCAAGCGCCGCAGAATCTCCCCGATCCTGCGGCTCCAGCCGCTACCGCCGAAGCTGGCGATCAACTGGAAGCACTGCGTGCTGCCCTGCGCAAGGCTGAAGGCGAGCTGCTTCGCACGCGACAGGAAGCCGAGAGCAAGCGTCACCTCGTCGACATCATGCACGAAGTCATGGGGAATCTCTCCACCGAGGAGATCTTCCACATGGTCGCCCGCAGACTCGCGCGCGCACTGCAGCTCTCCCATTCGTCGGTGATTCTTGCAAGAGCAGGCGATGCACGCGGAATGGTCGCCACCGCGTTCGAGCAACCCAATCTCGCAAATCTGGAGATCGAGCTCGATCGCTATCCCGAAGTATCCGCCGCACTGGATCAGAAGCGGCCGGTGCTGATACAGGACCTGCAGACGAGTCCGTGGTACGCCCGTCTGCGCGAACAGTGGGCGCGCGACGGCACCCGCATGAACGTGCGCTCCGTCATCGCGATCCCGTTCGCGTTCGAGAAGATGCGCACCGGTGTGTTCCTCCTGCGCCGCACGACGGATCAGGATCCGCTTGCGGCAAGCGACGTCGAGTTCGCCGACACGGTGATCAAGAGTGCCGTGAACGCGATCGAACAGGCGCACACGATCGAGCAGACCAAGGCGGATAACGCGCGCCTGGAAGCGCTGGCGCATACCGATCCGCTGACGCATCTACTCAATCGCCGCGCATTGACGATTCGTCTTGTCGCGGAGCTCGAGCGGGTGCGGCGCTACAATTCGCCGCTGACGATGCTCATGATCGATCTGGATCACTTCAAGCTCGTCAACGACACCTTCGGCCACCTGGTCGGTGACGAAGTGTTGCGCGGCATCGGCATGATCCTTCAGCGAGCTGTGCGCAGCGTGGACATGGTCGCGCGTTACGGCGGCGAGGAATTCGTCGTGGTCCTTCCGGAAACGGGTGAGATGGGCGCCGTTGCTTTCGCCGAGCGTATCCGGCAGCGCGTGGAGCAGCACAACTTCGAGGCTGCCCGGACAGCTTCTGTCCGAGTCACCGTTTCGATCGGCGTCTCGTGTTTCCCGTCACCGCACGTCGACAGCGCCGAAGATCTGTTCGCGCAGGCAGATGCCGCGCTGTATCGCGCCAAGGACCGCGGCCGGAACCAGGTCTGCGCGTAGGGGGCTCGTCGGCCCGGCGAAAGCGCCCACGGATTCGTCATTCCCGCGAAAGCGGGAATCCATGTTATCAGTCTCCGAGTGCGATGACAGCGCGAAGCTGATCGGCAGCAGATGGATTCCCGCTTTCGCGGGAATGACGACTCTTCAATCTGCTTTCGCGGGAATGACGACTCTTCAATCTGCTTTCGCGGGAATGACGATCTGTTCTGCTACCTTCCGATCCGCTGCAGCTCCACCTTCATGCAGTGATCCTGCACGACATCAATTCCGGCACGTGCGAGCGCCTCTGCCGCTTCGTCGTTCCGAATTCCAAGCTGGAACCAGACGGCCTTCGGATGCTTCGCGATGATGTCATCGACATGCTTCGGGATGTCCGCGGGGCGTCGAAACACGTCGACGATGTCTATTTCGCCAGGAACGTCGACGAGCGATCGATATACCGGTTGACCCAATACTTCTTTCAGATTCGGATAGTAGACAGGGACAGGAATGATTTCGTAGCCAGCGTGCTGCAAGTATGCGGGGATGTCATACGCCGGCCGGTGTGGATCGGGCTTGATTCCGAGTACGGCGATCCGCTTGGATCGCTCCAGAAGGTCGCGCAGCTGTTCCGGCGTCGTGAGAAGATGGGATTGCCAGGTCATATCTGAAGAATAGCCACTCGTGGAACAGCTCCACGTCAGCCTCATCGCACGGTGTGCCGAGTGTCCGTCGCCTTGACTCTCGCCGCGTTCTTCCGTAGCATTCGGGTCTGATGGCGAACATCCTTACTCCAGCCATGGAACGCCCGAGCCTCTTTGCGGCTCCCAACGCACGCGCCCAGCACTCGCGCGTGGGGATGACCTGTTCGATCCTGTAACAATCGGATAGGTGTCAGGGCCTTGTTGAATTTGCCGCCTCCCACGCTGTTCGTGGGAGGTTTTCTGTTTTCGCTGTCCCGTCGTTTCACTTTCGTTTGAGGAATACCAGAATGCGGATGCTCGTCTTGGGCGCAGGGCTGCAGGGCTCGGCTTGCGCGTACGATCTCTTGCAGAATCCCGACGTCACCGAGGTTCGGCTGGCCGATCTTCACATCGATCACCTCGCCGACTTCCTCAAGCCATACTCCGGCAAGCGGCTGATCCCGACGCCGGTGGACGTGCGCGATGCGGACGCTGTCCGCGCTCTGATGCGCGGCTGCGACGCAGTCATGAGTGCGATTCCGTACTACTTCAATCTCGACATGGCGAAGTACGCGGTCGAAGTCGGAGTCAACTTCTGCGACCTCGGCGGCAACACCGACATCGTCTTCGAGCAGAAGAAGCTCGACAGCCGCGCGAAGGAGCAGAAGTGCACCGTGATTCCCGACTGCGGACTCGCGCCGGGGATGGACACCATTCTCGCGCAGTACGGCATCTCGCAGCTGGATGAAGTCGATTCGGTCAAGATCTTCGTGGGCGGACTGCCACAACACCCCGAAGGGCCGCTCAAGTATCAGATCGTCTACTCGCTGGAAGGCGTGCTCGATTACTACACGACGCTGTCGTGGGTCGTGCGGAACGGCAAGCGCGCGCAGGTGACTGCGCTGAGCGAGATCGAGCCGGTGGAATTTGCGAAGCCGGTGGGAGAGCTCGAGGCATTTCACACTGCCGGCGGACTCTCGACTCTGCCGTTCCGCTACGAGGGCAAGATCAAGACGATGGAGTACAAGACGCTACGTTATCCCGGCCACGCGAAGATCATGGAAGCGATTCGCGATCTCGGACTGCTCGACCTCGATCCAATCGATGTGAAGGGGACGAAAGTCGCGCCGCGCAATGTGGCAGTCGCCGCGATGGGCCCGCACCTCACCAAGCCCAAGTCACCCGATCTCGTCGCGCTGCGCGTCGAGGTTAGCGGCCGAAAGAATGGCGCTGCGAAGAAGCTCGGCTGGGAGCTCATCGACAAGTACGACGCGGAGCACGGAATCAGCGCGATGATGCGTACGACCGGCTACTCATTGAGCATCACTGGTCAGATGCAGGCGCGCGGCGAGATCAAGCCGTACGGGGTTCACACCCCCGACGAGTGCATACCCGCGAAGGAGTACATCGCCGAGTTGGCGAAGCGTGGGATCAACGTCCGCGCGATCTAGTTTCCCGCGACGTCACTCGCAGGGGCAGGCCCACGGGCCTGCCCGCAGTACGACGACGCCTAGATCACGCACCCACATCCGCCGGCGGTCAGTCGCGTCCGAAGCTCGCCAGCGTCTCACCCATCACGTCGATAGTCGACTTTGCGTTCCAGCGGTCGCTGCCGTTGTACAGGAATGAAAACGCCAGTACCTCGCCGTCGGTCGCAGTGACGTAACCGGCGAGCGCAATCACGTCGTTTGTCGTTCCCGTCTTGGCGTGCAGGTTTCCCTGTGCGGGACTCCCCTTCATGCGAGTGCGTTGAGTTCCGCTCTCGCCCGCAACCGGCAGCGACGCGTGGAATTCGGGACCCCAGCTCGCATTGTGTGCGTAATCCAGCAGCTGAACCATCGATCTCGCCGTGAGGCGGTCGTCCACCGACAGCCCGCTCCCATCGGCGTTGTAGATCGTGGACGTGTCGGCTCCGACACGCGCGAAGAACTGATGCATCGCGTGATTGCCGTTGGCAACGGTGCCCTGCATCGTGTGCTGCGGGCCGCGTGCACCGTCGCGGAACAGAAGCTCAGCGTAGTGGTTGATGCTCTCGCGATTCATCGCGCTCACCATCCGCGCCAGCGTTGGAGAGGGCAGGCTTGCAACCTTGACGGCCTTCGCCGGCGTCGGCGCGAGCCGCGTCGAGCCCTTGATCGTCACTCCTGCCGCCTGCAGCGCTGCGCGGAGCGCTCCGGTCGCGAACATCGCAGGATCGTCGACCACGTATGAATAACGGCGCGTGCCGGCCTGCCGGCCTATGGTTCCGGTAACCGTGATCGTTCCGTCGGACTTCTTGCTCATGCGCAGGTTGGCACCTCTTCCTCCAACCGTGCGCGCCTTGTTGATCACCGTCATCGCCGTGGTCATCGGTTCGAGCGCGACTTCGGCGTGACTGCCCGAGCCGGGCGAGACCGCGACCCACACGATGTTCTCGTTCAACGAAAGGCCACTCACGCGTGCGGCGTAGCCTGCGCCGAGGTAGCGCGTGAGCCATCCGTCAGGGACGAGGGAATTGTCGAACGCCGTTGCGTCGCCAATCACATCGCCTGTTACGTGTTTGATGCCCGCAGCAACGACACGTTGGGCGAGCATCGCCATCGGCGCGTTGGGTCCGCCGTCCAGAAATCGCCCGGACAGCGACGGGTCGCCGTCGCCACGCAGAATGATGTTGCCCTGGAGCGTGCCATCGCTCGAGACGGGACCATCGCGCAGTACGTCGGTGCTGAACTGATACTCCGGCCCGAAACGGTCGAACGCGAGCCCCGTGGTGAAGAGCTTCATCGTCGACGCAGGTCTCAGCTCGAGCCCCGGGTTGCGCGAGAAGAGCGTGTCACCGCGCGATACGGACGTGATCATCACGCCCCACTGTCCGCTGCGCGTCCGCTCCAGGAAGATGCCGAGATCGCTTGCAAGCGCGGACGCGCTTCGCGGCGACGTGTAGTGTGCAACGGGCGTGATCGGCGAGGCCGCCTTGGGCGACCTCGATCTTGACGGCTTGCGTCTGTGGTTCTGAACTACTGCGACTTTCTTGCGTTTCTTGCTGGTCTTCTGCGCGCTTGCCGAATTTACAGGAAGTGCGATCGCCATCGCGATCAGAACGAGCAGGATATTTCGAGTTCTCTGCACCAGGAAAATAGAAGCTATACTTTGAGGAAGATCTTTCGTCGGTAGAGTACCGTGAGGATGCCGAACCAGAATAGTACTACGCAGATCGCGAAAGCCAGTGACGCATTGCGCGGCTCGAGCCAGCTCAGGAACACGGATTCGTAGATTGCCGTCTCGAGAGAGACGATTCTGCCACCGTATGGTACCTGTATCAGCGTGTAGATGATCCGCGCGAGTACACCGGATCCCACGAATGCCAGGATCGGGTTCATTCCGTAGATGACGAACGGCTTGGTCCACCACCGCACTTCCTGCACATCCACCAGCCAGATGCTGGCCGCGAGCGTGACTGCGGCCATGCCGCCAGTGAAGATGACGAAGGAGCTGGTCCAGAGACTCTTGTTGATCGGGAAGACCCAGTTCCACATCAGTCCAACCACCATCGCAAGCGCACCGACCACGAACATCGCGTTGAGGCGCTCGGCGATCGGCACGTCCTTTCGCGTGATCCAGCGACCCGTGAAGACGCCCAGAATGACGGTTCCAATCGCGGGTATCGTCGACAGGATCCCTTCCGGATCCCACGTCTTGCTGCCAACCCAGAGGTGCGGCAATCCGAGTACCGTTCGGTCGAGCCACGCCGACAGAACGGCATCCGGGCGGTTCAAGAGCAGCGCCCCGATGGCGCCGTGCTGGTCAGGGACGGGAACAAGTGTTTGGAGGAACCAGTAGCCGTACAGCAACACCGCCAGTATCACGACCTGCTGCTTGAGACTGGTCTTCATCGTCAACAGGGCGCCTGCTATGTAGCAGACTCCGATGCGCGGAAGGACGCCGCCGAATCGTATCTCGGTGATCCGCGTGAGCGGGTAGTACGGGAATCCTGCCATCAGCCACCCCAGCAGGACGATGATGAATCCTCGTCGAAGAATCTGGAGGATGATATCCCGGTCGGTCGCGCCGCGCGCGCGCCGGGAGCTGAGCGAGAGATGGGTGGTGACCCCCACTATGAACAGAAAGAAGGGGAAGATGACGTCGGTTGGTGTCCAGCCGTTCCACGCGGCGTGCTCGAGCGGCGGGTAGATCGCGCCCCAGCTCCCCGGGTCATTTACAAGCAGCATACCCGCGATGGTCACACCTCGAAATACATCGAGGGACAGAAGGCGGGCGGGCGCGGCACGCTCCATGATACAAATATACGAGGCGGCGCCGATTGTCGTTTATGCGGGTTTGAGCCAATATTACCTGTCGGCGTTCCCTACTTTTGCTCAGGAGAATGCATGCCCGTTCGTGAACACAACACGATTCGTGAAGGGATCTATGCAGGTGTGCTGAGCGCCACCGTGATTGCGGTCTGGCTGCTGATAGTCGATACGATCGAACAGCATCCGTTCTTCACGCCCGACGTTCTGGGCACGGGACTCCTTCGGTTTCTCGGGGCGCCGCGCATGAGCGACACCATGGCGCTACACGTCACGATCTACACAATATTCCACTATGTCGCGTTCGCGATAATCGGGATCATCGTCGCGTGGATCGTGCATCAGGCGCGGCGCACTCCGGCAATCCTCGCCGGCTTCCTGGTAACGTTCGTGATAGTCGAGGGCGGCTTTTACGGCCTGGCCGCGTTACTGAGCGTCACCACCGCGCTCGGCGGCATCGCATGGTATCAGATCATGGTCGCAAATCTGCTCGCGTCGATCGTGATGTTCACGTTCATGTGGATGCGCCATCCCGACCTCAAGGGACACTTCACCGAGGCGCTCGACGGGACTGACGCGTGAACTCAGCGGACTGGGTCGGGTTTCGCGACCCAGTCCACCTGCGCCGCTGCGAGACTATCCTCGCCGCGGGCGACCCACTTGAAGAACACGAAGGTCATCAGGCCGTAGAATACAAAGCTGCCTGGCACCCACATTATCAGCCCGCCCGCCTGCTGATCCATCATCGGCGTTATGTGCCAGAGACGCGGCGCGGCCGCATACGCCGGATAGAGCACGTGATCGGCCATGGTGATGTAGATCGCCACGACTGACATCGGGAGCGTCGTCAGGAAGCAATACAACAGCTGACCTGGATACGACAGCCTCGGAAGCTCAGGCATCGGGCTGAGGAATGGCCACCACAACAGCACCGCAGCGGCGATGAACATGAGATGCTCGCCGATGTGGATGTTGTGATTCGCCAGCGCCGCGTTGTAGAACACCGGCAGGTGCCAGCCGATGATCACGAGATTGAAGATCACGTAGCACGACACCGGGCGCGTGACGAATTTCGCGACGGCACGCACCGATCTGGGCTTGATCAGCGGACGAAGCATCCATCCGGGTGTTCCGGCGATGAGCAGTGGCGGGAGCAACAGCGTGAGCAGCAGGTGCTGCACCATGTGTGCGCTGAACAGGAAGGAGTCGCTCAGGTCGTGCAGCGGACCGTTCAGCGAGGCGAACATCACGAACAGGCCAGCAAAGAAAGTCAGCTTCTGTCTGCCCGTCGGTGTGCCCGGCTCGGGGGCGTGCGACGCACGCCAGAGATACAGTGCGGCGAGAGCCGCGATACCGATTACCGTGCTCCAGTGAACCGACCAGCCCGTCCACCCGACCTGCGCGACCGGGTGGAGGGCCAACAACAACAGCAGGTTATCCACCGTGTCCTAGATGCAGGTGTCCAAAGAGAAACAGGAGTGCCATGAGCGTGCAACACGCAATTATCAACGGACCCGTGAACAGAACTCGGAACAGCTTGGAATCGTAACGAAGATGCATGTAGAAGAGCACGACTATCACGAACTTCACCGCGCTCAGGGTCAGCAGCGTGGGAAGAAACATCCGCGATGCAACGAAGGCGGGAATGTAGTAAACCCAGACTTCGCCGACCGTGATGAGGGTCAGTACTACTGCGACCTTCCAGTAAACCGACCAGCCTGGACCCGTGTGCTCGTGGCCCGCGGCAGCTTCCTGGGCGGGTGTCAGAGCGGAATGGCTTTGTGAGTGATCCATCTGATTTACCGGATGAGATAGACGAGTGTGAAGATCGCGACCCAGATGACGTCGACAAAGTGCCAGTACAGAGCCATGATGTCGACGTTGAGTGCATCGGCTGGACCGAGGCCGCGCTTGAAGTCGATGAAGAGCATCGTCAGGATCCAGATCACGCCGGCGGTAACGTGCGCACCGTGGAATCCGGTCAGCGTGAAGAACGTCGATCCGAACAGGTTCGTCTTGATCGTGAGTCCTTCGTTGACGAACGACGTGAATTCATAAGCCTGGCAACCAAGAAATCCGAGTCCGAGCAGCGCCGTCATGAAGAGCCACAGCTTGGAATTGCCGAGGATTCGCTCGCCGAGATTGCGCTGTGGCTTGCCCTTGTTCTCGACCGCTGAAAGCGCGAGCACCATCGCAAGCGACGACATGAGGAGAATGAACGTCGAGGCGGACGTGACCGGGATGTTCAGAATCGCATGGTAAACATGGCCCGTGGACGGGTCTGTCCACGGGGTGTGAGGATACGGCCCAACGACACTCCGATCCTTGTAGATCAGGTATGTCGATATGAGCGAGACGAAGAGCATGCACTCCGAGCCGATGAAGGCCCAGATCGCGATCTTCCGGTTTTCGAGGCCGGTGCTCGAATAATGATGTGATACGGTCGCAGTAGACATTAATTGCGGGCGAAGGTCGTGGTTCAGTAGGGCGCGGACGAATCCGCGCCCGTTCCTTTAATGATGTTCCGGTTCGAGCGGACTCGTGAGCCATCCATAAAGAGCCAACACCGTCGCAGCCGCTCCCACCAGGATCAGCCAGTGACCGACGATCAGGCCAGAGAACATGATGATCATGAACGCCGCTGCGAGCAACGGTTTGATGGTGCCGTACGGTATCGCGATCCCAAGCTGCTCGGCGGTCTTGCCGCTCTGCTGATTGATACGTGCACTCTCGATGTCAGCCTGCTTGCCTTCCCACAGCGGATAACGTGACGTAACTGTTGGAAGAACCGCGAAGTTGTAGACCGGCGGTGGCGATGGGATCGTCCACTCCAGCGTGCCTGCACCCCACGGATTCGGACCTGCAGCATCTCCGGACACGCGGCTCTTGAAGAAATTGTAGATGAATATCGCGGTCGCGACTGCAAGCAGATACGCGCCGATTGTCGAGATGTGGTTGAACACTTCCCAACCCTGGCCGGCGTCGTAGGTGTAGATGCGGCGCGGCATTCCGAGCATGCCGGAGAAGTGCATCGGGAAGAACGTGAGGTTCATTCCGATGAACGTCAGCCAGAAGTGCCACTTGCCGAGCTTCTCGTTCAGCAGACGACCGAAGAACTTCGGGAAGTAATAGTAGATACCTCCGAACAGTCCCATGATCGAACCACCGAACATCACGTAGTGGAAGTGCGCGACGATGAAATACGAGTCAGTCTGCTGCAGATCCGCCGGTGGCGAGGAGTGCATCACGCCCGAGATTCCACCGATCGTGAACAGCGCGACCATGCCGACGCAGAAGAGCGATGCGGACGTCGCCTTGAACTGCCCCTGCGCTATCGTCCCGATCCAGTTGAAGATCTTGACGCCTGTAGGAATCGCGATGAGCATCGTTGTGACGCCGAACACCGAGTCGGCAACCGGCCCCATTCCAACGGCGAACATGTGGTGTGCCCACACGCCGAAGCCGAGGAAGCCGATCAGAATGCCCGAGTAGACCATCACTGGATAACCGAACAGCGGCTTCTTGGAGAAGGTTGGAAGCACCTCGCTCACCAGACCGAACGCCGGCAGGACGAGGATGTAGACTTCCGGGTGTCCGAAGATCCAGAAGAGATGCTGCCACAGGAGCGGATCTCCGCCTGCCGCAACTTCGTAGAACTGTGTTCCGAAGAAGCGGTCCATCATCAGGAAGAACAGCGCGATCGTGATGACGGGGAAGGCCAGGATGACCATGAACTGCACGACGAACGCCATCCATGTAAAGACCGGCATCCGCATCAGCGACATGCCGGGTGCTCGCAGGTTGATGATCGTCGTGATGAAGTTGAAACCCGCGGCGAGAGACGAGATGCCCAGGATCTGCAGGCCGATCACCCAGAAATCGATGTTGATTCCTGCGGAGTAGGCCTTGGTCGTGAGCGGCACATAACCGAACCAGCCGCCGTTCGGTCCGTGACCGAACAGGATCGGGATGCTGATGAAGAGACCACCGAACAGATAGACCCAGTAGCTGAATGCGTTGAGTCGCGGAAACGCGACGTCGCGCGCGCCGATCTGAAGTGGAATGATGAAGTTGAAGAATGCGGCGCTGAGCGGCATGATCGCGAGGAAGATCATGGTCGTGCCGTGCATCGTGAATATCTGGTTGTACGTCTCGGCGCTCACCAGATGCCGATTGGGTCCGCCCAGCTGCGCCCGGATGATCTCCGCCTCGAGACCACCGACGAGGAAGAAGAAGAGGGCGGTGAAGAGGTAGAGAGTACCGATCTTCTTGTGATCGGTAGTGGTGAGCCAACCCCAGATCGTGCTCTTCTCCGTAGTAACCGTCGCCGGTGTCGGAGAGGGAACGAATGGTTTGAGGTGAGCAGGAATCGTGTCGATGACAGTCGTTGCCATATGTCTTCGCGCCTACTTGAGTGCTTGGAGGTATGCCACGAGATCAGCAACCTGCTGGTCGGACAGCCCTGACGGGGTTGTTGCCTTCGTCTGCGGGTCGTACTGGCCCTTGCCGAGCGTCGGCATCAGAACGCCGGACTTCATCAATCGCGCGTTCTTGATCCAACGGGAAAGATGCGGCTTGTCATTGACGTACATGCCGGCCGCGATCGCAATGCGAGAGCCGACGTGCGTGAGGTTGGGGCCGATCATGCCAACCGCGAGCGGATTTCCAGCCACCGTGTGACATGCGTTGCACGTGCCGGCGCCGACGAACAGTTTTTCGCCCGCCGCGGGATCACCCTGCAGCTTGTCGTCGAACTTGATCGCGTCGGGGAAGGGCGTGTGCGGAATTGCGTAATCCGGGACTTCAGCGCGCGGTAGAATGTACGCAGCGAGCTGCGCTGGAGTTGCAGTTGGTGCGGCCGGTGTCGGTGCCGCCGGAGCCGCAGGAGCTGCACCAGCCGCGGGGGCTGCGGGCGCTGCAGGCGCGGGCGGTGGGCTGAAGAAGCCCGGTGCCTGTTGCCGAGTGACCCAGCTCGCGAACTGATCCGGATTCACAGTTACGACGCGGAAGTGCATCTCACCGTGCGAGTCACCGCAGTACTCGGTACAGAAGCCGTTCCACACCGTCGTCGCCATGTTGCTGTCGGGCGTGAACCAGATATGGTTGGTGTGATTCGGGATCGCGTCACGCTTGCCCGCCAGCTGCGGCACCCAGAACGAGTGAATGACATCCTTCGAGTGGAGCACCAGATCGACTGTGCGTCCCTTGGGGATGTAGATCTCGTTCGCCGTAGTGAAATTGTATTGAGGGTAGCGGAATTCCCACCACCACTGGTGACCGTAAACGTCGATCACCAACGAATTTGCCGGTGCGGGTGCCTGCGTCTGAAAGATGGTCCTTACAGTCGGCACAGCGATGAAAGCGAGAATCGCCGCCGGAATGAGGGTCCAGGTGATCTCCAGCAACACGTGGCCGTGTGTCTGCGGCGGAGTCACATCTTCGCTGCGGCGGCGGTAGCGGATGACCACGTAGATCAGCGCCCCCTCGACCAGAACGAATACGATCGTCCCGAAGAACATCAGGCGATTCCACAGGAAGTCGATCGAGCGACCGAGATCCGAGTGGGGTGTGAACGTGGAGTTCGGGTAGCTTTGAGCGCAGGCCGCGAGCGCCAACGCGAGCACCGCTGCCACTCCGAGCGGGGCCAGTCGGCGCAGGCGATGAGAGCCTATCATGATAGTGGGTTGAGGGTGGATCTGTTCAGCAGTGGTAAGATAGGGCGTATTGCCGGGGTGGGCTACCCGCGGTGCCTCCGAAAAATTGTCCAAGGCAAATTGGGCACGTTCAACGCCCCCTGGGCTTCGTCATCGCTTCGGGATTGAGCAACTGGTCCAGCTCTTCGCGCGTCATGAGTCCGCGCTCGAGTACGAGCTCGAAGACACCGCGGCCCGATTGCAGCGCGACGCGCGCAATATCGGTCGCGGCCTCGTAGCCAATGACCGGTACCAGCGCGGTGACGATGCCGATCGAGTGTTCAACAAAGTGACGCATGCGTTCCGGGTTCGCTGTGACGCCTGTCACACATCGAGTGCGCAATACGTCGCATGCATTCCGCAGCATCGACATGCCGCGCAGCAGTCGATAGGCAATCACCGGCTCGAAAACATTCAGCTGAAGCTGACCGGCCTCCGCCGCCATCGTGACTGTCACGTCTCCCCCGATCACGTCGAAGCAGACCTGATTCACGACTTCAGGAATCACTGGGTTGACCTTTCCAGGCATGATCGACGAGCCTGGCTGCATGGGGGGGAGATTGATCTCGCCGAACCCCGCGCGTGGGCCGGATGACAGCAGTCTGAGATCGTTGCAGATTTTGGAAAGCTTTACGGCGCAACGCTTTAGCACGCCGGACAGTTGAACGAAAACACCTGTATCGGCGGTAGCTTCGACCAGGTCGGGCGCAGTTATCAACGTCAGGCCTGTCACCCTCGATAGCTCGCGTCGAACAGACTCCGCGTAGCCTTCGGGGGCGTTTATCCCCGTCCCAATAGCCGTCGCGCCCATGTTGATCTCCAGAATCAGCTTCTGAGCCTCGCCCAGGCGGTCGACGTCTTCTAGGATGGTATGGGCGAAGGCACAGAACTCCTGGCCGAGCGTCATGGGCACGGCGTCCTGAAGCTGCGTGCGGCCCATCTTGATGAAAGCGCTGAACTCTTCGCCTTTCTTGAGAAATGCCCCTGCGAGCGCGGCCATCGCCGTCTGCAGCTCTGTGATGCTCGCGTGCAGCGCCAGCTTGACCGCCGTTGGATAGACGTCGTTGGTCGACTGGCTCAGATTGACGTGGTTGTTCGGGTGGATGACGTCGTACGAGCCACGCGGAAGACCCAGCGACTCCAGGGCGAGATTGGCGATTACCTCGTTCGCATTCATGTTGGTCGAGGTCCCGGCGCCCCCCTGAATCATGTCGACCGGAAACTGGTCGCCGTGCTCCCCGCGCCGAAGAGTCTCCGCGGCGCCGACTATGGCGCGCGCAATTTTCGCGTCCAGCAGGCCCAACTCCTCGTTCGCCAGCGCCGCAGCCTCCTTGACGGAGGCGAGCGCCGCGACCAGGGTCGGAAACTGGCCGACGTATGTACCGGAAATGGGGAAATTCTCCAGTGCGCGGAGCGTCTGCACGCCGTACAGGGCGTCTGCTGGTACGCTGCGCTCGCCAAGTAGATCGTGTTCGATCCGACTGGACTGATTGGATGAGCTGGGGTGTGCGGGTGTGTGCGGCATCGCCAAAAGCTACGCACACGCGGCCATTTTCGGGACTTCCGGGGGCTACGGGGCTATGCGGCACCCTTATTTTGAGTGAATGGAATCAGTCGATCGCCAATCCGAAACCGTTCCGCCGTACGATCCGGGCGCGATAGAGGCCAAGTGGCGCGCGCGTTGGGCCGAGCGCGGCACCAATGTCGCCAACATACGTGGCGCCGAGCGTCCGTACTACGCGTTGATGATGTTTCCGTATCCGTCCGCGGAAGGCTTGCACGTCGGAAACATGTTTGCGTTCACGGGCAATGACATTTTTGCGCGATATCAGCGGATGCAGGGTCTCGACGTCTTCGAGCCGCTGGGCTACGACGCGTTCGGAATCCATTCCGAGAACTACGCACTCAAGGTCGGCGTTCATCCGGCGGAGATGATTCCGCGCAACATCGCCAACTTCCGGCGCCAGCTGGAGAACGGCGGGTTGATGGTGGACTGGACGCGCTCGCTCTCGACTACAGATCCGGAGTATTACCGCTGGACGCAGTGGGTATTTCTTCAGCTGTACAAGCAGGGGCTCGTGTACAGGAAGGCGGCTGCGGTCAACTGGTGCCCGACTGACAAGACGGTTCTCGCAAACGAGCAGGTGATCGCCGGCGAGTGCGAGCGTTGCGGCAGCAAGGTCGAACAGCGTTTTCTGGAGCAGTGGTTCTTCGCGATCTCGCGCTACGCAGATCGCCTGCTCGCCAATCTCGACAACCTCGACTGGTCCGAGACAACCAAGACCGCGCAGCGCAACTGGATCGGCAAGTCGGAAGGTGCCGAGATCTGGTTCGATGGAATCAAGGTGTTCACGACACGCCCGGATACGATATTCGGCGCGACGTACGTCGTGCTTGCCCCGGAGCATCCACTGGTCGACGCTCACACCACCGATGCGCAGCGCGCGGCCGTGGATGAGTATCGCGAGCGTGCATCACGTCGCGATCTCGTGTCGCGCAAGACGACCAGGGACAAGACCGGCGTTGCAACCGGAAGCACGGTAACGAATCCCGCTACGGGCGAGCAGATCCCCGTGTGGGTGTCGGACTACGTGCTGATGGAGTACGGCACTGGTGCAATTATGGCCGTGCCGGCGCACGACGAGCGCGACCTGGAATTCGCTCACGGCTTCGAGCTGCCTGTGAAGAAAGTCGTGCACGAAGACGAGACGCTGATCGACTCCGGCGAGTTCAATGGAATGACTGTGCACGCCGCCAAGCACGCGATCGTCAAGTCGCTCGAGGCAAAGGGCAAGGCCACGCCGGTCACGAACTACCGTCTGCACGACTGGTGCATCTCGCGGCAGCGCTACTGGGGCCCGCCGATTCCGATCATCTACTGCGATGATTGCGGAGTCGTTCCGGTTCCGGAGAAGGATCTCCCGGTGCTGCTGCCGATGATCGATGACTTCAAGCCGGACGATTCAGGCATCTCGCCGCTCGCCCGTCACGACGAGTGGTATCGCGTGCCGTGTCCGAGCTGCGGAAAGATGGCGCGTCGTGAGACCGATGTGTCCGACACGTTCCTCGACAGCGCGTGGTACTTCCTGCGCTATCCGAGCGTCGGCGACGACAGTCAGCCATTCGATCCCGCCATCACGCGCAAGTGGCTGCCGGTTGATTCCTACATCGGCGGCAACGAGCACGCGGTGCTGCATCTGTTGTATTCACGGTTCGTGACGATGGTGCTGCACGACGCCGGCCTGCTCGACTTCGAGGAGCCGTTCACCAAGTTCCGTGCTCACGGTCTCATCATTCGCGAAGGCGCGAAGATGTCCAAGAGCAAGGGCAACGTGGTGAATCCCGATGAATACATCGACACGTGGGGCGCAGACGCGTTCCGCACTTATCTCATGTTTCTCGGGCCCTTCGAAGAGGGTGGCGACTTCAGGGACAAGGGGATCTCCGGAGTGCGACGCTTCCTCGATCGCCTCTGGGTCTCGGTGCGGGATTGTAACACTGACGGAACTCTGGATCCGGAAGTCGAGCGCAAGTTGCACGCGACAATCAAAAAGATTGGCGAGGACATTCCGCGCCTCAGCTACAATACGGCCGTGGCGGCGATGATGGAGTACATGAACGTGCTCCGCAAGTCAGACCGTGTTCCGCGTCGCGCAGAGGTTGAGCCGCTCGTGCAACTGGTCGCGCCGTTCGCACCGCATCTCGCCGAAGAGCTGTGGGAACAACTCGGACACGACGCCAGCGTATTCGATTCACGCTGGCCGGAGTTCGATCCGTCCTTGCTCGTCGACGACGAGATCGACCTGGTGGTTCAGGTGAACGGTAAGGTGCGTGGCAAGATCCGTGTGCCGCGTGACATCACGCGGGATGCGGCGTTCGCACTCGCGATGAAGGACGAGTCGGTCGCGAAGTTCGTTCCGTCATCGCCGAAGAAGGTCGTGCATGTTCCTGGACGGTTACTCAGCATCGCTGTCTGAGCGCGGCCACTTTGCGGCGGCGAATCGAAAGACATAGCCGCCGTAGAGTGGCGCCAGCGCAAGCGCAGATATGACCGCGATGTCCGTCAGGTCGATCGGGGTGACGCCCAGTACTCTCGCGAGCGGAGACACGTAGACGGTTGCCAGCTGCAGCGCCATTGCGAGTCCCGCAGCGGCTGCAACGTACCAGTTGATCCGCCGTGGGCCCACGTCGCCTGGCAGATGCCGAGCGTTGACGAGATGCGCGACCTGAGCAAGCGCGAGTGTCATGAAGGTGAGCGTTCCGGCATGCCGCACTACCTGGATGCGATCGCCGCCAGTTTCCGACAGACCCCACAGTAGAGCGGTGAACGTGGCGGCTGCCATGAGAAGCGCATATCCGCCTGAAGTCAGGACGAGTCGGCGCGACAGCAACGGTGCGTGCGGATTCTGCGGAGGTCGCGTCATGACGCCTGGACTGGATGGCTCCATGGCGAGCGCAAGCGCCGGAAATGTATCAGTCAGCAGATTGAGCCAGAGTATCTGGAGTGGCTGGAGGGGAGACGCGAGGCCGGCGATCGCCGCCGCGAACAGCACGAGGACTTCCGCGAGGTTGCAGCTCAGCAGATAGAACACGAACCGCCTGATGTTGCCGTATATCACGCGCCCTTCTTCGACGGCGACAGAGACCGTGGAGAATCGGTCGTCTGCCAGAACGACGCCGGCTGCCTCCTTGGCTACGTCCGTGCCGCGCCCACCCATCGCTACGCCGATGTCCGCGCGGGCAAGAGCGGGCGCATCGTTGACACCGTCGCCAAGCATCGCAACGACGTTTCCGTCCATCTGCAACGCAGCGACGATTCGCAGCTTCGCTTCCGGACTCACCCGACTGAACGCGCTCACAGATTCCAGTCGTGCGGCGAGGGCGGTGTCCGATAGCGCGTCGATCTCGGCTCCGTCGAGTGCCTCGCTGCCCTCCGCTGCAACACCGAGCGCGTGCGCGATGACGCTCGCAGTGAGTCGTTGGTCGCCGGTAAGCATGATCGTGCGTATGCCTGCCGTGCGCAACGAATGAATCGTCTCGGCTACTCCCGGCGCAGGCGGGTCGAACATCCCCACCAGTCCCAGGAAGCGCAGGTTCTGCAGACTCGCTTCGTCCGTTCCCTGCGTTTGGCCGTCTGCGAGGGCGAGCACGCGTAGCCCACGGGCCGCCAGCGCTTCGTTGCTGCGCAGCACCGCACTCCGCGCAACTGGGCTCAGACTTCGATCGCCGGCCTGTGTCGCGGCGGTGGTGCAGCGAGCGAGCACGCGGTCGGGCGCTCCTTTCACGAATGTCTGGATCGCACCGGTGGACGAGCGATGAAACGTCGCCATCACCATTCGTTGGCTCGAGAACGGTAGCTCCGCGAATTCGGGGATCCTGCGCAGCAGTTCGTCACGATCGATTGAACCCTTGCGTGCCGCCACGAGAAGAGCCGCCTCCGTCGGATCGCCGTGCGCACGCCATTCGTCGCCGCGCGTGTGAGCGAGATTCGCGCGGTTGGCCATGCAGCCTGCAATCAGCGATCGGTGGAGTGCCGGAAGGTCGCTCGCAGGAGTCGGTACTCCATTTACAAGAAACTCACCCTCCGGCCTGTAACCAGCGCCGCTGACGGCTATCTCGGTTCCGGAGTCCGGCCATGCAACACCATCGGGCGTCCAGAATGCAACGGCGGTCATGTCACCGAGCGTCAGCGTTCCCGTCTTGTCTGTGCACACTACGGTCACCGATCCCAGACTCTCGACCATCGACATTCGCCGCACGACTGCCTTCCGCTTCGCCATGCGTCGTACGCCGACAGCCATTGTAATAGTTACGACTGCCGGCAGGCCTTCCGGTACTGCCGCGACCGCGATTGCAACGGCTATGAGAAATACCGACGCAAGCGGACTGCCGTGCACAAAATCGAGAACAGCTACTCCGACTCCGACCGCGACTGCCGCAAACACGACTTGTCGTCCAAGCACGTCGAGCCGCTTCTCCAGCGGTGTCGGCTCATCGGCGATGCCTGACACAAGCATGCCAATACGTCCGACTTCGGTTCCGCTTCCCGTTGCAACAACGACGGCTGTGACACTTCCCGTCACAACGGTGGTGCCCATGTACAGCATTGAAGTGCGGTCGCCGAGCGGTGCGTCGATTGCTGGCGGCGGTGCAGCGCGCTTCGATACGGGCAGTGCTTCACCGGTGAGCGGCGCTTCTACCGTCGTGAGTTCGGTTGAGGTCAGTATCCGTGCGTCTGCCGGTACGGCACTTCCCGCTTCCATGACGATTACGTCGCCAGGGACGACTCTGGCCGCGTCTATCCGTCTGACAACTGCGTCCCGGATTACGGTCGCCTGACGCACATCCATGCTGCGGAGCGCTTCCATCGCACGGCGCGCCTTGATCTCGGTAGCGAAGCCGATGGCGATATTCAGCACGAGCACGGCTGCGATTGCGATCGCGTCAGCGATGTCACCGGAGAACAGCGCAAAGAACGCCGCCACCACGAGCAGGAGAACAATGACACTCGCGAACTGTCGGAGTAGAATTCGCCAGGCGCGCTCCGGGCGTACCACCTGGATGACGTTGCGGCCGTACGTCAGGAGCCGGCGCTCCGCTTCGGCCTCCGATAATCCGTGCCGTGACGCTCCGATTCGCTGCAGCGCTTCATCGGCGTCAAGCGAATGCCACGCGACGGTGACGACCTGCGTCAGCGTCCCGCCAGATTCATGACGGCCAGTAGAGGAGAGCGCCACACGGTCCCTTTGGCTATCCGCCGTCGGTGCGCATCACACGCGAACGCGTATTCGCCGCGAAGGATGCACTCATGACGCCGGTGGAACCACGAGGAGTGACGTGACGCATGCGCGTGCCAGCTCGTCCGCAGCCGACCCGAGCATGAGACGAGCTACGGGTCCGTGCCGCCTGCTTGCTATCGCGATGAGATCTGCGTTGACTCGTTCCGCCGTGCTCAGAAGAAGTTCGGATGGCCGGCCCGATCCGGCGAGCGTGTCGATAGTGACCGGGCTGCCGGTTGGTAGTTGGCTCACGAGAAAGTTGCGAACTTCTTCCAACGCACGAGCCACTCCGAGGCTGTGCACCACCGCGTGTCCGTCGTCGGTGGTGGAACCGTCGTCCGGTTCCTGCGCGTGGACGAGTGTCACCTTTGCGTCCGGCGTTGCGGTATCCAGCGCCGCCCGAGCGGCAGCAACGCTCGCTCGCGTGAAATCGATCCCCGCGACGATTCGCCGCGGCAGTCCGGTGCTGTCTCCGCGCGCGGCAAACACGGCGCACGTGGAATGTCGTTGTACCTGCAGTGTCGTCTCGTCGCCGATGACGCGGTCGAGCCGCCCGTGCTGTCGCAGCCCAACGACGATGAGCGCGGCGTTCAGCTTTTCGGCGTGGATCACGATCTGGACCGCCGGAGTTCCAGCGCCGATGTGAACCGGCCAACGCGATGCCTCCGGCGCCACGCCCGCCAGTTGTGCGATAACCTCCAGTCGCTGCTCGCCGTGGGCTGCTTCGCCAAGCATCTGGTCACCCGCGCCGAGCGCTTCTTCCAGGAACGGCACCGTAGGAAAGGATCTGAGATCGAACACGTGCAGGATTTCCGGTGTCGCACCTCGCTCGCGTTCGAGCGCGGCAGTGATACGCGCGCCGGCCTGTGCAGCCGGGGAACCGTCGCTCGCCAGCAATACCACGCGACCGCGAAGATTCAATCCGGTCACCCCGCCGGTCATCCTCCCGACCGCTGTCTCTGTCCCGTTCTCTTGTTGCATGCAGGCCTCCGGAAATTGGGTGTGGTTGTGGCTAGCGAACCAGCCGCGAAAGAATCGAGTGCTTACTGCTGTGTCGCCAGCTCACCAAACTCACTCTCATACAGGCGCAGCAGTTCGAACAGGTACGAAATTGCGAGAGGTCCCATGAGTAGTCCGGTGATTCCCATCAGTTCGACTCCCGCGAACGCACCGACCAGGGTCGCCAACGGATGAATGCCCGACACGCGGCGATAGATCAGCGGCCGGATGATGTTGTCGATGTTGGATGCCACGATGCCGCCGATGAGCGCGAGCACTGCAGCCGCGCCGTAGCGCTCGTTTGCAAGAAGGACGAGTACTCCCGGCCCCCAGACGAGCGCGCTGCCGAGAATCGGGAAGATGGACGCAATAGCCGTTGCCATTCCCCACACGATCGGGTTGGGAAGACCCACGATCCAGAATGCGAGACCAACCGTCGTGCCCTGTGCCATTCCCGTTGCGAGCATTCCGAGCAGTGTCGCCTCGGTTACGAGGCCAAAACGTAACCGAAGTGCATCCGCACCTGCGGCGGAAAATGGAATGAGGGGCCGCACGCGCGCCCACACGTCATCGGCTCGATACAGCAGGTAATACAGACCGACGGTCGCGATCAGAAGGTTCAGAACGCCGCGTGTGACACTCCCTGCCAGCGAAAAGACCTGCTTCGGTGCGGACGTTGCAAGCGACTCCAGCATTCGCGAGAACTGCGCGCCAACGTCGAAGGAACCGATCTGAAGCTCGGCGAGACGACGGAAAGTCGTGCTCTGGACTACACGAGCAACCGTGTCGGGAAACTGCGCGAGCGCCACTCCGCCGAGCCACACGATAGGAATGAGAAACAGCGTTGCCATTCCGAGTGCGACCACCAGCGCAGCCCTTTTCGGGCGCATGCGGTTGGTCAGCCGACGATATGCGCGCACGCATAGCACGTAGAGAATCGCCGCACCCAGGAGTCCGGGGATGTAGTGGCGAATCGCTATGATGATTCCGATCGCGAGGATCGAGATGAACGCTCCGGCGCGCCTGCGGTGACGCGCGGACACCCCACCCGGGGACCCGTGCGGCGGGGCGACTGCCGTCGCGGGAGCGGTCGTATCGCGCGACGCGATATCGTCCAGCGCAGCGTGTCCGGTCTCGTCCGATTGCATCAAGGCACACATCGTGATGACCGCAAATCACACTCTCGCGTCAACGGTGATTCGGAATCATACCACTCGCACCGGCTTGCGACTGTCGGGCAAGTCCCACTTTTCGCTGTAGGGGGCTGCCCTACAGGCGTGCCATGTCGATAACGTCCGACTCCAGGGCTGACTGCATGCACCGTTCCTGCGCGTCAAACAGACCGTCATCATATGCCGCGCCCTGCATCTCTGCTGATCCGCGACTGGCGCGCATCACGGCCGCAATCGCGCCGCATCGCATGGACTGATGCCGCCCGTCGCGACCCTCAGTGCCTCTGAAATTCCGGCGCGCCAAGTGCAAGACCAACCAGCTGTGCGAGTTGGTTCTGGTTCGTTCGCGCAGCATTTGGCGCCGACCCCAGCATCGGGTTGTTGCCTTCATCCAGAATGCGTCGGGTCTGCGGCGACACATCGCCTCCAAACAGAATCGACACGACACTGTCCACCTGCACCTGGTGTGGCGCGCTCACAAGGGCGGGCGCCGGTGGCCAGGTCTTGAGCGATGCGCCCGGTATCTGGCCGGCGGCGACCAGTATTCCGAAGTTGATACGATTGAGGATCGATCCCGTATTGAGCCATGCGTCGCCGGTCTCCGGATATCCGTCTGGCGCAATGTGCCCCCATAGCGGCTCGCCCAGACGCGCGACTGCCTGCACATCGCGCTGAAGTGTATCGGGAGTCGCGTCCAGCGCGCGCAAAGTGCCGACGACGACTTCGAATGGCGACTTGACCTTTGCGCGATACGCAGTGGTTGCGAAGAACTGGGGCGAGCCGATTATGGTTCGCATCACTTCGGCAATATTCCCGTTGGTGCGCAAAAACGTAGCTGCTGCATGATTCACGAGATCCGTCGACGGAGAATCGCTGACGAATCTACGGCAGAGTTTCTCTGCAACGAAGTGTGCCGTGGCTGGTCGGGCGGCAATGATGTCCAGCAGTCGCTCGCCTTCGTCCTCGCCGTGGCCCGCCGGGAAATTGTTGCCCAGAAACTCCTTCTGACCTGCGTCGTGCATTGCTGCGTTGAAGTAAAATGCGCCGATATGATTCGGATCGCGGATCGTCCACCCGGTCAGAATTCGCGCCGCCTCGATCACATCTTCCTGGCTATACCCGCCGTCGACGCCGAGTGTGTGCAACTCCATCAGCTCACGTCCGTAATTCTCGTTGAGCCCTTTACCGTGCCGGACGCTTGGATGATACGGTGCGGGTGGTCGCACATTGGGGTTGCCGATCGTTATACGGCCGGCGCGGTCGATGAACACCTCGCCCCTCGTCTTCTCGTACTTTGCTTCTGCAACGGCTCGCTTGCGATACGCGTCCACCTCGGCCAGAGTGACCCGATCGCTGTCGGCTCTGCTGGTCCAGTTGTCCAGGTAGTACAGCATCGCAGGGGAATGTGCGACTACGCCAAGAAGTGCGCGAAAGTTGCCGAGCGCGTGAGCACGCACCGAATCGTCGAACGCGACAAGCATGTACCTGTCGGCGCCCTTGTCTGCGTAGATCGAAAAATGGTTTTCCCAGAAGTCGGTCATCACTTCGCGAAGCTGACGTTCGCTCAGAACTGCGCGCGCAATCTTTGCCTCCCGAAGCTCCGAGATTACCCGATTCGACGCCTTGTCGGCGGCACGGATCGCAGCGGTGTCGGGCAATGCGCCTCCCGCCTTGCGCAGGTCTGCGGGGGCACTGTAAATGCGCGCCAGAGTCGTCTCGTCCTGGAAGATCGACGGATAGCGCGAGAGGAACAGTTCCGCCTTGTCGTCATCGATCGCATCGGGCGCGAGCTGCTCGCCGACCCATCTATCCACACCCATATCACGTACTCGAGCATAATCGCCTGGACGCGCGCCGAATGTGAGCCGGTTCACCACCTGCCGAACCTGCTGCTCGCGGGTCATCTCACGTGGGCCGTCGGCAAGCGGCCGAACGTCGACGTGCACAGCGCCGGTGCTCCGCGCACATGCGGCGCACACGAGTGCAATGGCGAGACGTCGTACTGAATGGCTGTGCAACGCCTGCTGCATCAGGTTCTCCGGATTGGATCGGCCATGCGTAACGAAAGTTCGACGCATCAGTCTCGCACGTCGTTAATTCTCGGCTGCGTTGTGCCGGGCCCGACGGCTTTTAGAACCTCAGCGACAGAGCGCTCTTCCGGACTCTCAGTGTATCACGAAGAATGGTCGTGGATGATGCGCCACTGTCCGTCACGCCTGCGCATCACGAGGCTCGTCGGTCCATGGGCAACGGTGGAATCGCCGCGACTCAGTCTGTAATAGGCGATGACATTCGCGAGATCCGGCGCGAGGAGATCCACCTCGAGGTTCTCGAACGAAAGTGAATCCTGTCGCGCTCCACGAGCAAAGCGTGGTGCGTATCGCGCGCGAATAGCGTCGCGGCCGTGCACCACGCCGGCTGGCGTCACATAAGTAACTCCGCTGCCGGGCTCGTACGAGTCCATGAAACCATCCAGATCGCCCCTCGTCCAGGCGCGCGCGGATGCGTCCATCATGCCGGCAATCTCGGAACGCGCCTCGATCCGCTGCGAGTCCGTCGGATACGCCGAAAAACTGCCGCTGTTACCGGCGACAAGGACGCATCCCGTCGCAGCTGTAACGAGTAACGCGAGCGCTGCGTGTGTGATCTTCATCATAGCAGATGTGCCACCCATTCTCCCGCGTAGTAGCCCACGGCCGCGACGCCGAGCCCGACGACGAACATGTCGAACCCCGACCGGAACAACCCGCGGCCAGTGAAAATCGATCTCAATCCGCCAACGAAGAAATGGCTCGCCATCGCGATTACGAACGATGTTATTACCGCCGCCCGCCCGCTCAGAAAGAAGAAGGGCATTACCGGTATCAACGCACCAATCGCAGTTGCGCCTCCGGTCAGCCACGCCTCGCGCAGCGGCGACATGTTTGGCTCGCCGATCTCGAGCTCTTCGCGAACCTGCTCGCGGAGCATGCGCGCGGGATCGTGCATGATCTCCTGCGCGAGCTGTTCGGCGACACCGCGTTCCATCCCCTTGGCTTCATACATGAGCGCGAGCTCGTCGCGCTCCACTTCGGGCATCAGCGCAATCTCGTCGCGCTCCATCTCGATCTCGTGCTGATAGACTTCCTGCTCGCTCTTGGCCGCTAGATAACCGCTCGATCCCATCGACAACGCGTCTGCGATCAGTCCGGCGACTCCAGCGACGATCACCATGTGCTGCGGCGACGCAGCAGCAGCCCCGAGTACGCCGGCCACGAGACCGAAGTTCGCCGTAAGGCCGTCGTTGAAGCCGTAAACGGTGTTACGAAGAAATCCGCCCGATCCCTTCCGATGCCACGGCTCCTCGCTGGTTCCGGTAATCGCGGAAAGCTCAGTGGCGTGCTCGGCGGATTCGCGCGCCAGTAGCAACGCTTCCGAGCCGCCCGGTGCACCGTGCGGCGTTGCGCGGTGCATGTCCATGTAGCCCTTCACCTCGCGCCCTTCTTCGGCGAGCAGCATGGGGAGCAGAAAACCGGGTCCCAGCAGCTTGCCGAGAATCGCGAGCAGTCGAGTGCGCGCGGTCGGCCTGAATTGTTTTGGAGTTCCGCCGTTCTCGCGGATCAGCCTTGCCCAGATCTCGAGATGTCGGCTTTCGACCGCCGATAGCCGACGGAAGACATCACTTTTGTGACTATCCTTTTCGAGGTCGGCCAGGATGTCGTACAGGTAGGCCGCGTCGGCCTCGTCCTGCCAGTGGTGCTCGAAGGTGGGGAGGTCGGGCTTTGCGCCGATCGACGGTGGAACCTGCCGCTGCGCGCTTTGTGTCATCCAGTAATATCGCGCTGCCGTCAACGTTTTTCGACGGGGGTAGGGCAGGCAACCACGAAATCGTCACCCCCGCGAAAGCGGGGGCCCATGTTATCGATCTTTGGAGGCGATGAATGCGAGAAGCTGGTCGGCAGCAGATGGGTTCCCGCTTTCGCGGGAACGACGACTCTTAGCCACGCATCTTACATCTTCATCCGTCGCGCGCGGCGCGCGGCGTCGTGCTTCCGCATCTCGGCGCGCAGGGCGTCGAGCTTCTTCTGTTGCTCGGGATTGAGGACGCGGCGAAGCGCGTCCTGGGTACTGTCGCTCACGAGGTGGGCGAGCGCATCCGCCGAATCCAGCGTCGGGCGGAGCGGCTTGTAGATCGCGGAGATTTTTTTCCGCTGTGCGTCCATCAGCGAGTCGACGACCGCTCGTTGGGCCGAGGTCAGTCCCCACTCCGTCGCGGTGCGATTCCAGAAGGTGCGGGAATCGACCGGTCCGCTTGGGCTATCCGGGCGCAAAGCGCGATCGCCAGCTACGCCAATGGCGCCGCCAGCGACGAATGCACCGATAATCACCAGGGCCGCGACCAGTTTGGACTGTTGCATCAAGTGCTAGTGAGAGGAGATTACGTCGCGGAATGTAGCGCCACGCGTATCCGGACCGTCACGCTCGCTCAGCGCTCCAGTCGGCACGGTGACCTGTTGCGTGATGCTGGGCTGTGTGGCCGACTCATAGGCAGTGCGAAGCTCCTGATCGTGTGCCTGAATCAGCAACGCGCCGACGACCGCCGCAACTATGATCGCAGCCGCCGCAACGAGACCACCGCGCGCCCAGCTTCCGACCACCATCCACCAGCGGCCTGCTGCAGAGTCACCGATGCGCGCCATTATGCGCGACTCGAGCACACTCCAGTACGCGTCGCCGTCAGGCGGAGCATACATGTCGCGCACGGTCGCGATCACCGTGTTGGGCAGCGGCTCGTCGAGCCTGATCTGGTTGTCTGTCATCAGTCGTTCCTCAAGTCGCGCAACATTCCCCGCAGCCGCTGTCGAGCGTGGTGCAGGTCAGATCGCGCCGTTCCTTCCGGTATCCCGAGCGTCTTTCCTATCTCGGAGTGTGCGAACCCTTCTATATCGTGCAAGACCAGCACCGATCTCATGCGTTCAGGCAATTGCGCCAGTGCTTCACCCAACCGGCGCCGAAGCTCGTCCGCTTCACCAGGATCACGAAAGCTTCCCGCGAGCGATTCGTGCAGCTCATCAGTTGTACGTACCTTCCGTCGCCTTGCAAGATCCAGTGCCGCGTTGGCCACGATCCGGTTGAGCCACGGTCCAAACGACTGCTCCAGATTGAATCTGTCCAGCGCCTGATACGCGCGGACGAAAGCTTCCTGAACAGCATCCTCCGCATCTTCGTGCACTGTCACAATAGCCCGTGCGACCGCATACGCACGCTTTGCATGCAACTGTACGAGCATTCCGAACGCCGCCTGGTCGCCCCGCTGGGCAGCGGCGGTCAGTGACCGCTCGTCAGAAGAATTACGCGACGGCTCGTTCACGCGTTGAGTAGAGGGGCTCGGAGGTGGGGACACCGCCGGGAAATCTAAACCCCGGCGGGCCGCCCGCCTGCCCAGCTCCATCACTTACCGCGCTACCGGGTGCATTTGCCTCGTGCGCTACTGGGTCGCTACGTGGACGTTTACCGACAGCCCCGGCCGCAAAGGGTGATCGGGGCATCCCTTCGTTACAGCGATGCGAATCGGCACGCGCTGAACGACCTTGGTGAAGTTCCCGGTCGCGTTGTCAGGCGGCAGAAGCGCGAACTTTGCGCCAGTCGCCCCGCTCAGGCTCTCGACCTTCCCGCGTGCAGTGCAACCGCCGTAGGCATCGACGTCGAATTCTACCGGCTGGCCCACCTTGATGTCGTTGAGCTGTGTCTCCTTGAAGTTCGCTGTCACCCACATGCCCGTGTCCGCCACGATGCTCATTACAGGCTGGCCGGCTGTCACCAGCTGACCAACCTCAACCTGCTTGCGCGCAACGAGACCGCTCGCGGGCGCCGTGATGCGAGTGTAGCTCAACTGCAGCTTCGCGTTGTCCAGCGCTGCCTGTGCGGCGCTCGACCGTGCTTCGGCGATTCGCACGCCGGCCTGCGCGGTGGATATCTGCGAACCAGCTGTCGTTACCTGGCGCTGCGCCGCGAGCAACTGCGCCTGGGCCGCTGCTGCTGCTGCCTGCGCAGCATCGAGCTGCTGCCTGGACACGATCTGCTTCGCTGCCAGGTCCTTCATTCGCGCCAGATTCGCCTGTGCGTTCGTGTTCGCCGCCTGCGCCGCGATGACCTGTGCATCGAGCTGCGACCGCTGCCCAGACGCGGTAGCCACCTGGCCTTCAGCCTGACCCTCGGTCGTTTTGGTTCCAGCGACGCCCTCCGCCGCGGCGAGATCGGCCTGCGCCGACTCGACACGAACGCGATACTCCGCGTCGTCCAGTGTTACGAGAATCTGATTCTCGTTCACGTGTTGATTCTCGTCCGCCGCGACGCTGGTCACGTAGCCGCCAACCTTGGCGAGCACAGGAACGATGTGCCCGTCCACCTGCGCGTCGTCAGTGCTCTCATGACTGCGTGAATAACTCCACGTCCTGAAGCCCCATATCGCCGCGACGACCGCAATTACAATGACGATGGGGATGATGATCTTGCGCTTGCTACCGGGTTCGCTTGCCATGTTTACGAGGGAGTGAGTGCTCAGGGAAGGGTCGTGACGACGCCTTGCGCGCGCGCGAGCGCGACGCGAGCCGTCTGGAAATTCGTTTGCGCATCGATTACCGAGGTACGCGCCGTGGTGAGTCCCAGCAGAGCCGTTATGACGTCAGCGTTACCGGCTACCCCCGCGCGAAAACGCTCGCGCGCCTGCGAGACTTCCTGCTCGGCCAGCCTCAGCTGTTCCCGCGTCGCCTGCACCTGCTGCTCCGCTGCGTGCAGGTCCAGGATCGCGGTACTGACGTCCGCGGCGGCCTGCTGCCGGATGTCCTGCTGCTGCACCTGCGCTTCGCGCACCAGACCTTGCTCCTCCTGTATGCGCCCGGAGCGACGGAGTCCATCGAGCACCGGAACCGATATCTGAAGACCGTATTCGTAAGTATTCAACATGTGATGTACCGACAGTCCGTTGACGCCATCGTTGGCGATGAGCGACACGGTCGGAAGGTACTCGGCGCGAATCGCGCTTACCGCCTGTTGAGCGGCTGCAATGCGCGCCTCTGCCTGGAGCAGATCGGGTCGGTTCCGCAACGCCCGCTCGGTGGCTGCAGCCTCGTCGGTGGTCACGGCTGTGGTGTCCATGCTGCCGAGTGAATCGGTCAGAACGAGTGGCGTCCGCGCTGGAACGTTGAGCGCGCGCGCAAGCGCGATGAGTGTCCGGTCACGCGCCGCGCGCGAGTTGATGAGACCGGCGCGCGTCGATGCGAGCTGAGCCTGCGCACGGGTCACGTCCAGCGCGATGCCGGTCCCGGCGTCGAGCTGAGCCTGTGCAACGTTCACGAGATCGGCAGCGAGCACACTGTCCTCGCCACGCGCGCGGAGATCGTCTTCAGCACGCAGCGCCTGGATGTACGCCAGCGCAGCCTGTGAGCCGGCCTGCTCCGATGCGACCGTCGCAGCAGCGCTGCTCGCTTTGACCGCCGCACCGGCGGCGCGGTAACGCGCGAAGGCGCTGAAGTTGAACAACGGTGCTTCCACACTTCCACGCGCGTCGAGCACGTGGAACGGGCCGATGATCTGTCCGTTCGGATTGAGCCCCGGAAGCGAGAAACCGAATGACGCGGTGTTGAGGGTTCGAGTGAATTGCGACGCGGATGCGTTCAACGCTGGCAACATGTCCGCGCGGCTCTGGCGCACGCGCGCCTCTGCCTCGGTCACACGTATACGCGCGCCCTGCGCCGGCGCGCTGTTGCGGGCGGCAATGCGAGCCGCATCGCCGATCGACAATGTGGATGGTACCGGCGCCGTGGGCGTGTCCTGTGCGGCTAGTGATTGCACCGCTGTGCCCGATGCAATACCCAGGCTCAACACAAGCGCCATGCACGTGGTGAATTTGCCTTTCATTATTGAGGTACCGCGCGGAGCGCGGAGAGGTAGAAGTCGACCAGCTCGTTGTATATCTGTTCGTCCGGCCGGTTGCGAAGGTGAGGGAAGTACTTTCGCTTGCAGCACCACATGGCGCTCGTGCTGAAGAGAGAGATGAGCATCCGCCCCGCGACCGCTGGATCCAACGCACGAAACTCTCCAGCGTCGATGCCGCGCCGTATTATGCCGGAGAGAAGTTTCTGAGTGCGGGCAATGACTTCGGCGCTGTAGAACTCCACCAGATCCGGAAAGTGGTGCAGCTCGCTCACGACGACCCGGTAGATCACCGAGAACGCCGGCGTCCGCACGAACGCCCAGTAGTGCTGCATGAATGCGAGCAGTTGCTCACGCGCCGAGCCTGTGTCTGGAATTCCCTCGCCTGCGACGATGGCTTCGACTATGGTCGAGCGCACCATCTCGCGGAACAGCGCTTCCTTGTTCGGGAAGTAGAGGTATATGGTGCCCTTGGACACGCCGGCCTGTCTGGCAATGTCTTCCAGGCGTGCGCCTGCAAGGCCGTGCTCGCCGAATACCTCGAGCGCAGCGTGCAGTATCTGTTGGGGGCGTTCTTCCGGAAGCCGCCGCCAGCGCGGTTCCGTAACTTCTGCTGACATAAGTGTTTTCGGTATGTTACTGACCAGTCAGTAACATACTCGGGTCCGGCGATGCCGTCAACGAGCTCGCGAGCGCCCACTGCGGGATATTCCGCCGATCCGGAGGATGGTCGCCCACTCGTCCGGTCGGACCGGCTGGACCGAGAGCCGGCTTCCTTTTCTGAGCAGCTCCATCTTCTCCAGTTCCCGGACGTGCCGCAGGCCCGGGAGGTCGAGGAAGTTCTCGAATCGGTCGCCGGCCCGGATGTCGACCATGTACCAGATCGGGTTTGACTCACTGCTCTTGGGGTCATAATGCTCGTCCGACGGGTCCCACGCGGAAAAATCAGGGTAGCCCTCCCGCACGATCTCTGCCGTCCCCACTATCCCGGCGGGATCGGCACCGGAGTAATAGAAAAGCACCCCGTCTCCCTTCTTCATGTCATCACGCATGAAGTTGCGGGCCTGGTAGTTACGCACACCGCTCCAGTAGGTCGTCCGGCCGGGTGAGGCCAGCAGGTCGTCGTATGAGAAGCAGGTTGGCTCACTCTTGAGGAGCCAGTAGCGGCGGTCCTTCGATTCGGGCATGGTGCGGTCGATTGTTGGTTCACATGCGGGCCTTGCACGGCCGCCCACAAATCTATGGCGTTCGATCGGTGCGGAATGGCGGTCGTCGGTGTATCTAGGATCGGATAACACGCAACGCGGCAGCGACGTACAGTTGGCTGTGGCACGTCGCACGTTGCCGTAGATTCAGACGCAACCACTCCCATCCCATGCACCGACACATTCGCTGGCTGGCTCTCTCCATTCTGATTGGCGGTTACGTCCCGACGACAGTTGTTGCGCAGAGTACGGCTGCGAACGCTCCGGGACGCTCTGCAATAACGGAGCTGACACCGCCGAGTTTGCTCGCACCGTTCAAGACGGGCAGGCAGTACTTCGACGTTGACGCGTCGGGCGCGTTGCAGGTGCGTAGCGGAGAAGGTGCGGCCCCGCGCATGCTGCTTCCGGCCGCAAGCTTCTCCATCGTGGCGCCGTCGCCCAATGGACGCTACGTCGCATACGGAGTTGGTGCAGCTACGGGCACGGGACCATATCAGGTTCGCGTGCGTGACGTGCAGACGGGAAGAGATCTTCCCGATGTATTGCACAACGCTCGCATCTCGCCCGCGCCATGGTCGCACGACGAGAAGGGCTTTCTGTACGTGCGCCAGGACTCTGCGAACGGGCGCGAGCGCATCTACTATCACGGACTCGGCCGCGCCGAATCGAATGACGCACTGATCTTCAGTCAGTTCGATCATCCCGAGTGGCGTTACGCTGCGCGTGTGAGCGACGACGGTCATTACGCGGTGTTCACCATCTCGTATCCTGCGGATTCGCACACACGCATCTACTTCATCGATCTCGATGATCCCGGCAAACCGAATTTCGGCGCGCCGGTCGTGAAGCTCGTGCAATCGTTCGATTCACGCTACGAATTCGTGGACAACGCCGGCAGTTATTTCTTCCTGCAGACCGATCGCGACGCGCCGCGCGGCAGAATCATTCTCGCCAACACCGACGTGATCCGCGAGACGCGTTGGCCGTCGCTCATTCCCCAGGCCGACGACACCTTGTTGTTCGCAAGGACGGCCGGTGATGAGTATCTCGTCGCGGTGTATCGCTCTGCGACCGGCGCAACCAGTGCGCGACTGTACGGCCCGCAGGATCCGTCAGTGTTGCGCAACGAGATGCGCGAGCGCATGGATTCGCTCAGGAAGGCCCGTGAGAAAGAGGGCGACAATCGACGCTCGGACCGGGGAATGGGACCGCGCGGGCTCATGGGCGGCGGACCCGCCATACGGCTGGAGCCGCGCAGCGATCTGCCGATTCCCGCCGGTGGCAGCATCATCGCGATGAACTCGGTCGCGGACGACGCGCAACTCTTTTATACCGTAAAGTTGTCTGACGGGAAGGTGCAGTCGTTCATGTACGACGTGAAACGATCGACCAATCAGCCCTTTCCGGATCCCGCCGCGAATCCTTCACCCGGTAAATGATGGCCCTGCTTCCTTTCCTTGCGCTTTTCGCCGGCGCGGTCCGCACAGTAGTCGCGGTCGCTGTTGTCATCCTGGCGATCGCCTTCCTGCTGGACTGGCTCGTTCGGACCCGACGGATAAATCCATTTCATCCGATGGCACGAACCATCCGCCGGTTCGTCGATCCCATGCTGACACCCATCGAGCGGCGCATCGTGCGCGCGGGTGGAAGTCCGAGTTCGGCGCCGATCTGGGCTCTGGTCGGAGCGGTGTTCATCGGAATCGTGATCATCAGCGGCCTCGATTTCGTGCTCCAGGGGCTCGTGGCGATGATCTTCGCGGCATCATCCGGTCCAGCCGGGCTCTTCGTGATGCTCGTGAAGCTCACATTCGACGTCCTGCGGCTCGCGATCATAATCGTGGTTCTCGTCTCCTGGCTGCCCATATCGCCGTTTTCCGGCTGGGTTCGCTGGGCGTTTGCCCTTACCGAGCCGCTGCTCCGCCCCCTCCGGGACATCGTCCCTCGGCTCGGCATGTTCGATATCACGCCGATCGTAGCGTATTTCCTGCTCGGCATTCTCGAGTGGGCCTTCCTGCGCATGGTCGGGATGTAGGCGACTATATCCGTCCATCCGGCTTATCGGATGGACGGCCCTTGTCCCGGGGGGCTTTCGGGGCTATCGTTCGAGACAACCGATACCCGTGGCGATTTCAGGCAAATTGCGACCACGTAAAACTTTCGCTAAAGCGCCCCTCATGGCCCGGCGCTCCCCGCCGGGCCTCTTTTGTATTTACGGTGGTATGACTACTTCAAGCTCTCCCGACCGCTCCACTTCGTCCGCATATCTCGCCGCACTCGCCGACCGCGTCCTCGTCTACGACGGCGCGATGGGGACCAACATCCAGCGCTATCACCTCACCCCCGACGATTTCGGTGGCAAGGCGCTCGAAGGATGCAACGACAACCTGGTGCTCACGCGCCCCGACGTGATTCAGGAAATTCACGAGTCGTTCCTCGCCGTCGGGTGTGATGTCGTCGAGACGTGCACCTTTCAATCGACGCCGCGCCGACTGGAAGAGTGGGGGCTGCTGGACAGGGCGCACGATCTGAACGTGAAGGCAGCGCAGCTCGCCCGCGCCGCTTGCGACAAGTTCGCGACGCCGGATCGTCCACGATTCGTGGCTGGCTCCATGGGTCCGACCGGGATGCTCCCGTCCAGCACGGATCCCGTGCTGTCGAAGGTGACCTTCGAAGAGCTCGCGTCGAACTACTGCGCACAGGCGAAGGCGCTCATCGAGGGCGGCGTCGATGTGCTTCTCATCGAGACGTCGCAGGACATCCTCGAAGTAAAGGCTGCGGTTGTTGGCATCGAGCGCGCGTTCCAGGAGATGGGGAAGCGCGTCGCCGTGCAGGCGCAGG
>Ga0207657_10000716_pt1 | contig 35235 bp, 26 predicted proteins | sample KBSC33metaG_FD_184316 | JGI IMG/M metagenome (GOLD analysis project Ga0207657, IMG submission 184316) | Corn rhizosphere microbial communities from Kellogg Biological Station, Michigan, USA - KBS C3-3 metaG (SPAdes) (version 2) | ecosystem: Host-associated > Plants > Roots > Rhizosphere > Soil ...
TTTCAAACTTTCTTTTTTAAAAACTTTGCTTCAATCTTTTTTTCACTTATTTTTGCACTCCTTTAAAAAAAGGGTAGTACTGAATTGATTCGGTAGCTCAGTTGGTAGAGCACAACACTTTTAATGTTGGGGTCCTGGGTTCGAGTCCCAGCCGAATCACGAAAACCTCTCACAAAGTGAGAGGTTTTTTTATGCCTTTGCGTCTTATATTCTACTAAACCTGATAAATTAGATAAGTGACTTTAGTTAAAAAAAACGTACTTTGATGTTCATTTTGCCGAAGCGCTAAAATTTCATATTTTTTAGAAAAAGGCTTTATTCTTTTTATTAAAAAACCGAAATCTAATCTCATAAAAGTTGACGACAAAACGGATCATACGATGTGGGATTTTCGTCCTGCTTTTAAGCTGCGGATTTATACCCGCACGTTCACAAAATCCTCAACAAATTATATCAGAGCTTCATCAAATTAATCAGCAGATCACCAATAGTCGCTGCGATAAGGGAAACGGCGTGTTGATTTCCTATAAAGCGATGAATGTATTTCTTTCTAATAAAGTAAGCTACTATTTTTCGGATAAGGGTGATCTCTCCTTATATAAGAACTTTGTGAATATCAACGCTGCCAAAGGTACCCTCGCCATTAACCATAACCTGCACCAGCCGGATACAACAAACGACGATTACGTGAGGTCATTTACGACCATTGGCGTTAGGGCTGGTTTTGCCAATGCCTATGCCGCACGGCTTTCCAACGCTTATACCAGCAATCAACTGGGAGGCTACATCCAGAGAGTCTGGATGGGCAGGCCGAAAACAAGATATAACTTTTGTAGCAGCCAAAAACAGGATATGGATGCGGAACGTGCGTTGCTGGTAAACCAACTATCCGCTGAGCTCAATGAAAAGGCTACGGCGTTCGAAAGAGAACTTGATCAAATTACCGCCGCTGACCTGCCGGGACAAAATCTAAAAACTGCAAAAGCAACCCTGTCAACAAACTTTTACAAAGCGCTTCGGGCAACGTATCTTCAGAAATTTGCAGAGGCACAATCAGCACTTTTGGTCAACAATAATAATTACAAAGTAGTTAAGGATAGTTGGACGATCCTTGGCATTTACCTACCGATCATTACCCAAAAGTTCCATATTCTTCAAGGAACGGAGGAAAGTACACATTACAATTATCCCGCTGAATTAATGCTCACTCATACCCGTTTTTGGAATGCGCCCAAGGTAGGCAAAATATTTTTTTCACTTGGAGCAGGATTCATCATAAACAATGGCGTACAGGGAGGGCAACTGACTCCGACAGGTATTAACGGCAGCTATGCCGGAAAATACTATAACTATTTAACTCCCGCAACTTCTGCGAAAGTCGTTTATATTCCGCTGGACTCTCACATTGGATTCAGCTTCCGCGTCGAAAAAAACTACGGCGATTACAAAGCATTGAATGGTATATTGGGCATACCAATAGTCCTGATCGATAAACGGGGTGTCCCGGCCGTTAATTTTGAATGCCAGCTTATCCTTGATGATATGAACCATACCATTAAGAGTGCGCTTCCAGGAAATAGATCCTCCGTCGGTCTCACCATAGGCATTCCGTTTAGCAAGATAGTTTATTAACTACCCCAGACCGGTATTTTTCATGTAGTCAATGTTCTGTGCATTTTGGTTCAATGAGTGTCCAGGAGATTCATTCAACCCGCGACAGCATAAAGAATTCCCTGGGTCTAACTCAATTCGGAAAAATCTTCGATTCTTAATTTCGTTTGCTTTGACAACCTCGATTTATCGCAATTCAAATAATAATTTTTCTGCTCCTTTCTTCTCTCCTATTTTTGTTGAAAATGAAGTGAATGTTTGAAAATAAAATTATAGCGATTACCGGAGGAACGGATGGAATAGGCAGAGCGCTGGTGGAATCTTTTTTAAAAAGAGGCGCAAAAGTTTCCACTTGTTCGCGCACGGCGGAAAAGCTCGATCAATTAAAAGCAGAATTCTCCCGAAAACCTTTGTTTACTGTAGTGGCCGATGTAAGTAAAGAAGAAGATTGTAAAAATTTTATTAAAAAAACCATTGAAGAATTTGGCGGTATTGATGTATTGATAAACAATGCCGGTATTTCAATGAGAGCGCTTTTTAAAGATACTGAACTTGCCACGCTAAAAAAGGTCATGGATATTAATTTTTGGGGAACGGTATATTGCACCAAATATGCATTGGATACAATCATCGAAAGAAAAGGAACTATTGTGGGAGTGGCTTCCATAGCGGGCCACCGGGGATTGCCGGGCAGAAGCGGTTATAGTGCGAGCAAGGCCGCTGTTATCAGATGGATGGAAACGTTAAGGACTGAGTTGTTGGATACGGGCGTAAATGTAATGTGGGTTTCTCCTGGTTTTACCGCTTCCAATACGCGATTTGCAGCCCTGGGTGAAAATGCAGAGCCGGTAAAAGAATCCAAACTGGACGAAGGCAAAATAATGACTGCTGAAGAATGTGCCAGTCATATTATAAAAGCAATCCAAAAAAGAAAACGTACGCTTGTATTAACTTTTACCGGGAAAGAAGCCATATTTATGAATAAATTCTTCCCCGGCCTGGCAGATAAACTGATAAGAAAAATGTATTTTAAAAATGGCAAGATGGTAAAATAAAAAAGATAAAAATAGTTTGTTGGCCTTACCAAAAAATCACAATTATCTTTGAGCCGCTTTTTTAATTTAATTCATTGAATCACCCTTGAAAAAATCACTATCATTTATACATTTTTGAATGGCGTTAATAACACTTACATCAGATATCGGCAGGCAGGATTTCTTAACAGGAGCAGTAAAAGGACAATTATTGCAGATTAATAATCAGTTTAATATTATTGATATATCCCATGAGCTTTCTCCTTTCAACTATCCGCAGGCTGCTTACGTTTGCCGTAATGCCATTAAGAATTTTTCTGCCAAAACCTTTCATATTGTAATGGTAAACCTGTTTGATAAGAAGCCCGATCATTTATTATTAATTGAGCACAACGGGCAATATATTGGCTGCGCGGATAATGGGTTAATAACAATGATTCTTGAGGAAACGCCACAGAAAATAACTGCACTTCCGTTGAGTAAATCTGAACAAAAAAATACGTTGTATTGCGCAAAGGTTTTCGCAAAAGCCTACCAGGATATTCTTGATGGGAAGTCGTTTGAAGAAATTGGTGATACACAAATTTCAATCGAAGTAAAAAATCCACTGAGGCCTTTGCTGGGCGAAAAGTTTATAGAAGGCCAGATAATATTCATCGATAATTTTGAAAACGTAATTATCAACATTACCAAAGAAGAATTCGAAGAACAACGCCGCGGAAGAAGGTTTGAAATTGTTTTTAAAAGGGATGAAATCATTGATAAAATTAGCGAAAGCTATGCCGATGTGAATGAAAGCGAAAAACTCGCTTTATTCAATTCGGCCAATTATCTTGAAATAGCTATCAATAAGGGAAATGCCGCAGGCCTTTTTGGCCTGGAAGGTTATACTGAAAAAGCAAATATGCAAACCCAATACATGCAAAACCGGCTTCTTTATCAGACAGTAAAGATTTATTTTGATTAGCTTCGCCGTTAACCAAAAAATAAATCATGAAAAAAGGTTTTAGTACATTTTTATTTTGTGCATTTTTTACAATTTCCGGCTTTTCACAAGTGAGAATGCCCGCACCATCTCCCACTCAATTCATCAGGCAAAATTTTGGCCTTTCATCTATTGAGCTTACTTACAGCAGGCCAGGGCTTAAAGGAAGAAATGTGTTTGGAACAATAGTTCAATACGATTCACTATGGCGTACCGGAGCAAATAGCGCAACAAAAATTAAATTCAATGACCCTGTCGAAATTTTGGGCCACAAAGTAGATACCGGCAGCTATGCTATTTATACTATCCCACACAAAAACGGAGAATGGACTTTCATTTTAAACAGAGGTTTTGATAATGAGGGAGCAAGCGGATATAAAGAAAGTGAAGATGTTTTCAGAGGAAAAATAAAAAGCAGTAAGACAACAAATAAGGTAGAAACATTTACCATGCAATTCTCAGACATAAAGCCTGAAAGCTGCGTCCTTTCTATCATGTGGGATAACGTAGTTGTAAATGTTCCGATAAAAGAAAATATCAAAGATAAAATAAGGGCGCAATTAGAAGAAGCGCTTTCTTCTGATAAAAAACCTTATTGGCAAGCTGCGCAGTTCTATAATGAATATGATAATAATAAACCCAAAGCGCTTGAAATGATCAATTCAGCAATTGCGCAAAATGAAAATCCGCCGTTTTATATGGTTTACTACAAAGCAAAAATTCAAAAAGATATGGGAGACAAAAAAGAGGCTTTAGCTTCTGCCCGCCAATCTATTGAATTGGCAAAGAAAGCCGGCAACAGTGATTATGTTTTACTAAATGAAAAGCTGATTAAAGAAATAAAATAAATGCTATAAGTCAATATCAGGTAGAAAAATAGCGTTCAAAATAAAAAAAGGAAGCAAGATCATTCTAAATGATCTTGTTTCCTTTTTTTTATAGAAATCATTAATCCTATTTTTTAAAATAAGGAGACGTAAATCCAAGTTCACGTAAGCCATTTTGTATTTCCGGTATACCCATAAATAATTTCCATATTAACCCGCTGCGGTAGTTCTCAATCATTACAATAATCGGGCCTTCATCAATAGCAAGATACGTTTTTGCATACCAGTTTTTTGATTCGCTAAAGCCATCAACAAAGCCATATTTGCCCCATATTTTATTTCCCAAATCATAATAAAAATGCCTGAGTGCTTCCATGGAAAACTTTGGTGTATAAGGAAACGAGGAAAGAGCTGCGGTGGGCTGGATTACACCTAAATCTACTTCGGGACAGTGCGCTACATAACCCTTGTAACTATCTCCTGCAGTTAGTCCCCAACAATTTTCACCATATCCTTTATATTTTTTTGGATTATCAATACAATAGGCTCTGTTAATAAGCGTATGATTCTTTGTTTGCTCTGCATAATCAATTTCATGATCATCTTTTAATCCATTAGGGTCAATTCCCATGTAGGTGTATTGCTCAAAAAATAAGGGGCCTCCTTTATCAAAATTTCCCAAAGGAAGTTTTATGCCATAATAAGATTTGCCATTTTTCCAACTGGCGCTTTTTACCCATGAGTTTTCATACAATTCTTTTGAAATAGGATGTGAAGGTGAGGATGCGGAAATAATATAAGTAATTAACGCTTCATCATATCCATACACCGGAAAGTTCATATCAAAATCGTTATCAGGGCTCCAATGCCAGTATAAAAATCTATTGCCTCCTTTGCTGTGCCAGTTCCAGTCGGCTACATCCCACATTTGCTTCACACGGTTTCTAAAATATTTCTCCAGGTCTGTGTTACCGTTAAAATATTCTTTGGCGCATAGAAGGCCCATAAACAAATAGGATGTCTCTACAATATCGGCGCCATCGTCTAATCTCCCAAACGGAATTGTTTTACCTGTAGCTCCATTCATAAAATGAGGATAAATGCCATGATAACAATCGGCTTTATTTAAAAAATCAACAATTTTTACAAGGCGTTTTAAAGCCGTGTCCCTGCCAATCCATCCACGATTAACAGCCACAATAGTTGATAAAATACCAAAGCCGGTTCCACCAATGGCACAGGCTTCAGGCCCAAATGTTCCTTTGCTGAAATTAGGCTCATCATTGGCTTCATTTATATAGTCCCAGTAATAATCAGCTTTTACAGTATTGCTTCTTTCTCTTGCCAATCCGCTTACCGGATGAGCAAAATGCCAGAAATACCGAAAGGTTTGGCGCTGAACAACATCTAATAAAGCTGAATCAGATAAGCCTTTTATAATACCAACAACCGGAATAGAATCGGGTGAAACAGTATGAACGGTTTTGCTTTGTGATTGAGCAATGATATTGACACAACAAAAAATAGTAATGAAAAAAATGCGAATCATATTTGAATAAATTTATAGGATTAAGTACCATTCAGTAACCAAATACCCGCCTGAATGACGCAGTCGGGCAGGAATAAGCAGAATTTCAATTTTATTTCTACACCACTATTATCAAAATTTATTTTTTAAATCTTTAACCTCAGTCGCTTTTTCTCTAACCAGCCGGTAATCAAAACAATGACTAGTGCAAACAAAAGCGACTTAATAATGCCGGCAATGCCTGTTCTCATTATCAGCGGCAGATGAATTCCGATGAGCGATATAAATATTGCTTCGTGAAAATAAGGAAGAAGATAACAGGTAAGCGTACTCGTACCTGCAGGCTTTATAATTTTAAACCAATTTTCTTTTCCTTTCCTGTCCACCAAAAATATTAAAATAGCAAAAGAAAGAATAGTAATAGCTGCGCAAATAGTTGTCCACGAAGGAGTAGCCCTTATTTTTGAAATACCCCATAAGGGCCGCGTAGCAAAACCAAAAGCAAGTAGTACTATCGCAATTGCTATTAAAATAATTTCGAGCGTTGCCAGCTTTTCCCGAAACTTACGATACAAAACAGCAGTAATTACGCCCATCATTGTGATAGATGAGTTGGATGCATTACCAAGGCCTAAGGATCTGATTAACTGTCTGAAAGAACCTGTAAATTGAGGCGCATCAAGCATTACAGAAGAATTAAAGAAAACAAAGAATGCAAAAAATGCCACTAAAAGAAGTAACCTCTCACCACCAAATAATGTAATAGTTGCGCAGGAAAAATAGGCCCATCCTATCAATCCTAATATTCCCCACCAGTGAGGTCTCAACCAAATGATACCATTCGGTGAATTTCCCTTATAAACAATCGCCATCAATATCAAAATAGCAATGCCAAGCGATTGTAGCCATAATTTTAATTTTTGTTTTTCTTTAGAATAATCGAGCCAGATGAGGAAGAAAGAAACCGTGATTAATATCTCCCATATAGATAGTGGCAACAATGCCTGTTTACTGTAATTTTCCAGGTTCATTTGAAAAAAGCCCATTGTAATCAATGCAATTGAACGAAGAACAATATGCCCGAAAATGACGGGGCGCGATTGTCCTCGGTCCATTCTGCTTTGCTGGCTGAAAGGAATAGATAATCCGACGATAAATAAAAATGCTGGAAAAATAATATCAGCAAATCCCATGGCGTCCGCTTTTGCAGGTGCGTGTTCCAGCCATGCCGGAATCCCTTTATCAGTCCACAGATCATTTACAAAAACCATCAGATACATAGTTAAAGCGCGGATAACATCAATGGATCCAAGTCTTCGTGTAGGCATGACAGTAAGTTTATTGGTTAATGGCGGAAAAAACTTTTTGAAAACAATTGGTCGTAGTATTTGTATCCCCGGCCTTGCTGGAATTTTCTCCATAATATTCTTTCAAAAATAAATCATTCCGGGTCCAAATCGTTTGCATAATTCCCTGGAAACTTTCTTTCATTTCCGGAGTGGAACGCTGGCGAAATTTATACATGTCTTCTACTTGTTCTACTCCGGCATCTGCGTTTCTGAAAGTGCAGGTAATTACTTTTAAACCTTTCATCGCAAAATAAACAGGAGTCTGATCAGCTCTTTCATAATGCCAGTCACATATAATCACATCTTTTGGAATCATATCAATAGCCCTGTATGTATTATTCATACTGGCTTCCCACTCTCCCAGCCCGGTTGTTTTTCCATCCAAGAGACGATCGCCCCAAATCCATAATTGCTTTCCGCTTTCTGCAAGATGATCGTGAATCCTTCTCACCTCATCAGCAAATAATTGTGCAGGATCATGTCCTCCGCAACGCGGACACTTGCTCTCACCAATATAAAATACTTCGTCCATACCGGCATGAAAAGCATCTGTCTCAAAGACATCACATATCTCATCAATCAAATCAAAAATAATTTTGTGCAATCCTGGTGCAAGCGGGCAATAACTCTTGCAATATAAATTATCCGCATTCGGCCATTCATATTTTACAGGCATTTGAACCCACGGCGTTTCATCGAACTGAGGATAAACACTCAGTAATTTATCCGTGCGGTTGGCCCAGGATTGATGTCCCAATAAGTTGATTTGTGGTACGACCTTAATATCTCCTTTTTTACAGGCACGAACTATTTTTTTCACATCTTTTTCGGAAAGCGCAAAACTATCAATCAGTTCAGGATGGCTTTTAAATTGATAACTAAAATCAACCCTCAATATCAGCGTATTGACATGTCGTGGAATTAATTCTTTTTTTATAAACGTTACAAAAGAATCCACTCCGGTAGGCCGGGGAGCAGCAATGGCAAACCCCCGAATAGGTAATGTATCAGTGATGTGTGGGGTTATTTGATAACCGGCGCTTTTCGCTTCATTAGCAAATAATGCAAATCCGAAAATCGTTAAGGCAAGTAATATTTTTTTCATAACAGAATTATTTTATTTAGAGTTTATTGCCAGATTCCCGGTATCATAGTAAAGCGCTGCAGCGCCAAGCACTCCGCAGTTTTCAAGCTCGGATACTTCCAAATGAAACTGATCCAGCGTGGTAGTATAAACATAAGTGCGAATGCGCTCCCACATTGTTTTTTGGAAAAGAGGATATGCTTTGCTGATGGAACCGCCAAGAACAATAAGTCCGGGACAATAAGTATAAAGTATCATCCTGATCGCATTTCCCAGGTGGGTTCCCAGTTCTTCAAATATCATAATCGAAAGAGGATCGCCATCCTGTGCCTTTTTGAATACCAGTTCGCCATTAGTATGATAACAGTTTTCAAAAAACTGGCCACTCGCGTAATATTCATAATACTTATCAAGGTATTCTACATATCCAAACTCGCCCGCACCACAGTTTACACCGGCATATAATTTTTCGTCTATAATAATTCCCGCACCAAGGCCTGTGCCTATCGTTAATCCTATCATAGAACGAAAATTTTTTCCTTTGCCAAAATATTTTTCACCAAGCGCAAAACAGTTGGCGTCATTATTTATCAAAACGGGACGATTATAACGCGCTTCCATTAATTCTTTTAAAGCAACTTCTTTCCATGAAGGAATATTCTGAACATCATAAACAATTCCTTTTTCGATATCCACCACACTCGGCACTCCGATGCCAATTGACTTTATTTCCTGGTTCATCAGGGGATCCATCAGATTATAAATCACTTGTAAAACTTCTTCTACTGTACCTGAAGCAGGGATTCTGTTAGAAACAATGTCTTTCAAATCTCCTTCACACACTACTCCTGCGCGAACATGCGTCCCGCCAAGATCGATTCCTATAATATTATCGTTGGTCATTTAGTTCTTAGTTTTATAGTTCTTAGTTTTTATTCACCACTCACCCACTCACCCACTCACCCTTCACTGTCCACTTATATCAGGACAAGACACTCATCACTCTTCACCATTCACCCTTCACTATTCCCCCTTCTCCTTCCTCGCGTCCTGAATGGTTTTGTTTTTAATAATCGGTTTAGCCCAAAAACCAATGCTCAAAATATACCCGAGTGTGATGTATAAAAAAAACATTCCTGTACGCAGGCCAAAATGATCGCCGATAGCGCCAATAATTAATGGAATGATTGCACCCCCAATAATACCAGTCAGTAAAATCCCTGAGAAGGCTCCATGATGTTCTTCCAGCGAATTTAAAGCTAAGGAAAAAATAATGGGATACATCACTGAAGCAAAAAATCCTACGCAAGGAAAAGCATATAATGCCACGCGGTCGCTGCCGGAGAATAAACCAATGCTCAAAGAAATAATTGCCAAAATGGTAAAGCTGATTAATACTTTACTGCTGTCCATTACCTTTAATAAAAACAAACCGAGCACGCCCCCGGCGGTCATCATTCCCCAGAAATAAGCTACATCATTGGCTCCTGAAGTTTGGGGATTGTATTTGTGATAATCAAAAAGGAATTGTGAGATCCAATTAGCTACGCCTTGCTCTGTCCCTACATAACAAAATATTCCGATGAAAAAATAGATTACAACGGGTTTTTTTAAAAGATCTAAATGAACCTTTAAAGCGCCTGCTTTTTCATCTTTACTTAAAATCACTTTTGGGAAACGTGATACCAAAATAACAATGAACATTATCAAACTTACTACTGCAAATACCCAATACAATGAAATCCATGGAAGACTTTCCGGAACAATAGAAGCAAAAATTCTTTGAACCGGATCAATATCTCCCTCGTTGGCAAGTTTAACCACCAGGTACGAATATACAAGCGGGCTAAGGAAAGAAGCTGCTCCAAAAATTAATTGAGCCAATACAGAATTAAAAGCATAATTCTCCTCGCCGCCGGAAGTACGGAGTAAGGGATTGATAACAACCTGCAGCATTGCCATTCCACATCCAATCAAAAATAAAGAGATAATATAACTGGAATAATTGGGAAATAAAACCAACAGCAATGAACCTATAAATGAGACCACAAATGCGGCAACCATTATTTTCTTTTCTTTGTATTTTTCATTGAGAATTCCTGCGGGAATTGACATCACTCCATAAGCAATAAAAAACGCAAAAGGCAAAATAGCGACCTTGGTTAAACTAAGATGAAAACCTGTTTTGATGTCCGGAATCAAAGCTCCGATAACATTGGTCAAAAAAGAGATTACAAAGAATGTGAGCATTATAAGAAAAACGATATAATAATTTCTCTTTGAAGCAATAGTTGTTGTTGACATGGATTTTTTATAAAAATTGATGAAGAATTGTTTTAAAAGATTTCTGAATTAATAAAAAATGAATCACCTTAAACAAATGAATTATGTCCGTCATTGCGAAGGGCATGAATTAATTTCAAATTTAGAATAGTTTCCTGTGCTGTGGCAATCTCATTGCTTGAAAGCAAAAACATCTTTTTTTAATTTTCCAACCTGTCCTTAACCATCAGATTGCTTCGCAGCCATAAACATTAACCTAAAATAAAAAAGATTAAGTTGGCTTCTATCAATGACGACACAATTATATTTTCCAAACCAACTATCATCAGTAAACGAAGTAATAATACCATTTTCTATTTTCCAAATCAATTATTCCTCCGCTTGATGGTAACCTTTATATTACCAACTTAGAACTAAAAACTACGAACTAAAAAACTACTTCTCCATCCAAACAGGTTTTGTCTTTGATTCATGATCTGCGCCAATAATATCTTTATACAATTCCGGTTTTCTCGCGTTCTTGTAACGATACCCGCCGGAAAGTTTTAATTTATCTTCCGTAATTATTGCTGTTGCAATTTCGTCATCAAAACTTTTTATTTCCGTCAACACATCTCCATACGGATCGAGAATCATCGAATTTCCATTCTTTAATTGATCCCCATCATACCCAACCGGATTGGTAAAAATATAATACACCCCATTATCATAAGCTCTTGACGGAAGCCATCGCATCAGCCACTGACGGCCTTTTGGTCCGTCAAATTCCATTCTTAAAGGAACAGGATCAAGCTCTCTTTTTTGCCACAAAGCATCATCAACAAAACCTCTTCCCGGCATGGAAGAAGGCGTACACATCGTAACATGCGGCGCAAAAATAATCTCAGCGCCAAGCAAAGATGTGGCTCTCACATTTTCCACCACATTATTATCGTAGCAAATTAATATCCCACATTTCCAGCCTTTGATATCAAAAATAACATACTCATTTCCCGGAGAAAAATATTTACTGATAAACGGATGTATTTTACTATACTTTGCGATCAATCCTGATTTATCTACGCAGATATAAGTATTAAAAAGCTGGTTATTTTTAATTTCAACCAGGCCAGCTAACACAACCATGTCGTACTTCCTGGCAATCTGAATCAGTTTTTGAGTGCTCTCGCCATCCGGAATTTTTTCGGCCAGCTTCACAACTTCATTTCTATTCAAATCTTTAAAAAAAGTGTAAGCAGTAATGGACATTTCGTGAAAACTAATTACTTCTGCACCGGCATTTTTTGCTTTAGCTGTTAATTCTTCAATCACGGAAAGATTGTAATCTTTATCGCCATCTTTTGGCTGAAATTGCGCAACAGCGATTTTTAATTTCTTCATTTTATCGTGAATGGTCAATGGTGAATGTCGAATGAGGAACTGCGAACTAAAAACTAAGAACTTCTTCTACTCCACATTCCATCCTCCAACAACTACTTTTGCTTTTTGTCCATTCAGGTCAGATGTATGGCACCACACAGAAACAGTTCTTTCTTCTCCGGGCAAAAGACTAAAATAATTCTCTTTCCAAAATACGGGCACAACAGATTCATTACTCTTTTCTTTTTTCAAATCCAGGTAAACCATGAAAGCAAGATTCGATGTAGGGTTCTTTATTTTTTCGGTAATGATCGTACTATCGCCATTAACCATTCTCGTCTCACTTGTTGCTAACTTCACTGTGGGAAGATTTTCCAACATCGTTAAATCTGCAAACTGCGATTGCGGTGTGATGAACCATGTACTTTTCTTTTCATCGAGGCTATCTCCCTGCGTAGATAACACATAAAAATTGTTGCTTAATTTATTATTTTGATTATCAGATAACCGCAGGTCAAGGAACCATGTTTTACTTACGTCCATTTCTGTTGGTAATTTGAATACATTCCGTACTTCCTGTGATTTAAGATTACTAACAGGAACTTTTTTTTGCAAAACCTTATTCATACTAAAATCATAGACAGTTATTTGAGCAGAAAGATCATTAACTTTTTCAGAAGTATTATTCATGACGTTTATTCCTGTGTCGCCATAGTTATAGGAAATATGCAATGGCTCATTTGCATCGCGAGCTCCATAAAAGGCTCCTGTAGGCATCAGATAAAAATCATACAACTGCCACCAAAGCTTAGGCCAGGAAGCATTATACATCCATTGAATAATTCCTGTCGCTTTAAATCTGTTCGCTTCAAAAGCTTCAAACATAGCGCGCATTCCTTCATAATTGAGGTATTGCGCCTTGCGTAAATAGTCCGTTAAAGTGGTTGCGTGCCCCAGCCTTTCATTCATCGCATTATTATAAGCAGTAAGATTGTGAAATTGTCCTCTTGCCGCATGATACAACCATGAACTTCCAATAGGCCACAGAGAATCTTTAGGAATCATTTTCTGTAAACTTTCGAGCACAGGGATCTCTGGCCCCGGCCCGGTTTCTGTATTAAAACCGAATGCGCCTCCATAAGTTTTATCAAGGTACCAATAATCCGGGGGTACGTAATCGTAAGGCCCGCGCATCTTCACTCCTGTAGGTCCTGTAATTTCGCTCACCCATTCTTTGGCTGATTGCACGTAGGGACGAGTAGGATCATCTGCTTTTAAAACGTCAAGGTATTTTTGTTCCAACTCCGGCCTTGGCCATTTATCACTTCCATAAAGCCAAAGGAAAATGCTTGGATGGTTTCTGAGCCATACAATTTGATCATGAAACGATTTTGCAGCAACATCCATCTGATCAGGAGTTACAATTGCACCATATTTATCTTCATACTTTCCTCCAAAAATGCCTTTCCATTCCCATTGGCAACTGAAGCCTGCCATCACCAGTATTCCTTTCTCATCGCAGAGATCAAAAATATGCTGATCATGTCCCCAAAAACCTTCCATGCGGATGGCATTCAAATTCAAGTGTACCGCATAATCAATTCCGGCGCGTTCATAATCCGGCGTGGCATTCAGCAACATCGGATCCGTCCATCCGCCGCCCTTTATCAATATGTTTTTTCCATTAAGGCGATAAGCTCTGAAACCCTGTTCAGTCCAGCCACCTATTATAGAACGAATACCAAATCTCAATTTTCTGACATCAGAAATTTGATTATTAGCAACATAATTTATTTCGAGGGAATAAAGATTAGGCTTCCCCAAATCGTGCGTCCACCAAAGTTTCGGATGATCTATTTTTAATGCAGGATAATCATTAGAGTCAAGAATTACTTCTTTGGTTTCGCCTGCGCTTAACCTTACTTCTTTAGAAATATGAATATCTTTTTCAATGTTGGCATTTAAGGTTCCATTAATTTCTTTATCGGAATAATTGTGCAGCTTTATTTTCAATGTAATAGCTGCGTGGTCAAGAGTAGCCGTGTCCACATCAGTTATAATGAAAGGCTGCTCAATAGTTACAGGACCGCTGGATAATAAATGTACATCGCGCCAGATTCCCATATTATTATCAGCAGGTTCAGGATTCCAATCTACAAATCCGATATTCAATTCGCCGTCTTCTGCTTTTGAAACTTTTAGCGCAAGCACATTTTCACCTTTTTTTATGAATGGAGTTGCATCAATGATGAACTGGCGAAAGCTACCTTCTATAGTATCTGCTGACGCAATCTTTTTTCCATTCAGCCAGATATCGGCGCGATAACTAATTCCATTAAAACGCAAACGATAAACTTGCCCGGGATCTGTTTTATCAACATTAAAAGTTTTACGATACCACCATGGCGCATCAAAAATGCTTGTGGAAATATTTTCAAGATTTCGATTAAAAAAAACATTTTTAAAAACGCCATCATCTACAAGTGACCCCAATGTACTACTGGGAACTTTAGCTTCATACCAGTTCTGAGGTTTAAAATTTGAAGTAGAAATTGTGGCATCACTTGCATTCACCTTTTCAGAAGATTGTATTTGCCAATGATCCTGAAATTGCTGGTTTTCTACTTCCCACTGATCGTTTTGGGAAAATCCGGCAAAAGGTATTGTAAAGAGTAATATAACTAAGGCAAACAATATTTTGATATTGATTTTCATGGAAAAAATTTATTTAACAAATTGATGGAATTTTAAAAAATCTAATAATAAAATCTTCATAAATGGTGCAGACATTACGAATGGAAACAAATTCCCAAAAGATAGATTATTGCATAAAAAAGTAACTACAAGGTAATATTAATTTTTAATTTTTTCAGGAAATTAAAAAGAAGCAATCAACAATGAAATCAATTTTTGATTTCCAAATATGCGATAAAGTCTATTAAAAATTGGGATACATTTTCATTTTAGCCAGATTATTACAAATCTGTTACAATTAAATAAACTCTCTGCAAAAAGATCCGCGCCGGTTGTAACCAAATGGAGCAATAATTGTAAAAGAGTTGATTTGCAGATATGAAAAAATTGAATGATTTTCTATGATTCATGCTGTTGCTGGCATCCTCGCTAACAACAAAGTGTGTTTCGCCCAAGATTATGTTTTACTCAAAGATCATCAACAAATTATTTTAAACAGTAGACGAATAATTATCGCAGATTTCTATTTCGGTAAAATTTCTGTGAATAACCATCAGCATTAATTCCAACTTTCTATTTTCGCATTATTATAATCGTCTTTGTATTTCTCAGGGATGTTTCCGTTGAGCATACATCCATGTTCCAGGCTCGGATAAATATTTTCAAACGTGCGTACCTCATTCATAAAAACGCGGCGGTAAATATGGCTGCGGGTAAGTTTTTTATGATCGTCAATGCCTGCTGCCCCCAGCAATTCTACACAGGATTTTACAGTCTCTTCATGGTAATTGGCTACTCTTATTTTTTTATCACTTACAACCAATCCTGCTACCAATTGTGGATCTTGCGTAGTAACGCCTGTGGGGCACCTGTTAGTGTTGCAAAGCAATGATTGTATGCATCCGAGCGCCATCATCATGGCCCGTGCACTGTTGCACATGTCTGCGCCTAGAGCAAGCGCCCTCACTATGTGAAATCCGGTAAATATTTTTCCGGAGCCAATGATTTTTATGTGCTTGTGAATATCAAAGCCGTTGATCATATTTGATACAAAAGCCAATCCATCCATGAACGGCGCCCCAACAGAATTACTGAATTCCTGCGGCGCAGCGCCGGTTCCTCCCTCTCCGCCATCTACAGTAATGAAATCAGGATAGATATCGAGGGCGATCATCGCTTTGCAAATTGCTATGAATTCACTTTTATGACCGATACATAATTTAAATCCTACCGGCTTGCCGTCGCATGCTTCTCTTACATTTTGTATGAACTGAACAAATTCTTTTGGAGTGCTGAAAGCAGAATGATATGGCGGGGAATATACAGTTGTATAAGGCGCTACATGGCGGATAGCTGCAATCTCAGGTGAGTTTTTCTTAGCGGGCAAAATGCCACCGTGTCCTGGTTTAGCGCCCTGAGAAAGTTTTATTTCAATCATTTTCACTTCCGGTTTTAGGGCATTTTTCCTGAATATTTCAAAACTGAAATTTCCTTCGGCGTCCCTGGCGCCGAAATAACCGGTACCTATCTGCCAAATTAAATCGCCGCCCTGTTTTAAATGATAAGGACTTAAACCGCCTTCGCCAGTGTTCTGCGCAAATCCGCCGATTTTTGCTCCGCCATTCAATGCCTCCACTGCTGCAGCGCTTAACGATCCGAAGCTCATTGCGCTTACATTTAATATGCTGGCACTATAGGGTTGCCTGCAATCTTTATTTCCTATCAATACCCTTGGGTCATGATCCATTTTTTGGAAATCCTTTGACGCAATACTATGCGTCATCCATTCGTAACCTTCTGCATAAACATCCATCTGTGTACCAAAGGGCATGGTGTCTAATTGCTTTTTTGCTCTTTGATAAATAGTGTTCCTGTCAAGGCGGTTAACAGGTCTTCCGTCTGTATCGCTTTCTACAAAATACTGGAAAATTTTTGGGCGTAAAGCCTCCATAACCCAGCGCAGACGACCTATAACAGGGAAGTTGCGCCAAATGGTGTGTTTTTTTTGTAGCATGTCTTCTGCACCTACTACCACCACTAATACCACAACTCCTAATACTACAACTCCGAATATACCCCAGAAACCATTCCATCCAAACCAGGCTAATGCTCCGAAAATTAAAATGGATGCTATGCTTAATAAGACAAATTTTCTTCTCATATAAATTCAAAATTTAGTACCGAAGTTCGCAAGAATAATAGTTGTTTCCAAAGATGAACCTTGCACAAATTAAGTGGAAATTACTTTCCAGTAAACAAATAATTATCAAAGATTTTTATTGTTCATTTATCAGGCTGCTGTTGGCGTCCGCGCCAAAAGCAAGTCAGTTTCGTCCCCGATGATTTTTACTCCAGGCTTACCAGAAAATTAAAATTATCAGTAAACTGATAATATTCTCGAATCTCTTTGCATGATTAAAAACACTAACCAATAGCGCCGTTTTCGTTTTGCAGTGTTTTCGTCTTCACCAAAGGCTGCAACAAAAAGCCAATCAGGATTACCAATATGGCGCCGATAACATTCAACCACAAAAATGAAATCACATCTGCCTTGTAGATAATGATAATAAATATTTCAGAAACGATGGCTGAAACAAAAAGCGCATTGGCTTTTATGCTTTTGAACCAAAAAGCAATCATAAAAATACCAAGTATAACGCCATAGAAAAGTGAGCCGAGAATATTTACAGTTTCAATCAGGCTATTACCAAGATTACTTGCAAATTCTGCAACGAGGATGCAAAATACACCCCAGCACAAAGAATAAAATTTAGAAATCCGGTAATCTTCTTTGTCCGTGAGTTCTTTCTTAAAATATTTCTTATGTATGTCAACGACAGTGCAGGATGCAAGCGAATTAAGCGCCGCCGCTATGCTTCCCCATGCTGCAAGAAAAATTACTGCTATCAACAAACCTACAAGTCCTTTTGGCAAATAGTCAATCACAAACCGGAGAAATATATAATTGGTGTCGTTTACATCTTCACCCGGTAATGCTTTCGACAAAACTGCGCTGTATTCAGTTTTAATTTTGCTTTTCTGAACATTATCATTAGGAGCAAGTTTTGCATAAGCAGATTCAAGCTGGTTCAATTCATTTTTGTAGCTTGTTTCTTTTGCCTGCTCTATCTGTGTTTCATTAAAATGAATGGGCGCTTTATTGTATTGATAAAATGAAAACACCAAAACGCCGAGCATTAAAATTAAAAATTGCATTGGCACTTTTACAATTCCATTCATCAACAATCCCAGTTTACTTTGCTTGTTATTTTTTGCTGTAAGGTACCTTCCTACCTGGCTTTGGTCAGTTCCAAAATAGGAAAGCGCCAGGAAAAAACCGCCTATAACGCCGCTCCAGATATTGTATTTATCTTTCCAGTCAAACCCATTCGCGGTTTGTCCGGAAGTAATAATATTCATCTTCCCGTTTTTACCTCCAAGATGCAAAGCATCCATAAATCCTACACCTTGCGGCATTAGATGTACAACGAGGTAGCCTGCTATTACCATTCCGGTAATGATGATGACCAACTGTAATTTTTGCGTGTGCGCTACAGCCCTTGCTCCGCCGGTAACTGTATATATAATCAGCATGCCGCCCATGATGATGTTGGTATAATAAATATTCCAGCCAAGCAGTGAACTTAAAATTAATGAAGGAGCGTAAATACTGATGCCCGTGGACAAACCTCTTGAAATTTGAAAAAGAAAAGAAGTAAGCGTCCTGGTTTTTAGATCAAATCTTTTTTCCAGGAATTCATAAGCCGTGTACACTTTTAATCTGTTGAATACAGGAACAAAAACGATGCATATAACGATCATGGCTAATGGCAATCCGAAATAATACTGTACAAAGCGCATTCCATCCGTGTAAGCCTGTCCCGGCGCGCTTATGAACGTAATGGCGCTTGCCTGCGTACCCATAATGCTCAACAGAACAAGATACCAGGGCATATCGCGGTTGCTTAAAAAATATCCATCAAGATTTTTGGTCGTCTTGCTTTTATATACGCCGTAAATAATAATGCCACTCAGCGTTATAATAAGCACGATCCAATCCTGGTAACTCATGGTTGCTGATATTTATGGAAAGAATTTTTACCGGCAAATAGCATCCTATTCCTTATAGAAATTTTATTGAAAATGTTTTGTGATGAAGTAATAGAAAATAATCTGAAGCACCAAAAAAAGAAATACAATCAGGTACAGGAAATTCCAATTGGTATCCTTTTTTTGCAATGCATTTTGTTCTTTATTCTGTTTTAAAGTCTCCATCTTTTCTTTTTTATAATTCCGTTTTTTGAATTATTGATCGTTCAGTAAACAAACTAAAAACACGATTTTCAATTTCTTGTTTCTAATCCATCGGGCTTTGCCAAATGTTAATATATATCGCCCCTTCAGGGCTACCGACACGCAAAACAGGAACGCTATTTATTTCTTTGTTTACTGTCTGTTCGCAATTTTCTTATTCCTTATTTTTTATTTCTTAGCCCCTTCCGGCTTTGCAATTAAATTAGCAAACAACCTATACGCACCGGGTACACCCGCCGGTAATTCTCTAAAGAAAACCAATCCTGAATACACAAACCGTCCCTTCCCATAATCAGTATAGATAAGGCTTCCCTGCGAAGGATCCCTGTTGGCATCATGCATGGAAAAAAGTGTTTTATAATTTTCGCCAAAATCAACTGCTTCATAGGTACTACGTTCCTGTATCCAATCTTTAAAATCTTTTTGAGTTATTTTATTCGGATAATTCATCAAAGTATTTTCCGGATGCGCAAAATCCACCGCTGCATTTTCGTCTGTAACGCGGTTGCGGGAAATAGTAAAAGGATAAGGGCCAATCTTTGCTTTTACGGGTCCGATATTGTTATTGGTATTATATTGTACCAATAATACGCCGCCATTTTTTACATAATTCATCAACGCATCATAAGAGTTATTGAGCCATTCATAAATATTATAAGCTCTCACTCCTGTTACCACGGCATCAAATTGTTTAAGATTATTTTCCGTAATATCTTTTGCTGAAAGGATAGTCACTTCATAACCCATTTTCTGCAAAGCATCAGGAACTTTATCACCGGCGCCAGGAATGTATCCTATCTTTTTTCCTGAAGTTTTCAGGTCAATGGCAACTAATTTAGATTCAGCTTTATGAAAATATATAATGTTAGGAATATGCGGGTACTCAATGATCGTTTTGTACGAATCATAAATCGTATTTCCGTCTTTTGCGCTCCAGTCAATCATTTCAGTATTTGATTGATAAGGATTTTGTATAGAATAAAAAGCATTAGCGTCTTTTTTTGCCTCAATCACATTAGACGATTGGGTTTCTTTTAAAGTAAAATTATCAGCCGCCTTACTATTTATGATAGTATCTAATTTGATGTTAACCGGATCTTTATTAATAGATATGGCAAGTTCGGGCTGCGACTTCAATTCAACTCTTGGGATAATAAATAATGGCTCATATTGTTCGCCTTTTACAGGATCGTTGGTTTTGTATTGAACTGGAATATCATATTCCAAATCCTCGCCATTAATCCTTAGTGACACTGTTGCTATTTGCGGGTCATTCTGCGGCTTGCCAATCAACTCCTGGTCAGAAACATTAAAAGAACCTTTGTTCATCGGCTCTACAAGCCAGTAGGGCTGTGAAATCTTTGCCGTGGCCGGTATCAAAATATTAAAACTATGCGAAACATTTTCGTCTGCCGGTAAATTATCGTTTACCTCAAATTTCTTATTTTCAATCGTTACTGAATTGATACTAACGGTGGCGCCCAGACGATTATCGGCAACGAAATTTACGTCCAAAGGATCTCCCTGCACAGCAAACATCGTGTTTGTAGTTGCCTCCATGTAAAGCCCGGTGCATTCTCTTATTATTTGTTTTATTTCTTTTATTTTTTCATTACGCCAATAACCATCATTGGAATTTTTCAATGACTGATATATTTTTATAAGCGCAGGCAAAGAGTTTTGTGGATTTTGAAATGAATAATCATGGATTAATTGTTGCACTGCTGTTTCCATGCTGTTGTCATTTAATCTTAACCAGTTAGTAGATACGCCATCCATTAGCGTATTAACCGGCGCAGGCCCTTTTATGGTTTTAAAATATTCCAAAGAAGTTCCTCTTGTAGCCGGAACGCCAAATCCTTGTGTCTTGTGCTGGCTACGGCTTTGAGCAGCTATTTCCCCAAAGCTTTTTCCTAATAAAGCATTATAACCGCCTGCGTCAATTTTAAACTGATCAGGCCTTTCTGTATTGATACTACCGAAATTAAATGTATTCCACAGCAGTCTTTTTGCCTGCCACGGCTTTACTCCATATTTGAATTGCTCCGGGAATTTTGTGGGATCAGCAGCAGCTTCAAATGCTTCACCGGCAAGAATAGCCGATGCAGTATGATGTCCATGGCCTCCCTCGCCTGTAGTAGGAAACCTGGTGATAATGATATCTGGTTGAAATTTTCGGATTACCCAAACGACATCACTTAATATTTTATCGTGGTTCCAAAATTGAAAAGTTTCAACAGGGCTTGTGGTATATCCAAAATCAAATGCTCTTGTAAAAAACTGTTCAGCTCCATCAATTCTTCTTGCGGCCAAAAGTTCCTGTGTTCTTATCAGGCCTAATTCTACTCCCTGTTCATCACCAATCAGGTTTTGCCCACCATCACCTCTTGTCATGCTTAGATAAGCGGTTCTGTATAGTTTACCATCGGCCAGGTAAGCCAGCAGCCTTGTATTTTCATCATCAGGATGAGCTGCTACATACAACACCGATCCAAGCACATCTAATTTTTTTATTTGCTCAAAAATCTGTGATGAGCTATAGGTTTTTGGAGACTGGCAAAAAACAATTTGAGTAAAACAGCTAAGGGATAAAAGAAAAAAACATCTACGCATTTTCTAACTAATTTTTTAACGAAAGTAAGTTAATGTTGATTTGTAACATAAGAGTTTTCTATAAAAGTGATTTAAAGTTTGTTTTTACATTTTGATAAAATGACAAGATGTTTACTCCAGCTAATTTCTCGAACCATTGGTACGAGATTTACATTCCCTTGATATTCGAGATAAAACTGAGACATATACCATAAATTGCTTACTGAGAATCCACTCATCGCTGGAAACTCATTTTGAAGTTCTCCCTTTACTACATAAAACCTAAATTTGAAAAAAAAATTCATGATTAGAATAAAGTCTTCCCTGTTCATCTTCTCTATTCTTGTTGCTTCGTATAGTTATTCGCAAAAAATAAATGCCTTTCATTTTACTACAAATAAAAATATCAATGTAAAAAAAGGAGCAGTAGTTTCTGCAAGCCCTATTGCCAGTGAAGTGGGTGTTTCTATTTTAAAACAAGGCGGCAATGCTGTTGATGCAGCTATCGCAACGCAATTGGCTTTGGCAGTAGTGCATCCAAGTGCCGGAAATATAGGCGGTGGCGGTTTCACCATTATTCATTTAAAAGATGGCCGTAATATTTCAATTGATTACCGGGAAATGGCGCCGGGAAAGGCTTTTAGAGACATGTACCTCGATACTAACGGTAACCCACAAATGAATTTATCACAAAACAGTCCGCTCTCTTCGGGCGTTCCGGGTTCCGTAGCCGGGATTTTTGAATGTATGCAATACGCGAAACTTCCTTTTAAAAAATTAATTCAACCTGCGATTGATCTTGCAGAGAAAGGTTTTGTTCTCGCACCGGGCGAAGCCTCCAGCCTCAATTATATTAAGAATGATTTGATAAAAATGAATAAGGTCGCTCCGGTTTTTGTAAAAAGTAGCCCATGGAAAACCGGCGACACCTTGGTTCAAAAAGACCTTGCTAACACATTAAAAAGAATCAGGGATTTCGGCGCTAAAGGATTTTATGAAGGAGAAACAGCAAAGCTAATCGCGCAGCAAATGAAAAGTGATAATGGAATTATTACGGAAGAAGATCTGAAAAATTATAAAGCGAAGAACCGCGCTCCCATTGTTTTTGATTATAAAGGAAACACGGTCGTGTCAATGCCTTTGCCCAGCAGCGGCGGTATCATTCTGGAGCAAATGCTAAAGATGAGCGCTCTGGAAAATATCGGGCAAATGAAATATGGCACATTAGCTTCCGTACAACTAATGGCTGAAGTAGAAAGGCGTGCGTTTGCAGACAGGGCAAAGTATTTGGGCGATCCAGATTTTGTAAAAGTTCCTGTAAAAACTTTGGTAAGCGATGCGTATCTTAAAAAAAGAATGAATGATTACGATCCTTCAAAGGCAGGCAACAGCAAAGATATAAAAGAAGGCTACATACAGGAAGGTGAAGAGACTACGCACTTTGATGTTTTGGATAAAGATGGTAATGCTGTTTCAACCACCACTACTTTGAATGGAAGTTTTGGAAGCGGGATTGTGGTTGCAGGCGCAGGCTTTTTACTCAATAACGAGATGGACGATTTTAGTGTGAAACCCGGCGTGCCTAATATGTTTGGCGCCGTAGGCCAGGAAGCCAACGCCATCGCACCCGGCAAAAGAATGTTGAGCAGCATGACACCAACAATTGTTTTAAAAGATAACAAACCTTACATCGTTATTGGAACGCCTGGCGGCACTACCATCCCGACAAGTGTTTATCAAACCATTGTTGACATAATTGATTTTAAACTCTCTCCGGAAGATGCAGTTAATTTCCCCAAGTTTCATCAGCAATGGCTGCCCGATGTAATTTTTGTAGAAAAAGACTTTGATAAAAATGTGGTCGCACAATTAGAAGCTATGGGTTATAAAATAGAACAAAGAAACTCTATCGGGAGGACCGAAGTGATAATGGTAAATGGCAAAAACATCACTGCTGTAGCGGATCACCGGGGCGATGATGGCGCAGCCGGATATTAAAATCTATAAAATTTTATAAAAATAAAAAACAGGAATCTCCGGTATTTGTCGATTCACTGTTTTCTATTTTATGATTAGTAATTCCCGGCAAGAAAAAATTTAACCATCACAAGAAAATTATTGTCCCGATAAATCCTTCACACGAATATTTCTAAAACGCACCACATCCCCATGTCCTAAAAAACCGATATGGCCTTTGTCGCGTTTCAAACCCGGATGAGCCTTTCCATCCATAGTTCCATTTTCGCGGGCGTCAGTGATATCGGCGTCGGTTATCACAGTACCGTTTAAAATCACTTTTATTTTCGGTCCTCTTGCAATCACTTCTTCATAATTCCATTCACCAACCGGTTTCAAAAAACCACGCTTCGCAGGCACTACTCCATATATCGAACCATGATATTGATACGGATGCAAATCTTTATACTTATCGGCGGTATTATCGAGTATCTGCAATTCCATTCCAACGTACGCTGCATCGCCATCCAGCGGCGCTCTGATGCCTAACCCATTATTGGCGCCCGGCGTAAGCTGAAATTCAAAACGGAAATCAAAATCACTGTATTCCTCTTTAGTAAATAAATTACCACCGCTTCCGAGTTCAGGATGAATGGCTATGTTGCCATCTTCTGCAATATAGCTTTGTGTATTGCCTGTCCAATCATCCATTGTTTTCCCATTAAATAACAAGACATAGCCTTCTTTTTTTTCTTCTTTTGAAAGTTGATTGTTCCCGTTATTTTTGGCACTGTCTTTAGAAGTTGAACATGACATTAAAATTGCTACTACAAAACAAAGCATACCATTCTTTTTCATAAATATTTATTTTTCGGTGAATAATTTAAAGTTTTCAGAATTTCAGCAGCATCAGGCAAATAGAATTTTTTTATTTTTTCTATTATGGCAATAATAATTCATTAACAACATTTCGCAGCCATCCGGACAAAAATAGTTCTATTTCGGAGATTTGTTTTGATGATGATGCAGCAAGAATTTTTTATAAAAGAAAGCGTAAAAATTTATTGAATAGTCGGACGAATCTCATCATCTGCTACTTTTTCATAGACCATTACTTTCACCGTCCATTCGGGAATTGAATAAGTGAGCGCTACCTCTACTTTGAAAAGCCTCAAATCAGGGTTGGTGTTATCAAGCTGTAAAATGCTGGATGCAAAAGCCCTGTTTTCGTCCGGAGTATCATAGTTGCCTCCAAGTTTATACGAACTTTTGTCGTAAAATGTAAGTGTGCATCCATTCAGTTGGTTGTAATATTCTTTGTACTTACCTACCGCAGCGAGATAATCTTCGGACTGAAACATGGTAGTCTGCCATGAATAAGAATACGGATTGATGTATTTTGTAATCGAAGCATCAATAGCTCCTTCAGGAATTATTTTACTTTTAAATTCAATGGTACTCTCCGTTTGGCTTACGGTATCTCCTTTTATGTTATTAAAATTCTGATAATAGTCCCGTGCTACTTTTTCAATAACAGGTTTTAAAGAAGGAGCTGATTTAACACGTTGCAGATTGGGCTGTGCAATAACTGTGGATACAATGAAAAGCATAAATGCCGTAGCAGATAACTTCTTCATAAACGTTTTGGTTTTTATTTTCAAGGGATTAAAATCAGGTACGATATTAGAATATAATTATTTCAAAAAAAAATAAAAATATTCGATGGTGTCAGAATTGTGTATTCAGTAAACCCCGCCTGACCAGGTCCCCGCCAGAACGAATCCCCGTCCGACCGTGTCATCCGGGCGGGGTTCGGGCTGGAATTCGGGCAGGCAATAAATATTTTCTTTTTTAGTTTATGGTGAAACGGCATAAAATAAAAAACCTTAATCCGGAGCGACAATTTAGAATACACTTCTTTTTTATTCCGGCGGATTTTATTGTTAGTTTTTATGTAGGTTTGATGCACTTAAAAAAAATAAAATGTCTGTCACAATAATAATAATTGTCATCACGGTTCTCATTTCCATTGTTGCTTTCAGATCACCAAAAGTGATGGATGATCTTATTTTTTACCCCACTGCTATCACAGAAAAAAATCAATATTACCGTTTCGTTACTTATGGTTTTATCCATGCAGATCTTTCGCATCTTTTTTTTAACATGTACGCCTTCTATTTATTTGGCGGCGCCTGTGAAAATTCTTTTATAAATATTTTCGGTAATTATGGAACTACATTTTATCTGCTCATGTATTTCCTCGCGTTGATCGCCTGCGTAATTCCTGATTTTAATAAAAACAAAACCAACACCGGCTACAGAAGCCTTGGCGCCTCAGGAGCGGTATCAGCCGTGGTTTTTGCTTATATTCTGTTTCAACCTTTGCAGGGCATCGGGCTGTTATTTATTCCCATCTTTATTCCCGGATTTTTATTCGGAATTATTTTCCTGGTGGTTTCTTATTTCCTCGGCAAAAAAGGAGGCTCCCGCATCAATCATTCAGCGCACATCTGGGGCGCGATATTCGGCGTTGTTTTCCTTATCGTTTTCAGCGAATTATTTTCATCTTATCCGTTGCTGGATAATTTCATCCAATCCGTTAAGAGCCTCGACCTGAAGCATATTTTTTCTACTTATTAGGAGGTCTGATGAATCATTCTTTGTGATTTAATAAAATAAGAATTGAGAGAATTTGTTGGTTTATTGAGTTGTTTAATTTTTGATATCTCATCAACTAATGATTGTGCTTTGAAACTTTGGGCCAATAAAGGCTTCAATCCAATTCAATTTTCGTTTATCCTTCTCAGTTACAAAATAAAAAATCGGCTTATTTCTTTGTTTGCTGGCATCATGGCGCACGTCATTGCGAGGCGCATAGATCAATCATAAGGATTGTAAAATGACTAATGCGAAGAACCTGTCCGCCTCAGGCTGAGCAATCTTTTGAATGATGAGATTGCTTTGTCGCCATGAAGATTTATCAAAACAAAAAGAAATTTTCCCGGCTCCTCGCAATGACGTAGAAAGATATTTAGCTTTTGGAAATCGAAAGAACGTCTTTTGTTTTATCAGTAATCTTAAAGCGGTCGTCTATCCTTTGCCCGACAATCCAGATTATTTTTTTATTGCTTTCGATAACCCATATTCTTTCTTTGTCTGTTAAAGACATTTTCTGATCGATAAAAAATTTGCTTAGTTTCTTTTTTCCTTTCATGCCTAAAGGATAAAAATAATCTCCCTGTTTCCATTTGCGTAGCAATAAAGGGAAGGCGATATTTTTCAAATCCAGCGTTGCTATCTCTTTAGAGGCGGATGGTTTTTCGTTTGAGTTTGGGTGCTTTTTTAACTTTAATTTTCCCAATTCAAAATCAATTTCCACATCAGCATCATTTATTAAAATATGATTAGCTTCTAAAGTATTTATGGGCGCAATGATAAGCCAGTTGCGGTTTCGGATAATTTTGTGCGAGGCAGATGAAATATATTTTCCGCTTTCAGCATATAACAAAGCGATCGCTTCATCAGTTTGATGCGAAGTAAAACCGTAATTTTTTATAATTTCATAAGCGATCGTTTTCAATGGCTTTGACTTCAATAATTTCAAAACAGGAATATGTATTTCGTTTCCTTTTTGTTCCAGTAATTTTTTCTTGTGAAGGTCAATTGACTGCCGGTATAAAATTTCTATTTCTTTAAATCTTTCTATATTATTGATCAGGTTTTCTTCTACTTGTGGAAAAACTTTTTGAATAGACGGAATCAATTGATTGCGGAAATAATTGCGGGTATATTTATCAGAACTATTGGATGAATCTTCTACAAACGCTAAATTATTTTCATTGATAAAAGATATTATTTCTTCTCTTTTTGCAAATAGCAACGGCCTGATTATCTTGCCCTGCCTCGGTAACATTCCCCTTAAACCCTTTATGCCGGTACCTTTGAAGAAATTCATTAACAGTGTTTCAACGTTGTCATTGGCATGATGAGCGGTTAAGAGATAGGTTGAATGTTGAATGTTGAATGTTGAATGCTGGTCGCCGGTTGTCGGTCGTCCGTCGTCGGCTTTTAATAATTCATCAAACCATTGATACCTCAATTCCCGCGCTGCCACCTCTATCGAAACTTTATTTTGCTCAGCATACTTTATTGTTTCAAATTTTTCAACAAATAGCTTCGCCCCATATTTTTTGGCGAGTTCGATTACAAATTGTTCATCTCTTTCGCTCTCCGCTCCTCTTAATTGAAAATTGCAATGCGCGATTTCGAAAAGAAAGCCGGCCTGGTAGCAAAGCTCACACAATGCCACAGAATCCGCACCACCGCTCACTGCCAGCAACAGATAATCATTTTTTTGAAAAAGATTTTGCTGCTGAATATTTTTTATAAATTCTTTTAGTAATGACATGCTCTTATTTAAATAAATGCGATGATGGTAAACGAACAAATAACGATGATTTTCATTTAATGGTAGGGACAGGTCGCGACCTGTCCTTACGAATCCAATTCATCTTCCGCGTCTTCCCAGGCGCCCTGCAATTCATTATAAGCATGAGAATCTTTGGCTGCCTCAGCTACTTCCATTCCTCTTTTATAAACGCGCATTGCTTTTTGAGGATCTCCGATTCTTTCCAATAATTTTCCTAAATGATAATACGAGCCAAGATAAGTTGGTTCTCTTTTTAGTATTTCATTGAATAACTTTTTTGCTTCTTCGTCATTCCCGATTTTTATGTATTCCAATGCAAGCGCATGTTGCAGAAAACTGTCTTTGTCGGCAGTTTTCATATATTCTTTAAGCTTTTCAATCCTGTCCATCAAATACTTTTTTACTTTTTTTTTACTTAGTATCTTCGCAACTCCCAAAAAAGGAGAATATGAAGATACTTGTTTGCATCAGCAAAACGCCGGATACCACGGCAAAAATAGCCTTCACAGACAACAACACGAAATTTTCGGAAGCTGGCGTGCAATTCATTCTGAATCCTTATGATGAATGGTACGCTTTGGTGAGAGCAATTGAATTGAAAGAAGCGGATCCTTCAACTGTTTTGCATTTAATTAATGTGGGTGGCGCGGATAATGATCCGATAATTCGCAAAGCTTTGGCGCTTGGCGGTGATGAAGCAATACGAGTAAACAGCGACAGTCATGATGATTTTTTTATCGCTTCGCAAATCGCAGAAGTAGCCAAACAAAATAATTATGACCTTATTTTCACAGGAAAAGAAACGATAGATTATAACGGATCTTCCATCGGTGGCATGGTGGCAGAATTACTAAGCCTTCCATTTATTTCTCTTGCCACTAAATTTACTTTAGATGGAAATACTGCAATCGTAGAGCGCGAAATAGAAGGCGGTGAAGAAATAGATGAAGTAAATCTTCCTATGGTAGTTAGTTGCCAAAAAGGAATGGCCGAACAAAGAATTCCTAACATGAGAGGCATCATGAGTGCGCGCACAAAACCTTTAAAAGTGCTGGAACCGGTGCAGGCAGACACCTTTACAGAAATGGCTTCTTTTGAATTGCCTCCTGCAAAAGCAGGTGTAAAGCTAATTCCCGCAGATCAGCCGGAAGAATTAGTTCGGTTGCTGCATGAAGAAGCGAAAGTGATATAACCCCTAACCCCTAAAGGGGAAAAGGAACAAGTTCTTAGTAATAAACATTTATCAAAAAATCAATCGCTCCCTTTAGGGAGATGGAGGGCAATAATTATGGTATTAATATTTTTAGACCAGGCAGACGGACACATAAAAAAAAGTTCTTTTGAAGCGGCTTCTTATGGCGCTAAACTGGCGGAAACTTTGAGTACCACTGCCGAAGGAATTGTTTTGGGAAACGTAAACGATGATTTGGCTGCGTTGGGAAAATATGGCTTAAAAAAAATCCATGCGGCAAAAAATGAAACGCTGAATAATTTTGACGATGAGGTGTTCACTCATATCATCGCTGAAGCATCGAAAAGTACAGACGCAAAAGTGATTATTTTTTCCAACAACTTTAACGGCAAAGCAATTGCACCGCGCTTGTCGGTAAGATTAAAAGCTGGACTGGTTTCCGGCGCTGTAGCACTTCCCGAAACATCAAATGGCTTTGTGGTTAAAAAAAGTGTTTTTAGCGGAAAAGCTTTTGCTAATGTTTCTATTAAAACAGAAATAAAAATTATTTCCTTAAACGCCAACTCTTATAAAGTAATCGAAGGAGAAGGTTCTGCTGAAATTGTTGCATTAAATGTTGAAATTCCTCAGTCGAAAGTAAAAATAAAAGAAGTCAAAAAAGTAGAAGGAGAAATTCCGCTGGCAGAAGCTGAAATAGTAGTAAGTGGCGGACGCGGATTGAAAGGCCCTGAAAATTGGGCTATCGTAACCGATCTTGCAAAAGCGCTTGGCGCAGCTACTGCCTGCAGCCGCCCGGTGAGTGATAGCGACTGGCGGCCACACCATGAGCATGTAGGACAGACCGGACTTACCATCGCACCGAATTTATATATTGCCATTGGAATTTCAGGAGCCATTCAGCACCTGGCTGGTGTCAATAGAAGCAAAACAATTGTTGTAATTAATAAAGATCCCGAAGCGCCATTTTTTAAAGCCGCTGATTATGGAATCGTTGGCGATGCCTTTGAAATAGTTCCAAAAATTACAGAAGCAGTAAAAAAAATGAAGGGAATCAGTTAACGCTTAAAGAAGTTGTTTTTTTTAAAATCTTGCAAGCTTCAAAAAAAGGCATTTAATTTTTATATTTGTGGTTAAAAATAATCCGGTCGTACCGGATGAGATAATATGAAGAAAATAGAATTGGAAATTGTAGCCCTTTCTCACAGTATTACTCAAACACATTCGTATGCAGTTGTGTTGGGAGAAGTAAATGGACTGCGCAGGCTTCCTATAGTAATAGGAGGTTTTGAGGCTCAGGCAATTGCAGTAGCCCTTGAGCGCATGCAACCCAGCCGCCCGCTTACTCACGATCTGATGAAAAATTTTATGATGGCGTTTAATATAGATCTTCATGAGATAATTATTAACGATCTCCAGGAAGGGATTTTTTATTCTAAATTGATTTGTTCCTCGGATAAGGATACGATTGAAATAGATTCGCGTACTTCAGATGCGGTAGCGCTGGCAGTGAGATTCGGATGCCCTATTTATACTTACGACAATATTCTTGATAGCGCCGGCATATTAATGGATGAAGATGAAAAAAAGAAAAAAGTGGTGGTTACTCATAGCGATGACAAGAGTGATGATCTTAAAAAAATGACGGTAATTGAATTAGAATCCATGCTAAATGACGTACTTGAGCATGAAGATTATATTAAGGCCGCTTCCATAAGGGATGAAATCAACAGGCGGAAGGGAAATTGACCTAAGTGGTCCGTTGTCTTATACCTCATTACTCATAACCCATTACTCATAACTTCTACCTCATTACTTACAACTCATCTCTTATCTCCATTTCCTCATGGTAGCCTTTCCAAATTGTAAAATTAATCTCGGGCTAAATATTCTTCAGAAAAGAGAAGATGGTTATCATAATATTGAAACCGCTTTTTTCCCTCTTCCGCTTTGTGATGTTTTAGAAATCGTAACAGCAAAGAATAGTACACAATTTACAAATACCGGAATTTCAGGCGGAGAAATAGAAACCAATTTATGCCTCAAAGCGTACCGGGTATTAAAAAAAGATTTTCCTCAACTACCGGAGATAGAAATGCATTTGCATAAAACTATTCCTGTGGGAGCAGGACTGGGCGGCGGTTCTGCTGATGCTGCTTTTACATTGTCGCTGCTTAATAAAAAATATGAACTCAATATTCCGGATTCAAATTTATTCGATTATGCATCACAGTTAGGAAGCGATTGCCCGTTTTTTTTATTGAACAAACCATGTCTCGCAAGCGGACGTGGAGAAAAAATGAAGAAAATTGTTCTTTCACTGTCTGCTTATAAAATACTGATCGTAAATCCGGGAATCCACGTGAATACCAAAGAAATATTTCAGCAAATAAAGCCTGCGATCCCTTCAAAAAAAATAAAAGAAATTATTCAACAACCCATCGAAACATGGAAAAGCACATTGACAAACGATTTTGAAAAAGTTGTTTTTTCATTGCATCCCGAAATAAAAAAAATTAAAGAAAATTTGTACATGCACAAAGCAATTTATGCTTCCATGACCGGAACCGGAAGCACTGTTTTCGGTATTTTCAGAAAAGAAGACAAAATTGATTTCCCTGTTGAGAAAGGATATTTTCAAAAATGGATTGAAAACTTAGATTAGCCTGAAAATTGCACCTGCAGCAGCAGACAAACAAATAATTCAATTTTTCATCCGGTAATATCTAATACTATTAATAGAAATAAAATAGCCAAAAAATAACCCTAAAACATCGAACCATTAAGAAGTTAAGGAAATTAAGTTGGGCAACTTCAAATGTCAATTTGGTATAACAGTGAGGACTAAGCGAAATATTTTTTTAAGAATAGTTAACTAAAAAAGCCTTTATTTCTTCATTCACTGGCGAAGAAATAAAGGCTTTCAATATATAACAAAATAATTTATTTCAATTTATCTACCTGGTCGTTATAAAATTTCACCGTTTCTATTACGTCCGGCAAGCTATGGTACCAGTTGGATTCATGTTCAATAGAAAACATTCCTTTAAAGTGCTGTCTTTTTAATTCCTGGAATATTGGCGGAAAATCAATAATGCCTTTTCCAACAACTGTATCGGCAGCGTGTGTATCGTCAAACTTTACGATGTCTTTTAGATGCACGCCATATATATGTCCCGCAAGTTTTTTAAGGCAGTCAACGGGGTTTAATCCGTTCCTGGCCCAATGCCCTAAATCTGCGCATGAGCCGATATTTGGATGACCCTGTATGGCTGCCAAAACAGAATCGGGGCTCCAGTACATGTTAGGTTTTGGATGGTCGTGAATCGCCACTTTTATTCCGTAAGCACCGGCCATACTATCTACCATGTCCCATTGGCTTTTGATAGGTTCAGCCGTAATATAGCTAAGGCCGAATTCTTTGGCAAGATCAAAAGCTTTCTTCCACTCTTCCCTTGTTTGAGGTACTATCACACCCATCGCTACAATGCTGATTCCTTTTGCCTGAAGCATTTGTTTTAATTTAGCTTTACTCGCATCAGACATCCGCAGACCGAAACTATCTTTTAAACCTGCGCCTAATGGCTGGCCAAAAAATGCTTCGATATATTTTACACCTGCACTGTCCACTTTATTTAATGCGTCAGCAAAAGAAAACATTCTGAAAGTCCACATTTGAACACCTATTTTCCAATTGTCTTTTACATTAAAAGAATCAGAGGTTGCCGATGCCGTCGTGGTAGAATCGGAACTAGAAGCGTCTTTCGATCCGGAAGAGTTACATTCTGTAAGCGATAAAATGCAAACAAAACCTAAGAAAGTTAAAGCGATTTTTTTCATGTATTTTATTTAGATTTTTAAAAAGAGAGCAATTTACTTATTTTTTAATATTTCTTTTATAGAACTGTTTGAGTACATCCCAAATTTCTCAGATTAGTGAAGACATCAACCCTCCTGGCACGCAGTGAGCGAAAACCATTTCACTTCTTTTATCGCGACGAATTTGCCATTATAAAAAATTTGCGCAAACGATTGATTATTGGTTTTACTACGAAGGAAATGCGAAGCAGCTTTCTTATTAAAAACACTTTATGAATTGTATCTATTATTTACCTATTTTCATCGTGAAATAAAATTAAATAAAGTGAACCAAAACCTCGCTTCCGAAAAACCAAATTATACACCTCAAATCGTAATAATTGGAATCCTGTTCTTTATTTTTGGGTTTGTAACCTGGCTCAACAGTACGCTAATACCCTACCTGCAGATAGCCTGCGAATTAAAAACTTCGGAAGCTGTGCTGGTAACATTTGCGTTTTATATTTCCTACGCGGTGATGGCATTCCCCTCGTCCTGGGTTTTAAAACAAACCGGTTTTAAAAAAGGAATGATGTGGGGATTGGTATTGATGGCAATAGGCGCATTAATATTTATTCCTGCAGCTAATACAAGAACTTATGGTTTGTTTCTTACCGGTTTATTTGTGATCGGAACCGGACTGGCATTATTGCAAACAGCTTCCAATCCGTATATTACCATTTTGGGACCAATAGAGAGCGCTGCAAAACGCATCAGCGTTATGGGTATTTGCAATAAAGGGGCGGGCGCTTTAGCTCCTCTCATTATGGGAGCATTTTTATTGAAAGATTCAGAAGCGCTGATAGAAAAATTAAAAACACTTGATGCCGCTCAAAAAGTGGTGGAATTAAATGCCCTTGCATCAAGAGTAATTGTTCCATATATCATTATTGCAGTAGTGTTGCTGGCCCTCGCCGTCTTTATTTATTTTTCAAGCTTGCCGGAGGTAAAAGCAGAAGGTGAAGACGAAAGTAATGACACAGCTAACAGTGATGGGAAAACGATTTTTAGTTTCCCTTATCTGTGGATGGGATTTATTGCTTTGTTTTTGTATGTGGGCGCGGAAGTAATGGCCGGTGACATCATACAGGTATATGGGAAAGCGATTGGCATCAGCCTGGATATTGCCAAACATTTTACGTCATACACTATGCTGGGAATGCTGATTGGCTACATGGTCGGAATTGTTTGTATCCCGAAATATCTGTCACAAACCACTGCCTTAAAGGCTTCCGCCATATTAGGTACCATTTTTACATTGCTGGCCATTTTTACCTCCGGGTACAATTCCATATTATTTATTGCTTTACTGGGCTTAGCCAATGCCCTGGTATGGCCTGCTATTTGGCCACTTGCCATTCATGGCCTGGGAAGATTTACCAAAGCCGGTTCCGCATTGCTGGTTGTGGGCATTTCCGGAGGCGCTGTGCTGCCAAAAATTTGGGCAGTGCTCGGAGAAAATATCGGCTTTCAACAAGCTTTCTGGATATTAATTCCCTGCTACCTGTTTATCCTGTATTTCGCCACTTACGGTTATAAGTTGACAGCAAAGAAAAAGGCAGCTTAATAGCCGAAATATTCTTGATTTAACATATCTCGAATTATTCGAGGCAATTATTAATCGTTTAGTTATACCCAACCTTAGATGGACACATTCCTTGAATTAAACAGAGGCAAGTTAAAGTCAATTTTCGTTCGACTATCATTAGTACTTTTAGGGCTGGTTTCTATAGTCATTGCATTTGCTCATTTAGCTGGGAATTTTTCAAATGGAAAATTACTGCTTGCTATTATATTGGCGACAGGTATCGGCTTTCCTCTTTTCATAATGCTTATTGGTTATATGGTTTGGCTGCTAAACCATAAAGCAAGACAAAAAGCTTTCTCTAAAATCCCCTTCAACGAGATTGAGAATATCAGTTTCTATAAATCCTATAAAGGTGACAGTTCAAAATGGTCGTTCACTGACGAGATAAAAGAAGGAAAACTCAACGGCTTTACTTTAAGGATGGACGTATCCAAAGAAAAAAATCACACTATAGAGTTTGACACACCGACAGAATGGAAGAAACTTGACAAAAGCGAATTCAATCGTCTAACTGAAAAATTGAGACAGCATGACGCAGAATTTAGAATTGGAAGG
>Ga0207657_10000717_pt1 | contig 35166 bp, 31 predicted proteins | sample KBSC33metaG_FD_184316 | JGI IMG/M metagenome (GOLD analysis project Ga0207657, IMG submission 184316) | Corn rhizosphere microbial communities from Kellogg Biological Station, Michigan, USA - KBS C3-3 metaG (SPAdes) (version 2) | ecosystem: Host-associated > Plants > Roots > Rhizosphere > Soil ...
CAGCGAGCTGAAAGAGCCGGAGATCGTTCCTTAAGAAAAGCGATCGGATGATAAACGACTCGGGCATCGAGGCGCGCTGAAGCAGCGGCATCCTTGTGGTACAAAATTCGTCAAGATCGGGTTTTGATCGCTTTGTTGGCGCGGGCGAGCAGCGTCGGCGAGGTGGTCGAATGAGGCGGAGGTTGCCGCCCAGTGCTCGGCCATGAGTAATGTCGGGAGCCATTTTCGAGACAGGCTTCAAAGCGAGAACCCCTGACCGGTGAGTGCATCCACGATACTTCCCGTGCAGCACGTCGCGCCGCCGCGGTCTCACCATTCGATAGAAGGGCCAAAGACCCCGCGACGAAAAATAGAACCGTCAGGAAACCGAGGATCATTTCCAATCCCGGTAAGGCCTTTTGTCAGCCCGTTAGCGCAATTCTCATCTCAGGCTGGCGGAGCCGTTAGGTCGCGCGCCTCATCCAGCCTTGGTGCGCTCGATCGGCCCGCAACGTTATCGTCCCACGGTGGCTAATCGGCCTAGTTCTGTTGGCTTAGGCAGCCAATACACTCTGCGTTCGAAGCGGGACCATTTTAGTTCAGTTGATTGCTAACCGGTTCCACGGCACCAGCTTCGTCAGGCCGCCAACATTAGACATTATTGACACCTGTCAATAGACGGCCGACAGCCGCAAGTAGTTTTCGTTATTCTTTGTGTTCCAATCACAGTGCCTCCGCAGCAAGCTACGGGGAAGTGGGGCTGCGAAACGCGGAGTTACCAGGGAGAAATTGCCTTGCGTTCTGATGCGTACATCCTCGATAAAATGCGGCGGCGCGTTCTTGCTGGTCTCACCCCCGAAGAGACACGCGAGTTCGAATTACTGGATGCTCAGATTCCGTTTGATGGAAAGCCCGTTCGCCCTTCAGCGGGGTTGTCTCTTTCCGCAATCGAATATCGTTGGCTGGAGCTTTTCGAGAAGATGGAAAGCGCGAGCCAGTTGGTGACGGCTCTCGAACCGTCGAAATGTAGAACGACGCCAAGTAGGGCTGAGGTGCGTCCGATGCATCGCAACGGCGTTTCCCGGTCAGCGCACTGAAGATCGAAACGGGAGTAAACCCTTGCTCAAGCCACTGGTTTTAGGGGCAACGTTGTTATGTGCTCACACGGTCGATGTCGAAGCTCACTCACGTTATCGAAACCGAGCGTGGTGCGGCAGCTACATGGCCAAGTATTTTGGCATCTCGGATCCTCGTCTCGCGGTCGCCCGGATGTGGGCGAGCGTTGGCGTGAACGCCGGTGGACCGGCGATCGGAGCTATTGTGGTCTGGTCTCATCACGTAGGTGTCATAACAGGAAGGACTGCGGGAGGTGAGTGGATTGTCCATAGCGGAAATGACGGCGGCGCCGTTCGAACGCGGCCTCGTGCAGTAACGCGCGCAATTGCGTTTAGACGACTTTGAGATCACGGTAAGGACAACGACGGACATCGAAGGATGGAGCGCACCAATGAACGGCAGCATGAAATGAATAATGCTGCGACAAGAACCGGCATCTCAAGGCCGGTTCGCGATGTCGACTGGGTGCGCGCGGTTTGAAAAACATGCCCCTGCAAACCCAACACGTTTGTACTGTTATCGGAGCAGGCAAGATGGGAAATCAGGTTCGTGTGAAGTTCGACGGCTCCAGGAGGGCGCAGACCCTTCACAGAAGCTATCTCGAAGAAATTGTCCAGCGTGGGTAGAAGCCTGAAAAGTGATCAGAAGGCTGGGAAAACTGCGCCGCACTGCCATAGCGAACATAAGTCTTACCGTCCTGCGCTCGTCGCGTGTTCCGCAGCCGGACGTACCGGCTTCCGCAGCGTGGAGTTGTTGGAGCGGAAACTATCGCCGAAAGCGAGCGTTCGAAATGCCTATTCCCGAACTATTGGGTACGCAACGGTCGCGCTGGTCGGCCAGATCGCAGCGATGTGTCCCTTGACTGACCGATGTGTCACTTAACTGACAGATGAATGAGAGTGAGGTACGATCGAACTAGCAGCTGATTTTGGAACCAAAGCGAAGTTAATTGATTTGCTACTATCTCGGGCGAGATGAATATTTGGGTGATCCTTGATAAAAACGAAGCATAGGGCTGCAGCGTGTCTGTTATTTTGGTTGTTGACGACCACGGCGTTTATCGAGCGGGTCTTCGCGAAGTAATACAGGCTCGATTTCCATATTCTCACGTGGTCGAAGCTCCGAAACTTTCATGTGTTGGGTCAAACAGGTTTTTTGATTTGATCCTGATTGACTCTGGAAGCCTGAGCTATGAGACCCTCGATTTGCTGGCCGAATGCTACGAAGTGAGGCCAGCGACTATGGTCGCAGTCATGTTGACTTCGAAGTCTCGAACAGAAGTGCTGAATTACCTTTCGGCCGGTTTTCATGGCGTCGTGCACAAGTTTCAGCCAGACGAGGAATTGCTCGCTGCCGTAGGCGATCTACTTTCTGGACGAATCTACGTTCCAGGTTGGCTCGCAGATACCTACGACGAGGATCTTAGTCGACCATCACCAGCTGATATCCAGCAAGAGACTCTGAAGCTCACGCCCCGGCAAAACGAGGTTCTGCACCTGCTTGCTCGAGGAATGTCGAACAAGGAAGTGGCGCGGGAGCTAAATATCGCTGAAGGCACGAGCAAGATTCATACAGCAGCGCTTCTCCGTGCGCTCGGTGCGCGAAATCGTACGGAGGCTGCATTTATGGCAGCGAAGTTGGTCCCATCGAGCGAAATCGCTGTGCGCGGACATAAAGACAAGTCAACGAGAATCAAGGAACAGCCCTCAAAGCCAGCCAGAGACTAGGGTTATTGCTTGAATAAGGACTTTTCCTGCGTTCCATCAGATCAATCGTTCCTCATTCGAGGACGCGCAAGTCCTTATTCTCCCGCGTGCTGGTGGTTCTGAAGACCACCTGTCGCATGCGGAAAAAACGAAGTGATGCATACGAAAAGCACTTCTCGAGGGCATGCTGTAATTCAGAGGGAAGCTTGGGATGCACAATTGCACGGCATTCCAATGGCGGCATTGATCGGACCGTGGAAGCAATCGACGGCGCCATTGGCGTCTATCGCCTGGTACTTGAGGGTGAGCCCGAAGCTTGGCTGCTCGGGCGGCCAGCGCAACCTGTCTTTCGCGGATGCGAAACGCCAGCGCCTCGGGCTACCAAGCGGCCCCCAATTGTCCCCGCCGATTTGAGTGAAGCTGATTCTGATATCTGTCGACCGCGGGGCTCTAGAACACCTGGACTTGAGGCGCGATCGTCTGCCGGATCCGCGTTGCCACGGCTCGAGGTGCAGCCTCGCCTTCGGTCAGCTCATAAGAATGTGCAGCGAACAATCTGGCGGCTTGAGACTGGTCGAGATCGAAAAAGGCCTTCACTGCGGTCCAGCCCTGGAAGTCGCCGAATATCGGAGTGATGGCGCCATTTGCGTCCGCCTCGTAGGACAGGCCGTCGTTCGCAAAGACGCCTGAACTGCATGCGAGGCCCACAGCGCACGCCGCCGCATTGCAAGAGTCCTCGCGCAAACAAAGAAACCCACCCTGTCGGCTCTTCGATGCCCCCCAACTCTGTAGGTCAAAGCGAGATGCCTCCCTGTCGCGATGACCCTCCAGGAGTGCCGCCAATCGTTCCAAACGTTCGCAGTTCATCCTGCCCTGCCTGTTCAGTTGCGGGATAATTCGAGCCATAATGGCTACAAAGACGCGTTGACGCGAACGCTTATTCCGCCTGAAAATGTACCCCTGAGCCGGCTGAGAGCAAGGTACTTGGGGAGCGGCCCCCATCTTGTTTCCTAACGTCTCTGGTCTCACGGGAACCGAGGGCGCAGCGACACGTTGCTGCGCCCGGATTCCGATGGGACGGGTCCCTTACTCAGCCGTATCAGCGCGGCGTGGCCAGGGTTTGGGCCAGGGCTGCCGACGTATGGCCCCGTTGTAGCTCTCCGATCGGACTAGCGCTGGCGCTGGCACTCGGAAAGCTCATAGCCGAATATTGCGTCATGAGGTCCATCGCCCGAGTGCCGTGGGTAACTGCACTTTGCTGAACACCGCTGGCTGATCCGACCGGGACGAGGCTGACATTGTCATAAAGTGCACCTAGCCCGTCAGTGCTGTGGCCCGCGGCTTCGCGGAAGGTGAGCCGATCCTGTCCGCCGGTTCCGGAAACGGTAAAGTGATGGCTTCCCCACGTGCTACCGGGCGGGATGGTGGCGACTACCGAATCGTTCCACAAAACCACCATCTTGCTCGTGCTGCTACTGACACCAGGCCGCAAGCGCGCATCGAAGGAGAGGTCATAGCTCTGCCCTGCAGTGGTCTTCACGGTCTGGTAGAAACCGTCACGACCGCCGAGAAAATCGAGCTCGCCGAAATTCGATCCATCGGTTGCCTGAACGTTGTTGAGATTGTTCCACAGTTCGATCGCGCCGCCGGTCAACGCGGTCCAGCCTGGTATCGAGCTGAAGCTAGCCCAGCTGTTCGCCGCCAGAGACGAGGCTTCGAACGACCCGTTCACCAGCAGATTCGCTCCGCTCGGCGAAGACGATGACGCATCCATCGTCACGGCTAGCGGAGAGGAGGCCGAACTGGTATTGCCAGCAGCGTCTGTGGCGCTGGCCGTAAAGCTGTGATTGCCCGTCGACAACTCGGCGGTAGCAAAACTCCAGGCGCCGCTTGTATTTGCCTGGGCCGTACCGATCTGTGTTGTTCCATCAAACATCTTAACGGTACTGCCGGCCTCTGCAGTGCCGGACAATGTCAGAACGCTCGCGGTCGTGATCCTGTCGCCGACCGTGCCGGTGTCCGGCGTGAACGCCGTGATCATAGGCGCTGCCGGCGCTACTGTGTCGGGTGTGGATCCAACCGGAGGAGGCTGTGTGGATCCCAGCAGTGGAGGAGGGAGATCGTTCTGAAATTGCGAGTTGCTTGTGGAATAGAAGCCGAGTGTGGACCATTGGGTCGATAGTTCTACCCAATTGCTCATGCCGGCTCCCGGATTATTACCGAAGCCGTCCACAAATCCCGCGGTCGGACTGCGCCACCAGTCCGCCCCAACGTTGGCAACGACGTGCAGGTTTGGATCGTTCACCCTCATGTCCATTTGGACATAGACGCCATCAACAGCCCCGGCAGGATAGACTCCTCGGGCTGTTGGCCAGAAATGATCGTTATAGCCGGCCGGAGGAGCGGAAAAGTCCACGCTGCCGTCCGGCAAGTTGGTCACGCTCATCTGAGTGGCCTGGTTTCCGGCATAGTCAGTTGCAAAATGACCTCCGGAGATTCCGGTTGTCGCCTGATTTTGTACCAGTACCCATTCGCCGGTGGTGCTGAGATGGACGTAGGTCCTTGCATTCGCAACTTCCACGTCCGCATTTGGATTTGAATCCGCGGGCGCACCCGCTTCCTGGTACACTTGCCCCCATCCAGTGACGGAGGTGAAGTCGGACGGAGGTGCGCTAGAGCCTGCAGGCTTGTACACGCCGTCGTACCAAGCGTAATTCGTCGGCACGCCGACCGGAAAGCCTTCGCTGGAGCCGATCGTGTTTTGCGCTATGATGTCCGAGATCGAAGTTGCCATTTAGATTCCCCAAGGAGGTTGCCCACAAATCATGCGTCATGCGTTGATGCATATTTGTGCGGGCGGGTGAGCGGCGGGACGCTCGCAGCACAATTTGTCGCCAATGTGTTTGATATCCCGGCGCGAGCGGAAGGAATTCAAAAGGCGCCGGCGCAGCGCTGCGCGCGGTTCGCCGAAATGCTTGACTTCAAAACAACTTGCAGCAGCCGCAGCAAGACGTCCGTGGCGTTTTCGAAGAAATCGATTCAGTGGCTGCCGTCGTAATATTGCGAGCTCCGATTCGAGTTTAACAGGCAGCCCTTGGCGGCGAGGCGTCTAAATCATGGCCGCTCTATGTCGCCAACCGTCCTCAATCATGATCGCTCAGCCCGTTATGTTCGGAAGCAATCGTGAATTGCAAGTCGCAGGCGTCTCGATCGGATCGGTTACAACCTGGATATGCAAGGCGGTGAGGTGCTGGTTGGGCGTCGGAGGACAAGAACGGACGCGGGCTCGGCGTCGACGAGCGGTGGAGGCGGCTCCGCCAGAAGCTTGGATGCACTCCAGGAAGCAAAACGAAGGGTAGACCATCGGGCCGAGAGCTCGACCCAATTGCTCATACCGGCGCCCGGATTGTTGGCAAACCCGCGCACATATTTGGCGGTCGCCTCGCGCCACCAATCGGCTCCAACGTTGGCGACGAATTTCATGTTCGGATCATTCGTCCTCATGTCCATCTGCACATACACACCATCAACGGCTCCAGCCGGATACGTACCTCGTTTAGTTATCCAGAAATGATCATTGTATCCGGGCGGGGGAACGGGGATGACCACACTGCCGTCCGGCTGCTCGCTTAACTTCATCGCAACGGCCGGCTTTGGCCCGAAGTCCGAGACGAAATGAGCGCCGCCGATCGCGTCTGGCACCTGCTCTTGTACTAAAATCCATTCGCGGGTGGTGTTGAGGTGAATGTAAGTTTTTGCATTTGCAATTGATATGCTTCCATCTGGATTCGAATAAACAGGTGCCCCCGCTTTCGGATAAACCTGCCCCCATCCCGTAACCGCGGTGAAATTGGGAGGCGGTTTGCCGTTACCCGGAGGCTTGTACGATCCGCTACACCACGCGTAGTTCCTGGGCACACCGACGGGATATCCTTCGCTGTAACCGGAAGTATTTTGAGCTATAGCCTCCAGCATCGGTGCGGTTGTCATGGTCTGCTTGCTCGATATGAAGTCCGAGCGTCTCTCCAGAAACAACTTGTCCAGCAGATCGCTGTTCAATCCGGTTCGATAATTTGCCCTGGGAACCGAACCGCCTTCGTTTGTTCGAGGATTTTTGCGTCCGTCGTCCCGCACTGAATTATCTGCGTCTTCCTTCAAAGGCGGCAGATCGGCGCCCCGTCGCCGAGCCTCGTTCCAGATAAAACGGGTGAAGGCCGCAGTCTCGGGCCACTGCAGGTGGACCGGATCCGTGAAAGCTGAGTCGGGGACGCGCCAATCGGCCATACCGTCGACCAGAATTGCTTTGGTGGGGGCAAGAGCGGCTTGTACTGCGGATCTGAAGCTCGCTTGCGTGGCTCCGGATGGGTCGTGACGTTCCGCCCAGGCCGGCATGACCGGAAATGTCACGGCGATGAACTGCACGCCCCTGGATTCCAGTAAGCTGGCCAGGCGCGTCAACTCTGAATAGCATGGAGGCTCGGGTTTGATAGGACGTCCCGTGTCCTGCAACACCCGAGTCAATGGGCCGGACCCGTAACGGTCATAAGTCATTTCGAGCCGGCGCTCGCCTGCGTAGATCGCATGAAGGAGCACGTCTCTAAAGCGGAAATTACGGAAATAGAGCCACCACGGGCTTGTCTGTCCGCCGATGTACGAATCGGCGATTTCAGGATCGAAGAATGCTGTAGGGTTCCTCGAGCAACCCTCAAAATCTCGCGGTGTCAGCACTGTCAGAAGCGTTTTGGTCTCCGGCGCGCGTTGCAGGAAATACTCGGTCAGGTACCGGGTTTGGTTGATCGTCAAGAAGCAGGGCGCTGCGTTGACGACGCCTTGGTCCTTCAGTTCGGAAGGAATCACATCAAGGTCGAGGTTCCGCCAGGTTGTCGACGAGCCCACGGCAATGAGGTCGGCTTGCCTTAGTGGTGGCGCTTCTCTGAGCCAGGCGAAGCGGCTGTCGATACACCACGTTCCCGATACCGGGGGAGGAGGTAGACGATCGAGCGCGAACAGAGCGACGAGGGCGCCATAGAAAATCGCTATCGACAAGGCTCCTCCTGCGACAAAAGCCACAAGATAGCTACCCATCCGGCGACGCGCGCGGCGCTTCTCGCCGATTTCGGTGTCGATTGACTGCTCGTGTGAGGGAAATTGCTCGCTCACAGTCAGAACTGGAAGTAGAGGAAAGATTGCACGGCGGACATCTGCGTCAAAGTGAAGACGAGGAGGCAGCCCAACGCTGCGCCATGCAGGGGATAGGCCGCGAGGCGAGTATTCCAGGAACGTTCCTCCTCCACCGGCCGCTGCGGATCGTAGCCCAGCCACTGTTGCGAGTTGGGAGCAAACAGCGCGACCGCCATCAGTGTCGCGATCGATGCAAGCATCAGTAGCGCTGTCAGTTGCCGCTCGGAATTGATGCTGAGGTCAACGCCGTGCAGTCCAATCATCGTGCCCATCATCTTGCTTGCGCTCCCGATAGAGTCCGCACGGAACATCACCCATCCAAAAATGACGAAGATCAGGGTGAGAGCGCGAGCAAGTATGGTCCCGGCTCCACTTGGGCCGCCGCGCTTACCAGCACCGAACAGGCGTATCCAGAAATGGCAAATAGCCAGTCCAAGGCCATGGAAAGCTCCCCAGCAGACGAATGTCCAGCCTGCGCCGTGCCACAGTCCGCCCAGGAGCATGGTGAGAAGGAGGTTCGCGTATCGGCGTACTTCCCCTCGGTGGTTGCCTCCGAGGGCAAAATAAAGATAGTCGCGAAGAAACGCGGACAGACTCATGTGCCAGCGTCTCCAAAAATCAATGATGTTTGTTGCCTTGTACGGAGAGTTGAAATTCAGTGGAAGGCGGACCCCGAACAGCAGTCCCAGTCCAATCGCCATGTCGGAGTAGCCGGAAAAGTCGAAATAAAGTTGTAACGTGTAGGCCAGTGCGCCAATCCAGGTGTCAGCGAAGCCTGGTGACGCTCCTCGCGCTACAGCGTCGAAAACCAGATTGGCCTGTGGCGCCATGCCGTCAGCGAACAGCACTTTCTTTGCAAGACCGAATACGAAAAGGCCAATCCCGAGCGCGAGTGTTGGCGCGGTCACCCTCAGCCTTGCCTTGCTCATGAATTGCCGCATCAGGATGCGGTGGTTGACGATGGGGCCCGCAATCAGATGCGGGAAGAACACCACCATCAGCACGTAATCCTTGAAACGGTACCCGTAGGTTTCCCCGCGGGAAGAATCGACCAGATAGGCGATCTCCTGGAACGTGAAGAACGAGATGGCTAACGGCAGCACCAGATTGAGGACGGGAATATCAGTTCCCAAGGCCGCGTTGACGTTGGTAGCGAAAAAGCCGGCATACTTGAAGTAGCCTATGAGAGCGAGATTGAACGCGATCCCGACGGCCAGCAGAATTCCCGTAGGTTTCTTGGCGCGGGCTCGCTTAGCGAGGTAGGTGCCGCACGTGAAGTTAAAACCAATGCTGCTAAGCAGTACAAGCAGATTCCATGGATCCCACACCGCATAGAAAGTCAGTGACGCGCCGATGAGCCAAAGTAACGTGACGGTTTTGCTTGCAAAGAGACGCAGGCCGAAATACCCCGCGACCGCGGCTGGCAGAAATACAAATATAAACTCATAAGAACTGAACAGCATGAGGATCGCTCCGGCAACCGAAAGGTAGAGGTCAGGCGAATGCTTGAGTTGACGGCCCTCAATAAGCGCATACGTGCTGCCGCGTTACGCGATTACCTTCCTGCGATGAACCGGGAGGCTGGGCGCTCCGGCACGGTCGGCCTGAGCTGGCGAATGCGTTCGGCGATCCAATGCGGGCAGAGGACAATTGCAATAAACTGTAGGACCGCTGCCGTGTTGGCGTTGCTCAAGTGGCCGCGGAATAGCCAAATGAAATTCAGCATCGTTTGAATGCCGCCGCCGCTCTTCCGATAGTGAGATAGGGCTGTCAGCCCGCGGCGCGCAAAACAGCGCCGGGATTGCACTTGAAGCGCGCGACGCCTTTGCGAGTCGCGCACGTTTTCGCTGGCGTGATATGAGATCAGGTTGGCCATCTTCCATCCGTCACGCAGAATCTGCTCGACGCTCAACCTCGCGGTTTCGGATTGGTTGTGGTAGGCAAAGGTCGCGCAAGCTTCGTTGACGAAGCCGGCATTGCCCAGCAATAGAAGCGGCGCCCACGCCGCGACGTCGGCCGTGTGCGGAAAATCGAGAGGGAGTCCGCCCCGGTCCCGCAACAATGCCGTTCGCATCATGACGCCGCACATTGTGACGGTGATCTGATCCGTCAGGAATTCCGTGAGAATCGCGCTGCCGTCCCGAATTCCTGTTTCAAGAGATCCGCTGACCCGCGCGGCAAATGTTTTTCCAATCGATCCTGAATAAATATTGCTTAGCGTGACAACAATTGGGACTTGCGGTTCACGCCTGATGATCTCAACGCAGCGTTGAAGCAGCCACGGGGAAATTCTGTCATCGTCCGCGAGAAAGATGATGTAGTCGCCTTTTGCACCGGCCAAGCAGGCGTTCCAGTTTGGAAGCAGGCCGATGTTGTTTTTTTGCCGTAAGACCCGCAATCTGCCGTCCGTGAATTGGCTCAGTACATCCCTGGTTTCGTCGGTTGACGCGTTATCCGACACCAGCACCTCGAAATTTCCGTAAGTTTGCGCAAGTGCGGAAGTAACGCATTCCCTTAGCAAAGGTGCTCTGTTGAAAGTGGGCACGGCTATTGTAACGAGCGGAAAGTCTTTGCAGTTCGAGACGAGATCCGAGGCCATCAGGCGTTAGAACTCCTGTGTCGAAAAAAGCTTGGCACTCGGCATTGCCAGAGTGTCGAATCGGACATTGTGGCGCCGCGGTTCGAGGCCGACCCAGCCGCCCGCTCACTCGGCAGCTTGAATCTCCCGAAGATGGTGGCGAACGGATCGTTTGACGACTTCGTCGATCGCCCTAACTCCATCCTCATCATCGGTCTGTCGGCGCATCCGTGTGTGCTCCAGCAACAGCACGATCGCCGATCCCAACGCTGTGCCGCCGGCCAAGGCCAAGGCCACGAGGTGCATCATTCGTGGAAACACGGGCTGGATCGGCTTTTCTGCCACCTGAACCACGCGCACACTGGACAATTGAGCTTTTTTGGCGATGTCGAGATTGATCTGTTCATCGATCACCCGGCTTCCATAATGGTCTGCCGCGGCTGATGCTCTTACGAGGACGCGTTTCAGCCCTTCGTATTCGGCCTCCTTTGACGAGAGCGATGCCAGTTCGCCATTGATCTTCTCCAGTTCGGCAACAAGTAATTTCTCAAGCCTGAGTAAGCCATTCAGATCGGTATTGGCTTTTAGCAGACTCGCCATCGCATCCTGATATACCTTGACGAGAAGTAGCGGCGGCGCTTCCTCAAAGGCGGGCACGTTGCCTACGGCGTTTTCACTGTCCCTCGCATCGCGTCCGCGAAGGTTATTCACGATACCGGTAACTGTCTTTGACTGGTTGACGGGTCGTAGCACATGCAGTTGATCTGCGATCGCCTGCCTTTGGCCTTTGCGGTCTTCGATCGAACCGCGTGTTGCCGCAATCTGCGAGCTAAGGTCATCGGCTCGCTTGAGGAGAAGCGAGCGTTGGTCCACGACGGAATAAATCGAGGCTGAAACCGAGAAATTTCGAAGGTCACTGCCTGCTTTTTCTGCTTCCTGCTCTAGCCGTTTTGACTGCTGTTGAAAAAAGATATCGGCGCCTGGAATATGAACGAGATCGGCTTGGGTGGCCACCAGTGCGTTCGCCAGTTCATTCAGGAATTCTGCCGCGACCGCAGGATCGGGATGACGAAATGAAATCCGAAGAAGGTCGGACCGACCCTCCGGCCTTGCAATGACAAGGTCTCGAAGGGCTGAAATGCCTTCCTGGTCAAGGTCGGTTGAGTTATTCTCGTTCTGTCTCGTTTGGGCGGCATCGGATTGTTCGTACAATCCGGAGAAATCCAGGCTTGCTGCCGCCTTGTACAGCTTCGAGGATAGGGTCACTTCGCTGACTCGAAACAGACGGTGGGGGCCAACCCTTTGGGCTGCCAGCCGGATGACGTGATCTACCTTGCCAATGCGCGCCAGCGAGTCGATGCGACTCACAAGGTCGACGTTTTCGCCAAACGGACCACCTGTCGCGCTGGCCGATCGGTCCTTAATCCCCTGTCCAACCCGCAGCAGGGTATAGGGTTCGTAGCGCTCACCTATGAGGCAATAGAATAGAAACGCCGCACCTGCTGCTATCAGGACGGCGGAGTAGATCACTCGCCGCCGGCGCCAGAGAATTGGCAGCATGTTCGTGAGGAGATGAGCGAAGTTGTAAGTCTCGTTCCGCACGCTAGTTCTCCGATCTCGCTGTCGACCCGCGGGAACAGAATATGCGCCCCACAGGCGGCTCAGGCGTGTGCACGATGGGAAAAACTATTGCGAAGGCGCACGCCGGAGTTGACAGGTGTCAAGTCTGAACGGGGGTTTGCCAAAAAGAACCGGGGGGCGTTGCCAAAAGGAGAGCTGCCAAAAGGAGGCGAGAGTGGCGCGCGGCGAGGATTTCTTCAGGCTTTGATTGTCGAGGGTCATTGCTGGAGATGGCGAGTGCGTCGGTATCCGGCTCCGCCAGTTCTTCCGATGCGGCGACAAGCCAATCGGCGACGCGATCATGCTTTCCATTTGATCGAAGCAATCCCATTCGTTTCGTGACGTTATCCCAGCCTCGACTAAATTCGACGCCGTCCAGAAACCGGTCTCAACGATTGTTAACAGCGTGTCCCGCCGCGCAGGTTTGGATTGGAGTTGACGGTTATCAACTCGCGCCTGGAAGCGCGCCGTAGGCTTTATCTCGAGCGCGGCCGGCGACAGGTTGGGTCGATGCCAGAACAACAACGAAACGAGGCAGGAGAAGCAAATGAAAGTGGTGATCCTTGCCGGAGGCTATGGAACGCGGCTCAGCGAACACACCTCTGTAGTCCCGAAGCCATTGGTTGAAATAGGCGGACGGCCGATCCTCTGGCACATCATGCGACTCTATTCGCACCACGGTCTCAACGAATTCGTCATTTGCTGCGGCTACAAGGGCTCGATCATCAAAGACTACTTTCTTGATTACATGGCGCACCAGGGCGATTTCACGGTCGACCTCCAACGCAATCGGATCGAGACTCATCGAAACGGAAGCGAGCCCTGGAAGGTTACCCTGGTCGATACCGGCGAAAAGACCATGACCGGCGGCAGACTCAAGCGGGTCAGGGACTATCTTGGGAACTCGACGTTCTGCCTTACCTACGGCGACGGCGTCAGCGATGTTAACATTCGCGAGCTGATCAGTTTTCATCATCAACAAGGTGCGCTGGCGACCGTCACGGCCGTTCAACTACCCGGCCGCTTCGGCGCAATCAACCTATCTTCCGATCGTCCGCGGGCTGCCCGCTTTCGCGAAAAAGACGCACGCGACGGGCAGGTGATCAACGGCGGTTTCTTCGTTGTGGAACCACAAGTGCTCGATCTCATCGACGACGATAGCATGAGCTGGGAGAACGAGCCGCTTGCGCGCTTAAGCGAGCAGGATCAACTCGCGGTCTATCGGCATCATGGTTACTGGCAGAACATGGATACGCTCCGGGATAAAGCGGTCCTGCAGGAACAGTGGGACAGCGGCAAACCACCTTGGTGCGTGTGGAACAACGAGCCGGCGGCCTTGCTGAAGGAGGTTTCTAAGAGCAACCAACCTGCGATAGCCACTCGGGCCTGCATCTGAAGGAGCACCAATGCGCATTCTATGCACCGGGGCGGACGGCTACATCGGCGCCGTACTGGGCCCCAAATTGCTCGATCGTGGTCATGAAGCAATTGGTATCGACACCGGGTTGTATCGGCGTGGCTGGCTGTTCGACGATGGCCGGACGCGGCCGATGGTCATCTCCAAAGATGTTCGCCAACTGTCGCAATCGGAACTGGCGGGACTGGACGCGGTAGTCCATCTGGCCGAGCTCTCAAACGATCCCTTGGGAGAGAACGATCCCGCAATCACGATGGAGATCAATCATCGCGGGTCGGTCGAGTTTGCGAGAAAATGTAAAGCGGCCGGCGTTGCGCGGTTTGTGTACGCCTCGTCCTGCAGCATTTATGGAGCTGCGGGCGACGAGCTCAAATCTGAAACGTCGAAGGTCGATCCACGGACCGCTTACGCGCGGTGCAAGGTGCTGGTCGAACGCGAACTAAGCGCAATGGTCGACTCGCGTTTCACGCCGGTCTTCCTCCGCAACGCGACCGCGTTCGGCGCATCGCCACGGCAGCGCTTCGATCTAGTGCTCAACAACTTGGCTGGCTTTGCCTTCACGACAGGCAAGATTCAGGTGATGAGTGACGGGACACCGTGTCGTCCACTCGTCCACGTCGAAGACATCTGCCAGGCGATACTTGGAGCGCTCGAGGCGCCGAGAGAGGCGGTATGCGGCGAAGCTTTCAATGTCGGCACTGAAAAGCAAAACTACACCGTGCGCGAGATCGCGGAAATCACCAGCGAGACGTTTCCGGGGTGCGAGGTAACGTACGGTCCGAGCGGTCCGGACAATCGGAGTTACCGGGTATCCTTCGCAAAGATCAGAGAACGCATGCCGAGCTTTAAGTGCCAGTGGAGCGCGGAGAGGGGAGCGTTGCAACTGAAGACCGTTTTTCTGCGGATTCAGCTCGATGACGCCATGTTCAACTCCGCGCCGTTCACACGTCTGTCCGAGTTGCGGCACTTGCGTCGAACCGAGCAGCTCGACCCAAAGTTGCTGTGGACGCCTATTGACGAAATGCTTCCCGTTGGTGAATTGCTTCCTGCCGTGGCCAACTTGTGACCGGCATGCGCATAATTGTGACGAAAGTCTGATATGGAATATGATTGCCGCTGCGCGGCACCACGTCAACGTTGCTCCGTTAGCGACGGTGGGCAAATTGTTGCCGAGTCGTCCGTGAAGAATGTTTCCGAGCGTCGGACCAAGCAAGGCGCAGCGGCGGGAGGCCGTGTCAGACGATCATAACAGGACACGCAAGAGTTCCTCCAACCTGCGCAGGAGCAGGCTGAAGTTGCAGCCGGCGGCGGCGAGAACGGCGTAGGGCGCCCGGACCTTGCCTTGCCGATGCACTCCACCTCTGGCGCATGCAGCGAATAGACCTTGGGTCCACGCTGACGCTGCTGTTTGGTGGCGGACCCTATGGGCGAGATCGAGCAGCGAACCAAAGCGATCCTCGAGCGCGATATCGCCTTCGATCTTGCGGCGGATGTCGCGAATGACGCCTCCGAGCCGGGTGCGCAGGAATTTGAGCTCGCGCCAAGGTCTTTGCTCTCGATCGCCCCAGACCGAACTGAAGCGTCCCGCCAAGAAGTCCCAATCAATCCCCGCCACCAGACGCACCAGCGGATGTCGAACGTTGATGATCTTCTCCAGAGATGGACGAAACAGATCGTCCTGACGATCGTCGCGCGGCTGGCTCATCGTTCTCCGCGACAGCGAATCCCGCCCGCGAAGGAATCACGAACCGTCCAAATCCGGAATCCAAAAACGCGAGAAAATCGATAGGCGCCCCAGCCTTTCTTGCAAAAAAATTACTTGCTCAGATCAAATCACCGCAACAGATCAATCGCTTCCGAATTCTTCACGGACGACTGGCGACGGTCGGAAAAATATTGCCGAAGTGCGACCAGGGTGCGACATCAAGAACCTCACAACGCTGCAGAACAGCGTTATAATGCTGCAAAACAGCGCGTTATAATTTGGAGTTCCGGGACGGACTGGAGGGCGGATATTTAATTGTAAGGACAGTAACAGTGTGTGTGATCTTGGTAATTGACGAACACAGCGTGTACCGCAGCGGCATTCGAGAGTTAATCGAAGGGGCAATCCAGCACGCGCACGTGGTCGAAGCGCTCGAGTTCGGGTCTTTGGCAGATAGCCAATACTTCGATCTGGTCCTGATCGACTCCAACTCCCTGAGTTACCGGTTGCTTGATCTCTTGAAGGAGTTCCACGAACTGCACCCAACGACGCGCTTCGCGGTTATGTCGAGTTCGAACACGCGGGCGGACGTGCTGAATTGCCTTTCGGCCGGATTTCATGGCTTCGTGCATAAGCTTCAGTCGGATGAAGAGTTACTGACGGCGATTAACGATCTGCTTTCTGGGCGGATATACGTTCCACGTTGGATCGCGGATCGTGACGATGAGACGCCGGAGCTTGCGCCGTCCATCGGCACTGCAGTGCAAACACTTAGGCTAACGCCTCGGCAACATGAGATCCTGCCGTTGATCGCGCAGGGTATGTCAAATAAGGAGATTGCTTCACATTTGAATATTGCTGAAGGGACAACCAAAATTCACACGGCTGCACTATTGCGCACGCTCGGTGCCCGCAATCGTACAGAAGCAGCATTTATGGCTTCCAAACTAGTCGGGTCCAGCATCCGCGCTGAGAGTCGATTCAAGCACGAAAGATTTATCGTCAAGACACCGGGCGAACCCATCCGGGAGTGGAGCGAGCATGCGAAGGCGTGGAACGGGGGCCAGCCAGTCGCTGAGACACGACGCCAGTAAATCAAAGTGATGGATTGGGCTGCCTTCCGTCCGATGCCGGGCTGAACAAAAGCTTGTATCGCCAAAGCGTAATCGCTGAAAACGTGAACAGGATCGCGGCACCAGCGCCGTAGAGTCCGGCAAAGGGCAGCAACAGTCCTTGCGCGAGCACGAGCACGATCACTGCTGCCAGATTTGTGAGCGTCATCATGTGGTCGCGATGAGAGGTGAAAAGGGCCATTCCACCGAAGTCGGCAATGTTGCGCAATGCCATTCCAGCCATGATCACCCAGAACGCGGTTACGTGATCCGCTATGGACGTAGGCTGCTTCAGGACCGGCAGCACGATGTAGAAAACGCATCCGACTGCAATACTGAACACGGTGGTAGCTGATATCGTGGTTTTCATGAACTTGCCGGTGAGCTGCCGGTGAGCCAATGCTCCACCGTCGTGATAGGCTCTAATGAGGCGCGGGCGCTGAATCTGGAACACCACCATGCTAACGAATGTGCCGACCGCGTTAGCAACCGACCAGTAGAGAAAATAAACGCCGGCAAGTTGCAATCCCAAAAACAAGGTAACCAGGTAGCGGTCAAGATATTGGCTGCCGACGAAGCTGAGTTCGCTGACGTAGATCACGAAGGCCTTTCTGATTGTCGTCGTAATCCAGGCTAGCTTGAATGGGAGCGAAAAGGCGGCTTTCCATGGCCAGGATCGGCTTGCCCATACGAACAACAAGAACGCCGATACACTGCCTCCCAGCCAGAACTCGAACAGGACAACATCGGATCTAAACGCGGGGTCCCAAACGGCTATTGGGATATAGACCAAAATCCAGGCTGCGCCGCGAAGAAAAGCGCTCACATTTGCCAGCACGGGACGTTCGATACTCGTGAGCAGGAGAAAAACGTCGCTTCCAAAATGCTCGAACAGCATGATCACGATGACCAGCCACCACAATTCAGAGGCGCCGAGCGTGATTGTGATCGAGACGGCGCAGATGAGCACCAGGACATATACCGAGGTGGTAAAGCACCAATAGTGCCGCAGATCGCTCGTCACCCGGACCAACGACAGCGTGACTGCATCGCGCATGATCAGATGAACCATGCCCATGCCGATCACGACTGACCCAAGGCTAACGGCGCCGGAGGCTAGCCCAAAGAGTCCAAGCGACGCTAGATCAAGATAACGTCCGATGAAAATAACGAGGCCGAATTTGCAGGCAAGAATGCTCGCCCGCATCGTGAGAATGGCGAGTGAGGTAAATACGGTTTTGTTGATCAGTGCCGGCATAAGGCCTTTTATGAAAATCGAATAGTCGCGGTCATCAAGCTGAAAGAACTTTTCGTGATCTGCACCGCTAAGGTATATGATTGCTGCGGATCGGCAGAACGGCAGGCGGGCCGCGACGACGGCGTCATACCCGTCTTTTTACGCACATCGGAGGCGTCCCAATTTCCCCAGCATGTGCCGTGACAATGGTGCATCGTCATTGGATGCGCAACTCAAGCTGAAAAAGCTGTTAGCAAATGAGTTTTCTTGTCGAAGACAGAAGTCAGGAATTGGATAAGGTATAACTGCTGTGCGCTCGGCGACGCCTGTTTCCGGCGTACAAATTAGCCTCAACCACGGCGCACATGCTGGGTAGATATCCATCTCCGGCATACTTGCTAAACAAGGTCAATTGCATAGTTTTCACACCATTCGGGCTAGACCGAACGGGATAATCTGAGCGGTGAGAAGCCTAGTGCATTAAGCTGAATTTTCTTAAATCTTTCAACATGCAACCCTTTGCTGCCGAGGCGTCAGTGGAGGGTTAGGCAAATGTTTATTCCACGGATCGACACTCGGGGCGTTGCGCCCCTCCGCCACGGATTGTCCCATGAAGACCTTGTTCAGCAGCGTCGCCAATCCAGCACATCGCTTGTGCCACGTGGCCGCGCCCTCTTTTGGGAGGGCGAGCATCAAGCACAGAAAATAGAAATCATGGAGGGCGTGGTCCGGGCCGTTCGGTTGCTCGAGAATGGAAACCGGCAGATTTTGGCTTTCTATTGGCCTGGCGACGTCGTCATGCCGACTCAATCATCGTGTCAGCGAGTAACGGCCGAGGCAGTAACCAACTGCAGGGTGCAGCGCACGACCGCTTCCAGCATCTGCCAGACGAGCGAACCCTGCGGCGCTCACCAAATGCTTGCAGAGACGTTGTCGCTTGTCGTCACCATGAGCCAGAAGAGCAGTATGGCTCGAATTGCGGGGTTTCTGCTGCGCATTCGGCATCACTTGCCTGACGACCCGAAACGACCACTGGCGCTCACGCTTCTGCTTCCGCGGGCTGATATTGCGGATCATCTGGGTACATCGCTCGAAACTGTTTGCCGCACTCTCGCCGAGTTCAGGATGAAAGGACTCATTGATTTGCCGAATCGCAAGACAATTCGGTTTCTCAATTTGCCAGGTCTCCTGCGGATAGCCGGCGATTAGCTCGCAACAGCCATCTCTCCATTCCCGCGGTCAAGAGGTCTAGAATGTCTCTAGCAGGTGATACCAGCATCGTGGCTGATCCGGCCCGTTCAAATTCTCGCGACCAGCTCGCCGTCCCGATCTCACTCAACGTCATGTCGCCGCTTGTTGCGGCGTTTGACCTTACCTGGATCGTACTGTTGGGCGTCGTGACGGGCATTCTGTACGATGGCGTGGCTTTCGGCAGGAATGGCGAGGCGCAAAATCATCTCGGTTCAGGGCTCGCTGTCGCCACACTCTATTCGGCGTTTGCCCATGCGGCCCAGCTCTATCGTGCGCCGAACTTACTTAGACGGAAATGGCAGGTTGGGCGCTCCACGCTGGCCTGGATTATGGTATTTGGATTTCTCGCAACCCTTGCATTTCTGTTGAAGATCGGAGCTGCATTTTCGCGTGGCGAGATGCTCTTGTTCTTCATCAGCGGAATCTTTGCCACTGTGGTGATGCGGCTTGCTGTCGCGCACGTCTGTACCCTTGTCATCTCGTCAGGTGCCCTGAAGCCCAACCGGATAGTTCTGGTCGGGTCAGCGGACCAACTCGCAGCTAATGGGGCGTTATCTGCCCTGGAAAGATACGGGTACGCCGTGGCACGCGTTTTTTCGCTGCCGGTGGATCCGGACTATACCTTCGATAAGCAGGAATTGAAGACTCGCTTGCGCGAACTAGTCCATTACGTCCGGGAAATGGGCATCGACCAAATAATCATAGCGGTTCCGTGGCGGTTAACGGATCTCCTCGGCGAGGTCGAAGGCGAGCTGCGGGTACTTCCGATTCCAGTCAGGCTTGTGCCGGACACGACGACAGGCCGTGTGCTCGATCGTCCGTTGCTCGAATTGGGGCCGACCAAAGCAATAGAACTCCAGCGCGCTCCGCTCAGTGCCGCGCAACGCAACTTGAAGCAAGGCATGGATCGGATTTTAGCGGCCATGTCTCTGGTTGCTCTGATACCATTCTTCGCCGTGATCTCTGCGGCGATACGAATGGAGTCGTCCGGGCCTGCATTCTTTCTTCAGACGCGGATCGGCTTCAATGGACGGCCGTTCAAGATTTTCAAATTCAGAACGATGTCTACGCTTGATGATGGCTCAGTGGTTGTTCAGGCCACGAAGAACGACAATCGTGTAACGCATCTCGGCAGGCTGTTGCGAAAACTCAGCATCGATGAGGTCCCGCAACTGCTCAATGTCCTGCGGGGCGATATGTCCTTGGTCGGTCCGCGTCCGCATGCTCTTGCGCACGATAATGAATATGACCAGCTGATCGCGACCTACGCTATTCGGCATAAAATGAAGCCTGGCATCACCGGGTGGGCGCAGGTGAACGGATTCCGTGGTGAGACGCCGGAAATAGGAATGATGAAACGGCGCGTTGAGAGCGACCTCTGGTACATTGAGTATTGGTCACTGTGGCTCGATATCCGCATCTTGCTAGTGACCGTCGTCCGCGTTTTGAAGCCGGATAACGTCTATTGATGCGGCCAAGGCGATCACCTTGTCGCTGCGGCGAGTGCGCTCTCTGGGTGGCCGTACGGCCGATGCGGAGCCCAGTGCTCCTCATGTCCTTCGCAATATCTCTTTCGTAAGCTGACACGGGCGATCCGAGACTCGAATCGCGATCGGCCCAAAGGATCAGCGCTCGATTGGCTGCAGCCGACCTCCACACCACATACAAAGGCAGTGATCCGCACAGACAAAGCTGGTGGCTCACGAGTTAGCGAAGACAGCCTCTCGGAAGGCTGCGCCGCACAAAACTTGAGAGCTCGGCCAACCCAAGAAAGCGTTGGTTATTCGATCTGCCAGGGTTGACACTCGGGACGCCCAGGTAATTTTAATGCCGGAACGTACCCGAAGGCGCGGGGAGCAGGTGTGGACACACCGCAAAGCCTATCTTAATGTAATCATGCTGGCTTAGTCCGGTTGGCTTGCCAGAACGTCGTATGTGCGTCCCGGCTGACGCCACCTTCGCAGAAACGGCTAATTTTTGATGCCCTCTCAGGACTGATCGCGTGCTCTGGTTGCTGCACGTATTTGCGATATGGGTTCTGGCTCATATGGTTTGGGCCGCGGTGCTGCTGGAAAAGGAGTGGCGACGAATCCGCCGCCTTGCGGGCTCGGCAGATCAGCAGGGATTAAGGAGTATGCCGAGCGCACTAGCTCACGCCGAAGCCCCGCAGGCTTCCACCAGACAATGAAACGATAAGTGTGGTTATACCGGACCACGCTTGGCACAGCCGCCATATGGTCCGCTGCAGAAGCTCTGCTCCCCTCACGCCTGAAGCGAAGCTCCGCGAGCAAGCTGACGATCGCGCAGCTCGGCCTGCCGCGATTGAAGGCCTCGGATTCATTTGCTTTTCTCTTGTCGTTATTGAGAATTCTCAGATCGGTGCCGTCGACGGAAAGTATGTTGTTGCTCTCCTCTGGTTAGGGATGAGCAAATGTCGCACGCAAATGAGCTGGGGACCCCATACCCGCGCCCCGCCGAGGCCGCAGTTGCAAAGGACATCGGCAGGAGAAATCTGGATTGGGCCGTTCTTGTGGTCACATTCGCCTTGAGCTGCACGCTAGCGTGGATCTGCCTATTGTTGTGGGGAGCCGTTCGCGTGTTTCAGGTTGCCCTCTCCTGATCGCGAGGCGATGCCACACCTGCATAAATGGGTGGTGGCCTCTAACTTGACGAATCGCAACTTGGCTTCGGAGTCCTGGTTTAGAGATCGGTCTTAGATGGCGCCATAAACGAAACGGGGCCGGCGTACCAGCAATGGGTCCGGCAGGTCGACGCAATCGTTAGACCGATCTCTCGTAATTGCGGGCTCTAGATGATCTTCTCAGAAACCAGGTTAGCGGGTGCGTACACCGTTGACATTGACCGTCGAAAAGACGACCGCGGTTACTTCGCCCGCATGTTTTGCGCGGATGAGTTTTCTGCGCATGGATTGAGATCGATGGTCGCGCAGGCAAGCGCCAGCTTCAACGCGAAACGAGGCACACTGCGCGGCCTTCACTTCCAATATCCTCCTGCAGCTGAAACGAAGTATGTGCGCTGCACGAAGGGCGCAGTCTTTGACGTCATCGTGGATTTGCGTCCCGAGTCGCCCACCTATCTGGAGCATCTGGCTGTCGTGCTGTCGGCCGAAAACGGGCGCGGTTTATATGTCCCGAAACGTTTTGCGCACGGCTTTGTCACGCTCGAGAACGACACCGAATTGACTTACCTCATCAGCGAATCCCATACGCCGAACGCAGAGGGCGGCCTTCGATATGACGATCCGATGTTGGGTGTGGATTGGCCGCTGCCCGCGCGTGTTGTTTCGGCGCGCGACACGGCATGGAGTTCGATCTGCGAGATCGAGGACGCGTTGAGGTTTCGTATGAGTCTCGGCGAGGCCGCACACAGTTGACGTCACGCGTTGATCCGATCGAACATCGAGTCAGACGGTAGTTCCGGCTGATCGCCCATGGCCATCAGCTCCGGATCGCTTATTTTGCCTTGTGCAGACACGGGTAACTTGACGGTCGTCAAGTGGCTGTGTTCGCCGAAACGTAAGTTCGATTGTTCGAACCGATCAGCAAGTCGTTGACGCACAACAGGAGCCGCTTGATGCTGAATCATGAATCTCAGGTCCATTCGCTTAGCGCGGCAACGACGGTCGCCCAGCACGACCAGCATAGTGGCTGCCGGTTTTGCGGCTCGCAGCTGAGTCAGGTCTTCCTTGATCTCGGCTTATCGCCGATGGCGAATAGTTATCTGAAGGAGGAAGACCTCCGGCAAGAGGAACAGCGCTTTCCGCTTCGGGTCTATGTTTGCGGCGAGTGCTTTTTGGTCCAACTCGAAGAATGGGAAAGCCCGGAGAATATTTTCGGAGATTATGCCTACTTCTCTTCCTATAGCGAGTCGTGGCTCCGTCATGCGAAGAGATACGTTGGCGAGATGATCAAGCGCTTTGGTATCGGCCCGGAGAGCAGGGTCGTCGAGATCGCAAGTAATGACGGCTATCTGCTGCAGTATTTCGTTGATCGTGGAGTTCCTGTGCTTGGGATAGAACCTGCGCGGAACGTCGCCGTGGTGGCACGCAGCAGAGGAATTCCCACGCGTGTGGACTTTTTCGGCGAAACCACTGCGCGGACTTTACGCAGAGAGGGGTTGCGTGCCGATCTCCTGATTGGCAACAACGTCCTCGCCCATGTTCCCAACCTAAACGATTTCGTCAAGGGGTTGAAGATATTGCTGGCCGATCAGGGGATCGTCACGATGGAATTTCCCCATCTGGCGAGGCTGTGCGCCGAGTGTCAGATCGATACGATCTATCATGAGCATTTTTCGTATTTTTCGCTCATAGCGGCGGAGAAGATTTTCGCCGCGCATGGACTGAAGTTGTTCGACGTCGAGGAATTGTCGACGCACGGTGGATCACTGCGCATTTTTGCGCAACACAATGTGGGGGGGCGCCATCCGATTTCGAAGCGTGTCCAGGATCTTCGGAAGCGGGAGATAGATGCTGGATACTCAGATCTCTCCGGATACCTTGCCTTTGAGGAACGCGCCGTACGGACGAAAGAGAAGCTGATCGAATTTCTGGTAAATGCCAAGCAGGCGGGAAAGCGCGTCGTAGGATATGGCGCTCCAGCCAAAGGGAATACGCTATTGAATTATTGCGGCGTCACCAGTGACCTCGTTGAATACACAGTTGACCGCAACCCACACAAACAAGGGCGGTTTCTGCCCGGGACCCGTATTCCGATCTATGAGCCGGAGCGGATTAACGCGACCAAGCCCGATTACATCCTCATCCTGCCGTGGAATCTCCAGGATGAGATCATCAGCCAGCTGTCATTTGCTCGGACCTGGGGCGCGCAGTTTGTGGTGCCGATCCCCGAGACCCGGATCATTCAATAATCTGCCTACGGTGTGTCCAGGCGTCTGACGGTGAGGTAGAGCGATGCATGTCGCGGCCAACGGCCCGAAATTCGAGAAGCCCGGCCGGCTTCCGGCACCCCTAGATGTGTCTGCCGACGATGACGGTCGGTCGATGCACCGCTTTGTTGCAGAACTTTACCCGATCTGCCGAAGTATCACTGGCGAGGGAGTCCGAAAAACTCTCAATCTGATACTGGAACACATCCCACTTACCATCTGTGAAGTGCCCTCTGGGTTACAGGTGTTCGATTGGACCGTTCCGCTCGAATGGAACATTCGAGATGCATACATCAAAAATAGCGCCGGCGAGCGCATCGTCGACTTCCGCGCCTCCAATTTGCATGTCCTTGGTTACAGTGTACCCGTTCACACGCGCATCGGCCTTTCCGAGCTCAGAGAACATCTGTTTTCGGATCCCCAGCATCCGGACTGGATTCCATATCGCACGTCATATCATGAGCCGGCATGGGGATTTTGCCTGCCGCACAGCCAGTTTCTTGCGCTGCCGGAGGACGAGTATGAGGTGCGCATCGATTCTTCACTCGAATCCGGTCATCTGACTTATGGTGAACTCCAGCTGCGTGGCCGATCATCGGATGAGGTGCTCATATCCTGCCACGTATGCCACCCGTCGCTCTGCAATGACAATCTGTCTGGTGTTGCCGTGGCCTGTGCGCTCGCAAAGCGGCTCGGCAGTATGGATCGGCGGTATTCGTATCGCTTCTTGTTTATACCCGGCACCATCGGCTCGATTGCCTGGACAGCAATCCGGCAATCTCATTTGAGCAAGATCAAGCACGGTTTTGTGTTGACCTGCGTGGGGGATAGGGGCTCTCCGACTTACAAGACAAGCCGGCGCGGCGATGCTGAAATCGACCGGGCATGGATGTATGTCCTGAAACAGAGTGGGAGCGCCTTCGATATCCTGCCGTTCTCGCCATTCGGCTACGATGAGCGGCAGTACTGTTCTCCCGGACTTAACCTGCCGGTTGGGTGTTTCATGCGTACCCCCCACGGCCAGTTTCAGGAGTATCATACGTCTGCCGACGACCTGAATTTTGTTTGCGCGGCTTCGTTAAACGATTCTGTCGCGAAGGCGCTCACTGTGATCGATGTCATCGAGCAAAATTGCAAATATCTCAACCTCAAGCCGTTCTGTGAGCCGAAGCTCGGCGATTACGGTTTGTATAGTTCGATCGGAGGCCGTCCGGTCGGCGACTTCCAAATGGCTATTCTATGGTTGCTGAACATGTCGGACGGCACGAATTCGCTGCTCGATATTGCGGCACGCTGCAATCTGCCGTGGGAGATGCTCAAAGAAGCCGTGCGAGCCTTGGACGAGGCCGGCTTGCTGAAGCCGATCGAAGAGCCTAGCTAGGCCCACGCAAGTGCGTCGGTGATCGCGGAGATCGTTCAGTCGGGTAACGTTGAACTTACTGCCGCCGCTCGCGGAGCGGCCGCCGGTGAGCGCTCCTGCCTCTGACCGTCCGCAACTAATCCTCTACCATGATGCCGGTCGCTTCGCACTGCGCTGGCTTCTGATCGCGCTCGTCTCTCCCGCATACTCTCCTGCTTGCAGCGAAGGAGCGGCGACAGAAGGCAGCTAATGATACTGCGCGAGCCGTTCTTGATTTTGACGGTGACGGCCATGCCGGCCGAAAGATTGACGCGCTTGTTCTCGATGTCCATTTGGCTGCGATCGATCGCGACGCGCGCGGCATAGACTAACTCCAAAAAATCCGGGATCATCGATCGGAGTCTTGGCGTTTGCTTCCATTGCTATTAGCCTTCATGCATCGGGTGCGAGCATCGCCATCGCGGGTTTGCGGGCGTTACGAATACTGTTCGTGCAAGCCTGCCTGGAGGCGATACAGTTTTGCGTATCGACCACCAGCTTTGATCAGTTCGTGATGAGAGCCATCCTCGATCAGACAACCGCGCTCGATGGTGATCACACGATCTGCAATTCGCAGCGCCGAGAGGCGATGCGCAATGACGATCACGGTTCGTCCCTGGGACATCTGCGCCATATTTTGCTGAACGATGCGCTCGCTTTCATAGTCGAGCGCACTCGTCGCCTCGTCGAAAATGAGTATCCGGGGATCGCCGATGAGCGCGCGAGCAATAGCGATGCGTTGACGCTGCCCGCCCGACAGGCTGCTGCCCCGCTCGCCGACAATGGTGTCATACCCTTCCGGGAGCTTGAGGATGAAATCGTGGGCTCCAGCCAGTGTCGCGGCCGCAATGACGTTTTCGGTCGGAACTGCAGGGTCTACCAGCGCGATGTTGTCTCGGATCGAGCAGTTGAACAGCATGCTATCCTGAAGAACTACCCCAATCTGACGGCGTAACCGGGCCGGATCGACCTGGGCTACATCGAGTCCATCGATCAGCACGCGTCCGCTTTCGGGCAGGTAAAGGCGCTGTACAAGTTTGGCCAGAGTACTCTTGCCCGATCCGGAAGTGCCGACGATTCCGATCACTTGGCCGGCTGGCACGTCCAGATTGATGTCCCGCAGGATTTCCTGACCGTCGATGCGATAGCGGAAGCTGACGTTCTCGAAGCTGATTTCGCCGCGGATCGCAGCGAGCGCCATTTTGCCGGGATTATAGACCGGCTCAGGCGCCGTATTGAGAATATCGCCGAGGCGGTCGACCGACAGTCGCGCCTGATGAAAATCCTGCCATGTTTGCGCCAGCCGCAGTACGGGGGTACTGACCCGGCTCGCCAGCAAGTTGAAGGCGATAAGCTCGCCGACCGACAACGCGCCGCTAATGACGAGCCTCGCCCCAAAATATAGGATCGCCGCGCTGACCAGCTTGCTTACGAACTGAACGATTTGGCTCGCGACATTTCCCAAACTGGTGACCCGGAAGCTGGCAGCGACGTAGCCGGCCAGTTGCTCCTCCCACCGCCGCTGCATCTGCGGCTCAACCGCCATAGCCTTGAGCGTCTCTATTCCGGACACGCTTTCGACCAAAAAGGCCTGGTTTTCGGCGCCGCGCTTGAACTTCTCGTCCAGACGCTTCTGGAATAACGGTGTCGCGGCGGCGGATACTCCCACATAAAATGGAAAAGACGCGAGTTCGATCCAGGTCAACAGCGGCGAGTAGAAGAACAACACCGCGATGAAGACGCTCGTGAAGAACAGGTCGATCACCAGGGTGAGTCCGGAACTGGTCAGGAAGTTACGGATGTTTTCGAGTTCGCGCACTCGGGCGACTGAGTCACCGACCCGTCGCGCCTGGAAATAGCCGATCGGCAGTGCCAGCAGGTGTCGAAACAGCCGCGCGCCGAGCTCAACGTCGATACGATTGGTCGTATGGGAAAACAGATAGGTGCGAAGGATGCCAAGGATTGTTTCGAACAAGGCGATCGCGACAAGGCCGACTGCAAGTACCTCCAGGGTGCTTGAGCTGCGATGCACAAGCACCTTGTCGACAACGACCTGGAAAAACAGCGGCGAGACCAGGGCAAAGAGCTGAAGAAAGAACGAAACAATCAGGACCTCGCTCAAGAGCCGCCTGTATTTGTGGACCGCACCAAGGAACCAGGTAATATCAAATCGACGCGTCAAGTCGGTGAGGCCGCCCCGCTTCGTCATCAACATCAGCCGGCCGTCCCACGAAGCTTCGAACTCGGCTTGCGCCATCACGATCGGTCGCGGGCGGCCTGGCTCAAGCACGATGACCTTATCCTCGGCGACCTTGCCGAGCAGCAGAAAGCCTCCGTCCCGCAGGGCGGCTAGCGCAGGCATTGGTGTAGCGGGAAGCCGGGCCCATGTCGTCGCAGAGACCCGGGCCTTCAGGCCGAATGCCTTCGCGCAGCGCAACATCTCGGGCAACCCGATCGTGACATTTCCAAACTGATGACGAATCTGCTCGGGGTTGACGCCCAGTCCCTGAAACCGAAGCATCATCACCAGCGCGATGAGACCGGGATCAGCTGATGACAAGTTGGTACGCGGTGCGCATGCACTGCCCCTTCCCCGGTTAAAACTAGATGCTTGCCGCCGAAGTCAGCCCAATGGAACCTGCCACAGGTGCGCTGACGCTTGGCGACGATGGAATTCTGCCGATTTCTGAAGGCGTGCACTGCCCAGTGCATGCCGCTGTTCGTCAGATCAGACTTGGCACGGTGATGCTGAAGTCTGATGAGGAATCATCCTTTCGTCCGAACAAGGCCGGACTTTGGCAACGCTTTGTCTATGCCGAGCCGATATTAAAATGGAATCAAGGAGTCTACCTGCATATATTCCTCGTCCATCGCCCCTGTTGATGCAGCAGGAGAGTACTCATGGTTGTACGCAGATCGCGATGACCGTGAGAGCAATTTTACGGTCCAGGCTGGTGAACCGCTCTGATGGGTGCAGCCAGGCTCAGATAGAGTGAGAGCAGTGCTGCTCCATGTCTCTCGAGTGAATACTCCGTCTCAGCGATCCTTCGAGCTTCCCTGCCGAATTTTGTTCGCAGATCGGAATCGCTCAGCAGCATTCTGATATGGCTGGACAGCTGCTGCGCATTCTTTGGCTCGAAGAGAAACCCAGTTTGGCCGTGGCTTACGAGTTCTGGTATCCCGCCGATGCGCGATGCGACGATCGGCTTCGCATGTGCCATTGCCTCAAGGATCGAAAGCGGATTGTTCTCGTGCCACTCGGACGGAACGACGACCGCGGATGCTTCTCTGAGCCTTGTCTGGAGAGCTTCGGCGGTCAGGTGGCCGGTAAACTCTGCCAACGGAAAACGCGATTGCAAGGCTCCCAGCAATGGACCCGATCCGGCGACGACAAGCCGCCATGCCGCGTTGTCCGCCGCATGTGCCCGCAGCAAGGTCTCAACCCCTTTTTCCGGTGAAAGACGTCCAAGATAAAGAACAAAGCCTTCGTCCTGCCTCGACGCCTCGATGCGGGAGGTGTCGACGCCGTTCGGGATGTAAACCACCTTGTCTTCGCCCAATCGGGCGACAACGGCGTCACGCATAAAGCGGCTAGGGGCGATGAATTTATCCACCCGCTGATAGCTGCCGGCCGCTGCATGAAAGCGAGCCTCCGCCCACAACAGCGCGCTCCGCCCGATCGAACCGTCAGCGCAGCGTTGCACGAGCAGCGCTTCGTAGTGGCCGTCGGAACACTTCGTGCACACCTCGCCGTTGGAGAGCCGGGTATATACCGGGCACACGAGCTTGTAGTCGTGCAGCGTGAGAACGATGGGAATCTTGAACCGCGAAGCCGCGTTGACGATGGAGGGTGTCAGCTGATGGTAAATGTTATGGCAGTGCAGTATGTCCGGCTTTTCATTCCGGATCAGGCCGGAAATCTGGACTGCCGCTTCCCGCGAATGGATAAACGAAAGCGCCGATCTGAGTCTGCTGGCCCGCGAAGTTGACCGGTAATCTTTCAATGAGACGAAATACGATTCGTACTTCGATGGACGATTGTGCGGATGGCACATGGAGAACTCGACAACATCGACTTCATGCTTCTTCATCAAGTCGATTTCGTCGAACATGACGGCTTCAGCGCCGCCCTTCAAATAGAAGAACTTGTTGGCGAACAGGATTTTCAGGGCAGCCCGTTTTGGCGATCTGACCTGCCTTGTCGTATCGATCACCGTGAGCCCGCGTTCTCTCCACACTCCTGATTTGCGGCCGGACGACCCAACCATCGCGTCGCCGCCTTGATCGACAGAAGGCTCGCTCATTGTCCTGATCCGGCTGTGGACCCGCGATTCTCCTCAGTTCCGAGTGGGCGATCGACCGAGCCGCCAGCAGCTCCTTTGCTTGGCGCCCGCATTGCGTTCCCTCAGAGTTCGATGAAAGCGAAGAACGAGTTTCAGAAGCCTATCCCGGCTTCGCCCGGTGATATTGACGGTCGTCAAGTCTCGTTGGGAGCCGTCGTACAGGATGCTCCATATTGCTGCGCTGACTCAGCAGCAACAACGACAGGGAGGTTTCCACAATCGGCCGAATTACAATCAGGAATCCGTCCTGGTCGATGATTGTCAATTGAGCATTGCCGGAGGAAACGAAATGAATAGTAAGGGCGATATCTATATCTTCGGATTTCGAGGCTTTCCCGACGTCCAAGGAGGCATTGAGACGCACGTCGAAAACCTCGCGCCTAAACTCGTCCACCTGGGGCATCGCGTAACGGCCTGTGTGCGCTCACCGTATGTCGATTCGCAACGTAGCAGGGAATGGAAAGGAGTGCAGTTGCTTCGGCTTTGGACCGTGCGCAGCACCTATTTCGAAGCCTTGCTACACTCGCTGATCTGCGCGGTGGTGGCAGGAGTTCGCAGACCGCAAATCGTGCACATCCAGGGCATTGGTCCGGCTCTCGTTACACCCGTGCTTCGCATTCTCGGCTTACGAGTCATCGTCACCCATCACGGCGAAGATTACAACCGCGAGAAATGGGGTTGGGCGGCTCGCACTGTGTTGCGCCTCGGCGAGACACTGGGAATGCGCTTCGCGCACAAACGGATTGCCATTAGCCGCAGCATTGAGAAGCTGATCGCCACCAAGTACGGCAAGTCGTGCGAGGTCATTCCCAACGGCGTCGTTTTTGCCGATCTGCCGTCACAGAAAGACAAAGTTGCTGAACTGGGTTTGGAGCCAGGTCGATATGCTTTGACAGTGGGGCGACTTGTTCCCGAGAAGCGGCACATGGATCTTTTGCGCGCTTTCCGCGACGCCGGGTTAAAAGGTTGGAAGCTGGCAATCGTTGGTCGGATTGACCACAAGAACAAGTACGCCGATCTCCTCGCGTCGGAAGCGGCGGTGACGGAAAATGTCGTCATGACGGGTTTTCAGAGTGGTGAATCTCTGCGCCAGCTCTACGCTCACGCGGGAATGTTCGTTCTGCCCTCGTCGCACGAAGGGCTGCCGATCGTACTTCTGGAGGCGCTCAGCTATGGGGTGCCCGTTTTGGTCAGCGACATCTCTCCGAATTTGGAAGTGGTCAGCGATCCAGCTCATATTTTTCCAATGGGCGACGTCGCGGAATTGGGCGCCAAAATATCCGCCTTGGCCGAATTGAAACTGGACGCCACGGTGCGGGAGGCAGCAAGGCGTGCTTGCGCGCGTCGCTATGACTGGGACGAGATCGCCGGGAGGACCTCGGCGGCATATGACGAACTCGTCAATGCGAAAGCGGGCCCTGCGCTCACGCGTTCGAATCCGGCGCAGGCGTCAACAGGGCAGACGACTATAAACTTGCATGAATTCAGGCGCGTATTCCGACCCGCTCGCCACCGTCCGTCACAGCAGCCAACAATACGCGAGTGACATGGAAAATCCGACAAACTCGATGGCGTCGTTCGCCGCGGCGTCAATTTTCAACACCGCCAGCCATGCCATAAGCGTCGTGCTGCTCGCATATTCGGTGCGTAGGCAATGAGTGAAAAGCGTCGCATTCTCGTCGTGGGCGGGGCGGGGTATATCGGCTCCCATTGCTGTAAGGGTCTTGCCGAGGTGGGGTATAAACCGGTCTGCTTCGACAATTTCTCGACCGGGCATCGAAATTTCGTCAAATGGGGACCTGTCGTCGAGGGCGATATTCAGGATCAGTCGCTTCTGGCGAACAGTATTGAGGAGTATAGGCCGATCGCGGTATTACATTTCGCTGCCTCCAGTCTCGTTGGTGAATCCGTCAGCGACCCTGAAAAGTATTATCGCAATAATGTCGAAGGAACGTTGTCGTTGCTGCGCGCGATGCGCCAGACGGCGTGCAAAACGCTGGTCTTTTCGAGTAGCGGAGCCGTCTACGGCGAGTCGCACCGGGGGTTAATAAGCGAAACCGAATTTCCGCGACCCGTGAACCCGTATGGCCGCACAAAAGTGATCATCGAGGAGATTCTGGCGGATTTCCAGCGCGGCTACGGATTGTCCTCAATTTGCCTTCGGTACTTCAACGCGAGTGGTGCAGACCCGGCAGGAGAGATCGGCGAAGATCACGATCCGGAAACACATTTGATACCCCGCGCGCTGATGGCCATACAGGGTAGATTGAATGACTTCGCAATCTATGGGGACGATTACGATACACCCGACGGCACGCCGATCCGTGACTACATCCACGTTACGGATCTCGCTTACGCTCACGTGCTGGCACTAAATTGTCTCCTCTCGGGAGGGGAGGGTGGTTGTTTCAACCTGGGGACGGGCCAGGGGTATTCGGTCAAACAGATTCTGGGACAGATCCTAGCTGAGACAGGGAACAGTACGCCATTCACCATCAGGAATCGTCGCCCTGGAGATCCGCCGGTTCTTGTTGCCGATCCAACGAAAGCGAAAACAGTACTCGGATTCCAGCCGCGATACTCGGATCTGCCGAGCATTGTAAGGACGGCCTGGAAGTGGCATCAGAAATGTCATCGTCATGGGGGGTCTGGTGCAAGACAAGTTGCGGCGACGCCCAGTCACGCGCACCTCCCTTAGAGGTAGCGCATGCTCGATGTGCTTCGCCGCGCGTTCCGTACGCCCCCATGCGGATAGCACGCTCTCTGCGAGCATGAAGCGCGCCTGCGCGCTGCCCGTTTTCAGCCGCGCGTTCGAGTACGATCCGTGCGGCACCGATATCTCCCTGACCAAGGAGAATGCCGGCGCGCGATCGTGCGGTTTCGGAAAACACATCGGGCTCGCGCCGACTGGGACGGGCATGAGCTCCGCTACGGAGGTGTGCGGCCCATCATTGTGACAGGTTGCGGTTCGAATTTCGTGCTGATGCCACACACGCCACCTGCAGTCATTCGGCCCGCGTAGGCAAAAAACAGAGTCATGGACGTAAAGCTATCCAGAAGATTTTCAGAAAAAAAGTATATACAAAGAACAACGAATAGAATTTTTGCTGCTCCGATCGTAAGCGCAGCTCGTACATGGGCGAGAAAGCAGACGAATATCACAAGATTAACCGGCCCGTACTCGACAAGAATCCGAAGGTAATCATTGTGCGGCACCAACCCGGCGTATGTCAGTGCCGGAGTTTGGCCAGGCCCGTATCCAAAAATCCACGTCCCTATGCCGCCGCTGGAGTAAAGATCCCAAATGTTCGTCCAATGGATCAGGCGGAAGAACCCTGAAAGGTCGGTCGAACCTGTGAGCAGCACCAGATTCTGGTATGAGATCGATGTAACGGAGCGTGGATCGAGGTTGAGCGCGAATACCAACCCGTCGAAAGCGATAATGGATCGATCGAAAGCCCCGAACAGAAACGCGATCACGCCGAGGGTGAGGATGACAGCTCCCGATATGATCGACTCCCTTCGCAGCGGAACGGCGACCCACATACAAATCGCGATCACCGTCGCCACAATGGCGCCAATCTTATTCATGAGTGCGGCATTCAGAAGCTGCAGGAGAATGACTTGATTTCCGAAAACCGGCGTTGCGGCAAAAAGCAACGCACAGAAATGCAGGACTGCGATGTTCGCGTTGGGAAGATATCCTACGGCTTCGGGGTCCCAGATCTTGCTGGTACCACCCGCCATGAAGGCAATCGGCAAAGCCGCCAAGGTGTAGAGGCAGTACAACTCTACCGAACGAAACGGGGTTCTACTGCAACGGCCAGCGGCATAGAAGATGTAGAGGGACAGGTACTTCAGCACGTCCGTCATCGATGCGTTCGGGAGATTGCAAATGACACTCAGAAGGGTTGCCACCACCGATACCACCAGAAACGTCATGCTTGCCGAGCCTTGACGATCCGACCGGAGAACGGTGACCAGGGCATATCCAATGAGCACAATCGCAACGGTGTTGCTTATTGCATAGAATGCTGGCGAGCCCGACAGATGATAAATGAAGGTAAAGAGGCTCTGTACAACCAACGCCCCGCACAACACTGAAAAGAAGGGTCCGTCGCTCCGGGACGCGACTGCACTTCCCGACCGTCGCGTCGTATCAAGTGTCAAAGATGACATCGGTTCCTATTGCTACCGTTAGAGAGACCACTACCGGCAAGCCGCCAACCCGAACTGACCGCTTATTCATTTTTCTCGACCAGAGCCACACGGTAGCCGAGCTCCCCTGTCAGCCGCATCTTCAGCACCCAGTCATTCCGCTCAGATATTCATGGCAATTCGCGCGTAGGAAAGCATATTCCGACGAGACGGGCCGATATTGACGGCTGTCAAGTTCTCCGGGGCCGACCCGGCCAGATCCGACTTGTCCGATGCCGCGCTGCTTGGGAGGCCAAGCTTGCGGCATTGCATCCTCATGGACGAGCGCTCAGGAGCACCGCTGCTGTAGCTGCTGTATTTGTAGGAAATAGCGCGGCAGAGTCCCCGGGCGCCCGCACCAAAGTCAGAGAATTCCCGCGCAAGGCGTCTCTTTACCCGGGCGCGGAGTATAGGAAACGTGCCAGCGCTGGACATTCACGTTTCAAGCATGGCAACCGAACGTGCGATTGGCCGCACCGGACTCACGCCCTATTGATAATCAGGTATGATTTTGGGATGAATAAAAAGCGCTCCACGACGAACTCGCCTTCGGGAAACAATGTTCTGAACTCATTTGCGGACAAGATGTTGACTTCGTCGAAGAAGTTTTGCGTGAGAGCCGAGTTCCGGTGAACCAGTCCAAATGGCGAGAACTTTACCACAGCACGTCCTATGCGCCGGGGCAGCCAATGCAAGAACGGCATTATGAAGTGTGGCTCGAGGGGGAACACCTTTGCTGGCGTTTGAATTACATAGTTTCTGGCGACGCGCACAATCTCGCGGGCCAGACCGACCCGCTCACTCGGCGGGACATGCTCTATCACCGAGTTGCAGATTAACACGTCGATCTGCTTGTCACTCGCGGGAATGTGTTTACCGTCATAGATGCTTGCTTGGATGTTGGTCGGCGCCTCACCGACATTCGCGGCATCAAATTGATTGTCCAGGGCAATGTTGTAGATCGTAATCTGCTTCGGCCGTATCTCCGATTTGACATGCCTCCAATAATGAAGAGAGCCTCCGATGTCGACGATTGCACGATTGTCGATATCCGGGAAAATTCGTTTGATCTTTCGGGCGCGCGAGATCCGAAACCGCTTCATGAATGGCGATAAGGCGTAGAACCAAAGCCGCATGGACTGTCTCCTCGGGGTGGCTTCGCGCTAGCATCATGGCTCAGTTGGTCACTCCGCAATGTCCGCGCGGCCGCCGTAATTCGTGCCTTTCGCGGCAGGCACAGGCAGGGTAGTCGGAAAGTAACGCTCCAGCGCTGTGGTATATTGACGAGCGTCAAGTCGCCCGCGATTACCGGGGCACGGACTCGCCAGCGGAGAGTGGTCCTGTGTTGGCGGGCTGAAGCGCCAGAATGACCGGCGCCAAAGCAGCGAGCGCGAGCAAGAAACGTGATCTAACGACC